>OFTX01000057.1_pt1 | contig 66557 bp, 61 predicted proteins | sample 1775051 | NCBI WGS metagenome assembly OFTX01 (sample SAMN08195772, study PRJEB24354) | sludge metagenome | isolation source: sludge from phenol fed wastewater aerobic bioreactor A | place: India: Nagpur | collected 2016-09-15 | reverse complement strand
AGAGCTTGCCGTCGGCAGCCTTCTTGCCGTACTCGGCAATCTTCTTCTCGATGTCGGCGAAGCTCATCTGGTCGGCATTGCGCAGGATCGGCACCACCAGACCACGCGGCGAGCCCACGGCGATACCGATGTCGAAGTAGCCGTGATAGACGATGTCGTTACCGTCGATCGAGGCGTTCACGGCCGGGTACTTCTTGAGCGCATGGACGGCGGCCTTCACGAAGAACGACATGAAGCCCAGCTTCACGCCGTGCTCCTTCTCGAACTTGTCCTTGTACTTGTTGCGCAGATCCATCACCGGCTTCATGTTTACCTCGTTGAACGTGGTCAGAATGGCGTTGGTCTGTTGCGACTGGAGCAGACGCTCCGCGATACGGGCGCGCAGGCGCGACATCGGCACGCGCTGCTCCGGACGGCCTTCGAGCGACGTGTGGCGGCCCACCGGGGCCGAGACGGCCGGCAGCGAGGCGCGCGGGGCCGGCGCCGGAACCGACGACGTGGCAGCGGCGGCCGGCTTGGCACCGGCGGCCAGGGCGTCGCCCTTGGTCACGCGGCCGTCGCGGCCCGAGCCGGCCACATCCGTGGCCGACAGGTTTTTCTCGGCGAGCACCTTGGCTGCGGCCGGGCTGGCAATGCCACCCGACGCGCCGCCGGCCGCGGGGGCAGCGGCCGGTGCGGCGGCGGCGGCCGGTGCAGCGGCTTCGGCCGGCTTGGCGGCGACCGGGGCGGCAGCGCCTGCCTTGGCTTCGGTGTCGATCTTGGCGATGATCTGCTCGGACGTCACGGTATCGCCCGCTGCGGCGCTCACCTCGACGAGCACGCCGGCTGCCGGCGCCGGCACTTCGAGCACGACCTTGTCGGTCTCGACTTCGATCACGGTTTCATCTTGTGCGAAAGCTTCGCCGACTTTCTTCTTCCAGTCGAGCAGCGTGCCTTCGGAAACCGACTCGGAAAACTGGGGGACTTTGACTTCAACAATGGCCATTTCTGGATCCTGGATTCGATAAACGTTCAATTCGGAAATACGGCAGCGGCCGTCCCTGGGGGAGGACGACCGCTGTAAGACCTGACCGGTTACTGCTTCACGGTCGCGCCCTTGAGGCGACCGAACGCGGTGTCGAGCAGCGACTTGAGCTGTTCGTAGTGCTTGGCGTAGTAACCCACGGCAGGCGAGGCCGAAGCCGCGCGACCCGCGTAAGCCAGCTTCTGACCCGCGCTCATCGCATCAATCAGGTGGTGTTCGATGTAGAACCACGGACCCTGGTTTTGCGGCTCATCCTGGGCCCACACCACTTCGGCGAGGTTTTCGTACTTCTTCAGTTCGTTCTCGAACGCCTTGTGCGGGAACGGATACAGCTGTTCCACGCGCACGATCGCGACATCGCTCGACTTTTCTTCGCGACGACGGGCGATCAGGTCGTAGTAGAGGCGGCCCGAGCAGGCAACGACACGCTTGACCTTCTTGGCGTCGATCGAGGCATCGGTCTCGCCGATGACCGTCTGGAAGCCACCCTTGGCGAGTTCCGACAGGTCGCTCACGGCTTCCTTGTGACGCAGCAGCGACTTCGGCGTGAACACGATCAGCGGCTTGCGCAGCTGGCGGATCATCTGACGACGCAGCAGGTGGAAGATCTGTGCCGGCGTGGTCGGCTGGACCACTTGCATGTTCGTGTCGGCGCACAGTTGCAGGTAACGCTCGATACGTGCGGACGAGTGCTCCGGACCCTGGCCTTCATAGCCGTGCGGCAGCAACATCGTCAGGCCCGACACGCGGCCCCACTTCACTTCGCCGCTCGAGATGAACTGGTCGATCACGACCTGAGCGCCGTTGGCGAAGTCACCGAACTGGCCTTCCCACAGCACCATCGTGTTCGGCTCGGCGGTGGAGTAACCGTATTCGAAGCCCAGCACGGCCTCTTCGGACAGCACCGAGTCGATCACCGTGAAGTTGGCCTGACCGTCGGCCACGTGTTGCAGCGGCACGTACGTACCGTCGTTCCAACGCTCGCGGTTCTGGTCGTGGAGCACGGCATGGCGGTGCGTGAACGTACCGCGGCCCGAATCCTGACCGGTCAGGCGCACGGCGAAGCCCGACGAGACCAGCGATGCGAACGCCAGATGCTCGCCCATGCCCCAGTCGAGCGGCTGCTCGCCCTTGCCCATCTTCTCGCGGTCCTTGATGACCTTCTCGACGAGCGGGTGAACCTTGAAGTTCGCGGGAATCGTGGTGATGCGCTCGGCAAGACGCTTGAGCTCGTTGAGCGGCACGGCGGTGTCGCCGGCGTCGGTCCACTTCTTGTTCAGGAACGGCACCCAGTCGACGGCGTACTTGCTCTTGTAGTTCGAGAGCACCGGGTCGATGGTGTGATGGCCGTCGTCCATGGCCTTGCGGTAGGCCTTGACGAAGCCGTCGCCCTCGTCGGCCGAGATCACGCCTTGCGTGACCAGCTTCTCGGCGTACAGCGCGCGCGTGCCCGGGTGCTGGGCGATCTTCTTGTACATCAGCGGCTGCGTGACCGCCGGGGTGTCCTGCTCGTTGTGACCCAGCTTGCGGAAGCAAACGATGTCCACCACGGCATCCTTCTTGAATTCCTGACGGAATTCGAGGGCCAGTTGCATGGCCAGCACGACCGCTTCGGGATCGTCGCCGTTCACGTGCAGCACCGGCGCTTCGATCATCTTGACCACATCCGAGCAGTACGTCGTCGAACGAGCGTCACGCGGATCCGACGTGGTGAAGCCGATCTGGTTGTTGATGACGATGTGCACCGTGCCGTGCGTGCCGTAGCCGCGCGTTTGCGCGAGGTTCAGCGTTTCCATCACGACGCCCTGACCGGCGAATGCCGCGTCGCCGTGCACTTGCACCGGCAGCACGCTGGCCGCGTCGGCTTCGCCGCGACGGTCCATACGGGCCTTGGCCGAGCCTTCGACCACCGGGTTCACGATTTCCAGGTGCGACGGGTTGAACGCCAGCGACAGGTGGACCGGACCACCGCCCGTCGAGACGTCGCTCGAGAAACCCTTGTGGTACTTCACGTCACCGGCCGGCAGGTCGTCGACGTGCTTGCCCTCGAATTCGGCGAACAGGTCCGACGGCATCTTGCCGAGGGTGTTGACCAGCACGTTCAGACGGCCGCGGTGGGCCATGCCGATCACGATTTCCTGCACGCCCTTCGCACCGGCGTGGTGGACGAGCTCGTCCATCGCCACGATGAACGATTCGCCGCCTTCGAGCGAGAAGCGCTTCTGGCCGACGAACTTGGTGTGCAGATAACGCTCGAGGCCTTCAGCGGCCGTGAGACGTTCGAGGATGTGCTTCTTCTTGTCGGCGCTGAAGTTGGGCGTTGCACGCACCTTCTCCAGACGCTCCTGCCACCAGCGCTTTTGCACCGGATCGCTGATGTACATGTACTCGGCGCCGATCGAGCCGCAGTACGTGTCGCGCAGCGCCTTGAGCAGATCGCGCAGGCTGGCCTGTTCGAAACCGAAGTAGGTGTTCTCGGCCGAGTACACGCTGTCCATGTCGGCTTCGGTCAGGTCGTAGAACGCGGGTTCCAGTTCCGGAATGGCCGGGCGCTCCTGACGCTTGAGCGGGTCCAGATTGGCCCAGCGAGCGCCGAGGAATCGGTAGGCTGCCACGAGCGACTGCACGTGAACCTGCTTGCGGGCCACGGCCAGGTCGGATGCGCCGGCGTGCGACACGAAGGCATTGGCCTTGGCGCGCTGGGCGAACGACTCCACGATCGGGGCGTGAGCCACGTCGTTGGCGTTGGAACCATCAACAGCGGGAACGTTTTGCAGCGCGTCGAAATACTGGCGCCAGTTGTCCGGCACGGACGCCGGATTATCAAGATACGACTCGTACAGTTCTTCGACATAGGGGGCATTGCCGCCGAAGAGATACGAGTTCGCTTGGAATTGTTCCATCAAACTCATTTTGCGCTCACCTTTTCTACGAGTGTCTCGAGAAATAGCGGGTTACGAAACCTTCCGCGACACGGCCTGACCGATTAGCGGATTGCGAGAATCAAGTGGTGCTTGGAAGGACCTGATCAATCACGGCGAGGAGCATAGCACGTTTTACCGACAGCCATCCCCCCGGAAAGCCGTCACACGGGGACTTCCGGCGTGCCCGCCGCATGCGTCCCCGGCGCCGGCCCGGCCCCGTTCGAACGCCCGTTTGCCATGGTCGCATCGTGCCCACATCCGACCCCCAATGAGCGGCACTGCCATCGAACCTACCGCGAACATGCCGTCATCGCGCACATTGCCATCCCCCCGTCCCTGCCCGCCAAGACGCCCCGTCTTTATGCTTATATGGAAAATAGATATATAAGAATTAAATTTTATTATTTTAATTTCTAAGCACCAGCCGATAAGGTGTTGCGTATCCCCTTGCCGGTCCATCTGGGGGTGGCCTGGCGGGATCGACCCGCCCTGGCCCCCATGCTGATCCGGCCCCTGGAGCCAAGCACGACATGCAAGAGACGCCCCTTTCCTCCCAGCAGGCCCAGTTGCTCAGCCAACTGGTCGACGGACTCTCCACCGAGCAACTCGCCTGGGTGCGGGGCTTTCTGGCGGGCATCAATCACTCGGTGCGCCAGGCCGGCGCGCCTGCTGCCACGCCGGCCAATACCGGCGCCACCGCACCAGCGCTGACCATCCTTTACGGTTCCCAGACCGGCCACGCGCAGGAAGTGGCGGAGCAAGCCAAGGCGCGCGCCGTTGCCGCCGGCTTCAAGGTCGATCTGTTCGCGATGGGCGACTACAAGGCCTCGCGCCTGAAGAACGACAAGCTGTTGCTCGTGGCGGTCTCCACGCAGGGCGAGGGCGAACCGCCCGACGACGCGCGCGATTTCTACGAATTCCTCCACGGCGAGAAGGCCCCCGGGCTCGCAGGTACGCGCTTCGCCGTGCTCGGCCTGGGCGATTCGAGCTACGAGAAGTTCTGCCAGGCCGGCAAGGACTTCGACGCCCGACTCGCGGCACTCGGCGCGGAGCGTCTCGTGCCGCGCGTCGACAGCGACGTCGACTATGACGCTCCGGCCGAGCGCTGGATCGAAGACGCGGTGGAGGCGCTCTCGCGCGTGGCCGTGCCCGCCGGTATGGCAGGGGCGACGGTAACGACGGGCGGCAATGCGAGCGCCGCATCCCTCATCGACACCTTCACGTTCGCCGCCCTGGGTGGGAGCGCTACGTCCTCCACCGGCGCGGCGGCCAGTCAGTACAGTCGCAAGCACCCGTTCGACGCCGGCGTCATCGAGAACATCACACTCTCGGGTCGCGGCTCGTCCAAGGAAGTGCACCACATCGAACTGTCGCTCGAAGGCTCGGGCCTGACCTATGAGCCGGGCGACGCGCTTGGTGTGGTGGTGAAGAACGACGCGGCGCTGGTCGACGAACTCATCGACACGCTCGCGCTCGATCCGCAGGCCACGACCACCACGCAGGACAGCACGCTGTCGCTGCGCGACGCGTTCCTGGGCGCGTACGACATCACCACGCTCTCGCGCGCCTTCCTCGAGAAGTATGCCGCGCTGGCTGAATCGAGTGAACTGAAGACCTTGCTCACGGCGGGCAACGAAGCGGCGTTGCGGGAGTATCTCCACGGCCGCGACGTGCTCGACGTCGTGCGTCAGTTCCCGGCGCGCAAGGTCAAGGCCGCCGAATTCGTCGGCACGCTGCGCACGCTCCAGCCGCGTCTGTATTCGATTGCGTCGAGTCTTGCCGCCAACCCGGAAGCGGTTCACATCACCGTGGGCGCCGTGCGCTTCGAGAGTCATGGCCGTGCGCGTCGCGGCGTGGCGTCGACCTATCTGGCCGACGTCGCGCGCGAAGGCGAGTCGGTGCCGGTGTATATCGAGGCAAACCGCAACTTCAAGCTGCCTGCGGACAGCAACGCACCGGTGATCATGATCGGCCCGGGCACCGGCATTGCGCCATTTCGCGCCTTCGTCGAGGAACGGCAGGCACTCGATGCGCCGGGCAGGAACTGGCTCTTCTTCGGCGACCGCAACTTCCGTACCGACTTCCTGTATCAGCGCGAATGGCAGCGCTATGTGAAGGACGGCGCGCTCACCCGCATCGACCTGGCGTTCTCGCGCGACACCGAAGACAAGGTCTACGTCCAGCATCGCATGCGCGAACAAGGCAAGGCGCTGTATGCGTGGCTTCAGGAAGGCGCACACCTGTACGTGTGCGGCGACGCCGATCAAATGGCCCGCGACGTGAACACCGCGCTCGTGGACATCGTCGCGGAGCACGGCGGCCTCGCACCCGACGCCGCGGCCGAGTATGTGAAGACATTGCAGCGCGAGAAGCGCTACCAGCGCGACGTGTACTGAACGTGGCGCGCGCCACGCCCCCGACACGCAAGCGACACGCCACCGATGAGAACGCGATAAGCGTACGGTTCGTCCCCAATTCGCACATGAGGCGCGCCCGAGCACCCGCACCGCGCGCTCACAGAGACAGCAGGCCCACATGACGCAAACTACGCCTACCAGCGCCGCCCCGGCGCGCTCCGAAGTCGAGAAGATCAAGGACGCCAGCAACTACCTGCGTGGCACCATTGCCGAGGGGCTGGCCGACCCACTCACGGGCGCGATTTTCGAGAAGGACGCGCAACTGCTCAAGTTCCACGGCTCCTACATGCAGGATGATCGCGACCTGCGTAGCGAGCGGCAGAAGCAGAAACTCGAACCCGCGTATCAGTTCATGATCCGGCTGCGCATGCCGGGCGGCGTGTGCACGCCCGCGCAGTGGCTCAAGCTCGACGAGCTCGCGCAGAAATACGGCGGCAACACGATCCGGCTGACCACGCGCCAGACGGTGCAGTATCACAACGTGCTCAAGCACCAGTTGCGCCCGCTGATCAAGGGCGTGGACGAAGTGGCCATGACGAGCATCGCCGCGTGCGGCGACGTCAATCGCAACACGCTCGTCTCGAACCATCCGCACCTCTCGCCGGCCCACGCCGAAGCACTCGACTGGTGCCTGAAGATCGACCGCCATCTTCTGCCGCAGACCACCGCGTATCGCGAAATCTGGCTCGGCGACAAGCGTCTTGGGGCAGGCAAGGAAGATCACGAGCCGATTTACGGCAAGCACTACCTGCCGCGCAAGTTCAAGATCGCCATCGCCATTCCGCCGAACAACGACGTCGACGTCTACGCCAACGATCTGGGCTTCATCGCCATCGTGGGCACCGATGGCAAGCTCGAAGGCTTCAACGTCTCGGTGGGCGGCGGCATGGGCATGACGCACGGCGACGCCGCGACGTATCCGCGCACAGGCACCGTCATCGGTTACCTGCCGGCCGATCGCATCGTCGACGTGGCCGAGAAGGTGCTGCTCGTGCAGCGCGATTTCGGCGACCGCACCAATCGCAAGTATGCCCGCCTGAAGTACACCATCGACGACCGCGGCGTGGAGTGGTTCAAGGAAACACTCAACCAGTATCTTGGGTGGCATCTCGCCCCGGCGCGCGACTTCCGGTTCACGACCAACGGCGATCAGTACGGCTGGCTCAAGGGCGCCGACGACTTGTGGCATCTCACGCTGTTCATCCAGAACGGCCGCGTGAAGGACTGGGAAGACTATCGCCTCATGACCGGTTTGCGCGAGATCGCCAAAGTGCACGATGGCGACATTCGCATCACGGGCAACCAGAACCTGATCGTCGGGCGCGTGAGCGACGCGAAGAAGGCGCAGATCGAAGCGCTGGTCAGTCAATACGGCCTGCTCGACGGCAAGCACCAGAGCGCCCTGCGCATCAACTCCATGGCGTGCGTGGGTTTCCCGACATGCGGCCTCGCGCTGGCGGAGAGCGAACGCGCCCTGCCCGGCCTCGTCACAAGGCTGGAGTCGGTGCTCGACGACGCCGGCCTCGCGGGCGAGCCGATCACCATTCGCACGACGGGCTGCCCGAACGGGTGCGCGCGGCCGTACATCGCGGAAATCGGACTGGTCGGCAAATCGGCGGGCAAGTACAACCTGTACCTCGGCGCGGGCTTCCACGGCCAGCGCCTGAACAAGCTGTACAAGGAGTCGGTGAGCGAAGACCAGGTCGTGGCCGAGCTCACGCCCCTTTTCCATCGCTACGCGAAGGAGCGCGACGCCGGCGAAAAATTCGGCGACTTTCTGGTGCGCCAGGGCGTGGTGAAGGAAGTCATCGAGGCGCGCGAGGACTTTCACGGCTGAAAAAAGAAAAGCCCCGGCCACATCGTGCCGGGGCTTGCCGTCATGGAATTGCCTGGATCGGGCTCAGTCGTTGCTGCCCGAGTAAGGCACCATGCAACGCTTGACCGTATTCTCGAAATCGCGCGGCAGATGGCTGCCCGGCGTCTCGAAATACTGCAAACGCGTGCCGAAGCCGCCTTGCATGATGTCGACGTAGGGATTGTAGATAGCGTTGCCCTGCGCGTCCTGACCTCGATACACACGCACGCGGTCGGCCCCCTGACGGGCGTACGACGTCGAATCGACGTTCTGCGACAGCTCGCTCCAGCCGTGGTAGATGCAGTTGAGCACCATGAAGCGGTCAGCCCCGGTCCCCTGGTCGAGCAGTCGACCCGTTGCCGGATCGGGCCGGCTCATCTGGTTGATCGGGCCGCAACCTGCCAGAACAGCCACGGCCACCGCCGCCATCAGCGCCATTCGCTTCATACTTCGACACCCTCAACTGAGCAAAAGATGGGCAATGTTACCCGGTTCGGCGTGCCGCCGCCATGAACCTGCCCCGCTTTTGCCCGCGCACCGGCGTCTCGCGCCCCCGACTCAGGCCGCCAGCGACAGCGGCGACGCCCCCACGGCATGCAGCGCCGGTCGCCGTGCGGCACCGCTCGTGCCTCCCTCGTCGCCCAGGCGGAACCGCGCCATTTCCTCGCGCAAGGCGTTCGTCTGGTCTTCGAGCGACGCCGCGGCAGCCGCCGCCTGCTCCACGAGCGCCGCGTTCTGCTGCGTCACGGTGTCCATCTGGGTGACGGCCTGGTTCACCTGTTCGATACCCCCGCTTTGTTCGTCGGACGCGGCCGAGATTTCGCCCATGATGTCGGTCACGCGCTGCACCGCCTGAAGGATCTCGTCCATCGTGCGGCCGGCCTCGGTCACGAGCGTCGAGCCGTCGGCCACCTTCTGCACCGACGTCTCGATGAGTCCCTTGATCTCGCGCGCAGCCGTTGCACTGCGCTGCGCGAGCGTGCGCACCTCGCCCGCCACCACCGCGAAGCCCCGCCCCTGTTCGCCGGCGCGCGCCGCTTCCACGGCCGCGTTCAAGGCCAGGATGTTGGTCTGGAACGCGATGCCGTCGATCACGGCGATGATGTCCACCACCTGCGAGGAACTCGCCGAGATGCCCTGCATCGTGTCGACGACGCGTGCGACGACCTGACCGCCGCGCGCGGCGATATCCGACGCGTTGACCGCGAGTTGGCTCGCCTGCCGGGCGTTATCGGCGTTCTGCTTCACGGTTGCGGTCAGTTGCTCCATCGACGACGCCGTCTCCTCGAGCGACGCGGCCTGTTGCTCGGTGCGCGCGGACAGGTCGGTATTGCCCGCGGAAATTTCGGCGGTGGCCGTCGCCATGGCGTCACAGCTGCGCCGTACACCGCGAATCGTGTCCGCCAGACGGGACTGCATGGCGTCAAGCCCGCGCATGAGCATCGACATCTCGTCCTTGCCGCGCACCTCCACCGGATTGTCCAGGCGCCCTGCCGCGATCTGATCGAAGTGCGTCAGTGCCTCGCCGAGAGGACGCATGATCGCGCCGCGCAACGAGAAGTAACAAGCGATGGCGATCAGCACGCCGAACACCGTCGCGCCGATGCTCAGCCAGCGAAACGCCGCGAGCTCGGTCATCGACGCCTCGTAGGTGTCGTGCCCAAGCTTCAGCTTGTACGCGGCGAGCGCGTCGCTCGCGGCGGTGAGCGCCGCGTAGTACTTGGGCAGCGCGTTCATCGTGAGATCGTCCATCGCCGTGCGGTCGCGCGCATCGATGGCGGCGAGCATCGGATTCATGCCCTTGTCGAAGAACGTCGCGCGCTGGCGCGCGACCTCATCCGCGAGCCGCGCCTCCTGCGCCTCGCGCGGCAACGCCTGATACGTGGCCCATGCCGCATTCGCGTCCTTGATCATGCCGCGCGCGCGGGCGGCGATCTTGTCGCCATCGGGCGATTCGGGATGCAGCACCACGCGGTCGAGAATGGCCCGGGTGCGCGCGAGCGTCGCGTTGTCCTTGCCAAGTGCCACCGTGGCCGCGAGATGATTGGCATACGTCTCTCGCAATGCGTCACCGGTGCGTGTCATGCCCGCGATGCCCAGGGCCCCTAACAGAATCAACAATACCGCCAGCAGCGCCATGGTGATGCCAAGGCGTGCCTTGATCGAGAAGCTACGCAACATTCTGTCGTCTCCGTCTTTCGTAATGGGTCACCACCCGTGGATCCGGGCCTCTGACGGGCCGTTATCACTTGTCACATCGGCGCGATGTGCACCAGACTTGAGCATCGTGCGGGTTTACGTGCCCATGCGCCACGGGATGTCGCGGCGTCCGGTTGATGCAAGTCAAGTCGTCGACGCATACGAGGTGGCGTCGGGCGTCTCGAACGCCGAAACGGAAAACGCCACGGCGAATGACCATCGCGCCGCCGGTGATCGGGGAAGCCTCGCAATCTTATTACGTTTTTTATATATCAATTACATATATACAAATCATGATCGAAGGACTCGAGAAACTGCTGGCCGCCGGCAAGGACAACGCGCTGCTGCGCTTCGGCCTCGGCAAGGGTTATCTGGACGCCGGCAATTATCCGGTCGCGGCCACCCATCTGACGCAATGCGTGGCGTTCGACCCGGCCTACACCGCTGCGTGGAAGCTGCTGGGCAAGGCGCGCCAGGGCGCCGGCGACGTGGAAGGCGCGCGCGATGCCTGGACGCGCGGCATCGCGGCGGCCCAGGCGCACGGCGACCGTCAGGCCGAAAAGGAAATGACCGTGTTTCTCAAACGGCTGGGCTGATTTCGCATCGCGTGACCGAGCGGTTCGGGCCAACCGGCGAACCCGTCGGCACCGTGGTATCGTGCAGCTTGCCCATTTGAGACGCATCGAACATGCCTGCACTTTCGACCTGGCTGGCCTTCGCATTGGTCGCCATCGGTATGGCCCTCACGCCGGGGCCGAACATGATGTACCTGATTTCGCGTTCCCTGTGCCAGGGACCGGCCGCGGGACTCGTTTCGCTGGGCGGTGTGGCGCTGGGCTTCGTCTTCTACATGCTGTGCGCGGCCTTCGGCATCACCGCCCTGCTCTTCGCGGTGCCGTTTGCCTACGACGTGCTGCGTTTCGGCGGCGCCCTCTACCTGCTCTGGCTGGCCTGGCAGGCGCTCAAGCCGGGCGGGCGCTCCCCGTTCGAGGTTCGCGCCCTGGCGCGCGACGGCAACCGCCGCCTGTTCCTGATGGGCGTGTTCACATCGGTGCTCAACCCGAAGATCGCCATGCTGTACCTGGCGCTGCTGCCGCAGTTCGTGCATCCCGAGCATGGCAGCGTGCTCATGCAGTCGCTGGCCCTCGGCGCCACGCAGATCGTGTGCAGCGTGATGGTCAACGCCGGTGTCGCCCTGTCGGCGGGGGGGATCGCGCGATTCCTCGGCCAGCGTCCGGCATGGCTGCGCATCCAGCGCTGGCTCATGGGCGGCGTGCTTGGGGCGCTCGCCCTGCGCATGGCCACGGAAGCCCGTCGCTGACCCATACGTGGTATGCCTTCCGGGCCTCCCCCCCATTTTTTTGGAGGGTGACGCGCCGGGCGTGGCATACTGCTCCGATTTCGCCGCGCGGCGGGGATCCACGCAGCGCTAGGCCGGCCGGCCTGTTCCCATCCTGCAATTTTCGTTGGGTATGTCCTTGAAGCATTGTTTGCCGCCTCGCACGCCGTCTCATCCGGCGCGCCAACACCGCCAAATCCGCCAACACGCCCCCGCCATCGCATCCCAGGCGCCTGCTGCCTCGACCAGCCGCCATGGTCGTCAGCGCGGCTTCGGCACGCTTGCCGTCGTCCTGGCCACGCTCGCTGGCCTGGCGGTCGTCGGCGCCCTGATCGTCGGTTATGCGCTGATCGTGATGCGCCCCAACCTGCCGCCGCTCGACGTCATTACCGACTATCGCCCGAAGGTACCGCTGCGCATCTACACGTCCGATAACGTGCTGATCGGCGAATTCGGCGAGGAGCGCCGCAGTCTCGTCACGATCGACCAGATTCCGGACGTGATGAAGAAGGCCGTGCTCGCGATCGAGGACTATCGTTTCTACGATCATGGCGGCGTCGACTTCATCGGCATCCTGAGAGCCGGGGTGTCGGACGTACTGCACGGCGGCGCCGCGCAGGGTGCCAGCACGATCACCATGCAGGTCGCGCGCAACTTCTTCCTCTCGCGCGAGAAGACCGCCACGCGCAAGATCTACGAAATGCTGCTCGCGTACAAGATCGAGTCCGCGCTGTCGAAGGACAAGATTCTCGAGCTGTACATGAACCAGATCTATCTGGGCCAGCGCGCTTACGGCTTCGCGAGCGCCGCGCGCATCTACTTCGGCAAGGATCTCAAGGACATCACGCTTGGCGAGGCCGCCATGCTGGCCGGCCTGCCGAAGGCGCCGTCGGCCTACAATCCGATCGTCAATCCGAAGCGCGCGAAAATCCGTCAGGAATACATCCTCAAGCGCATGCTCGACCTGGGCTACATCACTCGCAACCAATACGAGGATGCACTGCACGAACCGATCCGCACCCGGACCGCGGGCAACGAGTACAACGTGCATGCCGAGTATGTGGCCGAAATGGTGCGCCAGGCCGTGTACGACGAGTACAAGGACGACGCATACACGCGCGGCCTGACGGTCATCACGACGCTGGATTCGAAAAAGCAGCAGGCGGCCTACGACGCCGTTCGCATGGGCGTGCTCGATTACGAGCGCCGCCATGCGTACCGCGGGCCGGAGGGATTCGTCGAGCTGCCGGCGGCCATGCCCGATCGACAGCAATTGATCGAGGACACATTGCTGGAACATCCTGACAACGGCGACCTCGTCGCGGCGGTCGTGGTAGCCGCCAGCTCGTCGCAGGTCACCGCGGTGCCGCTCTCGGGCGACGCGGTAGTGGTCAGCGGCGACGGCATCGGCTTCGCGTCGTCGGCACTCTCGTCCAGAGCGAGCGAGAAGCTGCGCATTCGCCCGGGCTCGATCATCCGCGTGATGAAGGACGCGCGCGGCAAGTGGCGCATCGCGCAGTTGCCGGAGGTGCAAGGCGCGCTGGTTTCGCTCTCGCCCGACGACGGGGCGATCCGCGCGCTCGTCGGCGGGTTCGACTTCAATCAGAGCAAGTTCAACCGCGCCACGCAGGCCTGGCGCCAGCCGGGCTCGACGTTCAAGCCCGTGGTGTATTCGGCGGCCATCGAGAAAGGGGTGAGCCCCGCCACGATGGTGATGGACGGGCCGCTCAACCTGCCGCCCTCGCAGACCGGCGGGCAGGCTTGGGACCCGCACGACGACGACGCCTTCAGCGGTCCGATGACCGTACGCGAAGGCCTGCAGCGCTCGAAGAACCTGGTGGCGATTCGTCTGCTGCAATTCGCCGGCACGCAATACACGCAGGAATACGCCACGCGCTTCGGCTTCGACGCCGACAAGGTGCCGCCGTATCTGCCGATGGCGCTCGGCGCGGGCCAGACCACGCCGCTGCAACTGGCGGGCGCTTATGCGGTGTTCGCCAACGGCGGCTATCGTGTCGCGCCGTATCTGATCAGCGAAATTCGCGACGCGCGCGGCAACGTGCTCAACAAGGCCACGCCGGTCATCGCGAATGTGAACGCCGCGCGCGCGATCTCGGCACCGAACGCGTTCATCATGAACAGCCTGCTGCAATCGGTGGCGCAGCGCGGCACGGGCGCCGGCACGAACGTGCTCAAACGCACCGATCTGGCCGGCAAGACCGGCACCACCAACGACGCTCTCGATGGGTGGTTCGCGGGTTACCAGCACACGCTCGTGGCGGTGGCCTGGCTCGGCTTCGATCAACCGAAAACGCTCGGCAGCCGCGAATTCGGCGCGCAGTTGGCGTTGCCGGTCTGGACCAAATACATGAGCGTTGCCCTGAACGGCGTGCCGCAGCAGCAGATGGCCATGCCGCCGGGCGTGAGCGTGGTCAACGGCGAGCTTTACGAGTCGGACAAGCTGCCCGGCAACGGCTTCGTGGCGAGCATCGGCATCGACGACAACAGCGGGGGCTTCTCGCTGCCGTTCTTCGGCAACAGCACCCCCGAACCCGCCGCGCCGCCACCGGCGGCCGCCCAGCCGCCCTCGCCCGGCGGCGTGGATGCCCGCGAAAAGGCGCGCATTCTCGATCTGTTCAAACATCCCTGAGTCGCGCCGGGCATCGTCCATGCGCTGAGCGGCCACCCAGGCGGTGGCCGCTTTTTCATGAGCACGGGCCTTCGACCTCAAGCACCTCAAGCACATCACGCACGTCAAGCGCAAGAACGTACAAGCGCGTCGGCCCGGGCAGGCGCTAAGCTCCGGGCATTGGCGCGCGATCCTGCCCGCGCCGCTTCCATTGACCTGCATCGACTTCGGTCGACTTCTATCGAGGAACGTTTTTCCATGCCGGCTCCGTCCCGTGCGGCAAGCTTCGCCGCAGGCGCTCGCGACACCCTGCCGATGATCGTCGGCGCAGCACCGTTCGGCCTGATTTTCGGTGCGCTGGTTGCCACCACGCCGCTCGCGCCATGGCACGGGCAGCTCATGTCACTCACCGTCTTCGCCGGCTCGAGCCAGTTCATCGCCGCAGGCCTGTTCGCCACCGGCGTAGGTTACGCGGTGCTGTGGGCCACCACGTTGATCGTCAATCTGCGTCACATGCTGTACGCCGCGAACCTGTTGCCCCATGTGAAGCATCTGGATCTGCGGTGGCGCACGGTGCTGGGATTCCTGCTCACGGACGAGACCTTCGCCGTCACCAGCGGTCACTTCCATCGTCACCCGGACGATCCGCTGGGGCAGTGGTACTTCCTCGGCTCGGGCCTGTCGATGTACCTCAACTGGCAGGTGTGGACGCTCGCGGGTCTGCTCTTCGGCGCCGCCTTCCCACGCCTGCAAACCCTGGGCCTGGATTTCGCCATGGTCGCCACGTTCATTGCGATCATCGTGCCCCAGATGGCCCGCGTGCCCTGGGCGGTGGCTACCGTGGTCGCCGGCGCGAGCGCCTACGCATGCCAGGGCTTGCCCTACAAGCTCGGCCTGCTCGCGGCCGTGGCGTTGGGCATCGCGGCCGGCATGATCATGCTGCATGCGAAGCGTCGCAACGGCGCACGCCCGTCCCGCAAGAGCGGCGAAGACGATGCGCGCAAACCCGGTGGCATGCGCGCGTCTGGCAAGCCGGCGGGAGGTGCGCAATGAACTACGTTCTGGCGATTCTCGGCATGGCGGCCGTGACATTGGCGGTCAAGGCCGGCATCTTCGTGCTGGGCGACCGGGTGAGATTCCCGGAGTGGCTGCGCGAGGCGCTGTCGTTCGTGCCCGTCACCGTGCTCACGGCCATCATCGTACCGATGACGCTCGCGCCCCACGGCAATGGACTGGAGCTGACCTGGCGCAATCCACAACTCGTGGCCGCGCTGGTGGCGATCGCCGTGTGCGCGGCCACGCGTCACCAATTGCTCACTATCGGCGCCGGGCTGGCGGTCTTCTTCGCCTGGCAACTCGGCGTGCTCGCCTGACGCCATGCCACGCTCGTAAAAAAGCGCCCTGAGGGGCGCTTGTTTCGTAGAGCGGTTCGTTCGGCCTCAGACGCTGACCGTCCCGAGCGTGCCGGCGCGATAGGCAGCCACGAAGGCGTCGAAGTCGCCCACTTGCGTGCGCTCCAGTTCGGCCTGCGATGCCAGCGACTTCTGCGCGAGCGCCTCGAAATGCGCCTCGACCTTCGGGTCGAGCGGCATGTCGCGCAAGGTCTTCGCATGCCGCTTGCTCTGCTCGAGCGCGAACGCCTGGAATGCGCCGCCCTTCGTGCCACGCAGCGGTTCGAGCGCCGCCATCACGCGCGCCGACGGCGTGAGCGAGACGTCCTGCACCTTGGCCCGCTGCAGTGCCATGGAGTGCGCATAATGAGCGCCGCCACGCTGGGCGTCGAAGGCCGCCGCCGTGCGATCGATGCGATCGAGCAACGCCTGCGCCCAGTCGAACAGCGTAATGGCTTCGCCGCCGCGATGCAGCACGAGGCCGGGCTTGCGGCCTTCCTTGACGACATGCGCGAAGTTGTCGCGATTTTCCATGTTCTCGGCATTCGAGCACGACGGGCTGTCTTCGAGTGCGCAGAACAGCAGGAACGCGTCGATGAAGCGTGCGGTGTCGACGTCGATACCGACCGGCAGGAACGGATCGATGTCGATGCAGCGCACCTCCACGTACTGCACGCCGCGCCTCGCGAGTGCCTGCACGGGGCGCTCGCCGCTGTATGTGACCCGCTTCGGGCGGATCGTGGCATAAAACTCGTTTTCGATTTGCAGCAGATTGGTCGAGAGCTGGATCCACTCGCCATTGCGCTTCGTGCCAAGCGCCTCGTACGCCGGGTGCGGCTGACTCACCGCTTGCGTGAGCGCATCGATGTAGCTGGGCAGACAGTCGTAGCACGGTGACACCTCCGACTGTGCGCTGTTCTGGTAACCCAGGTCGCTCATGCGCAGGCTGGTCGCGTAGGGCAGGCCGAGCGTGCCTTCGTCGAAAGCGTCGAGGCCGTGTTCGCGTCCGCGCAGGAATTCGGCATGCAACACCGGCGACGCACCGAACAGATACATCAGCAGCCAGCTATAGCGGCGGAAGTTGCGGATGAGCGCAACATAGCGGGCCGACTGGTAATCGCGCGGCGACTCGGTTGCGCCCTCGCGCTTGCGAAGCAGTTCCCACACCGGCTCGGCGAGCGAGAAGTTGTAGTGAATACCGGCGATGCACTGCATCGGCTTGCCGTAGCGCAGCGCGAGACCGCGGCGATACACGTGCTTGAGCATGCCGATGTGCGACGTGCCATAGTCGGCGATGGGAATCACGTCTTCCGGCGGCAGCGCGGGCGGCATCGAATCGCTCCACAGCAGTTCCGCGCCGAGCTTGCGATAGGCGAACTGGTGGATCTCGTCGAGCCGGGCAATGACGTCGGCGGCGTCGTGCTGGGGTGGCGTGATGAACTCGAGCAGCGCTTCGGAGTAATCGGTGGTGATTTCGTCGTTGGTCAGCGCCGAACCGAGGGCACGCGGATGCGGGGTCAGTGCGAGCGCGCCATCGGCCTGTACGCGCAGGGTCTCGCGTTCAATGCCGGACAGGCCATCAGCGAGCAGCGCGCGGTGGGCGGGTTGCATGATGAGCGCCAGACGCCGGTCGAGCAGCCCGTGAGCGGCCTCCTGACCGGCGTGTGCGATGTGTTCGTGTTGACGATTCTGGTTTTCCAACTTCCATCCCTCTGGGCAGGCGCAATGCATTGGCATGGCTGTCGTCGCCGACGCCCCCTCATGACGAAGGCCATGATCGGTGCGGGGGCAGCGACGGGGGTCTACGGGGTGCCGATGGCATCGGCACGGCCGCCGGAGCGAGGGCTCCGGGGGACGCGCCCGATGCGCGGCACGGCGCGAATTTGGCCTGAGCATAACTGAAAACGCCAAACCGCGTCGGACGCCGTCCGGGCGCAAGCCTCACCGCTCGCGCCAGCCTCAGCGTCTGCCTGAGTCCGCCTGCGCGAATGCCGCATTGGCGGCCCGATGCGCGACGCCGATACTGGCGCCATGACGACGATCCAACACATGACCCATCTCATCCCCGTGCTCTCGCTGGGGCTCGTTACCTTTTTGCTTGCGGGCTTCGTCAAGGGGGTCATCGGACTGGGCCTGCCGACGGTGGCCGTCGGATTGCTCGGCCTGGCCATGCCGACCGCCGAAGCCGCGGCACTACTGATCGTACCGTCGCTCGTTACCAACGTCTGGCAACTGCTCGCCGGTCCACGTTTCGCGGCTTTGGCCGGAAGACTGTGGCCGATGTTGCTCGGCATCTGCGTCGGCACCTGGGCCGGCAGCGGATGGCTTGCCAACGGCGGCAATGTGGCCGGCATGGCACTGGGTGTGGCGCTGCTCGTCTATGCGGCGCTGGGGCTCGCGGCCGTGCGCCTGCATGTGCCCGGGCACTGGTCGCGGGCGACGACCGGTGCGCTCGGGGGTGGCATTGGCGCGATCACGGGCCTGGTCACGGCGGCGACGGGCGTATTCGTGATCCCTGCCGTGCCGTTTCTCCAGGCGCTCGACCTCGACAGGGACGATCTGGTTCAGGCGCTGGGGCTGTCGTTTACCGTGTCGACGTTGGCACTTGCCGCGGGGCTGGCGCACGACGGCATCTTCCACGGACATGCGATCGGGGTTTCCCTGCTGGCGCTCGTCCCGGCGCTGGGCGGGATGTTCCTCGGCCAGTGGGTGCGCACCCGTGTGAGTGCGCCGGTCTTTCGCCGATGCTTCTTTGTCGGCCTGGCAATGCTCGGTGCGGAGCTGGTGATTCAGCACATCCGATGAACATGGCGCCGCACGTCACTTGAGATCGGGAAAGTCGACGTCCCAGAATTCCATCTCGCGGCGCAACTCCAGCGCACGCCCCTCCTCCGCCCGGCGCAATTCGACACGCCGAATCTTTCCGGAGATCGTCTTCGGCAACTCGCAAAACTCGATGCGCCGAATCCGCTTGTATGGCGCGAGATGGTCGCGGCAAAAACGCAGGATATCGAGAGCGAGTTTATCGTCCGCCTGAAAGCCGCTGCGAAGCGACACGAAGGCCTTCGGCACCGCGAGGCGCACGGGATCGGGGCTCGGCACGACGCCCGCCTCGGCCACCGCCGGATGCTTGATCAGTTCGCTCTCGAGCTCGAACGGGCTGATGCGGTAGTCGGACGCCTTGAAGACGTCGTCGGCCCGGCCCACGTAAGTGAAATAGCCGCGCTCGTCACGCATGGCGACGTCGCCGGTGTGGTAATAGCCGTCGCGCATGACTTCGGCGGTCTTCTCCCTGTCATCCTCGTACCCCTGCATCAGTCCGGTTGGACGCGACGCCAGCGCGAGACAGATCTCCCCTTCGTCGGTCTCGTTGCCGTCGTGATCGAGCAGCACGACGCGGTAGCCGGGCATGGGACGCCCCATCGCGCCCGCCTTGACCGGCTGGCCGGGCGAATTGCCGATCTGGCAGCACGTCTCGGTCTGGCCGTAGCCGTCGCGGATAGTGATGTTCCAGGCGCGCCTGACCTGATCGATGACTTCGGGATTGAGCGGCTCGCCCGCACCGATGAGTTCGCGAAACTTCACCGGGTGCCGCGCGAGATCTTCCTGAATCATCATGCGCCAGACGGTGGGTGGGGCGCAGAGGGTGGTGACCTCGCAGCGTGCCGCGGTTTGCAGCGCGGTGCGGGCGTCGAAGCGCGAGAAGTTATAGATGAAGATCGCCGCGCCGGCATTCCACGGCGCGAAGAAGCAACTCCATGCGTGCTTGGCCCAACCGGGCGAGCTGATGTTCCAGTGAAGGTCGCCGGGCTGGAGTCCGAGCCAATACATGGTGGCGAGGTGCCCCACGGGGTAACTTTGATGGGTATGCAGCACGAGCTTCGGACGCGATGTCGTGCCCGACGTGAAGTACAGCAGCAGCGGATCGGTCGCCAGGGTCTCGCCATCGGGCACGAACCGATCGCTGGCCTCGTAGGCCGGGGCGAACGGCGTCCATCCTTCGGGCGGGGCCTCGCCCACGGCAAGGCGCTGGTAGTCGCCGGCGAGCGCGGCGAACTTGGCGGCCTCGCGCGCGGTGGTGATCACGTGCCGTACGCGACCGCGCTCGAGTCGGTCGACGAGATCGCCGGCGGCGAGCAGCGTCGTGGCGGGAATCATGACGGCGCCGAGCTTCATGCACGCGAGCATGAGGTCCCAGAGTTCGACTTGATTCGGCAACATGAGCAGCACACGGTCGCCGCGCGCGACGCCTCGCTGACGCAGGAAATTGGCGACGCGGTTGGAGCGCGCCGACATCTCGGCGAACGACAGACGCGTCTCGCGCCCATCCTCTTCGACGACCCAGAGGGCGGGCCGATCGTTGCCTTGCGCTTGCGGATCGAAGAAGTCGAGCGCCCAGTTGAAGCGGGTCAGCACCGGCCAGCGGAAGTCACGATACGCCACATCGTAGTGCGCGCGCTGTGCGAGCAGCAGATCGCGCGCGTCCTCGAAATTCAGGGTTTGCGGCATGGCTTGTCTCCGAGCCACGAGGGGGCAGGATGTCGGCAGAATTCCATTATCGTGAGCGCCTTCGAATTCGACATTCGGGATAACCATCACCGTGCTCGGGAGCGGAAATAGGTCGTCCTGGACGCCCGAAAATTCGGTGTGAATCGATGCATGATGCGCGACGAACGCAGCGATGACGCCCGTCACGCAAAAAAATATGCGTCCGGCCCGCATCGACCCTTTCAATCCCGCGAAAAGCTCTGCTATAATCGCGTTCTTTCGAGCGATGCATCTTCCAGACGCATCTCTCACGGGGCGTAGCGCAGCCTGGTAGCGTACCTGCATGGGGTGCAGGTGGTCGGAGGTTCAAATCCTCTCGCCCCGACCAGAATAGAAAAACCCGCACAGTCATTGGCTGTGCGGGTTTTTCGTTTGTAGCGGTGCCAGCCGACAACCGCGGGCGCGCGTCCGACTTTCAGGCAACCTGAGCGCCCCCGGACGTCGCGACGCGCGCAAGTGCACTTACACAATATTCATTGTGTTAGGTACTCAACCCGCGTATAAGTGATCTATCGAACATCAAGTCTGACGTTTATCGATCAAGCGTCGATCTCATCGATCTTTGCGAGACACTTCCGATCTCTGAATTTCTTGTTTGTCCGCCACTGGCGCCCAGTCACGCATTTCGCGTTGTCGGCTCGCCGGGAAAACCAGGAGTTCACATGAGCGCCGGAATCGTCAAATGGTTCAACGACAGCAAAGGCTTCGGCTTCATCAAGCCGGATGACGGCAGCGACGATCTGTTCGCGCATTTTTCCGAGATTCAGCCGCAGGGACGCACCGAGTTCCGCAGCCTGCAAGAGAATCAGCACGTCACGTTCGACGTCAAACGCGGCCCCAAGGGCTTGCAGGCGTCCAACATCAAGCCCGCCTGATCCTTTCGCGCTCCGCCTTCCCGCTCGCCTCGCGCATGCACGGTGACGTGAATCTGCTCATCCCGTCGGAGGAAATATGTCCCACATAACCCCGTCGTATCGAGGTTTTCGCCTGGAAACGTTGGTGTTTCACGACCCTGCCGGCGATCCGAACGGGCGCAAGCACGAAAGACTACTCGCCGTCTCGGTACGGATCAGCCCGGTCGACGCGGAAGACCGGGCGCCGTCGGACGACTCGCGCGTCTTTCGACTCGAGAGCGTGCTGTTCGATTCCATCGGTGACGCACGCCGCGCCGGCGATGAGTACGCACGCTCGCTCGTCGACGGCTTTTTCGACCGAAGCGCGGCGCAGGCCTAGTGCCAACATAACGCCCATGACCGCACCCGCCCATCGGTTTCCGTTTGCGCGGCATGCGCCGTCGAACCCGGCGAGGTTGCTTTCGGTCGCGTCGATTGATGACGCCATGGAACTCAGCCGAAAGACCGCTTCCGCGACACGATGCCGACACGGTCGCGTTGGAAAATGGACCCGGTTGCGCGCCTCACCGGCCGTCCACGCCCTTCAACGCCCCCACTGAGCGTCTCTATCGAAACGCAATCCCGAGGGTTTCCTACAAATCCAACAGGAGCACATCATGCTCGCCCTTTCAGCGCAAGCCATTACCGCCGCGCTCCAGCGCATCGCGGAAAAAAGCCCTCAGCAGCCGTCGGATGCGGTGATCAACGCGTTGCTCGCGCGAGAACTGATCCGCCCTGTCGGCAAGCACTTCGAACCGACCGAGTTTGGCCGCGCCTATTTCCGGCACGCATACACGATCCGACCGACGTGGTAACCGTGTAGCCGTCTGCGACGGCTACACCGCGGTCGAACCGTCTACCGACTCAGACAGTGGTGCCGAACACGGCCCCCACGCCGGCAGTCACCGCCATGGCCAGGGTGCCCCAGAAGGCCACGCGCAAGGCGCTTCTGAACAAAGGCGTTCCGCCCACGGCGGCGGCGGCGACACCGAGCAGGGCAAGGAAAACAATCGCCGTTGCCACCACCCAATAGAGCAGGCTTTGCTCGGGTGCCAGCAGAACCACCGCCAGCGGCATGGCGGCCCCGACGGCGAAGCTCCCGGCGGAAGCCAGCGCGGCTTGCAGCGGACGCGCGCTCAACGCCTCCGAGATCCCCAATTCGTCACGCGCATGCGCGCCCAGCGCATCGTGCGCCATCAGTTGCGTGGCGACCTGGTCCGCGAGCTGGTGATCCAGGCCCCGCCGTACATAGATGGCGGCCAGTTCCCGATGCTCCGCTTCGGGGCTGTTCTTCAGCTCTTCGCGCTCCCGCGTCAAATCCGCCTTTTCCGTGTCGGCCTGCGAATAGACCGATACGAACTCGCCAGCCGCCATCGACATGGCCCCGGCCACCAGTCCCGCGACCGCCGTGGTCGTGATGCTGGCATGGCTCGCATGGGCCGCGGCGACGCCCGCGACCAGACTGGCCGTGGAAATGATGCCGTCATTGGCCCCCAGGACGGCGGCACGCAACCAGCCGATGTGTTCGGTGCGATGACGCTCCGGATGAGCGCGGCGTTGAAACGTTGTCATTGAGGATTCCGATCCGTGTGAAACCGCATTGGGCAGTCCGTTCATGCGCGACACCCGCCACGCATGCGACGCAGTATGCTCCCGCGCAGCATCCGGGTGAAGCGGTCGCGCAAGATTCAGTGCGACGAGACATAAGGCGTATCGGCAAACTCCGCCGGAATCGCGAAACTCTCGCGCATACGCCGGGCTTCCGCCGCCGGCGTCGAACCGAACAGACGCCTGAACTCACGACTGAACTGCGACGCACTCCCGTACCCCACGGCAAGGCCCGCAGCCTCCGCCGTCATCCCCCGACGCACCATCAACAGACGCGCCTGATGCAGCCGTGTCGACTTCAGATACTGCATCGGGGAGACCCGCGTGATCGCCTTGAAATGACTGTGAAAACTCGGCACGCTCATGCCCGCTTCCCGGGCCAGTTGGCGCACGTCGAGACGCTGTGCGTAGTTCGCGTGAATCAATCGCAGCGCGCGGCCGATCCGGCCGAACTGCCCGCGCATGGCCAACGCCTCGCGCATCGCGCCACCCTGCGCGCCGGTGAGCACGCGGAAATATAGCTCCCTCAGCAGTCCCTCCCCCAACACCGCCACCTCCAGCGGCCGATGCAGCGCCTCGAGAAGGCGCAGAACGGAGGCGCGCATCGCGTCCTCCATCGGCGTCGACATCATGCTCTGCGGCGCCACCCCCGACGCCGCGCCCCCTTCGTGAGCAATCCGCTCCGCAAGCTCGGCCGCCAATGCGAAATCCAGATGCAGGTACAACGCGAGCAACGGACGATCTTCGGAGGCATCCGTCTCCATGCTGAACGGCACGGGCACCGATACGGCCAGGTAATGCTGCTCGTCGTATAGGTATAGCTGATCACCGAAATAGCCTCGCTTGGTGCCCTGACAGACGATGACGATGCCCGGATCGTACAGAACGGGGGTGCGCGACAACGGACGATTCGAGCGCAGGACGCGAACGCTCGGCAGCGCCGTCAGGTTGTAACCCTCATCCGGCGCCAACGCTTCCAGCAAGGCGACCACGCGCGTTCGACCTCGCGGGGAAGGTACGGACCGTGGCGACGGCGAAGACAGCGAATTTGAAGCCGGTCCGAGATTCATAGTTTTGTGCAAGAAAGTTCGCGGAATTTGGATTAACTCCGCACCTTCACAAGCCTAACATGCAATCTTCCATCGACATTTGGGAGATATCTCCATGACACCCGGCAAGACACTTCTCATCACTGGCGTTAGCAGCGGCTTCGGACGCGCGCTTGCACGCGAAGCCCTGGCGGCGGGGCACAAGGTCATCGGCACGGTGCGAAGCGACGAGGCGAGACGGGAATTCGAGTCACTGTCGGCAAACGCCGCGTGGGGACGTGTGCTCGACGTCACCGACTTCGTCGGTATCGACGGCGCCGTAAGCGCCATCGAAGCCGAGGTCGGGCCGATCGACGTACTGGTGAACAACGCCGGTTATGGGCACGAAGGCATCATGGAGGAATCGCCACTCTCGGAAATGCGGCGGCAGTTCGACGTGAACGTCTTCGGCGCGGTCGCCATGATGAAGGCTGTGCTGCCGCACATGCGTGCGCGCCGCCGCGGCCACATTCTGAACATCACGTCGATGGGCGGCTACATCACGATGCCGGGAATCGCCTATTACTGTGGCAGCAAGTTTGCACTGGAGGGCATCTCGGAGGCGCTTGGCAAAGAGGTCGCACCGTTTGGTATCGCGGTGACGGCGGTGGCGCCGGGCTCATTTCGCACCGACTGGGCAGGCCGCTCGATGGCGCGAACGCCTCGCTCGATTGCCGACTATGACGAGACGTTCAATCCCGTGCGGCGTGCGCGCGAGGAAAAAAGCGGCAAGCAACCGGGAGACCCGGTGCGAGCCGCGCGCGCCATGTTGACCGCCATTGCGGCGGACCATCCTCCCGCGCATCTCCTGCTCGGCAGCGACGCGCTCGGGCTCGTTCGGGCAAAGCTGTCCGCGTTGAACGAGGAATTCAACGCGTGGGAAGCGATCACGGTTTCGACGGACGGTTGACGAGGACAGGTCGACGCCGCGAGCCACGGCGCTCCCGCCCCGTCAAGTCAAGTCGGCGCACCCCCGCCTCAATCCGTGAGCGACACGAACCAGACCTTCTTGACGAATTCGTCGACCTCCCAGTGGCCCTTGTAACCCTCGGGCATCACGAACGGATCGCCGGTCTTCAGGGCGTGCACCGTGCCGTCCGGATCGACCACGCGGCACTCGCCTTCGAGGATGTAACCGAATTCGATATAGCCCGTGGTGTCCGCCCGGAACTTGCCCGCCGTGCTCTCCCAGACGCCCGAGGACGCGCGTCCCCCGTTACCTTCAAAGCCCTGCATGCTGCGAAACACGGTATCGCCCTCCATCGGGCGCTTCGGCTTGCCGACAATGGGATGCTCCAGGGGACCGGCGCTGAAACGCACCAGACGCGAATGACTCTCGGCCACAACTCACCTCGTTATCGATGGGAAAAAATTCTGGAATGAATCGCACGACGAACAGCGCGTGAAGCACAGCGCACGACGAACACACATGCCAGCCGGCACGCATCGCGACGCCCTGCCTCGGTTCGTCATGCCGGGAAAGTTCGAGGCCCGTCGCTCACCGTTTGTCGTACCTGGACAGACGGAAGGCGTGCGGATCGACGCGCGGCGAATTGCCCTGCACCAAATCCGCCATCAGCGCCCCGGCGGCCGGACCAATGCCGAAGCCGTGGCCCGAGAAGCCCGACGCCAGATAGAAACCGGGTACCCCATCGACGCCCGAGATCACGGGAATCGCGTCCGGCGTCACGTCGATGAAGCCGGCCCACGCGTGCGCGACCTGCGCAGGCTCGAACGCCGGAAACGCCTGCTTGAGCTTGTCGAGCGCCACGCCAATCGACTTCATTCCCGGTGCCGGGTCGAGCGTGCGATGCACTTCGAACGGCGTGACGTCGTTCGCGCCAAAGCGGGTCGGCATGCGCAACTCGTCCAGAAAGCGTTTGCCGACGCGCAGCTTCAGATACTTCTTCTCCGAGAGCCACGCCGGGAAGAATTGCCGGCACAGGCGAATGCTGTCGGGCGTGAGATCGGCTACCGACGCCCCCAGTTGCGACACCGAATACCCGCCATCGGCACGCTTGCGGCAGGTGAAATCCTTGCCATTGATCGCAAGGTCGAGCCCCGCGTCGACCGGCGTGGTGCGCAGTACCGACGCATGCACCTTCAGTTGCGGAAAACTCACGCCAGCATTGCCGCAGAACAATCGAGACCACGCGCCACCGGCCAGCACCACGGCATCGGCCGCCACCCGCCCGCGCTCGGTCATGATGCCGCTCGCAAGTCCGCCCGTGCGGTCGAGACAGCGCACGGCCGTCTGCTCGAATACCTGCGCGCCGGCAGCGATGGCGAGCTTCGCGATCGTTTGCGTGGCCCGATCCGGCTCCGCCACGCCATCCACCGCACAATGCAATGCGCCGATCCAGGCGCGCGCCGAGCGTGTCTTGAACAGACCAGGCAGCTGCTCACGATCAAGCAGTTGCGCCGGCACACCCAGCCCTACCGCCTTGTCGAGCCATGTGCGATAGCCGTCCATGTCGGCCTGGGTCTCCGCCAGATAGGCCACACCGGTTTGCCGATACCCCACATCGTGCTGTGCCTGAATTTCCTTCCACAGGTCGATGGCGTGCATCGCGAGCGGCAGTTCCCTCGGGTCGCGGCCCACGGTCCGGATCCAGCCCCAGTTGCGTGACGACTGCTCGCCCGCGATCACGCCCTTCTCGAACACCGCCACGCGTACGCCGGCCCTGGCCAGTGCCCACGCCGTGCTCAGTCCGATAATGCCGGCCCCGATGATCGCGACATCGACCTGTTTGGGGAGAACGCTAGCCATAAATTACCCATCGAGAAGAGAAGATGAATCGGGATGCCCGCGCGGCGAACCCGCTCAGACGTAGAAGTGGTTGCTGTTCACGACCATGAAGACAGTCGTGTCGTCCCAAGCGTTTTCCCAGCGATACGGCCGGTTGCCCGTGAAGCCGTAGGTATCGCCCGGCCCCAGCAACAGCGTGGTGTCGTCGATATGGACACGCAACTTGCCGCTCAGCACGTAGCCGACCTTGTCACCGCTCGCCACCAGCAAGTTCGCGTCGGACGATGCCCCCGGCGCCAGCTCCATCAGGAAAGCCTCGAGCGACGCACAGTTCGCCGGGGTGATCCGCGACTTCGTCACGCCCGAGCCGGCCAGGCGCAGCGGCTTGCGCTGGCTCGCCCACACGACGAACTCGCTCGGTTCGGTCGCGCTCGGAGCGCCTCCCGCCTCGGCCGGCGCCGACGCAAACAGCGCCGCACCGTCGACCCCCAGCGCATGACACAACTGGCGCAACGAACGCATCGACGGCGAACTCACGCCTCGCTCGATCTGACTCAACATGCCGATCGACATGTGGGTACGTGCCGCGAGCGCCTTGAGCGTGAACTTGCGCTCGGTGCGCATCGCCCGCAGGCGCATGCCCAGCTCCCGGTCGCTGGCCTGGGCCGAATCGTCCTCGGGTAAATCGCCCGTCACCGGGGCGAACGTCTCGGTCTCCGGCTCATGCCCGGCAATCACGGAGGAGGTCGGTACGGCAGCGGCTTTCGGCTTCGATGGCATGGCAATGGAAAATCAGGATCGCGACGAAGGCGCAAATGGGGGGATTGAAACTTGCGCCAGGCAAGTTTCAATCATACTTCAAAGATATCGAGGCACGGCTTACGTCACGTGTTTGCGGCTGGCGTAAAGGCCGATCAGCGCGAAGACCGCAATGATCACGATGTAGTAAGCGGGGGCCATCACGCTGCCCGTGGCCTTCACCATGAAACCGACCACCAGCGGCGTGATACCGCCGAAGAAGGTCTGCGCGATCACATAGGCCATCGACACGCCGGTGGTGCGGCAGGATGTGGGGAACAGTTGCGAGAGCAGAGAGCCGATCGGCGAGAAGTAGAAGCTGTAGAACACGACCGAGAGCGTGCACTGGAACACCGCCAGCGTGAGCAGCGAGGGCGATCGCGTGAGCAGTTGGAACAGCGGGAAGACGAGAATCACGCCCAGCACCAGCGCCGTGCGCATGACCTTGACCGTGCCCAGCCGGTCGGCCGTGATCCCGCCGAGCATCGGCACGAGCGTGCAGACCACGCCACTGCAGATCGAGGCGATGAACGCGTCGTCCTTCGTCAGCCCCAGATTGTTGATGGCGAACGTCGGCATGTAGAGATTGAGGAAACTGGCAACGACGCCCGCGGCCGCCACGACGGCGCCGATCAGCACAAAGCGCTTGTGAGAGCGAAACGTCTCGGCCAGCGGATTGTGCACCGTCGCCCCCTCGCGCTTGACCTGCTCGAAGTCGGCTGTCTCCTCGATCCTGGAGCGGATGTACAGGCCGACCGGCCCGATCAGACAGCCGAACAGGAATGGCAAGCGCCAGCCCCACGCGTAGATCTGGTCCTGCGAGAGGAAGTGGTTGGAGAAATAGGCGAAAAGCGACGCGGCAAGCACGGCGAGCCCCGACGCCGAGAACTGCAGGCTCGCAAAGAATGCCTTGCGCGAGGCACTCTGCTCCGTCAGATAAGAGTTGGCGGTGCCGAACTCCCCTCCGACCGAAAAGCCCTGCAACAACCGTCCCGTCACGAGAATCACCGGCGCCCAGACGCCGATCGCGTCATAGGTCGGCGAGATCGCGATCAGGATTGTGCCGGCGAGCATGAGCATCGCGGCAAAGCTCAACGTCGCGCGCCGGCCGACCTTGTCGGCCATGATGCCCAGCACCACCGCCCCCACCGGCCGGATCAGGAACGAACTCGCGAACGTCATCAGGCTCAGGAGCAGCGCCGACTGCGGATCGCCCTGCGGAAAGAACAGCCTGGAAATGGTGATCGCAAACATCGCGTACACCAGAAGATCGAACCATTCGAAAAACGTACCGAAGTTTGCCGCAATCACGTCGCGCGTGCGGCTTCCCGTGCGAGGCTCCCGGGCGACGAAACTACCGATTTTGGTGCTTTCCATATGTGACATTCCAGAGCGAGACGTTGCTGTGACCTGCGCCTGCATTCTGGGCAGCCGAAATCGCTGTCGATATTAGAGATTTCACCTATGTGAAATTAACCGACATATTTACGTGAAATTTTCACTAAATTGAAATTCACTCCCCCGATTCATGAACATGAGCCTCTCCCCTGCCGTCGCGCCGTCGCGTTGGGGCGAAAAAAAACCGCCATTTCTGGCGGCTTTCCGTCGAGGCCCTGTGCGGTCGGCGACCGCGCTGAGTGCATCAAGCTGTCAGGCGCGCAAGCAGCGTGCGCGGGCGGGCCGCGCGTCCGGCGGCGACTTGTGCAGCTTCTTGCCAGCGGGCCGTCGGCACGTCCGAAGGCGAGAGCAGGCTGTCGAAGCCACAGGCCCACAGCATCGCCAGTTGGTCCGGCAGCAACGGACCGGCGGCACGGATGGCGCCTTCGAAACCCCACTTGTCGCGTAGCACCCTGGCAAGCGTGAAGCCCCGTCCGTCTCGCGTCTTCGGAAACTCGATCACGACGAGCTCGACTTGCGCCAGCCACGGCGCGATGCGTTCCGGGTCGTCGTGGCCCTGCACGCGCACACCGGCAGGCGCCGCGCCTTGCGCGTTAGCCGCCAGCCAGGCGTCCAGCGGCAGCACGTCTTTGTTGCGCGCCCCCGACGTCGCTGAAGCATCGTCACCGAGATAGGTCCAGACGTCTGCGGCCGGCAGCCCGTTTCGATCAATCAACATTCAAAGCTCCCTTGAACGGTTCTGCGCCGACACGAGCGAGCGTATCGATGAAGCGCTCGCCCTCGTGTCTGAGCGAGCGATAGCGATCGAGAATGTTCTCGATCACCTGCGGCACGTCGTCGTAGCTCACGCCAGGGCCGAGAATCTTGCCGACCGCGGCATTGTCGTCCGCCGAGCCGCCCAGCGTGATCTGATAGTTTTCCTTGCCCGCCTTGTCGACACCGAGAATGCCGATGTGCGCGACGTGATGGTGCGCGCACGCGTTGATACAGCCCGACACGTTGAGCGTGATCGGCCCGATGTCGCGTTGCTGCTCCGGTGTGAAACGCAGGGCGATGCGCTGGGCCACGGGCACGGAGCGGGCGTTGGCGAGCGCGCAGTAATCCAGGCCCGGGCACGCGATCGCGTCGGAAATCAAGCCGATGTTGGGCGTCGCCAGTCCGGCCGCCTTCAGGCGCGTCCACAGGGCATGGAGCTCGTCGCGCTTGACGTGCGGCAGTACCAGATTCTGCTCGTGCGTCACGCGCAACTCGTTGTGCGAGTAACGCTCGGCCAGGTCGGCGAGCAACAGCATTTCCTGCGAACTGGCGTCGCCCGGGATACCGCCGGCGGGCTTGAGCGACACAACCGCGCTGATGTAGCCGGGCACCTTGTGCGCATGGGTGCAGGTGTCGACCCAGCGACGGAAATCGACGTCGCTCGCGTAAGACTGCTCGAAGGCGGCGGATGTGTCCGGCAGCGTCGCGAATTCCGGCACGATGAATCGCTCGCGAATCGCGGCGATGACCTCGTCCGGCAACGGCCGATGCGTTTGCGCGATACGCTCGAATTCGTCCTCGATCATCTCGATGAACTTCGCCGGCTGCATTTCCTTGATGAGGATCTTGATGCGCGCCTTGTAGATGTTGTCGCGGCGGCCCAGCGCGTTGTACACGCGCAGGATGGCCTCGACGAAGCGTAGCAGATCGCCCTCGGGCAGCCAGTCCCGTACGAGCGTGGCAACGATCGGCGTGCGCCCCAGACCACCGCCGGCATAGATCTGGAAGCCCACTTCGCCGCGTTCGTTGGTGCGCGCGAGAATGCCGATATCGTGAAAGCGCACGGCCGCACGGTCGGTCTGGCCGCCCGTGATTGCAATCTTGAACTTGCGCGGCAGATAGGTGAACTCGGGATGGTCCGTCGACCATTGACGCAGGATCTCGGCATATACGCGCGGATCCACGATCTCGTCGCGGGCGGCGCCGGCGAACTGATCGGTCGTGACGTTGCGAATGCAGTTACCGCTCGTCTGAATGGCGTGCAGGTCGACGTCGGCGAGCTTCGACAGGATCTCGGGAGCATCGGTCAGCGTCGGCCAGTTGAATTGCAGGTTCTGACGCGTGGTGAAATGGCCGTAACCCTTGTCGTAACGGTTGGCCACAAAGGCCAGCTGCCGCAACTGAACCGCACTCAGCGTGCCATAGGGAATCGCCACCCGCAACATGTAGCCATGCAGTTGCAGGTACAGGCCGTTCATCAGGCGGTAGACCTTGAAGTCGTCTTCGCGCAGTTCTCCGCTCAGGCGACGCGCCACCTGCTTGCCGAACTCGTTGGCACGGTCCTTGAGGAACTCGCGCTCCGACGGATCGTAGCGATAGATGCCCGCATGTTCCGGCGCGACGCTAAGCGCCGGCGCGTCGGCGAGCGCGGCCTGGCCGGCGGCGTCCGATGCCTGCTTGCCGAGGTCCGCACGCACGGACGGGCCGCGCGAGCGCAGTTGCTCGCGGAAATCCACCGGCACAGGGCCGGTCGGTCCGATCTGCGCCGGGCGCGGCATCGGATCGACGATCCGGTTGGCCGCCAGCGCGACCTGCGCGGCCGCCTGGGCCGACTCGAGGCCATGCTCATCGAACACTTCCGCCTTCGCAAGGTCGTCGACCCAGTCGTGATGCTTGTCCAGCCAGACGACCAAGCCGTCTTCGAGCCGGTTCGCCGAAATCAGATTGCCTGCATTCATTCCACGCTCTCAATGCCTGTTGTTTTGTGGTCGCATGTCGCGAGTCGACCGGCAGGCTATCAAGCTGAGGGGGAATAGACGACCATTAAGAAGTAATTTAGACATTACGCGATGTTGTTTGGACATCGCGCCACCCCGCATCGCCTTGTCCGGTGCGGCTCGTGGCGAGGTGGCGGCAGGCAAGCGGCCGGCGCGTGCACGCCTAGTCGGAGATCGGGATATAGGCGCGCAGGGCGAATTTCGCGTCGGGCATGACCACCAGGCGCGCCTCCACGACGCGGGTGCCTTCGACCTTTGTGAACACAGGCATCACGTACACGCAGTCGAAAACCCGCTGGATCGTGGGGTCGGCGCCCGACTCCACGGCATTGAGGCGCATGCAGCGCAAACGGTCGAGCAGGAAACCCCGGATGTCCTGGTCGGACGGCGATTCCACGCCGATGGACCTGGCGAACTCGTCATGGGCAAACTTGCGTACGAGATCGACCGTCTCGTCGAGATTGGCTTGCACGGCAACGACTTTCATGTCTTCCCCGCTCACGATGGTCTGCGTCCAGTGTTTCGAGGCGAACTCCCCGAGCGCGTCCGCCGGCGATGTGCTTGCCCGCCGTCGTCGACGTCACATATTAGCAGGCGCGCGCCTCGGACCGGAAAGCCCCGGCGCCCCGAAAGACGAGCGTGCCGGGCCTCGCAAAATACCTGTATTTTTATACAGTATTCATGCTACATTTCCGCTCATCACTCCCATCATCGAGAGAGACATCATGAGCGACACCAAATCCATCAGGTTTATCGTCGTGCCGTACCGCAAGAACAAGGACGGTGTGTTGCAGCCGGGCGAGTTGCGCCAGGCAAGCACGGAATTCGGTGCGGTGCGCATCGCACAATCGATGGCGTCCGGCTTCGCGGGGATCGCCGCCTACGAGGTGCTGGTCGACGAGGAAGACGGCACGATGGACGCGCCACGCGTGCTTTTCCAGGAAGGCGCCATTCCCGCGATGGCCGAGTAACGCGACGTTGCGGCGCGTGCACGCGCGGTCACTGTGCCCGCGTGGGCCGTGGGATGGCGTCGAACGAGCGGGTCTGGCGGGGGTGCTGGAGGTCGCGCGTGTCGAGCGCGCGCTCTCTTGCCGAGAGTGCCTGTTCGTTCGACGTGGACGCGGCACCGTTGCGCTCGCTGGCGGTGCGGTTGATGGTGGCGCTGGCGCTTTGGGCATCCGTCACGCCGATCGACGGCGCACCGACCGCCGTGACCGCCGGGTTTCGGGCCGGCGACTGGTTGGCCTGACGGATGCTGCCAAGATCTCCCGCCCCCAGATAGGACTGCGCGCCGGCCTGGCCAGACAGCAATGCGGCCGCGAGACTCAGAAAGACGACGATGAATTTGCCTTGGTTCACAATGGCTCCCCGTTGGATGACCCGGTTGCAACGTGCGGTCTCCGCGCCCTTGCGCTTTCACACCGCCTCGCGCAGGCCGGATCCCGGCATGGCTCGCATTGTCGCAGCGACGCGACACATTGTCGCCTGCATAAATCACAGTAGACTTCCCTATCAATATCGACAGCCCGCTCTGCTACACTTCGCGAAAAAGCGAGTCAACGGCTCGGCAATAAGCGATAACGGGGGGTCCCATGTCGGACGACGTCAGTTTTCGACGAGCATCGGAAGCGGTGCGGGCCGTGGGCGCCGGTCAGGCGGACTGGCTGGATGTCGTGCAGACGGCGCGCGAATTTCTCGGCGCGGATGCGGCCACGTTCCTCTGCCACGACAAGCAAAGCCGTTCGGTGCGCTTCGTCGAGCAATCCGGGCATGAGGCCGGCCTGATCGAAGAATATTCCCAGCGCTTCTACCAGTATGACGATTCGACGCGGCGCTTCTGGGACGCGCCGGCGGGCACCTGGTTCGACTCCTCCATCGCGCTGAAGCACGAATCGGCGAACGACCGCGTGTTCTGGAACGAATTCATGCGGCCGCACCAGCTACAGCAGCTCGTCGGCGTGGTGATCTGCAACGACGACGACGCCCTCACGGCACTGAGCATCCAGCGCATGCATGTGGTCGAACCGTCCTTTGCGCATGCTGCGCGAATCGCCGAGTACGAACGACAGCTCGCCGCTGCCTTCGCAACGCGCCGCGCCGCCACGCGCGCCAGCCTCGATATCCTCAGCCAGATGCTCGACCCCGAGCGCGAGGGGTTCGCCATCGCCTCCCCGGACGCCTGGATACTGGCCTCGGCGCCGGGACTCGATTCGCTGCTCGGCGGCAACGACAGCCAACTGATGATCCGGCAGCGCAAGCTCGTGCATCGCCAGTCCGAATGGCAGGCACGCCTGACGCAGGCCTTGCAACGGGTCGGCGCCTCACGCGAACCCGCCTCGCTCGTACTGCCCGACTCATGGGGCAACGCGTTTCGCCTAACGATGCGCGCCGTGGGGCACGAAATGAATCACGGGCTGCGCTCAGCGGTCGGGATTCGCATCGAACGCCGCAGCATTTTCAATGTGCCCACGGAAGCCGCCCTGCGCCACCATTTCGCGCTCACGCAGGCCGAAGCGCGCCTGTTCCACCATCTTGTGGCGGGGCTGACCATCGGGGAGTGCAGCGAGGTGCTGAAGCTGAGCGCCAGCACGTTGCGCACGCAACTCTCCTCGATTTTGCGCAAGACCGGTTGCCATCGCCAGGGGGAACTGTTGCGGCTTGCCGCAATGCTCTCGCCATAAAGGACTCACGCGCCCGCGTTTTCGCGGTGCACCACCACCGCACTGACCCGGTTTCGCCCGGCCAGCTTGGCAAGCCGGCGCTGCGCTTCGGCCGCCTTCAGGAGCACTTCGGCACTGTCGCACTCCCCAGGCACGCCGGTCGCCGCGCCCACGCTGATCGTGAGCGTCCCCGTCGCGCTGCCCTCGTGCGCGATATGCAGGCGCTCGACGTCGCGGCGAAATTGCTCCGCCATGACGGCCGCGGCCGCCGCATCGGTCTCGGGCAACACCACCGCCAACGCATCGCTGTCGTATCGCGCCGTCAGGTCGGTATCCCGACGCATGTGTCCACCGATATTCGAGGCGACCGCGCGCAAGACATCGTCGGCCACGGCGTGCCCATAGGTGTCGTTGAAGTGTCTGAAGTGATCGATATCGGCGATCAGCACCGACAGCGGATTGCCGGAACGCTGCGCGCGACGCCACGCATCGGCCAGTTTCGCGTCGAGCGCACGGCGATTGCCCTGCCCCGTCAGGCCGTCCGTTGCCGAGAGACGTTCGCGTTGCGCGACGGCTGCCGCCCGCGACCGCATCGCCGCCACCAGCAACCATGACCCGGCAATCAATGTGGCCGCGCAAGTGGCGGCGATCGCACCCAGCAGCGCGGCGTTACGCCGCCATTCGCGCATCGCCGCTTGCGTCGACGGCGTGACCACCACGTACATCGAAGCCCCCGGCACGCGCACGGAGCGATACTCCCGCGCTCGTACGCCCAACGGGAAAGACAACGCTTCGGTCAGGTTGCGCTCGCGCGTGGCATTTCCCGGCAGCGACACGAGCGCTCCCAGGCGCGATCCGATGCAAGGATCACAGGAAAGCACGGCGCCTTTCTCTTCGACGATGTCGATCGTCCGAAGATCGGCCGAATCGATGTCTTTGACCAGCGAGCCCAGGTGGTCCAGGCGCAATGCAATGACGGCGACACCATTGAACGAATGATCCGGCGCCGCTATCCGGCGCGTGAGCGCGACGGATAGCGTCCCCCGGTGATTGCGCGATGCATAGGGCTGCGAGATATAGAGCCCGAGCGACGGGTTCACCTGGTGCGAGCGGAAGTAATCGCGGTCCGCCACGCTCTCGGGCGCCGCCTCCATGGCGCGGAGCGGCGCCGCGATGATGCCGCTCTTGTCGACGATGTAGGCATCATCGAGAAAATCGCGGACGAGCGCCTGACCGAAACGAACGCGCTCGCGCACGCGCTCGGGAAACACGGGGGTGGCGGGGTCTTCCGCCTCGCGCACCATCTCCTTGAGCAACGCGTCATAGACGGCGATATTGGCGCCAAGACTTGCCGCGACCACGGATGCCACGCTCTGCGCCCGCTCCAGTACAAGCGTCTCCCGGGCCTGCTGGTCCATTCGCAACAACACGCCCACGCCAATGAGGATCGCAAGCGCCATCGCGGTGCCTGCCCAACCCACTGCCGACGGCCGGGCATCGATCATTTCCGACAGGGCACGCAGCCTTGCCGGCCACTTCTTTTGCGAAAGTACTCCCGAGCGTTGGGTCATATCGAATGGCCTTGCGGGATGACAACGAAAGGTTGCGATGTTCCCGGCCGAGATCGTGGGACGACACGACCCCGGCGCCGTTCACACCGGGACACCGCACATCGAGTATTCTAATGTGCGCGTACGCTTGGCCGGTGCGCTTCGTCGACATCCATTCGCCCAATCGTTCGGATGCCTATCGCGTGCGACGTCGCGTGCGAGTTCGCGTGGACTGTCTTGGGGACACCAAAATTGCTTGAGTGCTACGCATACGTCAGCCGCGCGCTGCCCGATCTCGATCCGCTGGAACTGTCGAAAATCATCGTCAATTCCCGCGGGTTCAATGCGGCGCACGGCGTCACCGGCGTATTGCTTTACGACGGCGCAGTGTTCTATCAGTACATCGAGGGACCTCATGCAGCGATCGCGGATGCACGCGGGCGCATCGAGGCGTCGCGCCATCATACCGACATCGAAATCCTGATCGATGGCACGCCGCGAACGAGTGGCGCGTTCTCGACGTGGAGCCTGGGCTATCTGATGCTCGATGAACCGGCGCATTCGCTGCGCGCCTTCGTCATGCCCGCCGACCACGCGGCGCTGGTGAGCGCCTTCGGCGCGCTTGCGGCGAAATCCGACGCCATGTAGCCCCCACCCGACACCATCCGAAATCGCGCCGCAAAAAAACGCCGGATCCTCTCGGGTATCCGGCGTTTTTCCCTGACATCGCCGCACACGCGAGAGGCTCACGTGCGAGGCCGTCCGTTTCGGCGCTTATTGCTCGATCTGTCGATTCCAGCGCTGATCCCACTGTGCGCGGCGCTGGTTGATGGCGTCCCAGTCCACCGTCTTGAGGTTTTTGACCAGGTCGTCGATCTTACCCAGGCGCTTTTGCATGGCGGGCGGCATGGTGGCCTGCGTATTGGTCGGGATATAGGCGCCTGCCGCGGCGGCCAGCGTCTGCCCGCGTGCCGAGAGCAGGTACTGCGCGAGCTTCTGCGCCATCGCGTTGTCCGGGCTGTTCTTGACCACGCACAGGTCAACCAGCAATTGCACGGCGCCTTCCTTGGGCGCGACGTACGCAACCGGAATGCCCTTTTCCTGGAGTTCGCTCACGGCCGTGGGCGTGAGCGGGAAGATCGCCGCCTCGCCGGTCTGGATCATTTCCGAGAGCTTGGCCGAGTTCGGGATGTACTCGACGACATTCGGCCCCACGGTGGTCGCCCACTTGCTGAAGCCCGGCTCGACGTTCGTCTCGCTGCCGCCCCAGATCCGGTTCAGCGCGAGGAAGCCATGCAGGCCGAACGTGCTGCTCGACGCCGACTGGAACACCACCTTGCCCTTGTACTTCGGATCGGCGAAGTCCGTCCACGACGTCGGCGCAGCCCAGCCCTTCTCCTTGAAGATCTTGGTGTTGTAGCCGATGCCCGTCATGCCCAGTTGCACACCCGCGGCCATGTCGTCCTTCACGCGGGCCGACGGCATGAGCTCCTTGAGTACCGGCGAGTCGTCGAGCTTCTGGCAAACGCCCATGGCGATGGCTCGCGCCATCACCCCGTCGTCGAGGAACACAACATGCAGTTGCGGGCTGTTCCGGTTGGCCAGCAGCTTGGCGAGCACATCGGACGACGTGCCGGGCACGACCACGACCTTCACGTTGTTGGCCTTCTCGAATTCCGGAAAGACCTGACTTGTGTAAGCCTTTTCCATCGAGCCGCCGTTCATGCCGACGTAAAGCGTTTTGGACTGCGACCAGGCCGCGCTGCTCGCGCCCAATGCCAGCGCCGCAGCGCACATGACGACCTTTCGGGATAGCTTCATCGTGGTTCTCCTTGCGTTTTCAGGGTGTAAGGACTGTGTGGGTTGAGACAGACTCGGAACCAGGGTTCGCGCCTGGCGCATCAGGCGGCCTCGCTCACGGCGGCGAACCGGTCGACGGCAAACGCGCCGATCGGTGTTTCCGTCTCGCCGTGGGTAACGAGGTCGGCCAGCACTTCGCCGACGCCGGGCGCGAGCAGGAAACCGCCGCCCGAAAAGCCGAAGGCGTGCACGAGCCGGGGCGTGGTGCGGCTCATGCCGATGATCGGGTTGTTGTCCGGGGTCTCGCCTTCCACGCCGCTCCAGGTGCGGATGAGCAGCGCGTTGCGCAACGCGGGCAACAACGCGCACGCCTCGCGCATGACCGCGCGGGTGGTGTCGGCCGACGGCTGCGCATACTCGCCGTTGCCCGTGCCACGCCCGCCGCCGATCACGCAGTTGCCCCGCTCGACCTGACGCGCGTAGACGCCGCCACCGTACACGCCGAGGTTGTGGCCGATGAACCTTGGCAGCGGTTCGGTCACCCACATGTTCGGATAGATGGCGTGCATCGGCACGCGCTCGCCGAAGGCGCCCGCGATGTGATTGGCCCAGGCACCCGACGTATTGAGCAGCCAGTCGGCGCTCACGTTCAGGGGCTCGCCGGTCTCGGGCTGCGCCGTGAGCTGAAAACGCACGCCGTCATGCGCCATCGCCGTGATCGGCGTGCGCTCGTGGACCTCGGCGCCCAGCGCGCGTGCCGCGCGTGCAAACGCTGGCGACACGAGCCGTGGATTCGCGTGGCCGTCGCTCATGCACAGCGAACCGCCCACCGCGCCCTCGCCCAGCCAGGGGAAACGCTTGCGGAATTCCGCGCCGCGCAGCACGGTGGTGGCCAGACCGTAACCGGCTGCCATCCCGGACCACGCGTCGAGCGGTGCAAGATCGCTCTCGCGGCGCGCCAGGCGCAGGTGCCCGGAGCGCACGAACTCACCATCAATGCCGATGAGTTCCGGCAGCCGGTCCCACAGCCGGCGCGCGCGCATGGCAAGCGGAAGCTGCTCTTCCGGTCGTCCCTGGCAACGCACGCCGCCATAGTTCACGCCGCTGGCCTGCGCGCCGCAGTAGCGGCGCTCGAACAACGCGACGCGCATGCCACGCTCGGCCAGCGCGCGCGCGGCCGACGCGCCGACGAGTCCGCCGCCGGCCACCACGACGTCGTAATGCCGGGTGTGCGGCGTATGACGGGTATTGAGCGCGCTACTCATCGCGGGCCTCCTCGGGAATCGCCGCGACGTTCTCGTCGAACAGCATGGGGGCGATCGGAATCGGTTTCACAGGCGCCTGCGCACGCAAACGCCCCACCTGTGCGAGGGTTTGTCCGCTCGCCTCGGCCAGCAGATGGCACGCTGCCTCGCCGCACATGCGGCCCTGGCAGCGGCCCATGCCGACGCGCGTGAGCGCCTTGAGGCGGTTGATCTCGGTCACGCCATCATGCCGCACACAGTCGCGCAGCGTACGCGCGTCGATTTCCTCGCAACGGCACACGAGCATGTCGTCGGGCCAGTCGGCGGAGGGATCGCGCGGCAGGGCGAACGCCTGTTCGATGCCCTCTCGAAAACGCCGGATGCTCGCGAGCTTGCGCTCGAGCGTGAGCGCGTCCGGCCCGTCGGTCGCAGTGGCGATGGCCGGTGTCGTGATACCGATATCCTCGAGCACGGCGAGCGCCGCGCGCCGACCGGCCAGCTCGGCCGCGTCGGCCCCCGCGATGCCCGCGCCGTCGCCCGCCAGATAGATCCCGGATTGCGAGCTCCGCCCAGCCGCGTCGCGCTCGGGCAGCCAGCACTGATTAAGCGTGTCGAAGACAAAGCGGCAGCCCGCCAGATCGGCCAGTTGCGTCTCGGGACGCAGGCCGAAGCCCAACCCGACCGCGCTGCACGCAAGCGTGTGCCTGCGCCCGTCACGACGCCAGTTAATCGCCTGCACGCCGGCGCGCTTCCCGCCCCCCATGGTCCCCATGCTCCCCTCGATCCCCCCGCCCCCCTCCATCCCCTCGAGCGTGACACCGTGCTCCACGCGAACGCCACGCGCACGCAATGCGCCGACATAGTAAAGACCCTTGGCCAGCGTGGCAGGTTGATTCAGCATACGCGGCGTGGCCAGGGCCTGCCGAACGAACGTGTTCGTGTCGAGCACGGCCACCACGTTCGCCCCGGCCTTCGCGTACTGATACGCAACCAGATACAGCAGTGGTCCCGTACCCGCGAACACCACGCGCTCCCCGATGGCACAACCCTGGGCCTTGAGCGCGACCTGCGCGCCCCCCAGCGTGTACACGCCCGGCAGCGTCCAGCCCGGCACCGGCAACACGCGGTCGGTGGCACCGCTGGCGATGATCAGATGCGTGAACGAGACGGGCGTCTCGCGGCCGCCGTGCATGGTGTGGAGTTGTTTCGGATCGCAGGCCCATACGAGCGTCTCGGGCCGGTAGTCGACCCGAGGCAGCAGCTCGGCCATGGTGCGATGAATCGCTTCGGCCTTCGCCGCCTCGAACCCGTACAGCGTTTTCGGGGAACGGGCGAAACCCGCATCCGCTGGCGGCTGCCGGTAGATCTGTCCGCCCCAGCGCGGGTTTTCGTCGAGTACCACCGGGCGGAGTCCGGCGGACACGAGCGTCTGCGCCGCACGCACGCCGGCGGGACCGGCGCCGACGACTACGACCTTGGCGGGCTCAGTCATGCGCGCCTCCCCGGTCGTCATCGGCATGCGGGGCGCGGGGCGCATCGGTCAGGATACGCATGCCGGCCTGTACCGTCGTGGAACAGGCGCGCACGCGGATGCACTGCGCGTCGCCCGGGACCCCGACCGATGTCTCGCAGCGCACCCAGCAATCCTGGCATGCGCCGATCAGGCAAAAGCCCGCGCGCGGCGCGCCGCTGAATTCGCTGAACCGAAGGTGCCGTTGGTGCGTAAGGATCGCCGTGAGCAACGTGTCGCCCGCGAGCGCCTGCACCGGCGCACCATCGAGATAGAACGTGACGGGCGTGCGCGCCGTCTCGGCCAGGCGCGTCAACTGGGGTTGCGCCGACGCGCGCGGCACGCTCGCGTCTGGCAGGCAATGGGAAGTGCGGGACATGAATGTCGTTCCGAAGCGCGTGTTCAATGCTGGCCGATCAGAATGCGGTTCAGGCCATAGACCCGGTCGAGCAGCAGCATCGCACCCAGCGTCACGGCGATCACCAGCGCCGAGACCGACGCCATCATCGGATCGATCGACTCGGTCGCGTACATGTACATGCGCACGGGCAATGTGACCGTCTGCGGCGACGTGATGAAGACCGACATCGTCAGCTCGTCGAAACTGTTGATGAAGGCGAGCAACCACCCGCCGGTGATGCCGGGCAGAATCATTGGCATCGTGACGCGGCGAAAGGTCGTCCACGACCCGGCGCCGAGCGAGGCGGCGGCGTGCTCCACGCTGCGGTCCAGGCCACTGATCGACGCGAGCACCAGGCGCATGATGAACGGCGTAACGACGATCATGTGTGCGAACGTGAGCGCGGCAAACGAGCCGGTCACGCCGAGCATCGCGAAGAATCGCAACAGCGCGATGCCGAGCACGAGGCCCGGGATGACCAGCGGCGAGAGCAGCAGGCCGTTGAGAAAGTTGCGCCCGGGAAAACGCGAGCGCCCGATCGCCAGCGCCGCCGGCAGCGCAATCGCCAGCGAGAGCGTGGCCGACAGGAAGGCGAGCTTCAGGCTGGTGAAGAACGACGCGATGAAGTCCGGGTAGTCGAGAATCGCGCGGAACCAGCGAAGCGAGAGACCGCGCGTGGGCAGCGACAGCGTTTGCTCCGGCGTGAACGCGACGAGCACCACGATGATCATCGGGGCAAGCACGAAGAGAATGACGAGCGCGTGGAACGCGAGCGCCAGGGGACTGTTTTTACGCATGATGGCCAATGGATTCTGTTCTGCGGAAAACGTGGCGCCTCAGCCCATGCTGCGCGAGTAGCGGCGCTCGAGCAGGCGGTAATACGTCAGCATCACGATCAGGTTCGCCACCAGCAGCAGCACGGCGATGGTCGCGCCCAGCGGCCAGTTCAGCGAACTCAGGAACTGGTCGTACACGGCGGTGGCGGCGACCTTGAGGCGTCGCCCGCCCAGCAGGCTCGGAATCGCGAACGCGCTCGCCGACAGGCCGAACACCATCAGACTGCCCGACAGGATGCCCGGCACCAGTTGCGGCAGCACGATGCGACGCAGCGTGGTCGCCTGCGAGGCCATGAGCGACAGCGCCGCGTTCTCCGTCTGCGGATCGAGCCGTTGCAGCGACGTCCATACGGGAATGACCATGAACGGCAGCATCACGTGCACAAGCGCGATCACGATCGCGAAATTCGTGTACTCGAGCTTGAAGGGCCCCATCCCGAGCAGGCCGAACGTCTGGTTGACCAGACCGCCCGAGCCGAGCAGCATGCTCCAGCCAAAAGCGCGCACCACGATGGACACGAGCAGCGGCGAGAGAATGATCAGCAGGAACAGCGAGCGCCACGGATCGCCCATGCGCGAGAGCACGTAGGCCTCGAATGTGCCGACCACGGCACACACGGCCGTGACCGTGAGCGAGATGCCGAACGTGCGCAGGAAGATCGTATGGAAGTACGGGTCGAAGAGGACTTCCCGATAGTTGTCGAACTGGAACGCCGCAATCGGACCACTCGCCGGATCGAACTGGTAGAACGTGAGCGCGAGCGTCATCAGCAACGGAATGAGCACCAGCGCCACGAACAGCAGCATGGCCGGCGCGCTCATCAGCCACATCGGCAAATACGCATGCCAGGGCGCGCGTGCGGCGGGCGGGGCGTCGGCGCGCATGACTTGCAGCGTCTCAGACATGGGCGCGCTCTCCTGCATTGACCGCCCCCTGCGAGATGAAGCGCACAGCCTCGGACTGCCAGTCGAGCCCCACCGGCGCCCCCTCGTCGAGCGGCTCACCCCCTTCGTTCTGGCAACACACGAGCACTTCGCCCAGTGCGCTGTCCACGCGATAGAGCCATTGGCTGCCCAGGAAGAAGCGACTTGTCACCGTGGCCGGCAAGCGGCCTGCCGCGGGCGCGCACAACCGGACCTTTTCCGGGCGCAGGCACAACGTGATCGCGTCGCCCACGGCCAGGTCGCGCTCGCGCGGCGAGAGCTCGGCAAGCGACGCGCGTTGCGTGAGCTGCGCGCCCAGCGCGACATGCAGATGTTCGCCGTCGCGTGCCGCCACCCGGCCGGCGAGCATGTTGGCCTTGCCGATGAATTGCGAGACGAACGGGGTTTCCGGACGCTCATAAGCGCGATACGGCGTGTCGACCTGCGTGATGCGCCCTGCCTCCATCACGACCACGCGATCGCTGATCGAGAGTGCCTCGGACTGGTCGTGCGTGACCATGATGGTGGTCGTGCCGATCTTGCGCTGAATCGCGCGCAGCTCGAACTGCATGTCCTCGCGCAGCTTGGCATCGAGGTTGGACATCGGCTCGTCGAGCAGCAGCACGGGCGGTGCGATCACCACGGCGCGCGCGATCGCCACCCGCTGCCGCTGCCCGCCGGAGAGTTCGCGCGGATAGCGATGACCCAGCGCGTCGAGCCGCACCAGGGCGAGCGCCTCGCGAATGCGCGCCTGGCGCTCTGCCTTGTCCACGCCGCGCATTTCCAGGCCAAAGCCCACGTTGTCCGCGACGGTCATGTGCGGAAAGAGCGCGTAGCTCTGGAACACGATGCCCAGACCGCGCTTGTTCGGGCGCATGTGCGTGATATCGCGCCCGTCGAGCGTAATGCGCCCGGTCGTGGTTTCGACGAATCCCGCGATCATCTGCAAAGTCGTGGTCTTGCCACAGCCCGACGGGCCGAGCAGCGAGACAAACTCGCCCTTTTCCACCGAGAGATTGACGTTCGAGACGGCGTTGAGCTCGCCGAACGTCTTGGAAACATCCGTCAAAGTCAGGAAAGACATGGTCCCTACCTTCGGGCGCAGGTGCGCCGCTAGAAATGCAATTGCATCGAACAGTAGCGAGCCAAATTGCTTGCCGCAAGACAACGATTCCGCGAAATGAGATAAATTTTCTGATTATTTCGATTGACGGAATGTTTGCGCAACACGGGGATCGATTCGTTTCGCGTCAACGCCTCGGGATAATCCCTAATCTATGGTGAATACAGGCCGTTTTTAATAAAACTGGCATGCCGCGATAGTTTTCAAGCATCGACGGCTTAGGCTAACATTTCGTTTGACGGAATAATTGAGGCTCAAATGACGACCGCCGATTCACCTCGCACGACGACGCCGGACGCTGCCGGCACGGGCATCCTGCAGCGCACATTTGCCGTAATTCGCGCGTTGGGCGATGCCAAACCCGAAGGCGAGCGCGTCACCCACATCGCCAAGGCCGTCGGGCTGAGTCAGGCGACCGTGCACCGAATCCTGCACGCGCTCATCGCCGAGCATGTGGTGGAACAGGACGAAACGTCGAAGATGTATCGGCTGAGCATCGACTTCTTCGCGATGGCCGCGCAGGCCGGCAATCCGAGCGGCATGCGCACGCTATGCCGGCCGTCGCTGCTGCGGCTGTGCGCCAGCCTGGGCGACACCATCTTCCTGCTCGTGCGCAGCAGCTTCGACGCCGTATGTCTCGACATGTGCGAGGGCCCCTTCCCGATCCGGTCGTTCACCGGCGACATTGGCGGACGGGTCGCGCTCGGCGTCGGCCAGGGCAGCCTGGCGATTCTGGCGTTCCTGCCCGAAGCCGAGCGCGAAGAGATCATTCGCTTCAACGTACCGCGGCTGCGCGGCTATGGTGTGCTCGACGAGGTCTATCTGCGCACCGAGATCGAACGCGTGCGGCAACTGGGATACGCCGGCAGCAACAGTGGCGTGCTCGATGGCATGGCCGGCGTGGCCGTGCCCGTGTTCGACCGCACCGGGCACGCCGTTGCCGCACTGAGCGTGGGCACGCTGGCCGCAAGGCTGTCGCAGGATCGATTGCCGATGGTGGTGGAATTGTTGCGTCGCCAGGCCGAGCTGATCGGCCCGCAGACCAATCCGTTCGACGTGGCCATGCGCCGCCCGATGCATGGCCTCACGCGTGCGCTGACGACCGAGCCGCTGGCATGACGCCGTCCCGACGCATGGCACCGGTCGTTTTGGCGTCTTGATGATCTGATGGCCGAAAATGGCCAGCGCCGCGCCTGCTTGCCTGCGAAAATGCCGCATGGTCAGGCGGCCTGCTGGCGCGTTTGCGGAAGATCGCACCTCCCGTGCATCCCGCCCATCGTGCCCATCGTGCCCATCGTGCGCACGATTGCACAAACCTCGCGCCAGGCTTCTTCCCACCCCTACGGCTGCGTGCACACGCCGCGGAGACACGTCATGGCATCAGGCGAACATCAGTACCGAATCAGCGTCGAGTGGATCGGCAATCAGGGCAGCGGCACCTCCGGGTATCGCGACTACGGGCGCAATCACGAGATTCGCGCCGAGGGCAAGCCCACGATTCCCGGCTCGTCCGACCCGGCCTTTCGCGGCGATCCGGCGCGCTGGAATCCCGAGGACCTGCTCGTGGCGTCGGCCAGCGCCTGCCACAAACTCTGGTATCTGCATCTGTGCTCGGAGGCGGGCATTGTCGTGGAGGCGTACGTCGACCACGCCGTCGGCACGATGATCGACACGGCCACGCAGGGCGGCTTCACGAGGATCGTGCTCCACCCGCGCGTGACGATTCGCGCGGGCGGCGACGTTGCGCTGGCCGAGCGTCTGCATCACGCCGCGCATGAGAAATGCTACATCGCCAATTCGGTCAATTTTCCGATCGAGTGCGAGCCGGTCATCGAGGCCCTGGAGCGTTGATCCTGGCGCGGCGGACGAAGGCGGCCCCTGCGTGCCGTTCGCTCAGCCCGACAGTTGCCTCGCGAACTCGGCATCGCGCGCGAGCGCACGGGCCACGCTTTCGCGCTCACGAAAGCGGGTGACGTAGGCCGTGATCGCGGGGGTCGGCGGAATCAGTTTGAAGTGCGTGAGGAAGTGCATCGCATTGCCCCACAGCGCGTCGGCCGCCGTGAACGATTCGCCGAGCCACCACGGCCCCGGGTTCTGCGCCCAGTGCCGATCGATGGTCCAGATGACCGACTCGTAGTCGCCGTAAGGCGATCGTGAACGCTCGGCGCCGTCGCGCCCGAGCGACTTGTCCACCACTGCCGGCTCGACGCACGAGCCGTAGTAGACCATCCACCGCAGATACGGCCCCCGCCGGGGATCGCCAGGCGGCGGCGCCAGCGATTGCTCCGGATAAAGCTCCGCCAGGTACATGTAGACCGCAGCCTGCTCGGTAATCACGGCGTCGCCATGGCGAATCGCGGGCACCTTGCCCATCGGATTGACGTCCAGATAGTCCGAGCCACGTTGCTCGCCGGTGGCGAAGCGCAGCAGATGCAGATCGTACTCGGCCTGCAGTTCCTCGAGCAGCACCAGCACACCCGATGAACGAGTGTTGGGCGCATGAAAGAAGGTTACGCGGCGGTCGGTCGCCATGGTGTCGTCTCCATTATTTCGATGTCGAAACGTCAGAACGCATGCTTCGGCTGGCGAAATATCTTACTGCATCGCATCATCGCCCAGCAGATGCATCAGGGTCGTCGCATTACGCTGCCCCTGATCTTCGTAGTTGTTGTTGAACACGACGTACACGCGTGCGACCTCTCTGGCGATCACGCGTATCGGGTCGACCAGCGCGGCAAGCTCCGCGTCGCGATAGTCGTAGTTGAAGCGATCCGACGCCGCGGTGCTCTCGCGCACGTTCCACGTGGCGTGATTGCGGCCATGCAGACGGACCACGGCGGCGAGCGGCGTGGTGGTCTGCCAGACTTGCGGAATGCTGTTCGCGAAGCCCTGTGGCTCATCGACGATCGTGTTGACCCAACCGAGCAAGCGCAGCCAGGTCAGCGTCTCGTCCGCATGCACCCCATCGAACCAGCCGCGGGAACGGAACTCGGCGGCCACGCCGTAGCCGGCCATGCGCTGCGCGCAGTCCTCCACGTGCGCGCGGCTCTTCCGATCGCCGGTGAGCCACGGCGGAAACTGGAAGTGGACCAACCCCAACTTGCCGGCCAGACGCAACGGGGCAAGCGCTTCGAGATAGCGCCGCCAGATCTCGTCCCTGAGCGCGTCGGGCATGTCCTTGTAGTAGACGTTCGGCCCGCCGCCCGGCGGCAGTTCGGGCTGAAGGTCTTTCGGAAACGCGATACGCGGCGTCTGATGGCCGGTCAGCAGGCGGAACGCCTTGATGTTGAACACGAATGCCGCGGGCGTGCGCCCGACCCAGAGCTGCGCATTGACGGCCGACGGCATGGCGTAATAACTGCTGTCGACCTCGACCATCGGAAAGCGGCTGGCGTAGTAGCGCAGGCGCGCCTCGGCCGACGTATGTCCGGGCGGATAAAAGCGCTTGCATGCAATGAGCGATTTGTCGGTCCATGAGGCCGTGCCGACGTAGACGTTGGCACCGGTGCGCGCCATGCCGCGCCCCGACCCGGCATGCTGCGGGACGTTCGCGTCCTCGGGCGTGCCGCCCGTCAGCAAATCGCGCTGCCCCGCGCTCGACGACTGAGATCGGCGCATACCCCGCCCTCCCGTTGGCAATGACAACCGTTGGGGTGCTCCCGGAGACGGCGGCCAAATACAGCCCCCCCGGACATGCGCCTCAGTATAGGGCGATCGGGGCGACCGGGGCGACCGGGGTGATGCCATCCCACGCGCATGGGGACCGGACTGGGACGAACGCATGAAATACTGCGAGCACATCTGATCCGGCACGCGCTCCCCGCACCGTGCCGTTTGTACGGCCCGCAGCTCACCCTGCGGGCCGCCTTTTTCGGATGTCAGCCGTCGCGTCAAGCGCCGCCGGCAGCGTGCCGATGCGCGCTATCATGGGCCGCCTGATCCTTTACTTCGCCTGCCGAGCGCCCATCATGACCGAACGTCTGCCCGTCGCACTCCCCAAAGCTTACCGACTGCTCAATCACGGTCCGACCGTGCTCGTGGGCAGCGCCCATGCCGGGCGCCGGAACGTGATGGCCGCCGCCTGGTCGATGCCGGTGGACTTTTCCCCACCGAAGATCGCCGTCGTCATCGATCGCAATACGCTCACGCGTGAGCTGGTCGACGCCTCGGGCGAGTTCTCGCTGAACGTGCCGGCACGCGCCATCGCACGCGAGACACTCGCGGTCGGCTCGATCTCCGGGCGCGATACCGACAAGTTCGCCCCGGGTACCGGGGTGCGGGCGTTCAGCGGTTCGCAGATCGGGGCGCCGCTCATCGAGGGCTGCCTGGCATGGCTGGAATGCCGCGTGATTCCGGAGCCGCACAACCAGGAGCGCTACGATCTGTTTCTCGGCGAAGTCGTGGCGGCCTGGGCCGATCCGCACGCCTTTCGCGACGGACGCTGGCAGTTCGGGACCGATGATACCGGTGCGACCGGTGAATCCGCCGGATCGGGCGGATCGGGAGGATTGCGAAGCCTGCACTACATTGCCGGCGGCAACTTCTTCGAGACCGGCGAAGCGTTCGAAGTCAAGCCATGACACTCGCTCTTTGCGCCCCGGCCGACGCCGGGCATTTACCCCCCTCCCCCGAGGACGAGCGGCTGGCCGCTCAGGCGCTGTGGCAGACGGCCCACATGCCGGGTGCGGCACGTTCGGCGGCGCCGCGATTGCCAAGCGAGGGCGGGCGCGGCAGAATTGACGGCGTCACGGAGGCTATCGATCGAGTGTCGACATTGACAGATCCCCTGAATTTCCATTCCCATCCGGACGAGGCCGAGCGCCTCGCCGCCCTGCGTCGCTACGAGATCCTCGACACCCCGCCCGAACCCGCGTTCGACCGCATCGTGCGGCTGGCGTCGTACGTGCTCGGCACACCAATCTCGCTCGTCTCGCTAATTGACGAGTCGCGCCAGTGGTTCAAGGCCCGTCAGGGCCTGGAAGCCGAACAGACACCGCGCTCCATGGCGTTCTGCGCCCACGCGATTCTCGACGACGAAGTCCTGGTGGTACCCGACGCCCGCGCGGACCGTCGCTTCGCGGACAACCCGCTGGTCGTGGGCGAACCGAACATCCGCTTCTACGCGGGCGCCCCGCTGCGTACGCCACAGGGGCATCGCCTTGGCACGCTATGCGTGATCGATCGCAAACCGCGCACGCTCGACGACGAGAAACGCGCGTTGCTCGCCGACCTGTCGGCGCTGGTCGTCGACGAGCTGGAACTGCGCCGGGTCAATCAGGTGCTCGGCGACATGGCCATGCGCGACGCGCTCACCGGCGCGCTGAACCGCCGCGCGTTTCTCCTGCAGGCCGAGCGCCAGTTCGCGGCAGCCCGGGCACAGCAGCGCCGGCTGGCCGTGCTGATGCTCGACCTGGATCACTTCAAGGCGATCAACGACACCTGGGGGCATGCCGTCGGCGACCGCGTCATTGTCGAACTGACGGTGGTGCTGCGCGCCACGCTGCGCAAGGACACCGTGATCGGACGGCTGGGGGGCGAGGAATTCGCGGTGCTGCTGCCCGACGCCGATGCCGAACGCGCCATGCAGGCAGCCGAGCGATTGCTCACGGCCATTGGCGGTGCGAGCGTGCCCGGCCCCCATGCACCGATACGCTTCTCCGCGAGCATTGGCGTGGGCGGTCTCGCACCCGACGACGCCGAGTTCGGCACCGTGCTCCAACGCGCCGACCGCGCGCTGTATGCCGCAAAGCAGGCCGGGCGCAACCGCGTGGCCGCGCTGTAATACCGACGCTGTAATACCTATCCTCGATCCGCAAGCACCTGGACACGCATGGGCAAGAGCCGACTGGAAGCCTTCAGCGATGGCGTAATCGCCATCATCATCACGATCATGGTGCTGGAGATGAAAGCGCCGCATGGCAGCGAGCTGGCCGATCTGTTGCCGATCGCGCCGACGTTCCTCACCTATATCCTGAGTTACGTCTACGTGGGACTGTACTGGAACAACCATCACCACCTTTTTCACGTCGTGCAGCGAGTCTCGGGCGGCGTGCTCTGGGCCAACCTGCATCTGCTGTTCTGGCTTTCGCTGATTCCGTTCGTCACTCACTGGCTGGGCGAGAATCATTTCACCGCGTGGCCGACGGCGCTCTACGGCGTGGTCCTGTTCATGGCGGCCGTCGCGTACTACATCCTCACGCGCGCGTTGCTCGCGGTGCATGGCGAGGGCGGCAACACGAAGCTGGCCGCCGCGCTGGGCCGCGACTTCAAGGGCAAGATGTCGGTACTCGTCTATGCCGTGGCCATTGGGCTGGCGTTCGTGATACCGGAAGTGTCGCTCGCGCTGTATGCGCTGGTCGCCGCCGTGTGGCTGATTCCGGACCGCCGGATCGAGCATGTGCTCGAGCGATAGGTTCCACCTTCCTCGCCCTCCATTTCAGCGGCACCCGGACCATGCGCGGCGGCTGTCGACGCGCGTTGGGTTTTTACGTAGTATCCGCACCATCATGCAAAACGTTACTTTTGAATTGACCGGCGAATTCGTCGCGCTGAATGATCTTCTCAAACTCACCGGTGTGGTGGATTCCGGCGGTGCGGGCAAGGTCATGGTGGCCAATGGCGCGGTGAGCGTCGACGGCCGGATCGAGACCCGCAAGACCTGCAAGATCCGCGCCGGCCAGACCGTTTCGGTTGACGGGGTGCGCATTCGCGTCAGGGGCGCCTGAGGCCGTCCAGGCCCGTTCGCCTTCGTTCGCCTTCGTTCGAGACATTGTTTCCGAGTTTGCCCATGGCCACCCGAGGCCGTCCGACCCGCTGAAAACGTGGCAATCGGCGCCCCACTGCGCCGATCGCCCGCTGCCCGGGGCGGCGTCACCCCCGTGACGCTCTCCCGGTTTCTCCCACGTGAGCCTGCCGTTGCAGGTCGCTATACTTGAAAGCGTTTTTTGGCGTGTCAGCCCCAGTCACATCCGACAATGTCCACAGGACGTCCGAGGAGGTCCTTTCGATGGTCGTGCGCGGTTCACCGTCCACCGCCGGCGCCAATCCCACGCCCGGACGCGAGGCGCTGCTCGCGGCGCTCGATCACTCGCTGGGCATGCTCACGCTGACGCCGGACGGCATCATCGTCGGCGTCAACGACAAGCTGCTCGGCGAGTTCGGCTACACCCGCGACGAACTGCTCGGTCAACCCCATACGCTGCTGTGCGCACCGGACGACCCGACCTGCGGCGACGCGCTCACGCAAGTCCTGCGCTCCGGGCGCTCCCATACCGGACAGGTCTGCCGCCGCAGACGCGATGGACAGCCCATCTGGCTCGAGGCCACCTACAACCCCGTATTCGACGACGCCGGCGAGCTTGCCTTCGTCATCAAGCTGACCGTCGACGTGACGGCACGCGTGGCGCGCCAGGCGGCCGACGACGCGCGTCTGCATCTGCTCTCGCTCGGGGTCGACGAGACCGACAACGCGGTGCTGATCACAGACGCGCAAAGCACCGTCTGCTATGTCAATGCCGGCTTCACGCGCATGTTCGGCTATGCGGCCGAGGATGTCGTGGGCCAGTCGGTCGGCAATTCGTTCGGTGCGATGTCGACCGATGAGCCGTCCGACGGCGCGGCGGCCGTGGACGTCAAGCAGGCGCTGGTCGGGTGCATGCTCTCCGCCCGCGATGGCCGAAGTTGCCATTGCGAAGTGCTCGTGCGCACGGCGCAGCATCAACCGCTGTGGGTGTCGATGGTGACCAACAGGATTCTCGACGCGAACGGCGAACTCGCGCATTCCGTGGTGCTGTTCACGGACATCACGCAGTCGAAGATTCAGGAAGTGCTCCAGCACAAGGCGCTCGCCGCCATGGTGCGCGATGCGCCCCTCGTGGAAGTGCTCACGCTCGTTTGCCGCGAACTCGAACAGATCGCCCCGGAAGTCATGGCCTCGGTCGTTCGGGTCGACGCCGAAGGACGGTTGCGTCCGCAAGCGGGGCCGAGCCTGCCCGCGCGTTACCATCAGATGATCGACGGCCTGGCCATCGGCCCGAACGTGGGCACCTGCGGCACCGCGGCGTTTCAGGCGCGACCGGTCGTCGTGACCGATATCGCCACGGATCCGCGCTGGGCCAATTTCCGCGACATGGCCGCCGAGTTCGGCCTGGCTGCGTCATGGTCCATGCCGATCATCGCCAACGATGGACGTGTGCTCGGTGTGCTCGCCTTCTATTACCGTACGCCGCGCGGTCCCGACGCGCTGCACGAGCGCCTCGTCGACGTGTGCGTGCATCTTTGCAAGCTGGCCTTCGAGCGCGACGAGTCGCGCACGCGCATCCGCCAGCTGGCGTTCTCCGACAGCCTCACCGGCCTGCCCAATCGCAGCATGCTGAACGTGCTCGCGGCGCAGGCCATCGCCAGCGCGACGGAATTGAGCACGCGCATGGCCGTCATCTTCATCGACCTGGACCGATTCAAGCAGGTCAACGACTCGCTGGGCCATCAGGCGGGCGACGTTCTGCTGCGCACCATCGCGCAGCGTCTGCGTCGCGCGCTGCGCGGCGCGGACATCGTGGCGCGCCTGTCGGGCGACGAGTTCGTGGCCGTGCTCACCGAATGCGACCCCGAGCGCCTGGACATCGCCATCGAGCGTATGCGTAGCGCGCTCAACGCACCCTGCCAGGTCGACGGGGTGACCCTCGCACCGTCCGGCAGCTTCGGCATCAGCCTGTATCCGAGCCACGGCAGGGAATTCGATATCCTGCTCCAACGCGCGGACATGGCGATGTATCAGGCGAAGATGACCAGCCCCGGCAGCGTTCGGTTCTTCAGCGAGGACATGAACATTCACGCGCAGGAGCGGCTCGAGCTGGAAACCGCCATGCGCGAGGCCCTGCGCCGCGGAACACTGCAACTGTTCTACCAACCGCAGATCAACCTGCTCGACGAGACCGTGTACGGTGCCGAGGCGCTGACGCGCTGGCCTCATCCGCAATACGGCGACGTGCCGCCGTCACGCTTCATCGCGCTGGCGGAGGAATGCGGGCTGATAGGGGAGCTCGGTACGTGGACGCTGCGTGAGTCCTGCCGGCAACTGGCCGATTGGCGCCGTCGCGGTGTAGGCATCGCGAACGTGTCGGTCAATCTGTCGCCCACCAACTTCCACGATCACGAACTGCCGCGCACCATTGCGCAGGCGCTGGCCGATCACGGATTGCCGCCGTCGTGCCTGGCCATCGAGATCACGGAAAGCGTGCTGATGGATCACAACCCGAGCACGCTGCGCATTATCGACGAAGTGCACGCGATGGGCGTGCGTATGTCGATGGACGACTTCGGCACCGGGTATTCGAGTCTGGGCTATCTGCGACGTCTGCCCGTGTCGGAGCTCAAGCTCGACCGCAGCTTCGTGCATGACATCACGCGCGACGAAACGGTGCGCGCGTTGACCAGCGCCATCATCGGCATCGGCCACAGCTTGCATCTGACCGTGGTGGCCGAGGGGGTCGAAGACGAGACCCAGCGCGATGTGCTCGTTGCGCAAGGCTACCGCGTCGGCCAAGGGTATCTGTTCTCGCCCGCCCTGTCCGCCGGGGATCTGGAGCGCTGGTCCATGCGGCTCGCGTCGCCGCCCCTTTCATCATGAGGGTCGCGATGGTCCCGCCGGCGTTGCGCACCATTCGCGCGACCGTGCCGCGTCCGGATCACGGCGCGAGGCCCAGCTCCATCTGGTGCAGGGCCGTCTCGAGGGCCTGACTCTGCTCGGCGTTGAGCGATTCGGCCGCAACGCTCGTCGCACGCCGGTAGATCATCTCGCCGTACACGTTGGCGAGCGCGCGGGCCGACTTGCACAATGACAGGTTGCTGTCCGCTGCCTGATGGCTCGTCCAGTAGTTGATCGCCTGCTCGATGTCGGCGATGGAGTAATTGGCTTTCATGTGAGGTTCTGTCTCGCCGTAGAGGAGGATACTGTAATTATATACAGTATCTGGCGCATCGGAGAATGCCATTTCGCATCGAATGGCGGTTGGGTCGATTCTCGGCTGCACGTTTCGGAACTGCAACATCTCCCGCAGGCCGATCGGCAAACGCGCGCCGGACAATAACAAATTCCCAAGAAAATCATTGGCTTGCGCACTCCGGCATGAAATTGGCTTGCGAATGTGCGAACACGCGGCGTCCTCCTCGCGAGGCGCGACGTCGCGATCGTCAACGTCCGCCCCGACGGAGCGAACCATGCCGCCGAGACACCTTGAGCGTTCCCCGTGCCATGACATTCGTCATGTGGCCGATGCCCCCCGCGCCAGCGCTTCGCGCCTCGGCCTCATGGTCGGAGCCCTGATACTGGCGATCGGTTCCGCGAGTGTGCGCGCCCAGTCGATACCCGCCGGCCCGACGCCGGTCGACGTCTTTCATCAGCCCTGCGTTGCCGTGCACCTGCCGTCCGGCGCCGCCGCTGACGCGCTCGTCGCGCCGCTCGGCCTCAATGCGCCGGACGTTCGGGACGTTCGGCGCCTCAGGCAATATGTCGATCTGGATAATCGCTGCGCCACGCCTCCCGCGTTCGCACCCACCCGCATCAGCGATCCCACCTCGGTCTGGCATGTCCGTGCCCCGGCGCTGGCCCCGCGACCCGCCCCCGTCCCCTCCATCCCCTCCGCGGCCTCCCTCCATCCTTCACCGCCGGGCTTGCCCAGGCATACCTCCTGAGCATGGGGCCTTCACGTTTGCTATGCTGCGGCTTTCGCGAGACACCCCCGTCACGCGCGCATTTCCGGAATCCCGATGCCCGACAAACGCCCCGATCTGCCCGACAATACGAACCCGGCCGCCCCGCGAACGCAAGCCAAACCCGCTGGCGTCACCCCGCCGCCGCCGGGCGCTTTACCGTTGGCTTGGGTCGGATTGCTGGCTGCTGCCGCCTGGGTGCTGAAGCACCCGAACCCGACCTGGGCCGTGGGCGTGCTCTGTCTTTGCGCCGGACTGATCTCGTCATTCGGCGCCCGTCGCCGCGGTCGTGCGCCGTGGCCGGCGTTCTTTACCGGACTGCTGCCGGTGGGGGTCGCGCTATTCTTCGCCTTGCTCATGTTGCGTCCACTGCTTCGCTGATGTAACGCCCAGCCGGGGAGGATGACGTGTCACGCACAGGTCATCCCATCGACACGGTCGGCGCCCGATGTGTCGATGGCGAGTTACCCACAGCTTCTGTGGATAACCCACTGGATAACCCGCCACCCTCCTCTCGAAACGCCCACAGGCACAGGCTGTCAAGAGGATTGCCCGTTTCGGCATCAACCCTGGATAAATTTTTTGCGCTTGACGTCTGGTCAGGCTTCTGTGCCGCCGCGTCACGGCTTTGACACGGCACCGACCTGTCAGGCAGGGATGTGCGTCGAGGTGTCGCTCCCCGGGATTGCAGGGTTCGCAGCGCATGGGATTCGGCCTATGATGGAGACATGCGATACCTCGCCATGCATGACGCGGGAGCCTCGCCGGCTTTCACATGCTGCGCCGTCTCGCTTTCCAGTGACTTTCGGGAGACCGACTCGTATGACCCAATCCGACAAGCCGTCCGTGCCTGCTGCAACGCCTGATCCGTCGTCGGCGACGACCGGGACGGAAGCGGAACGCTTGCATCTCGACGATCTGCTCGCGCACCACTCGGTCACGGAAACCGTTGACCGCGCGTCCGTCATCGATCTGATCAAGACACTGCGTTCGCCCGACGTGAAAACCGCGGAAGATCGCGACCGGGTCATCAAGGAAAGCCGGTTGTGGAAGGAGGTGTCCCATCGCGACACCGCCATGTCGCTGCTCAACTCACTTGCCCAGATGGCACCGATCTTCCTCAATCAGATCCACTGGTGAGCAGAAACACCGCATGCGCGCGCCGGCGCCAACCGGCGCGTGCCTTACAATGCGGGTCGCGAAAGTTTTCCCCTTGACCCGACATCATGACCACCACGCTGGACACTCCCACCGAATTCAAGAACTGGATCTGCCTGATCTGCGGCTGGATATACAACGAAGCCGAAGGCGCGCCGAACGACGGCCTCGCGCCCGGCACCCGCTGGAGCGACGTACCCGACGACTGGCGTTGCCCGGAATGTGACGTCTCCAAGGCCGACTTCGCGCTGTCGGAGTTCTGATCGCGGCCGCGGCGCTCGCCTGCGTTGCGCCGCGGTTCCGTCTGTTACGATTTTGCTGCCGACACGGCGACGCATGTCACCGCTGTCAATGACGCCAGCCCCAGCCGCGCCCACCGCGCCCCCGCCAGCCACGGTCGTAATCGCCACGGTAATAACTTCCCGAGACGCCGAATGTCACCACCGGGGCCGGTGCCACGGCATAGCCCGGCGCATAGCCATAGTTGTCGTAGTAGGCATTGCCATACGCCGGCGCGCCATAAGGCACGGCCACGCAGCCGGCCATCGTCATGGCGACGGCAACCCCGCCCGCCAGCATGAGTAAACGTTTCACGATAATGTCTCCCGCAGTTTGGATGTCGAGTCTTGCGCGGCAAAGGTTGACGGCAAGTCGGTCACCACCGCGCGGCTTGACGAATTAGACACGGAAGTTCCGCTGAAATGCGCGGGAAGGCATAGCTCTTTGGTTACCAAACGTGACATTGGTAACCACATGGGAGTTGTGCTTGCAGCGGCGTCGGCAAGCAAGGCGGCCGCGCCGAGATTCACGGCGACGCCTCGACGCCTCTCACGCGCCCGGGGCGCGCGCAGACTTCAGAACACCCAGCAACGGTCTCGCCCGGCCCGTTTCGCGCGATACAACGCCATGTCGGCGCGCTCGACCATGTTCATCGGCGAGTCTTCGTCCTGCCACTCCGTGATGCCGAAGCTCGACGAAAAACGCAGCGGCGGTTCGCTGCCTTCCACAGATTCGCGTTTGCAGCGCTCTCGAATCCGATCGGCCACGCGCAGCGCATCGCGCTCGCTCGCCCCGGGCAGCAGGATCGCGAACTCTTCGCCACCGATCCGACCGATCAGATCGTCGCCACGCAGCGTCGACGAACACACCAGCACGAACCGGCACAGGACCTGGTCGCCGATCGCGTGACCGTACGTGTCGTTGATCGATTTGAAGTGGTCGAGATCGGCCACGATGAGACTCATCGGCTCGTTTTTGCGCTGCGCCGCCTCCAGCAATTGCTCGAAGCGATGGAAGAAGTAACGACGCGTGAGGCTGCCGGTCAGTTCGTCGTAACTGGCCTCGAATGCCAGTTGATGATTCGCGGCGCGCAATGCTTCGTTGGATTGGCGCACCTGGCGGTGTTGAACCCGCTCGCGCCAGTAGATCCATCCGCCGAGCGCCAGGATGACCGCGCCGCCCAGGTACAGCAGGAAGCACAGCGCCAGGTCCTTCGCGTGCTGGCGCGTGAGCGCCTCCCAGGCATCGACGCCCTCGACCGCGTAGACGATCAGGTCGTTGCTGGAACTCGGCCTGGATGCGATTACAAACGGCTTGGGCTGGTCGTCGAACGCCGACATGCGCTCGAGCAGCGCCTGCGGCACCCAGGCGTTCGCGCGCCCAGGGGCGCGCCGGAATTGCGAAATCGGCATGCGGGCAAACGCCTGACGCTGATACAGGGCCAGGCGCTCGTCGTCGGTCAACGAACCGAGCTTGCCATCGAGCGCGAAGCGATTTTCGAAGCGCGGTTCGTGGCTCATGATCACCACGCCATTGCCGTCGGTGATGAATGATTCGCCGCTGCCGACCCAGTGACGCAGGCGCAGTAGCCCGATTTTCGTCATTACCACGCCGATCAGCTCGCCGTCGCGGTATACGGGCGCACTGAAATAGAGACCGGGTGACCGGGGCTCCCAACCTGCGGCGTAACCCTCGTAACGCCCGCCAAGCAATGCACGGCTCACGTACGGCATACCGGCCACCGATTGGCCGACCGGCGACGGCGTATCGCGAAAGTTGCTGGCCGCCACGCAAACGCCATGCGCGTCGATCACCCAGATGCGGTCCACGCCGAAGTAGCCCTGCGCGCCGCGCAGAAACTCGTTGGCGCGCATGACCGTATCGGGGGACGGGCCGCCGTCCTGCGACGCACGCAGCACATCGCGCAGCAGATCCACCTCGGCGAAGGTCGAGGGGATGGCCCGCACCATCGCCAGATCAGTATTGATCGCGTGAACCATGCCGTCGGCAACCCGATCGGCCACCATTTGCCCGGCGTCGACACTCTGCGCAAGCTTGTCGCCGACCAGCGACGTGGCGGTTCGGTCCGCCGCGACCCAGCAGGCGACCAGCACGCCAGCCGAGAGACAGGCGGCATAAAGCCAATGCCTTATCCTCATTCCGAAAATCAAACGCTCGTTCTATTATTTTTCACTTGTTACGTTGGCAAGGGCATCGCCTCTTTCGAATCGCGTTTCTGTCATCTTCCCCGGACAGCATCACTGGTCGCGATCGGCATTCGTGGTGCCGGCGTATGTCTGCCAATTCTGGTCTGCGCGTCGAACCCTTTTCCTCGTTCCCGATCCCCGGCTTGTCGCGCCCCGCGCCTTCGGATCCTGACTACCCGGCAATGGTCCACCCTGACAATTGCCGGCTGTTGACGCCCCGCCACGCCCGGCTCCGTCCCGTTTGACGCGGGCGCACATGCGTCGCGATAACCTCGTGATTCTATAGCACTCCGACGGTCGATCCGCACGAAAAACCAGCAAGCAATCGATTTATTCTGAAGCCCTATTTAATCTATTAACTAGGCGAATACATGGTATTTGGATTTCAACTGCTTTATTGGCAAATCCCAAACCGTTCGATTACCGAATCCATTTGCCCGATTTCCACCGGCCGGGAGAATAGATAACCCTGCGCACAAAGCGGAACGAAATGGCGCAACCAATCCAATTGCCGGTCATTCTCCACCCCCTCGACAACCAGCTCGATCCCGAGCGAACGCGCAATATTGACGATATTGGAAATCATGAGACACGAGCGCGAGGAATCGGGAATCGATTCGACGAACGAGCGATCGACCTTGAGCGTATCGACTGGGAAACGCGTCAGATAGGACAACGATGAATACCCCGTGCCGAAATCGTCGAGCGCGATGCGCACGCCCGCCCGCTTGAATTGCTGGATCTTCATTTCCACCAGCGCCGGGTTCTTGATCATCACCGATTCGGTAATTTCCAGTTCGAGGCGATTCGGCTCGATCTCGTAAGCCTTGATCAGACGCTCCACCAGTTCGCCAATGTCGCCGCGCCAGAACTGTACCGACGACACGTTGACCGCCAGCTTCAGCGACGCCATCGGCGTGCCGCGCCAGGCAGCCAGTTGACGGCACGCCTGGGTGAGCGCGAACTCGCCGATCGCCACGATCTGCCCGGTGGTCTCGGCCAGTGGGATGAACTCGCCCGCCGCGAGCACACCGCGCTCGGGATGGCGCCAGCGGATCAGCGCCTCCATGCCGCAGACGCAATCGGCGCCAAGCGCGATGATGGGCTGGTACGCGAGGAAGAACTCGTTGTTCGCCAGCGCCTGTTCCATCTGACGCTCCCACACGACCAGTTGGTGTGCCGGATACGTCATCTCCTGGGTATAGACATGCACGGTGCTCTTGCCGGCCTCCTTCGCCGAGTACATCGCCAGGTCCGTCTTCTTGATGAGGTCGGCTTCGGTTTCGTCCGGCTTCGACCAGAACGCGACGCCGATACTCGCGTGCAGGGCGAACGACGTGCCGTCGGCGACCATCGGCGCCTTGAGCGAAGCGAGCAAGGTGTTGGCGAGCGGTTCGGCTTGCGCCGGCGCATCGTCGCCCTCGAGCAGCACCATGAACTCGTCGCCGGCAAAACGTGCGAGCATGGCCTCGGCGGGCATGCGCGGCGCGAATCGCTCGGCGACCTGTCGGATGATGTCGTCGCCCTGCGCATGACCGAGCGTGTCGTTCACGCTCTTGAAGTTGTCGAGATCGATGTGCAGCAGCGCAACCTTGCCCACGCGAGTTGTCGTGGAAAGCGCCCGGCGCAGCGACTCCATCAGCGCATATCGATTCGGCAATCCGGTGAGGGCATCGTACGAGATGAGCCGCGTGAGCTGTTGATCCCGGCCAATGAGGCGCTGCATGAGGTACGCGATCATCCCGAAGAAAACCACGAGCGCGACCGACACGAACGTCGCCATCGTCAGATAAACCCGCTCGACATGGCGGTACTCCGCCAGTTCCTCGTCCATCGACAGTCCCACTTGCACGGCCAATGGATAGTCGCGCAGATGGCGGTACGCCACGATGCGTTCGATGCCGTCGATGGGATCGCGCTGCACGCCTGACATTCGCTGCTCCGGCGTGAACGGCGGCAGCTCGCCCGTGCCGGTGATCGCCACGCTCGCGCCCGTGCTGCGCGCGAGCAACGCACCATCGTCCGCGATCACGGCGATCTGGCCGAATTGGCCGAGCACGGCATTGGTATAGAAATCGCTGGTGAAGTAGCTCGGTTCCTGCGACACGACGACCACGCCCGCGAACGAGCCGTCCGGGCGATTCAGTCGCCGGGTGAACTGGAGCACCCATTTGCGCGATACGCGACCGAACACGGGATGACTGATGAACAGGCCATCGCTCGCGCTCTGCAAATGCACCCGGAAATGCTCGCGATCGGCGATGTTCACACGTGCGGCATCCGGCAGCGTGGTGGCGAACACATCGCCATTGGCATCCGCCAGACTCACGAGCACCATGAACCGGTCGGCAACGATGCCCTCGCTGAGCGTTCGATGCAGATCGAATTCGCCGCGACGGTGCTCGTACTCGTACTTCACGAAACGGGTGGTCTGGTCGACCTGGCGAATCGCGCGCAGCGTTTGCTGCTCGAGGGCGGATGCCACGGTCGAGGCCGACGCCGCCGCGTCGCGAAGAATCGCCTTGTACTCGATGGAGACGCGCCAAAGCACCGCCGTCCAAAGCAGGATCAGGATCAGCAAACCGAAAATCAGGATCGCGACGATCGAGCGATAGGACGTTGTCCAACGACCGTGTCGCATTTCCGCCGTGCTCGGTTCCGCCATAGGTGGAGATCCTTTCAGCCTTCGCGCCCCCGCGCAAAAGAGGTCTGTGATGGCCCGGTTGTCATAAGGATCCGGAAAGGCATCGCTGACAGGTGCCCCTGTTTCCGGCAAGTGTAAGGCAATCGCCGCGCCCCCGGAAGTCGTCTCCGCCCTTCTTGGTCGAAGGAATCGTCGGGCCCATCCGAACGGACGAGCGCCAGCCCGCCTTGCAGCGTGTCATATCTCGGATTACGGACAGTTCGGCGAGTGCCGCATTGGGACAATCCCGAGGTTGCGGACACGGAAAGGCCGCCGGCCGGTCGGCGGCTCAGGACTTGAGCAGATCGATGATCGATTCGAGACGCCGGCGCAGATCGCCAACATCGAGAGCGGGCTCGGCCGTCGCGGTGTCCTGGGTCGACTCGCCCTGCCCCGTCGCACCGGCCACGCCTGACGCTCTCGCACCGCGCGGCGAATCGGCCTCCAGCCGGTTGCGGGCGCCGTTGATGGTGAACCCCTGCTCGTAGAGCAACTCCCGGATACGCCGGATGAGCAGGACTTCGTGATGTTGGTAGTACCGTCGATTACCCCGCCGCTTGACCGGACGCAGCTGCGTGAACTCCTGCTCCCAATAGCGCAGGACGTGAGGCTTGACGCCACACAGCTCGCTCACCTCACCAATGGTGAAGTAACGCTTGGCGGGAATCGGCGGCAAGGCAACGTGATCCATCGCAGCGCGAGCAGAATGGGACGACGGTTAAATTGCGGACGAAAAACCAGCGGCCGCCACAGAATGCGGCGGCCGGGATTTACTTGCTCAGAACGCCAGACTCCACCATCGACTTGAGCTTCTGACTGGCGTGAAAGGTGACGACGCGACGCGCGGCGATCGGGATGGCCTCACCAGTCTTCGGATTCCGACCCGGTCGTTGCGGCTTGTCGCGCAACTGGAAGTTGCCGAAGCCGGAAAGCTTGACGCTGTCACCCGATTCAAGCGCATCGCGAATCGATTCGAAGAACGCCTCGACCATATCCTTCGCTTCACGCTTGTTCAGACCGACGTGTTCGAACAGCAACTCCGCCAGTTCGGCCTTCGTCAGCGTCGGCGCTTCGGTCGAGACCTCGTTCATTTCGCTGCGGCCCAGCGCGATGCGCTGCGCTGCGAGCATGGCTTCAAATTCACCAGGATTCATTTCGTTCATACGTCCCACGCGATGGCGATGACAGTGCGATAACCCACTCGCAACCGGATTTCTACCGGGCCTCAACCGCGCAAGCGCGCGCCGAACCCTTCTACCCGTTTTACCAGTGCGTTAATGGCGCCCTGGACCGTCTCGTCCTGCAACGTACCCGAGGGGTCTTGCAGAGTAACACGAAACGCCACGCTTTTGTCCTGCGCGCCCAGCGAGCCCGACGGGGCACCGGCCTTCGGCCGGAATTCGTCGAACAGCCGCACCGTTTGCACGATGCTGCATGCCGGATCGTCCTGGCGTGCCGCGAGCATGGCATCGAGCAATCCCTGCACCGGCTGCGACTGATCGACGACCAGCGCAATGTCACGCGTGACCGGCGGGAACTTCGAGATTTCCTCGTAGCTCGCGACATCGCGGGCGAACAGTGCCTCGGCCTCGATCTCGAACAGCACCGGCGCATGCGGCAGGTCGTATTTCTGCTGCCACCGCGGATGCAACTCGCCAATGAAACCGACGCGCTTGCCGTCCACTTCGATGGCAGCACTGCGTCCCGGGTGCAATGCCGGGTGCTCGGCCTTCACGAAACGCGCCGTGCGCGGTGCCAGCAATGCCTCGAGGTCGCCCTTCACGTCGAAGAAGTCCACCTGACGCGCGGGGGCGCCCCACTGCTCCTCGAGCGCCGGGCCATAGGCGAGCGCGGCGACGGTGAGCGGCTGGCGGTAGCCGGCAACGCTCAGTTCGCCCGACGCCACCGAATTGTCGCGATGATAGGTGCGACCGATCTCGAACACGCGCACGCGCGAGGCCTTGCGGTTCAGGTTGTAGCGCGCGGTCGCGATCAGGCTGCCGATCAGCGTGGAGCGCATCACCGCGAGGTGGCTGGCGATCGGGTTGAGCAGCTTGATCGGATTGTCGTTGCCGGCGAAGTCGGCTTCCCACTCCATGTCGACAAAGCTGAAGCCGACCGTCTCGTGATAATCGCGCGCCGCCACGGCATGCCGCACGGCATGCTGCGAGCGACGACCTTCGTTCGTCGGGCGCATCTCGCTCGCGGCCACCGGCGGATTGGCCGGAATACGGTCGAAGCCGTAAATGCGCGCGATTTCCTCGATCAGGTCTTCTTCGATCTCGATGTCGAAACGATACGACGGGGGAGCGACCTCGAACACACCGTCTTCCAGCGTGAACGGCAAGCCAAGGCGCGTGAAGATGGCACTCATCTCCTGCTCCGAGACCGGTACACCCAGGATCTTGACGGCTCTTGCGACACGCATCTTCACCGGTGCGCGCTCGGGCAGCTGCGCGACCTGGTCTTCCAGGGGACCGGCCTGGCCGCCGCAGATCTCGAGCACCAGTTGCGTGGCACGCTCCAGCGCACGTACGTTGCCGGCGAAGTCCACGCCGCGCTCGAAGCGGTGCGACGCATCGCTGGTGAAGTTGTACTTGCGCGCACGGCCCTGAATGGCCTGCGGGAAGAAGAAGGCGCCCTCGAGGAAGATGTTCTGCGTCTGCAAACCGGCCTTGGTCGAATCGCCCCCCATGATGCCGGCAAGACCGATCGGGCCGCTGGCATCAGTGATGGCGAGCACGCTCTCGTCGAGCGCCACGGTCTGTTCATTGAGCAGCTTGAGCGTTTCGCCCGCACGCCCGAAGCGCACGTCGATTCCGCCTTGCAGTCGGTTCAGATCGTAGACGTGCAGCGGCTGCCCCAGTTCGAGCATCACGTAGTTGGTGATGTCCACCAGCGCCGAGATGCTGCGTTGCCCCGCGCGCTCGAGACGCTCGACCATCCAGCGAGGCGACGGCGCGGCGGCATTCACGTTGCGGATGATGCGGCCACCGAAGCGTCCGCAGCCCTGCGGCGAGCTGATGCGCACCGGCAACGTGTCGGCAATCGTGGCCGGCTGCGCACCTTGCCCCGGCAAATCCTTGAGCGGCGCCCCGGTGATGGCGGCAACTTCACGCGCCACACCGAGCAGCGACAGGCAATCCGCCTTGTTGGGGGTGAGCTTGACAACGAACACCGTGTCGTCGAGGTCGAGATATTCACGGATGTTCATGCCCACCGGCGCGTCTTCCGGCAGGATCATCAGACCGGCGTGGTCGTCGGAGAGCTTGAGCTCGCGCGCCGAGCACAGCATGCCGAAACTCTGCACGCCGCGCAGCTTGCCTACCTTGATCTGGAACGGCGCATCGCCGGCTTGCGCCGGCGGCAGCGCCGCACCCACCGTGGCGCACGGCACCTTGATGCCCGGCGCCACGTTCGGCGCACCGCACACGATGGTGAGCGTCTCGCCGGTGCCGGCATCGACCTGACAAACGTTCAGACGGTCGGCATCCGGATGACGCGACACCTCGAGCACCTTGGCCACCACCACGCCGGTAAACGGCGGGGCGACGGGATTGGTTTCCTCGACTTCGAGCCCGGACATCGTCAGGGCATGCGCCAACGCGTCGGTCGACAAATCCGGGTCGACCAGGGTACGCAGCCACGATTCAGAGAATTGCATGGATCAGTTCGCTCGCAGTTAAGACTTCACTTCCGAATGCCCGGCGGCAGCGATCTGGCGCGCCAGCCCGGGGCCTCGGCATCGATTACATGAATTGGCGCAGGAAGCGCAGATCGTTCTCGTAGAACAGGCGCAAATCCTGCACGCCGTAACGCAGCATCGTCAGACGCTCCAGGCCCGAGCCGAATGCGAAGCCGATGAAGCGCTCCGGGTCGAGGCCCATGTTGCGGATCACGGTCGGGTGGACCTGACCCGAACCGGAGATCTCCAGCCATTTGCCGGCATTCTTGCCGGTCTCGAACTGCATGTCGATCTCGGCGGACGGTTCGGTGAACGGGAAGTAAGACGGGCGAAAACGTACCTGAATGTCGTCGCGCTCGAAGAACTTGCGCAGGAAATCGGTGTACACGCCCTTGAGGTCGGCAAAGCTGATGTCTTCGGCAATCCACAGGCCTTCGACCTGGTGGAACATCGGCGAATGCGTGGCGTCCGAGTCAACGCGATACGTGCGACCCGGCGCGATGACCTTGATGGGCGGCTTGTTCATGCGCGCGTAGCGCACCTGCATCGGGCTGGTGTGCGTGCGCAACAGCAGCGGCTTGCCGGCGTCGTCGTTGCCCTCGACGTAGAAAGTGTCCTGCATCGAACGGGCCGGGTGATTTTCCGGGCTGTTCAGCGCAGTGAAGTTGAACCAGTCGCTTTCGATCTCGGGGCCGTCGGCCACGTCGAAACCGATGGAACGGAAAATCTGTTCGACGCGCTCCCAGGTGGTGAGCACGGGGTGCAGGCTACCGGCGCCCAGGCCTCGGCCGGGCAGGGTAACGTCGATGGCTTCGGCGGACAGTCGCGCGTCGAGCAGCGCGTCGGCCATGGCCTGACGGCGCGCCTGCAGCGCGCCTTCGATCTGTTGCTTGGCCGCATTGATCCGCGCACCTTCGGTCTTGCGTGCTTCGGGATCGAGCTTGCCGAGGCCCTTGAGCAACTCGGTCAGTTGGCCGGTCTTGCCAAGAAAGCGAGCTTTCTCGTTTTCCAGCGCGGCGGCGTCGGGAGCGGCGGCGAACGCACGCTGCGCTTCGCTGACGATAAGTTCCAGATCCATATGCTACAGACTCAAGTTAGGCGGTCGAATGGCCGCATGTTCAAGCAAAAAAGCGTACGAAAAAGCAGGCGGCAGGCGAAAAACAAAAGGGGGCTCCGATGAGAGCCCCCTCCTGGCGAATGGCGCGCGGTAAAACGCGCTATACGCTAACTACAGCTTAGGCTGCGACGGCGGCTTTCACCTGAGCGACAATCGCGGCAAACGCCGGCTTGTCGTTGATGGCCATGTCGGACAGCACCTTGCGGTCGAGTTCGATCGAGGCCTTCTTCAGACCAGCGATGAACACGCTGTAGGTCATACCGTGCTGACGCACACCTGCGTTGATACGCGCAATCCACAAAGCACGGAAAACGCGCTTCTTGTTGCGGCGATCGCGATAGGCGTATTGCCCGGCGCGCATGACCGCTTGCTTGGCGATGCGGAAGACGTTATTGCGACGGCCGCGGAAACCCTTGGCTGCAGCGATGACTTTCTTATGGCGGGCCCGTGCGGTGACCCCACGTTTGACTCGAGGCATGTTTCTCTCCTATCTAAGTCGGGGTTTAAGCGAAGGGCAGCATTGCGCGTACGGAGTTCAGATCAGACTCATGAACGCCGACGGCACCGCGCAGGTGACGCTTATTCTTGGTGGTCTTCTTCGTCAGAATGTGACGCTTGAAGGCCTGACCACGCTTGACGGTACCGCCAGGACGCACGCGAAAGCGCTTCTTGGCACCGCTCTTGGTTTTCATCTTGGGCATGAAAAACTCCGGGGTTTTTAACATGATCACAGGTGTGACGCCAATTTCGCGCCCCTTGTAGAACCCGGGATCACTTATTTTCAGGGTCGGACAGCACCCTGTATCGCTGCGACCTCTCTTGCGGGAAGTCGCGGCAATTCCTACGATCCGGCGGTGTCGTTCGACACCGCCACGACCTTATTTCTTCTTCGGCGCGATGACCATGATCATCTGACGGCCTTCCATCTTCGGCATCTGTTCCGGCTGGCCGAACTCTTCGAGATCGGTCTTCAGACGTTCCAGCATACGAGCGCCGATTTCCTGGTGAGCCATCTCACGACCGCGGAAACGCAGCGTGATCTTGGTCTTGTCGCCCTC
>OFTX01000056.1_pt1 | contig 67554 bp, 62 predicted proteins | sample 1775051 | NCBI WGS metagenome assembly OFTX01 (sample SAMN08195772, study PRJEB24354) | sludge metagenome | isolation source: sludge from phenol fed wastewater aerobic bioreactor A | place: India: Nagpur | collected 2016-09-15 | reverse complement strand
GTCGGTGCGCACGCTGGCCAGGGCGCCGCCGTAGCGGCCGAAGGGGGTGCGGATGGCGTCGCAGATGAGGGCTGGGGAAATGCTCATGATGGTTCTCGGATCAGGTTGAAAGTGGCGGATTCGGCTGGCTGCGGGTGGTGAGGGCCGATCGGCGGCAAATGGATGAGGCCTGCCTCACTCGGACTTCATCAGCTGCTTGCCGATGACGAGCTGCTGGATCTGCGTGGTGCCCTCGTACAGTCGCAGCAGGCGCACGTCGCGGTAGAAGCGCTCGACCGGGAACTCGTTGATGTAGCCCGAGCCGCCGTGGATTTGCACGCCGCGGTCGGCCACGCGGCCCACCATCTCGGTGGTGAACATCTTGGTGCAGGAAGCCTGCATGCTCACTTCGGGGACGGTGACGCCGAAAGGCTTGGCGTCGTAGCGCTGCGCCGTCTGCTGCACCAGCGCCCAGCCGGCCAGCAGCTCGGCCTGGCTGTCGGCCAGCATGGCCTGCACCAGCTGGAAGTCACCGATGCGCTGGCCGAATTGCTTGCGCTGCTGCGCGTAGGCCACGCTCTCGTGCAGGATGCGCTGCGCCATGCCGCAGGCCAGGGCCGAGACGTGCAGGCGGCCGCGATCGAGCACCTTCATCGCCGTCTTGAAGCCCTTGCCCGGCTTGCCGCCAATGATGTTGGCCGCCGGAACGCGCACGTTGTCCAGGTTGACGTCGCTGGTGCGCGTGCCCTTCTGGCCCATCTTCTTGTCCGGCTTGCCAAGCGTCAGGCCCGGCAGGCCGGCCGGCACGATGAAGGCCGAGATGCCGCCGGCACCCGCGCCACCGGTGCGCGCCATCAGCGTGAAGGCGCCGGCGCGCGGCGCATTGGTGATGAAGCGCTTGGTGCCGCTGATCAGGTAGTCATTGCCGTCCGCGACTGCCTTGGTCTTCAGCGACGCGGCGTCCGACCCCGCATCCGGTTCGGTCAGGGCGAACGAGATGATCAGTTCGCCACTGGCGATGCGCGGCAGGTACTCGGCCTTTTGCTCGGGCGTGCCATCCATCAGGATGCCCTGCGAGCCGATGCCGATGTTGGTGCCGGCCACCGAGCGGAAGGCCAACGCGGTCTGGCCGAGTTCGTAGGCCACCTCGCATTCCTGCGCCATCGACAGCCCGATGCCGCCGTATTCCTCGGGAATCGAGATGCCGAACAGGCCCAGCTCCTTCATGTCGGCCACGATGTCGGCGGGCACCTCGTCGTGCTCCTCCAGATAGTTCTCGGCCGGCATCAGCCGCTCGCGCACGAAGCGCTGCACGCTGTCCTTGAGCAGTTGGAAGGTTTCTTGATCGAGCGCCATGTAGATCTCCTGTCTGATTTCAGATGAACGGCCTCGCGCAAACGCCAGGCTCGCCGACGGCGGGATTGCGGTCGCAAACGATCCGCCCGAAGCGGCCACGCCGGGCGTTGCGCACCATGGGGGCGCCCAGGTTGCCGGTGCCGATGACGGACATTGCCTGGATCGTCATGCGGGTGTCTCCTGCGCCCGCCCACAAATCGATAGCTTCCAGCGCATGATTGGCGGGCGCTACAGGCCAATTTGATTCAAATTCTCGGCAGAACGTCGTTCAGATGGGCGTGTTCTGCGAGAACTTGGGCGCGCGCTTTTCCAGCAGGGCGGCCAGGCCTTCCTTGGCCTCGGGGCCGCCGAAGCCCATGAACTCCAGCGCCAGCGAGGTGTCGAAGATCGGGCCCGCCTGGCGCAGCCAGTTGTTCAGGGCGTACTTGGTCCAGCGCAGCGCCGCGGGCGCGCCGTTGGCGAGCTTCTGCGCCACTTCGAGCGACTTGGCTTCGAGCGCATCGTCTTCGACGGACAGCGACACCAGGCCCAGCGCCTCGGCCTGCTCGCCGTTGAGCGACTCGCACAGCATCAGGTGGTACTTGGCCTTGGCCATGCCGCACAGCAGCGGCCAGATGATGGCCGCGTGGTCGCCGGGCGCCACGCCCAGCTTGGTGTGGCCGTCGACGATGCGTGCGCTCTTGGCCGCGATGGAGATGTCGGCCAGCAGCGCCGCCACCAGGCCGGCGCCGACGGCCGGACCGTGGATGGCCGAGACGATGGGCTTGGAGCAATTGATGATGTTGTAGACCAGATCGCGCGACTCGCGCCACACGCGGGCGCGCACGTTGAAGTCGTCGGTCATCTCCTTGAGCATGGTGAAGTCGCCGCCGGCCGAAAACGCCTTGCCGGCGCCGCGCAGCATCACCACGCTGACCTCGGGATCGGTGTCGATCTCGCGCCAGACCTCGGCCAGCTCGGCGTGACCGCGCGAGTCGAGCGCGTTCAGGCGCTCGGGCTTGTTCAGCGTCAGGCGCAGCACGCCGGCCGACGGGCGGTCGAATTCGATCGCCGAATAGCCTTGATAGCGGGTGATTTGGGTCATGTTCATCTCCTGGATGGTTGGGGGGGTTAAACGAGGCCGGTGAGATAGAAGATGGCGATCACGAACAGCGCCGCCAGGGTCTTGATGATGGTGATGGCGAAGATGTCCTTGTACGCCTGCCGGTGCGTCAGGCCGGTCACGGCCAACAGCGTAATCACGGCGCCGTTGTGCGGCAAGGTGTCCATGCCGCCGCTGGCCATGGCCACCACGCGGTGCAGCACCTCCAGCGGGATGTGGGCCGCCTGGGCGGCGGCGATCAGGTTGTCCGACATGGCCGCCAGCGCGATGCTCATGCCGCCCGAGGCCGAGCCGGTGATGCCCGCCAGCGTGCTCACCGACACGGCCGCGTTCAGCAGCGGATCGGGCACGCTGTGCAGCGCGTCGCGGATGAGCAGAAAGCCCGGCAGCGCCGCGACGACGCCGCCGAAGCCGTATTCCGACGCGGTGTTCATCGACGCCAGCATCGCCCCGCCCACCGCGGCCCGGCTGCCCTCGGCAAAGCGCCGCTTCACCGCGGCGAAGGCCGTCACCAGCACGACGAGGATGCCCAGCAGCAGCGCGCCTTCAACCGCCCAGACGGCCGTCAGGCCGGCAATTTTTGTTTCCACCGGCTTGGCCAGACCGGGCAGGTTGACGCTGTGCATCTCGCCGTACCACTGGGGTATCTCGCGTGTCAGCCAGAAGTTGGCGATGCCCACCACCAGCAGCGGGGCCACGGCCAGCCAGGGCGAAGGCAAGTGCCGGCCTTCGGTGGGCTGCGGCTCGTTCAGGTGGCCGCTGCCATAGCCTTCGCCGTTCTTGGCCGCCACGCGCCGGCGCCACTCCAGGTAAGTCAGGCCGATGCTGACCAGAAACAGCGAGCCCAGCACCCCCAGCACCGGCGCTGCCCAAGACGTGGTGTTGAAGAAGGTGGTGGGGATGATGTTCTGGATCTGCGGCGTGCCGGGCAGCGAATCCATGGTGAACGAAAAGGCGCCCAGCGCGATCGCCCCGGGCATCAGGCGCTTGGGGATGTTGCCCTGCCGATATAGCTCGGCGGCAAACGGGTACACCGCGAACACGACCACGAACACCGACACGCCGCCATAGGTGAGCAGCGCGCACACCGAGACGATGATGAGGTTGGCCCGGCCCCGGCCGAAGAAGCGGATGGCGGTGGCGACGATGGATTCGGCAAAGCCGGACAGCTCGATCGCCTTGCCGAAGATCGCCCCCAGCATGAAGACCGGAAAGTACAGCTCCAGAAAGGCCACCATCTTCTTCATGAAGACGCCGGAAAACACCGGCGCGACCGCCGACGGGTCGCCCACCATGACGGCAGCCAGGGCGGCGATCGGCGCGATCAGGATGACGCTGTAACCCCGGTAGGCGGCCAGCATCAAAAAAATCAGCGCGGCCAGCACGATCGCAAACGACATCTCATCTCCGGGGTTGGTCCATGGTCTCCGGGTCCGTGGCGCGGGGACCGAAGCCTGTCTCTTGAATCAGCCAGAAATTATGTTGTTCGCCCGTGCAACATGAAAGCCAACGACGGCACCCCGTTTGTGCCTCGATGCACAATGACGCGATGCGTCAGCTCCCAGAATGGAACGACCTGCGGGTCTTTTTGACGGTGGCCCGCGTGGGCACGATCTCGCTGGCCGGCGAGCGGCTGGAGATCGAGCATTCCACGGTGTCGCGCCGCATCGACCGGCTGGAAAGCAAGCTGGGCGCCGTGCTGTTCGACCGGCGCCGCAGCGGCTACATGCTGACCGACGCCGGCCGCCGGCTGATTCCGCACGCCGAGCGGATGGAAGCGGCCCTGCTGGAGGCGGTGGAGCAAAGTACCGGCCAGGCCGAGTCCATCGAAGGCACCGTGCGCGTAGGCACGCCCGAGGCCTTCGGCATCCACGTGCTGGCCCCCAGCCTGGCGGCGCTGCGCCAGCAGCACCCGGGGCTGAAGATCGAGCTGATGGCTCAGCCGCAGTTTCCCAGCCTGGTGACGCGCGAGGTCGAAATCCTGGTCACCCTGGAGCCGCCGGAGGCCGGGCGCTACAAGGTGGCGCGGCTGGCGCAGGTGGACTATTTTCTGTACTGCTCACCCGGCTACCGCGATGCGCACCCGCCGATTCGCGAGCTGGGCGACGTGGTGCAGCACGAGTTCGTCGATTACATCCACGACGGCTCGGTCAGCGAGCGCTACCGCATCCTGCAGGAGCTGACCGCCCACCCACGGCGCAGCTTCACCGCCACCAGCGTGCTGGCGCAGCGCACGGCCGCGGCGGCCAGCCTGGGGCTGGTGCTGCTGACGCCCTACGTGGCGCGCCAGGGCGATGACCTGGTGTGCGTTTTTCCGGGCCGGCCCCTGATGACGCGCAGCCTGTGGATCGCCGCGCCGGAAGACCTGCTGAAGATCCGGCGCCATCGCCTGGTGTGGGACCACATCCGCCAGCTGGTCGAGCAGCAGCCGGAGCTGTTTCGCCGCCCCGGCTGACGGCCCGGCGCAGCGCCGCCTGGCCGGCGTTGTGCATGGCTGCACGCCGATCGTGCATCGGTGGCGGTTGTCCGGTATGCGCCGATTCGATAGCATGCGTTGGTCGAATGATGATCATGCAATCGCTCGACTCGTGATGAAAGGTGGGTTCGCACATGAGAAAAACATATGGAGACGCGGCCACGGCGCTGCGCGACGTGGTCAAGAACGGCCAGACCATCGCCGTCGGGGGCTTCGGCCTGTGCGGCATTCCCTCCACGCTGATCGCCGCCTTGCGCGACAGCGGCGTCAAGGGCCTCACCTGCATCAGCAACAACGCCGGGGTCGATGACTTCGGCTTGGGCCTGCTGCTGCAAACGCGCCAGATCAAGCGCATGGTGTCGTCCTACGTGGGCGAAAACAAGGAGTTCGAACGGCAGTTCCTGGCCGGCGAGCTGGAGCTCGAGTTCAACCCCCAAGGCACGCTGGCCGAGCGCCTGCGCGCCGGCGGCGCGGGCATTCCCGCGTTCTTCACGCGCACCGGCGTCGGCACCGTGGTCGCCGAGAACAAGGAAACGCGCGAATTCGACGGCCAGACCTACGTGATGGAGCGCGCCCTCAAGGCCGATGTGTCGCTGGTGAAGGCCAAGAAGGCCGACCCGGCCGGCAACCTGATGTTCGCCCGCACCGCGCGCAACTTCAACCCCGAAGTGGCCATGGCCGGCGGCATCACCATCGTCGAGGTGGAAGAACTGGTGGAGCTGGGCCAGCTGGACCCGGACGAGGTGCACCTGCCCGGCATCTTCGTCGATCGCATCGTCGTGGTACCGAACCCCGAGAAGCGCATCGAGCGCAAGAGCTTCCGCACCCGCAACGCCTGAAGGACGACATCATGGCCTGGACACACGAACAAATGGCGGCCCGCGCGGCCAAGGAACTGCACGACGGCGACTACGTGAACCTGGGGATCGGCCTGCCGACCAAGGTGGTGCACTACGTCCCCGATGGCATGGAAGTCTGGCTGCAATCCGAAAACGGTCTAATCGGCATCGGCCCGCCGCCGTTCGAGGACGAGATCGACCCCGACCTGATCGACGCCGCCAAGCAGACCATCACCATGGCGCCCGGCGCATCGATCTGCTCGTCCTCGACCTCGTTCGCCATGATCCGCGGTGGCCACATGGACCTGACCATCCTGGGCGGCATGCAGGTCAGCGAGCACGGCGACCTGGCCAACTGGATGATTCCCGGCAAGATGGTCAAGGGCATGGGTGGCGCCATGGACCTGGTGGGCGGCGCACGCCGCGTGATCGTGCTGATGGAACACGTGGCGCGCGACGGCGGCCTGAAGGTGCTGAAGTCCTGCACCCTGCCCCTGACCGGCCAGCGCGTGGTCAACCAGCTCATCACCGACCTGGCGGTGTTCGACGTGACGGAGCGCGGCCTCGTCGTCAAGGAATTGGCGCCCGGCGTCTCGCGCGACGACCTGCAGGCCAAGACCGAACCGATTCTGAGCTTCGACTGCGACTGATCGGCAAGTCAGGACGGACGCCGAAGCAAATGGTCTCGGCGCCGTCGAATCAATTTTCCTTGTCGTCGTCCCCGTCCCCCGCATGCGGGGACTTTCTGCCCGCCCCCGGCATGCGGCGCGCCCTAGGCAAGCGCCATCCCTTGCGGATCGCCAGAAAGCGCAGCACCAGGCAGAGCGCGACGCCGAAGGTCGCGGGACCGAGCGGATGCAGGTGCAGAACATCCCCGGCCGCCACGCTGGCAGCGCAGGCGAGTGCCGCCAGCGCGTACAGATCCGAGCGCAGCACCGCCGGAATTTCATTGGCCAGCACGTCGCGCAGCATGCCGCCGCCGATGCCCGTCAGCATGCCCAGCAGCGCGGCCATGGCCGGGTTGAGCCCGTAGTGCAGTGCCTTGCCGGTGCCGGACACCGCGAAGAAGGCCAGTCCGATGGCGTCGAACCACAGAACCGGGTAGTTCAGCCGGTCGATGAGCGGAAACTGATAGAACACGATCAGCCCGGCCAGCACCGAAATCGCCAGATAAATCCAGTTGGACACCGCCGCCGGCGGCACCGCACCGATCAGCAGGTCGCGCGTGATGCCGCCCGCGTTGCCGGCGGCGAACGCCAGCACCAGCACGCCGAAGATGTCCATGCGCCGGCGCACCGCCGTCACGCCGCCGCTGATCGCGAACACGAAGGTGCCGCCCAGGTCCAGCACGTGCGTCAGCAGCGCCTGCACCGACTCGTCGAAGACGTTCGGGAGGGCGGGCGTCATGGCGAACCCCGCTCGCGACGGCGCCGGTGCGAACTCACGCGGCAAGCCACGCGCGGGACGCCACGACCAGCGCCTTGACGCCCACTTCCAGCGTCGGGTGGAGCACGGGCAGAAAGCGCGGGTTGTGGTTGGTCGGGATGTCGTTGAGCCGGTTGGCCGCCAGCGCCTTGGCGTACTCGCCCGGATCGGTGCCGCCGACGAACCAGAACACCGAGGGCACGCCCCACTCGGCGCCGAAGGAGCCGAAATCCTCGCTGGCCGAGGCCGGCCCGGTGGTGCGGATGCGATCGGTGGGAAAGTGCCGACGAAAGGCCTCGACCACGCGCTGCGTCGCCGTCGGGTCGTTGGTGGCCAGGGGGTAGCGGTCCAGCGAGGTGATTTCGGGCGCCCGTGGCGCGCCCGAAGCGGCGGCTTCGGCGTTGACGATGCGCTCGATCGCCCCCAGCACGCGCTTGCGCACGCCCTCGTCGAAGGTGCGCACGTTGAGCTTGATGATGGCCTCGTCGGGAATGACGTTTTCCTTGGTGCCGGCCTGCAGCGCGCCGATGGTGACGACCGCCGCCTCGGACGCCGCCAGTTCGCGCGAGACAATGGTCTGCAGCCGCAGCACCACCGAGGCCGCCATCACCACCGGATCGATGCTGGCCTGCGGCATGGAGCCGTGCGCGCCGCGCCCGAACAGTCGGATCTGGAAGCTGTCCGCCGCCGAGGTGATGGGGCCGGAGCGCCCGCCCAGCATGCCGGCCGGCCCCACCATGACGTGCTGGCCGAGCACCACGTCGGGCTTGGGAAAACGCTTGAACAAACCGTCGTCGATCATCGCCTGCGCGCCGGCGGCGGTCTCCTCGGCCGGCTGGAACACGGCCATCACCGTACCGTGCCAATCGCTTCGCGTCTGCGCCAGCAGCTGGGTCGCGCCGGCCAGCCAGGTGACGTGCATGTCGTGACCGCAGGCGTGCATCACGGGCACCGTCTTGCCTTCCGAGTCGGTGGCCGTGACCTGGCTGGCGTAGGGCACGCCGGTCGCCTCCTTCACGGGCAGCGCGTCCATGTCGGCGCGCAACATCACGGTCGGCCCGTCGCCGTTCTTGAGCACGCCCACCACGCCCGTGTTGCCGATACCGGTCGTCACCGTGTAGCCGGCCGCCTGCAGGCGCTCGGCCGCCAGCTTGGCGGTGCGCGTTTCCTGCATCGACAGCTCGGGGTGCGCGTGCACGTCCTGGTACAGGGCTTCCAGTTCCGGGAGCAGCCCCTTCAGCTGGGCCGATAAGGAATCGGCACCGCTCGATGGTTTGGTCTTCATGTTGGTCTGCTCCACGTTGACATCCCGCTGGCGCGACGCCCGCGGGCATCGACCCGATGCACCCGAGTCTGGCCCGCCGTCGCCGAAAAAAATCATACGCCTTGCCCGCCGACGCCGTGCGAAGCGGTCGACCGCCCCACGTCCTGCGCGGCACGGAGGCACGATCGGGCATCATTCCACCATCTTCGGCCCCGCATTTCAAACGTCAGGCGCCATCCGTCTTCCCGACCAAGCCGATGATCCACGCCACGCAAACCAACCCGAAAGGCGATTCATGCGAAATCTCAAGCGCACATTCTGGGGCGCACTGCTGGTGCTGGTCATCTTGTGGCTGCTGGCCGAGCCCACGGTCTTTCAGTCCAGCACCTTCTTCGGCCTGCGCGATCACATGGTGCAAGTCTCGGGCGTGCTCGCCATGGGCTGCATGAGCCTGGCGATGGCGCTGGCGCTGCGGCCCCTGTGGCCCCAGGCGCGGCTGGGCGGGCTCGACAAGATGTACCGCCTACACAAGTGGCTGGGCATCGCGGCGCTGGTGGTCGCCATCGTCCACTGGCTGTGGGCCAAGGGCCCCAAGTGGGCGGTGGGCTGGGGCTGGCTCACGCCGCCGGCGCGCGGCTCGCGTCCGGTCCTCGACCACCCGATCCAGGCCTGGCTGATGGCGGTGCTGCTGGCCCGGGGCAGTTGGGCCGCGCGGGTGGTGCTGGTGCGCAAGGTGGGCGCCCGCCGGCAGGTGAAGGCCCGCAGCCAGTCCCTGAACCGCTTCGCCGGCGTGAAGGCGCTCAAGAATGACTTGACCGCGCACGGCTTTCCGGTAGAGCAGCGCTTTCATCAGGAACTGTTCTCGATGCGCTAGATTTTTCGCCCGGATGTACCATGCCTTCGGCGCGGCCCCATGGGCCGTTCCGGATGGCGCCCAACGCTTGCACCGCGGGCAGCCGTCAGAAAGAAGGATCATGATGAGCAGTACATCCCTCGGTTTGATCACTTGCGCGGCAATGGGCATGGCAACATCGGTCATGGCACAGCCCATTTCGTTGACACCGTCCTCGATGCCGCGCATCGGCACGGTGGACGCGCGCTACCAGTCCTACAACGTCGAGATGCTCGAGGTCACGGGCGGCCGCTTCTGGAAGCCCTACAAGGACATCGCCAGGCGGCCGGCGACAAAGGCCGGCCAGGAAGGGCCCGGAGGCGGCGACACACCCGCCGGCATGAGCGCCGACCTCTACCAGTACCGTCCGCCCATCGACCTGGCCAACCCGCGGCTGCGCCTGCTGGCCAAGGCACTCGGCCCGGCCTATGTGCGCATCAGCGGCACCTGGGCCAACACCACGTATTTTTCCGACTCCGACACGCCGCCAAAGGAACCACCGAAAGGCTATGGCGGCGTGCTCACGCGCCAGGAGTGGCTGGGCGCGATCGCGTTCTCCAATGCGGTCGACGCACCCATCGTCACCTCGATGCCGATCGGCGAAGGCACGCGCGGGCCGGACGGCGTCTGGACGCCGAAGCAGGCGAGCGACTGGCTCGCCTTCACCCAGGCGCATGGCGGCAAGATCGCCGCCGTCGAATACTTCAACGAACCGACGCTGGCGTCGATGGGCGGTGCGCCCAAGGGCTACGACGCGGCGGATTACGGGCGCGACTTTCGCATCTTCGACACCTTCATGCGCAAGACCTATCCCGGCGTCAAGATCCTCGCGCCGGGCTCGGTGGGTGAATCGACCGCCGACTGGGGCGTGGCGCATGGCGGCTATGGCGACATGAAGGTGCTGAGCGCGGATGCCCTCGCCGCTTACACCGGCGACGCAGATGCGTTCTCCTATCACCACTACGGCGCCGCGTCCCAGCGCTGCGCCGCCATGGGGCACCAGACCAGCGCCGAGCAGGCGCTGTCCGAAGACTGGCTGGGCCGCACCGACCAGACACTGGCCTTCTACCGCGCGGTGCGCGACAAATACATGCCGGGCAAGCCGTTCTGGAACACCGAGACGGCCGACGCGGCCTGCGGCGGCAACCCGTGGGGCGGCACCTTCCTCGACACCTTCCGCTACCTCGACCAACTGGGCCGGCTGGCACGACAGGACGTGGACGTGGTGTTTCACAACACCCTGGTCGCCAGCGATTACGGTCTGCTCAATGAAGATACCTTCGCGCCCAAGCCCAACTACTGGGGCGCGCTGCTGTGGCGCCGCCTGATGGGCACCACGGTGCTCGACAGCGGTGTGCCCATCGTCGAAGGCCGCCACGTCCATGCGCAATGCCTGCGCGGCGTGCCCGGTGGCGTGGCGATTCTCGCGATCAACAACAGCCGCACGCAAGCGACCACGATCGATCTGCCCACGGCCGCCGAGCGCTACACCCTGTCGGCGCTCTCGCTCGATGCCACCAGCGTGCAGCTCAATGGACAGACGCTGGCACTCGGCACTGCCGACGCGCTCCCCGCATTGCAAGGCCAGGCCATCGGCGCCGGCAAGCTCGAGTTGGCGCCGCAGAGCATCAGCTTTTTCGCGCTGGCCCAGGCCGGCAACGCAGGCTGCCGCTAGCGCGCACCGGCACGCGGCGCCTGAAATATCCGTTGCCGAACGATCGGCAAGTCTTCATCCCAGTCAGGAGCTGTCATGAAAGTCGCAGTCATCGGTTTGGGGCACATGGGCATGGGCATGGCCAAGAACCTGCTCAAGGCCGGCCACCAGGTCACCGCCAACGACCTCTCGAGCGCGGCCATGCAGGCGGCGGCCAAGGCCGGCATGACCACGGCGGCATCGGGCCCGCAGGCGGTGGCCGACGTCGACGTCGTCATCACCGTGCTGCCCGCCGGCAAACACGTGCTGGCCGCCTATCGCGGCGAGCATGGCAACGACGGCCTGCTGGCCGCGGCCAGGAAGGGCACCCTGTTCATGGACTGCTCCACGATCGGCGTGGACGAAACGCGCGAGGCGGCCGAACTGGCCCGCAAGGCCGGCCACCGCGGCATGGACGCGCCGATCTCGGGCGGCATGGTGGGCGCGGATGACGGCACGCTCACCTTCATGGTCGGCGGCGACGAAGCGGATTTCGAGTTCGTCAAGCCACTGACCTCGGCCATGGGCAAGCACAGCGTCTACTGCGGCGGCCACGGCGCGGGCCTGATCGCGAAGATCTGCAACAACATGCTCCTGTCCATCAACCAGATCGGCGCCGCCGAGGCATTCAATCTGGGCGCGAAACTGGGCATGGACCCGAAGAAGCTGTTCGAGGTCATCTCCATTTCCACCGGCCAGAGCTGGTCGGTCACCACCAACAGCCCGGTCCCCGGCACCGTCGCGTCCGCGCCGTCCAGCCACAATTTCGAACCCGGCGCGGTACCGCACACCCTGGCCAAGGACCTGGGTCTGGCGGCCAAGGCCATGGAGACCGCCCACTACCATTGCCGGCTGGGCACCCAGGCGCGCGAGCTGTACGAGAAAATGACCGCGTCCAAGTATTCCGACCAGGACTTCAGCGGCATCATCAACTATCTTGCCAGCGAAAACGACAGCTGACGCGTGAGCTGGCATGGGCGCAGGCCGGCGCCGACAAGCTCTGCCAAGATCATCGGCCTTTCACTTTGTCGACCCAGAAGGAGGAAACCATGAGCCAGGACGCCAACCCATCGCCCCTGTTCCGCGACGCGCTGGAATTTGCCAAGGCCAACTGGTGGATGTTTTTGCTGGGTGGGGTGCTCTACATCCTGTTCGGCGTGCTGGCGCTGGCGCGGCCGGCCGAAGCGCTGCTGGCGCTGGCGGTGATCTTCGCCGCGTTCCTGCTGGTGGACGGCGTGTTCAGCGTCGTGCGTGCGCTGGCCGCCAAGGGCGCCGACGGCCGCTGGTGGGTGTTTTTCGGCGGCCTGCTCAGCATTTTGGTCGGGCTGTATGCGCTGCTCGGGCCGGTCAACACGGTGCTGCTGTTCGTCTACGTGATCGCCTTCCAGGCCATCCTGTTCGGCGTGACGGTCTTCATGTTCGGCGTCAACATCCGCAAGGCCGTCAGCGGCGAATGGGTGTTGTATGTCACCGGCGTGGTCTCGGTTCTGTTCGGCCTGCTGCTGGTGTGGGCGCCGGGCATCGGTGGACTGAGCGTGTCCCTGATGGCGGGAGCCTGGTCGCTGGTGATCGGCATCCTGCGCGTGCTGTTCGCGTTTCGGGTGCGCAGCCTGGTGCGCAGCGCCACGCGCTGAGTTCGTTGAACGCTGACATGTCGCGCCTGCTTCCAGTGCTCGCCGTATTCGTCGGTGGCGGCTTGGGCTGCCTGCTGCGCTGGGGGCTGGGCGCGCTGCTCAACCCGATTTTTCCGACCCTCCCGCTGGGCACCGTCGCGGTCAACCTCATCGGCGGCATGCTGATCGGCCTGGCCAGCGCCTTCTTCAGCCACAGCGCCAGCGTGCCGCCGGAAGTACGCCTGCTGATCATCACCGGCTTTCTGGGCGGCCTGACCACCTTCTCCACCTTCTCGCTCGAAGTCGTCACCCTGCTGGCGCAAAGGCAGTACGGCTGGGGCCTGGGCGCGGCTGGCCTGCACCTGGTCGGGTCCCTGCTCATGACGGCGCTGGGCATGCTGATCGTCAATGCGCTGTTCGCCCGGGCGTGAAGCACCGTTCTGGAGTCGCACCATGCAAGGCGTCTACCTCAAGTTCTACGTGCAGGAATCGGCGCGCCACCACGGCAAGCTGACCTACGAATGGCTGCTGGAACAGGCGCGTGCGCTGGGCATCCAAGGCGGCTCGGCGTTTCGCGCCATCGCGGGCTTCGGGCGCCATGGCCACTTGCATGAAGAACACTTCTTCGAGCTGGCGGGCGAGGTGCCGGTGCAGGTGGGCTTTGCCGTCAAGGCGGAGGACGCCGAGCGCCTGCTGGCCCTGGTGGCCGACGCCGGGCTCCAGCTGTTCTATTTGCGTCTGCCGGTCGAGATCGGCGTGACCGGCAAGCTGCTGGGCGACCCGGCGCCCCCGGGCTGAACGCCAACCCCGCGCGGCGCGTCAGGACTCACCCTTCCCGAACCCGCCACCACCGGGGGTGTGGATCTCGAAGATGTCGCCCGGCTGCATCTCGGCGCTGCCGATGTGCTGCAGCTCGTCCACCCGCCCGTCGGTGCGCAGCACGCGGTTGATGCCCACCGCCCCGGCCCCGCCGCCGGCCATGCCGAAGGCGCCGTGCACGCGGCCGTTGCTGAGGATGCTGGCCGTCATGGGCTGCAAAAAACGCAGGCGCCGCACGCCGCCGTCGCCGCCGTGCCAGCGGCCGGCACCGCCCGAGCCGCTGCGGATTTCATAGCTTTCCAGCCGCACCGGAAAGCGCCATTCCAGCACCTCGGGGTCGGTCAGGCGCGAGTTGCTCATGTGCGTCTGCACCACGCTGGTGCCGTCGAAACCGCCGATCAGCTGGCCTTGGTCGTCGAACTCGCCGCCTGCGCCCGAGCCGCCCGAGACGGTCTCGTAGTACTGGTGCTCGGCGTTGCCGAAGGTGAAGTTGTTGAGCGTGCACTGGCTGGAGCCCATCAGCCCCAGCGCGCCGATCAGCGCGTTGGTGATGCAGGTCGAGGTCTCGACGTTGCCGGCCACCACGCTGGCCGGCGGCTCGGGGCGCAGCATGCTGCCTTCGGGAATGATGACCTCGATGGGTTTCAGGCAGCCGGCGTTGAGCGGGATGTCGTCATCGACCAGGATGCGGAACACGTACAGCACCGCCGCCATGCACACCGCCGTGGGCGCATTGAAGTTGTTGGCCTGCTGCGGCGAGGTGCCCGTGAAGTCGATGCGCGCCGTACGCCGCGCGCCGTCGATGGCCACCGCCACCTGCACCTGCGCGCCGTTGTCCAGCGGCAAGGTGAAGCGCCCGTTCTTCACCCGCGCGGCCAGCTTGGTGATGGCGCGGCGCACGCACTCCTCGGCGTTGTCCTGCACGTGCTGCATGTAGGCCTGCACCACGGGCAGGCCGAACTGCGCCACCATCTTGCGCAGCTCCTGCGCGCCCTTTTCGTTGGCGGCGATCTGCGCCTTCAGGTCGGCCAGATTCTGCTGCGGGTTGCGGCTGGGGTATTCACCACCGGCCAGCAACGCCAACACTTCCTGCTCGCACAAGCGCCCGCGGTCGACCAGCTTGACGTTGTCGAGCTGCACGCCCTCCTCCTCGATGCGGGTGGAAAACGGCGGCATCGAGCCGGGCGTGAGGCCGCCGATGTCGGCATGGTGGCCGCGCGAGCCGACATAGAACGCCGGCGCCGCCTGGCCGTCCAGGTATACCGGCGTGATGACCGTGATGTCGGGCAGGTGCGTGCCGCCGTGGTAGGGGTCGTTCAGCACGTACACGTCGCCCGGATGCATGGCGCCGCGGTTGCGGTCGATGACGGTGCGGATGCTCTCGCCCATGCTGCCCAGGTGCACCGGCATGTGCGGCGCGTTGGCGATCAGGTGGCCGGCGGCGTCGAACAGCGCGCACGAGAAGTCCAGCCGCTCCTTGATGTTGACCGAGTAGGCCGTGTTCTGCAGCTGCAGGCCCATCTGCTCGGCGATGTTCATGAACAGGTTGTTGAACACCTCCAGCAGCACCGGGTCGACCTGCGTGCCGGCGGCAAAGCGCTGCGCGCGCGGGGCCGTGCGCTCCAGCAGCAGGTGATCGAAGGCGGTGAGCCGGGCGCGCCAGCCGGGCTCGACCACGGTGGTGGCGTTGCGCTCGGCAACGATGGCCGGGCCGTCGATGGCATCGCCCGGCCGCAGGTCCTCGCGCACGATCAGCGGCGCCTCGTGCCAGGCGGCCACACCGTCGGCGCCGCTGGTGTACATGGGCACCGTGCCCTGCCGCGGCACGGCGCGCGGCGGGTGCAGCGGGTGCTCGGGCTCGGCCGGCGCCGCGCCGGCCACCACGGCCTCGACCGACACCGCCTCGACGATGAGGGCCTTGCCTTCCATCAAGAAGGCAAAGCGCTGGCGATAGGCCGCCTCGAAGGCCTGCACGATGGCGTGCAGCGCGGCGTCGTCGCCCACCTCATCGCCGGCCTCGAAGGGCACGATCAGGGCCGAGTCGGTGCCGGCGTAGCGCACGTGCAGGCGGCGATGCACCTGCACGGTGTCGCCGCCGCCGGACTGGCGGCCCTGCAGCTCGGCGCGGGCCTGCTCGGCCAGCGCGTCGAGTGCGGCGCGCAACTCGGCCACGTGGGGTGCCGCCAGCGGCAGCTCCAGCGCCCGCTCGCGCATCAGGTTCTGGTCGGCCAGGCCCATGCCGTAGGCCGACAGCACGCCCGCCAGCGGGTGCACCAGCACGCGCGACATGCCCAGCGCGTCGGCCACGCCGCAGGCGTGCTGGCCGCCGGCGCCGCCGAAGCACTGCAGCGTGTAGCGCGTGACGTCGTAGCCGCGCGCCACGCTGATCTTCTTGATGGCGCTGGCCATCTGCTGCACGGCGATCTGGATGAAGCCGTGCGCCACGTCTTCGGGCGTGCGGCCGGCGCCGGCGGCGATGTCGCCGAAGCGGGCGCGCACCACCTCGGCGTCCAGCGGCTGGTCGGCGCCGGGGCCGAACACGCGCGGAAAGTGCGCCGGCTGCAGCTTGCCCACCATCACGTTGGCGTCGGTCACGGCCAGCGGGCCGCCGCGCCGGTAGCTGGCCGGGCCCGGGTTGGCGCCGGCACTGTCGGGCCCGACGCGAAAGCGCGTGCCGTCGAAGCGCAGGATGGAGCCGCCGCCCGCCGCCACGGTGTGGATGCTCATCATGGGCGCGCGCATGCGCACGCCGGCCACCTGGGTCTCGAACTCGCGCTCGAACTGGCCCGCAAAGTGGCTGACGTCGGTGCTGGTGCCGCCCATGTCGAAGCCGATCACCCGGCCCTGTCCCGCGATCTGCGCCGTGCGCGCCATGCCGACGATGCCGCCGGCGGGGCCCGACAAGATCGCATCCTTGCCCTGGAAGGCATGCGCATCGGCCAGGCCGCCCGAGGACTGCATGAAGAACAGCGGCACGCCCGGCATCTGGGCCGCCACCTGATCGACGTAGCGGCGCAGGATGGGCGACAGATAGGCGTCGACCACGGTGGTGTCGCCGCGGCTGACGAACTTCATCAGCGGGCTGGTCTGGTGGGAGGTGGAGACCTGGGTGAAGCCCACTTCGCGCGCGATGCGCGCCGCCGCCTGCTCGTGCGCGGTGTGGCGCCAGCCGTGCATGAATACGATGGCAACGCTGCGCAGCCCGCTTGTGTATTGCGCCAGCAGCTCCTGTTTCAAGAGCGTTTCATCCAGCGCCGCCACCACCGTGCCATCGGCGCCCACGCGTTCGTCGGCCTCCACCACCGCGCTGTACAGCAACTCGGGCAGCACGATGTGGCGGTCGAAGATGCGCGGGCGCGCCTGGTAGGCGATGCGCAGCGCATCGCGAAAGCCGCGCGTGGTGACCAGCAGCGTGGGCTCGCCCTTGCGCTCCAGCAGCGCGTTGGTGGCCACGGTGGTGCCCATCTTCACGCACTCGACCTGCGCCGGCGTGATCGGCTCGCCCGCGGCCAGATCCAGCAGATGGCGAATGCCGCTCACCGCCGCGTCGGCGTACTGCTCGGGGTTGTCGGAGAGCAGCTTGTGCGTGGCGATGGCGCCGTCGGGCCGCCGGGCCACGATGTCGGTGAAGGTGCCGCCGCGGTCGATCCAGAATTGCCAGCGGGGCGCGGACGGCGTGGCGCCATCGCTCAGGGACGAGGGGGTCGGGTTCATGAACAAAAACCGGTGTTGGCGCCCATCAGGCAAGCGCGGCAGGCTATTGAATTGATAGTAATGCAGGCGAGCGGCGCCGGCACCTGCCGCGCCGGCGTCACCCGCCGCCCCCATTATTGGCCGCGCCACGCCCTGTCGCCGGTGCGTCCCGACTGGTGTTTTCACCGTTTTCGGCGGCTGCCATGGGCACTATGCTCGCGGCACTTTTCAACCCCCGACCGAGGAGACCCCATGAGCCTGACCCGCCGCACCGTCGCCACCGTGGCCGCGCTTTGCCTGGGCGCCCTGGCCCTGCCCGCCAGCGCCCAGACCAAGTGGGACCTGCCCAGCGCCTACCCGGCCAGCAACTTCCACACCGAGAACCTGGCGCAGTTCGCCAAGGACGTCGACCAGGACACCGGCGGCAAGCTCAAGATCCAGGTGCACGACAACGCCGCGCTGTTCAAGGCGCCCGAGATCAAGCGCGCGGTGCAGGGCGGGCAGGCGCAGGCGGGCGAGATCCTGCTGGTCAACTTCCAGAACGAATGGCCGATGTGGGGCCTGGACGGCATCCCGTTTCTGGCCACCAGCTACGCCGAGGCCTTCAAGCTGTACCAGGCCAGCAAGCCGGTGCTGGAGAAAAAGCTGGGCGAGCAGGGCATGATGCTGCTGTACGCGGTGGCCTGGCCGCCGCAGGGCATCTTCACCAAGAAGAAAATCGACAGCGCCGCTGACCTGAAGGGCATCAAGTGGCGCGCCTACAGCCCCGCCACCGCGCGCATCGCCGAGCTGGTGGGCGCGCAGCCCGTCACCGTGCAGCAGGCCGAGCTGTCGCAGGCCATGGCCACCGGCGTGGTCGAGAGCTACATGAGCAGCGGCTCCACCGGCTACGACACCAAGACCTACGAGCACCTGAAGTTCTTTGCCGACACCCAGGCCTGGCTGCCCAAGAACGCGGTCATCGCCAACAAGAAGGCCTTCGACGCGCTGGACAAGGCCACCCAGGCCGGCCTGCTGAAGGCCGCCGCCGAGGCCGAAAAGCGCGGCTGGGCCACCAGCGAGAAAAAGACCAACGAGTACCTCGACCTGCTGCGCAAGAACGGCATGACGGTGTACGCGCCTTCGGCCCAGCTGCAGTCCGACATGCACAAGGTGGGCGACACCATGCTGAAGGAATGGCTGGACAAGGCCGGCCCCGAGGGCAAGTCCGTGGTCGACGCCTATCGCGCGGGCAAGTAAGCCGCCGCCGGCACGCCTGGGCTCCCTCCGGGTTCGCCTCGAGGGAGCCTTTTTCAACCCTGCCCTGGAGCGCGCGATGCGCCGAAGTCTCGATTTTTTGTACGACGCCGCCGCCTGGCTGGCCGCGCTGGCCATGATCGGCGTGCTGGTGATGGTGCTGGCCTCGGTGCTGGGCCGTTTGCTCAATTTCAACCTGCCGGGCACCGACGCCTACGCAGGCTATTGCATGGCAGCGGCGGGTTTCCTGGCGCTGGCGCACACGCTCAAGAAAAACGAGCACATCCGCGTGTCGCTGATCATCGGGCGCCTGACGGGTGGCGCGCGGCGCGGGCTGGAGATGTGGGCGTTGACGGCGGCGGTGTTCCTGTCCGGCCTGTTCGCCTGGTTCTCGATCCGGCTGGTCTGGCTCTCGCGCGTCTACAACGACATGTCCACCGCCAACGACGCCACGCCGCTGTGGATTCCGCAGCTCAGTATGGCCATCGGCACGGCGGTGCTGTTCATCGCCTTCGTCGACGAATGGGTGCTGGAGCTGCGCGGCGAGCGCAGCCACGCCGACGAGAGCGAGGAGGCTCTGCACAATGAGTGACTTCGCCATCACCTCCCTGCTGATCGTGTCGCTGTTCGCCCTGCTGGGCAGCGGCGTGTGGATCGGCCTGACGCTGACCGGCGTGGCCTGGATCGGCATGCAGCTGTTTTCGGCGCGGCCGGCGGGCGACGCCATGGCGGTCACCATTTGGGGCTCGGCGTCGAGCTGGACGCTGACGGCCCTGCCGCTGTTCATCTGGATGGGCGAAATCCTGTTTCGCACCAAGCTGAGCGAGAGCATGTTCCGCGGCCTGGCGCCGTGGGTGAACTGGCTGCCGGGGCGACTGCTGCACACCAATGTCATCGGCTGCGCCATCTTCGCGGCGGTGTCGGGCTCGTCGGCCGCCACCTGCGCCACCATCGGCAAGATGACCCTGCCGGAGCTGGGCCACCGGGGCTATCCGCGCGACATCACCATCGGCTCGCTGGCCGGCGCGGGCACGCTGGGCCTGCTCATTCCGCCGTCCATCATCATGATCGTCTACGGCGTCTCGGCCGACGTGTCGATCGCCAAGCTGTTCATTGCCGGCGTGCTGCCGGGCATCCTGCTGGCGGCGCTGTTTTCGGGCTATCTGATGGTGTGGGCCCTGACGCACCCGGGCCAGATTCCCGAGCCCGACCACCGCATGAGCCTGGGCGAGAAGCTGCACGAGTCGCGCCACCTGATTCCGGTGGTGCTGCTGATCGCGGCCGTGCTGGGCTCGATCTACACCGGCTTTGCCACCGCCACCGAGGCCGCCGCCGTCGGCGTGGTGGGCTCGCTGCTGCTGTCGCTGGTGCAGGGCAGCCTGTCGTGGGGCACCTTCAAGACCGCGCTGCTGGGCGCCACGCGCCTGTACTGCATGATCGCGCTGATCCTGGCCGGCGCCGCCTTCCTCACCCTGGCCATGGGCTACATCGGACTGCCGCGCCACCTGGCCGAATACATCGGCTCGCTGGGCCTGTCGCCCTTCATGCTGATCGTCGCGCTGGCCATCTTCTACATCATCCTGGGCTGTTTTCTGGACGGCATCTCGATGGTGGTACTGACCATGGGCGTGATCCTGCCCACCGTGCAGGCGGCCGGACTGGACCTGGTCTGGTTCGGCATCTTCATCGTCATCGTGGTCGAGATGGCGCAGATCACGCCGCCGGTGGGCTTCAACCTGTTCGTGCTGCAGGGCATGACCAAGCGCGACATCGCCTACATCGCCCGCGTCACGCTACCCTTTTTCTTCCTGATGTGCGCCATGGTGCTGCTGCTGTGGTTCTTCCCGCAGATCGCCACCTGGATGCCAGGGCACATGTGAGCCCACTATGATGACAACCCGGCCCGCCACCGCGCGGGCCGCGCTTTTTGGGAAGTCTTCATCGTGTTCAAGAATTTGATGCTTTACCGCCTGGCGGGCGCCTGGCCCGCCACGGCGGCGCAGCTGGAAGAAGCGCTGGCGCGCGAGCCCTTTGCCGAATGCGGCGCCACGCAGCAAAAGTCCATCGGCTGGGTGCCACCGCGCGGCGAGCAGCACGGCGCGCTGGTCGAGTCCGTGGACGGCCAGTGGATCGCGCGCCTGGCCATCGAGACCAAGGCCGTGCCCGGCGAGGCCGTGCGCCGCAAGGTGCAGGAGGCGGTGGAGCACATCGAGCAGACCAGCGGCCGCAAGCCGGGCAAGAAGGAGCTGCGCGACCTGCGCGACGACGCCCTGCTGGCCCTGCTGCCGCAGGCCTTTGCGCGCCGCACGCAGGTCACCGTGTGGATCGACCCGCGCGAGCGCCGCCTGCTGCTGGACGCCGGCAGCCAAGGCAAGGCCGACGAGGTCATCGCCAGCCTGGTGCGGCTGGCAGGCCGCGATTTTTCCATCGCGCTGGCGCAGACCCAGCAGTCGCCGCAAGCGGCCATGACGGCCTGGCTGGCCGCGCAAAGCCCCGATGAGCTGCCCGAGGCGCTGGCGGTCGAGCGCGAATGCGAGCTCAAGGGCAGCGGCGAGGAGCCCGCCGTCGTCAAGTTCACCCGGCACGAGCTGGCCACCGACGAGGTGCGCCAGCACATCGCCGAAGGCAAGCTGCCCACCCGCCTGGCCCTCAGCTGGCGCGCGCGCGTGGGCTTCGTGCTGACGCAGGCGCTGCAGCTCAAGAAAATCAGCTTTCTGGAAGGCGTGTTCGACGACCAAGCCAAGGACGTGGCCGCCGACGAGCGCTTCGACGCCGACGTGGCGCTGGCCACCGGCGAGCTGACCCCGCTCATCACCGACCTGCTGGCCGCCCTGGGCGGCGAGGCCGAGCCCGGCCAGCCTTCGGGCTTCACCGATGCGCCCAAGACCGCCGACGCCGCGCACGACGAGGTCGTCACCAGCGCCGACGATCCGCCGTTCTGAGCCACGCGCCCCGTGCCGGCCTTGCCTCGGATGTCTCGATGACTATCGTATTTATAGCTGTTCGCGCTTGATGGATGCGCGCTGCAGTCCAATTTGCCCTCAAAAACCCGCCCTCCGCCGGAGTGACCGCACCATGACGCCCTCGGACCTCGACCAGCGCGCCGCCCAGGTGGCCGACGCCCAGGCCATCGACGCCTTCGCGCGCGATGGCGCGGTGTGCCTGCGTGGCCTGCTGAACCCGGATGAGGTCGCCCTGCTGCGCCGCGGCATCGACGCCAACATCGCCGCGCCCAGCCCGCGCGCCAAGGTGGCCAGCCGCGCCGACGACCCGGGATTTTTCATCGAGGACTTCTGCTGCTGGCCCGAGAACCCGGCCTACCGCCGCTTCATCTTCGACTCGCCCCTGGCCGCCGCCGCCGCACGCCTGATGCAAAGCCGCACGGTGCGCCTGTACCACGACCACATGCTGACCAAGGAGCCCGGCACGCGCCAGCCCACGCCCTGGCACCAGGACCAGCCCTACTACAACATCGAGGGCCGGCAGAACGTCAGCTTCTGGATTGCGGTCGATCCGGTGCGGCGCCACTCCACGCTGGAGTTTGTCGCCGGCTCGCACCGCGGGCCCTGGCTGATGCCGCGCAGCTTCATGGACAGCCAGGCCAAGTGGTTCCCCGAAGGCAGCCTGCAGGAATTGCCCGACATCGAGGCCGCGCGCGAGCGCTATCCCATCATTGGCTGGGCCATCGAGCCGGGCGACGTCGTCGCCTTTCACATGCTCGCCCTGCACGCCAGCGGCGGCGTCGACGGCGACACGCGCCGGCGCGTGTTCTCGGTGCGCATGCTGGGCGACGACATCACCCACGCGCCGCGCTCCTGGGTCACCTCGCCGCCGTTTCCGGGCCTGGCCGAGCGCCTGCCCGCCGGCGCGCCGATGCACGACGAGGCACTGTTTCCGCTGCTGTATCAAACGCCCAGATAGGCCTGCTGCACCGCCGGGTCGTCGATCAGCTGGCGCGCCGGGCCGGCCAGCGTGACGCGGCCGTTCTCGATCACGTAGGCGCGGTCGGCCGCGCCCAGCGCCACCTGCACGTCCTGCTCCACCAGCAGCACCGTCACGCCGTTCTTGCGGATCTCGGCCAGCACCTCGGTCAGCTGGTCGACGATCACCGGCGCCAGCCCCAGGCTCATCTCGTCGATCATCATCAGCACCGGCGCGGCCATCAGCGCGCGCGCCATGGCGCACATCTGCTGCTCGCCGCCCGACATGCTGCCCGCCAGCTGGCGCCGGCGCTCGCCCAGGCGCGGAAACAGCTGGTACATGCGCTGCAGGTCGCGCGCCACCGCCGCCTTGTCGTGCCGGCGAAACGCCCCCATCAGCAGGTTGTCCTGCACCGTCATGCGGTCGAACAGCTGGCGCCCCTCGGGCACCTGCACCAGGCCGTGGCCGAAGGCCTGGTCCGGCGTCATGGCCGCCAGGTCCTGGCCGTTGAAGCGCAGCGTGCCGGTGCAGGGCAGCAGGCGCGAGAGCACGCGCAGCAGCGTGGTCTTGCCGGCACCGTTGCTGCCCACCAGGGCCACGATCTCGGCCGCATGCACCTCGATCGACAGGCCGTGCAGCACCGGCATCAGCCCGTAGCCGGCCGACACCTGATCCACCCGCAGCAGGGCTTCGGCGGGCGATGCGGGCGCGGAGTTCATCGCGTGCGCCTCGCGCCCAGGTAGGCCTGCACCACCGTCGCATCGGCCAGCACCTTTTCGGGCGTGCCGTCGGCGATCAGCTCGCCGTGGTGCAGCACCAAGAGCCGGTCCGACAGGCTGCGGATGGCCTTGATGACGTGCTCGATCACCAGCACGGCGATGCCCTGCTCGCGCACTTTGCGGATCACCGCGATCACTTCCTCGATCTCGACGTGGTTCAGCCCCGCCATCACCTCGTCGCACAGCAGCAGGCGCGGCTTCATGGCCAGCGCCTTGGCCAGCTCCAGCCGCTTGCGGCCCGGCCCGCCCAGCTCGTCGGCACGCTGGTCGGCAAAGCCGCCCAGGCCGACGAAGTCCAGGCACTCGCGTGCCTGCGCGCGCGCCCGCGCCAGCTGGGCCTGGCCGCCCTGGTGACCGAACAGGGCGCCGATGGCCACGTTGTCCAGCACCGACAGGCCGGGAAACGGCCGCATGATCTGGAAGGTGCGGCCGATGCCCAGCCGTGCGCGCCGAAACGCCGGCAGCCGCGTGATGGCCTGGCCGTCGAACAGCACCTCGCCTTCGCTCGGCTCCAGGGTGCCGCTGATCAGGCTGATCAAGGTCGTCTTGCCGGCGCCGTTGGGGCCGATCAGGCCCAGGATTTCGCCCGGCGCCAGCGCAAAGCTGACATCGTGCACGGCCACCAGGCCGGCAAAGCGCCGGGTGACGTGGCGAACCTCCAACAACGCGCTCATAGCTTGTTCGCCCGCACGTTCTCGCCCAGGTAGCGCCAGGTCAGCGTGCCCAGGCGCGCGCGCCGCGCCAGATCCATCAGGCCGTGCGGCATCAGCACCACGGCGGCGATGATGACGACGCCGAAGAACAGCGTGGCGATGCTGGTGACCTCGCTCGACAGCCATTCGGAGATGGCCGACAGGGTGAAAGCCCCGATGACCGGCCCCAGCACGGTGCCCGCGCCGCCGAACACGGCCATGATGATCATCTTGACGTTGAGGCCGATGTCGAACGCGCTCTCGGGGTCGAGAAAGGTGATCCAGTAGGCGTGGATGCCGCCGGCCAGCGCGCTCAACACCCCCGAGAGCGTGAACGCCATCACCTTGTAGAGCGTGGTGTTGACGCCCATCACCGCCGCGCCGTCCTCGTTCTCGCGGATGGCGATCAGGCCGAAGCCGAAGCGGCTGCGCGTGAGCCACCACACCACGCCGGTAGAGATCAGCATCAGCCCCAGCGCCAGGCCATAGAACAGGCGGTCGTCGTTGAGCGGCGGCAGCACCAGGCCGATGTTCTGGCCGGCCAGCGGCACGTTGGAGACGATGGCCGCCATCACCCCGGCCAGCGCCAGCGTGGCGATGGCGAAATAGTGGCCGCGCAGGCGCAGCACCGGCACGCCCAGCAGCAGGGCGAAGACCACCGCCAGCAGCACCCCGAAGGCCAGGCCGACGGCGAACGGCAGGTGCCACTGCACCATGGCGATGGCCACGCCGTAGCTGCCCAGGCCGTAGAACACCGAGTTGCCGAACGAGGCGTAGCCGGTGTAGCCGCCGATGATGTTCCAGCCCTGCGCCAGCACCGCCAGCAACAGCGCGTTGATGCCGAACTGCACCATCACGTCCGAGCCCCACCAGGGCAGGCTGGCCAGCACCGCCAGCGCGACGGCCAGACCGATCCATTGCCAGGCCTTCATGCGGTTCTCCCCAGCAGGCCGGTGGGCCGCACGATCAGCACCAGCGCCAGGATGCCGAAGCTGGCCACGTCGACGAAGGTGGGGCCGACGTACAAGGTGGTCAGTGCCTCGACCACGCCCAGAAACAGGCCGCCCACCAGCACGCCCAGCGGGTTGTCCAGCCCGCCGATGATGGCGATGGCAAAGGACTTGAGCGTGAGCGAGGCGCCGATGTAGGGGTTGATCTGCGACACCGTGCCGTACAGCCCGCCGGCGGTGCCCGCCAGCGCGATGCCGATGGCGAAGGTCAGCGCGTACAGGTGGCGCGGCTCCACCCCGTGCAGGCGCGCCGCCACCAGGTTCTGCGCCGTCGCGCGAATGGCCCGCCCCAGGCGCGTGTGCAGCAGAAACAGCCACATGCCGAAGGTCAGCGCCAGCGCCACGGCAAAGGCGCCCAGCCGCACCACCGGCAGCACCATCGGCCCCCAGTGCACCTGGTTGCCGGCGTAGGTCGGGTTGATGGCGCGAAAGTCGGCCGAGAACGCCAGCTGCGCCAGATAGGTCAGCACCACGTCCAGCCCGAAGGTCAGCAGCAGGGTGTTGAACATCGGCGCGCGCACGATCAGGTTGAGCAGGCCGCGCTGCACGCCATAGCCCAGCACGAACATCAGCACCGCCGTGATCGGCAGCCCCAGGAAGGGGTCGATGTGCAGGTAATGAAACAGGTGCCAGGAGCAGTACGCCCCCAGCATGATGAAGGAGCCGTGCGCCAGGTTGACGATGTTGAGCACGCCCCACACCAGCGCCAGGCCCAGGGCCATCACGGCATAGAGCCCGCCCAGCAAAATGCCGTTGGCAAGGACTTGCGCCAGCAGATCCATGGCGTCCGCTCCCTACGGGCGTCGTTCAGCGATGGGGCCAAGTCAGCGCGCGTTCCAGGCCGGCATGGGGTACTTGGGCGGCGTGACGAAGCCCTTGGCGTTGTACACCTCGGCCACCTGGCCGCCTTGCACCTGGATGACCAGCTGCGGCAGGTTGATCTGCCCGTTGGCGGCAAACTTGATCGGGCCGTACAGACTCTCGAAATCGCTGCCGGCCAGCGCGTCGCGCACCTTTTGCGGGTCCAGGCTGTTGGCTTTTTCAATGGCCATCACCAGCGCCTCGACGTCGGCCGCGCCCGAAGCGGCGTGGTAGTCCGGGTCATAGCCGTACTTGGCCTTGTAGGCCTTGGCGAACTGCTCGGCGTCGCCGAACCAGCGGTCCTTCAGCGAGGGCTCGGGCAGCCAGGCCGTCATGCCGAACGAATAGTCGGCATCCTTGCCCAGGGCCTTGCGAAAGTCCGCGCTGGGCACGCCGACGGTGAACGAATACATCTTGGGCGCGATCGCCAGGCTCTTGGCGTTGCGCACGAAGTTGAGGATCTCGGTCTCGTGCCCCGCCACCAGCACGGCGTCCACGTTTTTGGACTTGATCTGCGACAGCAGCGTGCTGAAGTCGCTGGTGTTGCTGCTGTAGCGCTCGTCCATCGCCAAATTGAAGCCGGCCTGCTGCAGCAAGGGCCGCGTGCCCTTGGCCACCGAGACGTCGAACGAATCGTCGGCATACAGCAGCGCCACCGCCTTCGGCGGGTCCTTCAGCGCCTTCATCATCTGGATGGTGCTGCCGAAGTAGTCGCTGGCCGGCGCCAGCGTGCCGAAGATGTACTTGAAGTTGCGCGAAAAGATTTCGTTGGACGCGCCGCCGCCCTGCACCATCGGGATCTTGTATTTCTCGGACACCACCGAGTCGGCCAGCTGGAAGTTGCTGGCAAAGCCGCCCAAGAGCAGGTTCACCTTGTCCTGCGTCACCAGTTGCGTGTACTGGCGCACCGACAGGTTCACGTCCGATTGGTTGTCATACAGCTTGAGCGCCAGCTTGTGCGACTTGCCGTCGACCTTGACGCCGCCTTCGGCATTGATCTTGTCGATGGCCATCTCATAGGCGTCGCGGTAATAGCGCCCGGTGTTGGCCACCGGCCCGGTCAGCTGCACCGAGGCGCCGAGCACGATGTCCTGCGCCCAGGCCGACGCGGCCGGCGCGGCGGCCAGCACGGCCGCAAAAAACGAGGAAAGCAAAAACGAGCGCTTGAGCTGCATGGTCGTCCCCTTTGTCGTTGTTTGTCGAGCTCGCCGTCAGCCCTGATGGCGCATCACTCAGGCGCGGTCAGCCTACTCTCCTGTCCATAGTGCTACTAAGTTCATGGTTTTATCGATGAGCGGCCCCGCGTCCATGCGTGCACTCAATCGGCACGCGCCAGCACCACGGTGCGCTCGTCGATCCAGGCCTGGGCGCGACTGCCGCCGCGCAGGCGATGCGGGTGGCGCGCAAAGCCCACCAGGCGCTGGCCGCCGTCGAGCGCCAGCGTGATTTCATCCAGTTCGGCGCCACGCGCGCACTGCGTCACGCGCCCGGGCAAGGCGCTCTCGCCGGCCAGCGCGGCGGCGTCGCCCAGCGGCGCGATGCGCACCGCCGTGGCCTTGGTCAGCACCAGCAGCGCCAGGCCCGGCGCCAGCGCCAGCAGCTCGGCGCTCTCGCGCGTGATGAGCGAGGCCAACTCGCCGCCGCCCGCCAGCTGCAGCCGCACCCGTTGCATCGGATCGCGCGCGCGGCCCGCCAGCTCGATGACCTGCGCGCGCAGGTGGTTGCGCATGCTGGTGCGCGGCGCCAAGGCGGCCGTGCCGGCCGGCTGGTCGATGCGCGCCAGCGCGTCGCGGCGCGCGCCCTCCAGCAGCTGCGCGGCGCGCAGCAGGCGCTCGCCCGCCGCCGTGATGCGCGCGCCGCCGCCACCCACGCCGCCGACGCTGCTGTCGACCAGTGGTTCACCGGCCAGGTTGGTCAGGGTGTGCAGCGCCTGCCAGGCCGCCTTGTAACTCACGCCCGCGACGCGGGCGGCCTGCGAGATCGAACCATGGCGCCCCACCGCCTGCAGGATCTCCAGTCGCTTGTCGGCCTGGGCATCGCCCAGGGCTTGCGCGGACAGTCGGGGTGGGGCCATGCGCGCATTGTGATGCGGCCGGCGCGCGTGCCGACGCGAGGATTGGACCAACCCACCGTTATCCCGAATTAGAATAGCGCTGCCCACGCCCTTCAAGGAGATGATTTCAATGCGCTGCCTGGTTCGCTCCCTGCTCAAGTCCCTGGTGCCCCTGTTCGCCGTCGCCGCGTGCGCATCGGCCGCCCGCGCCGACGTGGTGCAGGTGGCCGTGGCCGCCAACTTCACCGCACCGGCCAAGGCGCTGGCCGAGATCCTGCACAAGACCACCGGGCACGAGGCCAGGCTGTCCTTCGGCGCCACCGGCGCCTTCTACACGCAGATCAAGAACGGCGCGCCCTTCGACGTGTTCCTGGCCGCCGACGACGAGCGCCCGCTGAGGCTGGAAAAGGAAGGCGACACGGTGCCCGGCACGCGCTTCACCTACGCCCAGGGCCAGCTGGTGCTGTGGTCGGCCAAGCCCGGTTTCGTCGACCAGCAGGGCGCCGTGCTCAAAAACGGCCCCTTCAACAAGCTGGCGATTGCCAACCCCAAGCTGGCGCCCTACGGCGCGGCCGCGGTGCAGACGATGGAAAAGCTGGGCCTGATGGCCGCGCTGCAGCCCAAGCTGGTGACCGGCGAAAGCATCGGCCAGACCTACACCTTCATCGCCACCGGCAACGCCGAGCTGGGCTTTGTCGCCCTGTCGCAGGTGCTCGAAGGCGGCAAGCTCAAGGGCGGCTCGGCCTGGGTGGTGCCGGCGCAAGACCACGAGCCGATCGTGCAGGACGCGGTGATGCTCAAGCGCGCCGCGGGCAACCCGGCCGCCAAGGCCTGGATGGCGCTGCTGCATTCGGCCGGCGCCAAGGACCTGATCCGCAGCTACGGCTACGCGGTGAAATAGCCGCCGGATCAAGGCAAAATCGGGCTGCAGCGCTTGCATGACAAGCGCGACCAGCTATCATTTTTCAATCGCTCACGCCCAGCCCCCCCGCGTGAGCGCCATGCCACCCGCCACCTGACACCCATCGGCCCATGCTCGACGCCAACAGCCTGGCTGCCATCCGCCTGACGATCGAGCTGGCGCTGCTCACCACGCTGGTGCTGCTGGTGCTGGGCACGCCGCTGGCCTGGTGGCTGGCGCGCGGGCGCTCGCGCTGGCGCCCCCCGGTGCGCGCGCTGGTGTCGCTGCCGCTGGTGCTGCCGCCCTCGGTGCTGGGCTTTTACCTGCTGGTGGCGCTGGGCGCCCAGGGGCCGCTGGGCCGACTGACGCAGGCGCTGGGCTGGGGCACGCTGGCCTTCACCTTCTGGGGCCTGCTGCTGGGCTCGCTGATCTACTCGCTGCCCTTCGTGGTGCAGCCGCTGGTCAACGCCTTCGAGAGCCTGGGCGAGCGCCCGCTGGAGGCCGCCGCCACGCTGCGCGCCAGCCCGCTGGACGCCTTCTGGAGCGTGGCGCTGCCGCTGGCGCGGCCCGGCTACGTCACCGGCGCGGTGATGGGCTTTGCGCACACGCTGGGCGAGTTCGGCGTGGTGCTGATGATCGGCGGCAACATCCCTGGGCAGACGCGCACGGTGTCGGTGCTGATCTACGACCAGGTCGAGGCACTGGACTACGCGCAGGCGCATTGGCTGGCCGGCGGCATGCTGGTGTTCAGCTTCGCGGTGCTGCTGGTGCTGCACCTGACGCAGACGCGCCACCAGCCCACATGAGCCCGCCAAATACTATTATTTCAGGAGCTGTTGGCGCAGATTCAGCGGGCGCTGCAGGCCGATTTGATTCAAAAACCGATGCCGGCGTGGCGCTGCGCCTGGCCCTGCGCCACGCCACCGGCTTCAGCCTGGAGGTGGACGTGCGCCTGCCCGGCCAGGGCGTCAGCGCCATCTTCGGTCCTTCGGGCTGCGGCAAGACCACGCTGCTGCGCTGCGTCGCCGGGCTGACGCGGCCGGCCCGCGGCCACGTCGCGGTCGGCGGCCAGGTGTGGCAGGACGACGCCACCGGCGTCTGGCAGCCCACGCACCGCCGCCCGCTGGGCCTGGTGTTTCAGGACGCCAGCCTGTTCCCGCACCTGACGGTGCAGGCCAACCTGGACTTCGGCCGGCGCCGCGTACCAAAGGCCGAGCGGCGCGTGTCGCTGGAGCAGGCGATCGAGCTGCTGGGCATCGGCCACCTGCTGGCGCGCCGGCCCGCCGGCCTGTCGGGCGGCGAGCGCCAGCGCGTGGCGATTGCCCGCGCGCTGGCCACCAGCCCGCGCCTGCTGCTGATGGACGAGCCGCTGGCCTCGCTGGACGCCGCGCGCAAGGCCGAGCTGCTGCCCTGGTTCGAGCGGCTGGCGCGCGAGCTGCGCATTCCGGTGCTGTACGTCACCCACGCGCTGGACGAGGTGGCGCGCCTGGCCGACCACCTGCTGCTGCTGGACGGCGGCCGCGTGCGCGCGCAGGGCCCGGCCCACGCCCTGCTGGGTCAGCTGGACATCGCCCGCACCCACGGCGACGCCGCCGGCGCCCTCATCGACGGCCACGTCGGCGCCATCGACGGCACGCATCACCTGCTGCAGCTGGACTTTGCCGGCGGCGCCCTGCTGTGCGTGCCGCCGCCCGGCTCGGCGCCGCGCGCCGTCGGCCAGCCGCTGCGCGTGCGGGTGCTGGCGCGCGACGTCAGCCTGGCCCTCAGCCAGGCGCACGACAGCAGCATCCTGAACGTGCTGCCCGCCACCGTGCAGGCCCTGGCCGACGACGGGCCGGCCCAGCTGCTGGTGGCGCTGGAGCTGTCCGGCACGCGCCTGCTCGCCCGCATCACGCGCAAGTCGGCCGCGCAGCTGGGCCTGCGCCCCGGCCAGCGCGTGTTCGCCCAGATCAAGGGGGTGGCGGTGCTGGATTGAGCGGATCCGGGCACCGCTCGAACGCGGCCGGCCAGCAGAGCACCCGGCCGCCCCCGCCCGTCCACACCGGGTATACCTGCGTCGGAATCCCGAGGGCAGGTATTTACAATCGGCAACCGCCGGCCCTGAGCCTGCACACGGTGGTGCCTGACCGGCCCGCCGACGTGCCGAGCGCGTGCCAACCGCACGCGCGCCCCCGTCCACGGAGATCCCGATGCAAGCCCTGCTGAAACTGTCCCGAGCCATCGACCGGCTCAATGCCTTTGTCGGCAAATACGCCATCTGGCTGATTTTTGGCGCCACCGTCATCAGCGCCCTCAACGCCGTCGTGCGCAAGCTGTTCAACTACAGCTCCAACGGCTTTCTCGAGGTCCAGTGGTACCTGTTCGCGTGGTCGTTCCTGGTGGCCGCCGGCTACACGCTGCTCAAGCGCGAGCACGTGCGCATCGACGTACTCAACAGCCATCTGCCCAAGAAGGTGCAGCTGGCCATCGAGATCATCGGGCTGATTTTCTTTCTCACGCCGCTGTGCATCATCGTGCTGTACTACACCGTGCCGCTGACGATCCAGATGTACCAGTCGGGCGAGATGTCGAGCAACCCGGGCGGGCTGATCCGCTGGCCGGTGTGGCTGGCGCTGCCGGTGGGCTTCACCCTGCTGCTGCTGCAGGGCTGGTCGGAGCTGATCAAGTGCCTGGCCTTCGCGGCCGGCAAGGGCCCCGACCCCACGATCAAAGCCGATGAGCCCAGTGGCGAGCAAGCCCTGATCGAGGCGCTGCGCGCCGCCGAATCGTCCAAGACCGCTGCCCCCGCGCAGGCCCGCTGACCGCGCCGGAGACCGCACGTCATGAGCTTCATCACCGCCAACTTCGCCCCGATCATGTTCATCGGGCTGATCTGCTTTCTGATCCTGGGTTTTCCGGTCGCCTTCTCGCTGGGCGCCGCCGGCATGTTCTTCGGCCTGCTCGGGGTCTGGCTCGACATCTTCCCCACCGCCATCCTGTCGGTGCTGCCGCTGCGCCTGATCGGCATCATGGCCAACGAGACGCTGCTGGCCGTGCCCTTCTTCACGCTGATGGGCCTGATCCTGGAGCGCAGCGGCATGGCCGAAGACCTGCTGGAAACGGTGGGCCAGGTGTTCGGCCCGCTGCGCGGCGGCGTGGCGCTGGCGGTGGTGCTGGTGGGCGCCATGCTGGCGGCCACCACCGGCGTCGTTGCCGCCTCGGTGATCTCGATGGGGCTGATCTCCATGCCCATCATGCTGCGCTACGGCTACAGCCGCAGCCTGGCCAGCGGCGTGATCGCCACCTCGGGCACGCTGGCGCAGATCATCCCGCCCTCGCTGGTGCTGATCGTGCTGTCCGACCAGATGGGCAAGAGCGTGGGCGACATGTACAAGGGCGCGTTCATTCCCGGCTTCATGCTGATGGGTCTGTACATCCTGTTCATCGTGGCGCTGGCCGTCTTCAAGCCCAAGATGGTGCCGGCGCTGCCGCCCGAGGCGCGCGCGTTCCGCGAGCCCAACGGACACTCCGGCTATCGCTCGCTCGCCCTGCTCGCCCTGCTGTCCGTCATCGTGGGCGTGGTGCTGGGCAAGAACATGGAGGCCGTCCACACCTGGTGGCAGGGCGAAGTGGTCACCTTCGTGCCGACCGACGAGCGCATCGTCGTGGCCATGTGCGGCGGCACCTTCGTCGCCTGGCTGATCGCGGTCATCAACCGCGTGACGCACCTGGGCCTGCTGTCCAAGCTGGCCGAACGCGTGACCTTCGTGCTGATCCCGCCGCTGCTGCTGATCTTCCTGGTGCTGGGCACCATCTTCCTGGGCGTGGCCACCCCCACCGAGGGCGGCGCCATGGGCGCCATGGGCGCGCTCATCATGGCCACGATGCGCAAGCGCCTCTCCTGGTCGCTGTTGCGCCAGGCGCTGGACACCACCACCAAGCTCGCGTCCTTCGTGATGTTCATCCTGGTCGGCGCCACCGTCTTCAGCATGGTGTTCCAGGCCGCCGACGGGCCGGTGTGGGTGGAGCACCTGCTGACCAAGCTGCCGGGCGGCGAGGTGGGCTTCCTGATCTTCGTGAACGTGCTGATCTTCTTCCTGGCGTTCTTCCTGGACTTCTTCGAGCTGTCCTTCATCGTGGTGCCGGTGCTGGCGCCCATCGCCGACAAGATGGGCATCGACCTGATCTGGTTCGGCGTGCTGCTGGCGGTCAACATGCAGACCTCGTTCCTGCACCCGCCGTTCGGCTTCGCGCTGTTCTACCTGCGCTCGGTCGCGCCCGAAAAGCCCTACGTGGACCACGTCACCGGCAAGACCATGGCACCGGTGACCACCATGCAGATCTACAAGGGCGCCATCCCCTTCCTGCTGCTGCAGCTGACCATGGTGGCCGTGCTGATCGCCTTCCCGGGCCTGGTGACGGGCAACCTGGACAAGAAGGTCAAGGTCGACATGAAGGCGGTGGGCGAGCAGATGATGGAGCAGCTGAATCAGAACGAGGGCTCGGACTTCAACAGTCTGCCCGAGGGCCTGACCCCGCCCGGCGCGGCCGCCAGCAAGCCCGGGGCTGCAGCCCCGGCCCCCGCCACGGTGCCGTCCGACACCAGCCAGGGGCCCGTGGGTGAGGAGATCGACCCGATGAAGGCGATCCAGGACTCGCTGGGCAAGAAGTAGCGCGGCACAACGCCGGCACAACGAAAAACCGCAGCCCGAGGGCTGCGGTTTTTTGTTGGGGCGCCGCGCCGGACAGCCGGCGCGCGCAGAGCGCGAAGATCAGATCTTCAGCGAGGCCATGTCCTGCGTGAAGACCAGCTCGGAGACGCGGTTCCAGAGGATCTGGTCGCGCTGGAAGGCGCGCATGTCCTCGAACACCTTCTTGAAGAAGGGGTCCTTGGCGCTGTGCTCGGCGTAGACCTCCTGCGCCGCCTTGAAGCCGGCCTCGACCACCACCTTGGGGAAGCGCTTGAGCTGGGTGCCACTGGCCACCAGGCGCTTGAGCGAGGTCGGGTTCAGGTACAGGTACTTGGACGTGCCGTCGTTGTAGGCCACGTCGGCCGCGGCGCGCACGATGGCCTGGTTCTCGGCCGACAGCTTGGCGAAGGCCTTCTTGTTGATGAAGAACTCCAGGTCGGCGCCGCCCTCCCACCAGCCGCCGTAGTAGTAGTACTTGGCAACCTTGTTCCAGCCCATCTTCTCGTCGTCGTAGGGGCCGACGAACTCGGCCGCGTCCAGCGTGCCCTTTTCCAGCGCCTGGTACACATCGCCGCCCGGCATGTTCTGCGCCACCACGCCCAGCTTGGCCATGGACTCGCCGAACACGCCGCCGCCCAGGCGCATCTTCAGGCCCTTGAAGTCATCGGGCTTGTTCATTTCCTTGCGATACCAGCCGCCCATCTGCGTGCCGGTGTTCAGGGCGCTGATGCCGAAGAAGTTGTACTTGCCGTACAGCTCGTCCATCAGCTTGTGGCCGTTGCCATGCAGCTTCCAGGCCTGGTTTTCCTGCGCGGTGAAGCCGAAGGGCACCGCGCAGCCGAAGGCGAAGGACGGGTCCTTGCCGGTGTAGTAGTAGGCCGCGGTCTCGCCCATCTCGATGGAGTCGTCGGCCAGCGCGTCGACGATGCCGAAGGCCGGGATCAGCTCGCCCGCCGCGTGCACCGACACCTCGAACTTGCCGCTGGACAGCGCCTTGACGGTGTCGGAGAACTTGACGGCGCAGCCGTGCAGCGTCTCCAGCGCCTTGGGAAAGCTGGTGGCCAGGCGCCAGCGCACGGCGGCCTGTGCGTGCACCGCCGGCGCGATGCCGGCGGCCAGGACACCGGCGATGCCCGTGTGCTTGATCAGGGAACGACGATCCATAAATTTCTCTCCAGGTTGAGGGATGCGAAAATCCGCGTTGGGGCTTCGAGTGTATTCAAATGTGCGCCCCGCGCATCCGGGACTATACCCAGCCGCACGTGCCCCGACGGCGCCGGAACCCTGGCCCGAATGTCAGTTCTGGCCGGAGACGGCGCGCAATTCGGCCGCCGCGCCCACCAGGGCGCCGAAGCGCCGGCGGATCGAGCGCTCGATGCCCGCGGCGTCCAGCCCCTCGAGCGCCAGCAGGCGCGCCGGGTCGCCATGCTCGATGAAGCGGTCGGGCAGGCCCAGTTGCAGCAGCGGCAGGACCAGGCCGGCGTCGGCCAGCGCCTCGGCCACGGCGCTGCCGGCCCCGCCCATGACGGCGCCCTCTTCCAGCGTCACCAGGGCCTCGTGGCTGGCGGCTACCTGCCGCAGCAGATCGAGGTCGAGCGGCTTGGCCCAGCGCATGTTGACGACGGTGGCGTTCAGCCGCTCGGCCGCTTCCAGCGCCGGGTACAGCAGGGTGCCGAAGGCCAGGATGGCGACGCGCTGGCCGCTGCGGCGCACTTCGCCCTTGCCGAAGGGCAGGCCGCTCAGCTCGGCCAGCGGCGCCACGCCCACGCCGGCGCCGCGCGGGTAGCGCACGGCCACCGGGTGGTCCTGCTCGAAGGCGGTGCTGAGCAGCTGGCGGCATTCGCGCTCGTCGGCCGGGCAGGCCAGGCTGACGTTGGGGATGCAGCGCAGGTAGGCGATGTCGTAGTTGCCGGCGTGCGTGGCGCCGTCGGCGCCGACCAGACCGGCGCGGTCGAGCGCGAACACCACCGGCAGCTTCTGGATCGCCACGTCGTGGATGAGCTGGTCGTAGCCGCGCTGCAGGAAGGTGGAATAAATGGCCACCACGGGCTTGAGCCCCTCGCAGGCCAGGCCGGCGGCAAAGGTCACGGCGTGCTGCTCGGCGATGCTGACGTCGTAATAGCGCTCCGGGAAGCGCTTTTGAAACTCCACCAGGCCCGAGCCCTCGCGCATGGCGGGGGTGATGCCGACCAGCCGCTTGTCCTGCGCGGCCATGTCGCACAGCCACTGGCCGAACACCTGGGTAAAGGTCTGCCTGGCGGGCTTGGCCGGCGGCACCAGGCCGACGGCGGGGTCGAACTTGCCGGGGCCGTGGTAGGCCACGGGGTCGGCCTCGGCCAGCTTGTAGCCCTGGCCCTTTCGGGTGACCACGTGCAGAAACTGCGGGCCGGCCTTGTCCTGCATCAGGCCGCGGATGTTTTCCAGCGTGGGGATCAGCGCGTCCAGGTCGTGCCCGTCGATCGGGCCGATGTAGTTGAAGCCGAACTTCTCGAACAGCGTGGCCGGCACCACCATGCCCTTGGCCTGCTGCTCCAGGCGCTTGGCCAGCTCGAACAGCGGCGGCACGGGGCCCAGCACGGTCTTGCCGACGCTCTTGGCGGCGGCGTAGAAGCCACCGCTCATCAACTGCGCCAGGTAGCGGTTGAGCGCGCCCACCGGCGGGCTGATCGACATGTCGTTGTCGTTGAGGATCACCAGCAGGCGCGCGTCACGCTCGACGCCGGCGTTGTTGAGCGCCTCGAAGGCCATGCCGGCGGTCATGGCGCCGTCGCCGATGATGGCCACCACCTTGCGGTCCTCGCCCTTTTGCCGCGCGGCCAACGCCATGCCCAGCGCCGCCGAGATGCTGGTGGACGAGTGCGCGGTGCCGAAGGTGTCGTATTCGCTCTCGTCGCGGCGCGGAAAGCCCGACATGCCGCCCAGCTGGCGCAGGCTGGGCATGCGCTCGCGCCGGCCGGTCAAGATCTTGTGCGGATAGGTCTGGTGGCCCACGTCCCACACCAGCCGGTCCTCGGGCGTGTTGAAGACGGTGTGCAGCGCGATGGTGAGCTCCACCGTGCCCAGGTTGGAGCTGAGGTGCCCGCCGGTGCGCGCGACGTTGGTCAGCACGCACTCGCGCAGTTCGTCGGCCAGCCGCTGCAGCTGGGCGCGCGGCAGGCGCCGCAGCGCGGCCGGGTCGGCAATGGTGTCGAGCAGGGGAAAGTCGCTGGCCATGGTCAATGCGTGCGTTGCACCACCTGGTCGGCCAAGGCGCGCAGGGCCGCCACGTCGGGCAGGCCGCTGGCGCCCAGGGCGTCCTGCGCCTGCTGGCGCAGGCGCTCGGCCAGCGCGCGCGCCGGCGCCAGGCCCAGCAGCGACACATAGGTGGGTTTGTCGGCCTGGGCGTCCTTGCCGGCGGTCTTGCCCAGGGCGGCGGAATCGGCGGTCACGTCCAGGATGTCGTCGACCACCTGAAAGGCCAGGCCCAGCGCGGCGCCATAGTCGTGCAGCGCGGCCTGAGTACGGCCGCCCAAGGCCTGCGGCGCGCAGGCGGCGCCCATGACCACGCTGGCCTGCAGCAGGGCTCCGGTCTTGAGCTGGTGCATGTGGCGCAGCTGGGACTCGGTCAAGGGTTTGCCGACGCTGGCCAGGTCGATCGCCTGCCCGCCCGCCATGCCCTGCGCGCCCGCGGCGCGTGCCAGCAGGCGCGCCAGGGCGGCCTGCATGGCCGCGGGCACGGCCGGCCCCTCGGGCAGCAGACATTCGAAGGCCAGCGCCTGCAGCGCGTCGCCCGCCAGCAAGGCCTGGGCCTCGCCGAACTTGACGTGCACCGTGGGCTTGCCGCGGCGCAGCACGTCGTCGTCCATGCAGGGCAGGTCGTCGTGCACCAATGAATAGGCGTGGATCAGCTCGACCGCGCAGGCGGCGCGCAAGGCCGCGTCGGGGTTGCCGTGCACCGCCTCGCTGGCGGCCAACACCAGCAGCGCGCGCAGGCGCTTGCCACCGTCAAGCACGGCGTAGCGCATGGCCGCGCCCAAGCCGGCCGGTGCGTCGGGCGGCACCCAGCCGGCCAGCGCGGCTTCGACGCCTTGCCGCCGGGCCTGCGCCCAGGCTGAAAAGTCCAGCACCGCCATGTCAGGCATCGAGTCCATGCACGCCGCCCTGCTCGTCCAGCACCTTGACCTGCTCCTCCAGCACCTGCAGGCGCTCGCGGCAGTAGCGCAGCAGCTCGGCGCCGCGCTGGTACTGGCCCAGCAACTCTTCCAGCGGCAGCTGGCCGGATTCGAGCCGGGACAGCAATTGTTCCAGCTGCTGCACGGCGTCGCCGTAGCTGGCGGGGGCGGCGGAAGGCGGTGAGGGCTTCTTGGTCATGGCGGGGCGAAGGGCGTATTTTAGGCCGTCGCCCAGGCGCCGAGCCTGCGGCGGGCCCGGCGGCGCCGTCGGGGGACACGATGGCGGGAACTCGCGCCTTGGCACTCAGTCCAATCGAGTGCTAAAATACCCGATCAGGATGAAAGGATATTCAAGGATGACATCAGTGGACAAGAGCGCACCGGCAACCGCTGTCGCCCTGGCCAACCCGTGGGCGATGGTGCCCCCTCTGGGCAATCTGGACGCCTACATCACCGCCGTCAACCGCCTGCCCCTGCTCACGCCCGAGGAGGAGCAGCGCTACGCGCGCCAGTTGCGCGAGGACGACAACCTGGAGGCCGCCGGCCGGCTGGTGCTGTCGCACCTGCGGCTGGTGGTGTCGGTGTCGCGCCAGTACTTGGGCTACGGCCTGCCGCACGGCGACCTGATCCAGGAGGGCAACGTGGGCCTGATGAAGGCCGTCAAGCGCTTCGACCCCAACCAGGGCGTGCGCCTGGTCAGCTACGCGCTGCACTGGATCAAGGCCGAGATCCACGAGTACATCCTGAAGAACTGGCGCCTGGTCAAGGTGGCCACCACCAAGGCGCAGCGCAAGCTGTTCTTCAACCTGCGCTCGATGAAGCAGGGCTTCAAGGCCGAGGACGCGGCCGACGACATCACCCACCGCGACGCGCTGACGGCCGCGCAGGTGGACGTGGTGGCGCGCCAGCTGAGCGTCAAGCCCGAGGAAGTGCGCGAGATGGAAACGCGCCTGTCGGGCGGCGACGTGCTGCTGGACCCGACGCCCGCCGATGGCGATGGCGAGCACGCCTTCGGCCCCATCGCCTGGCTGTCCGACGACCGGCACGAGCCGACGACCATGCTCGAATCGGCCGAGCGCGACCGCCTGGCCACCGACGGCATCGCCAGCGCGCTCAAGAGCCTGGACGAGCGCAGCCGCCGCATCGTCACCGAGCGCTGGCTCAACGTCAACGATGACGGCTCGGGCGGCATGACGCTGCACGAGCTGGCGGCCGAGTACGGCGTCAGCGCCGAGCGCATCCGCCAGATCGAGGTGGCGGCGATGAAGAAAATGAAGACCGCGCTGGCCGAATACGCCTGAACCGGCGCCCGTCCCGCCCACGGCCCTGTCGCTATCATGGCGGCAGGGCTTTTTGCATTGAATTGGCCTCTGGCCGGCATGCAGCAAGCGCGAACAGCTATCAGTTTCATAGTTTTCCAATCGACCCCATGAGTGTTTCCACCCTCCGCCTCCGCCGCCGCGCCGCCTTGGCGGGCGCTGCCCTGCTGGCCGGCCTGGCCGTGCTGCCGCAGGCGCGCGCCCAGTCCGCCGCCGTCTGGCCCGACCGTCCGCTGCACCTGATCGTCGGCTTTCCAGCCGGCTCCTCGCCCGACCTGACGGCGCGCGCCCTGGCCGAGCCGCTGGCCAAGGCGCTGGGCCAGCCGGTGATCGTCGAGAACAAGGTGGGCGCCGGCGGCAACATCGGCGCCGATGCCGTGGCCAAGGCGCGCGATGGCGACACCATCGGCCTGATGATCAACGGCAACCTGACCATCGCCAAGCTGCTCAACCCCGCGCTGCGCTACGACCCGGCGACCGACTTCGCGCCCATCAGCCTGATCGGCGTGGCGCCGCTGGTGCTGGTGGCGCCCGTGAAGGGGCCGGGCGCCGACGCGCGCACCTTCCTGGACGCCGCGCGCAAGGCCGGCAACGCCTGGAGCTACGGCTCGCCCGGCGTCGGCACCGTGGGCCACCTGGGCATGGAGCTGCTGAAGGCGCGCACCGGCATCGCCCCGGTGCATGTGCCCTACCCTGGCTACTCGCAGGTGTTCAGCGGCCTGGTGCGCGGCGAGCTGCAGCTGTCCATGCTGCCGCCGGCGCTGGCGCAGACCCAGATCGCCGCCGGCAAGCTGCGCGGCATCGGCGTGACCAGCGCCGGGCGCAGCCCGCTGGTGCCCGAGCTGCCCAGCTTGGCCGACGCCGGCGTGAAGAACTTCAACCTCGAGATCTGGAACGCCGTGGTGGCCCCCGCCAGCATGCCGCCGACCCACGTCGCCAAGCTGGCCGAGCTGCTGGGCGCCATCGTGCGCACGCCCGAGATGCGCGCGCAACTGTTCCAGCAGGGCTGGCAGGCCGTGGGCTCGGCGCCCGAGGGGCTGGCCAGCCGCATCAAGGCCGACACGCAAACGCTGGGCGCCATCATTCGCGCGCAGAACATCCGCGTGCAGTGAACCGGCGGGCCAGCTGATTCAACTGGGGGCGTCGCAGGCGCGCGCGGGGCCGGCGCCCACGGGCTGCGCGTCGGCATGCCCCGACTCGGGAAACGGCTCCAGCCGAATCATGTTCTGCGTGCCGGCCGCGCTGTCGAACGTGCCCCCGCCCTTGGCCAGGAAGCAGAAATTCTCGAACGGCATGGGCGGCTGCCGGCCCAGGTCGCCGAAGCGCGTGGCCTCGGGGCCGATGTATTCGCCGATCGGCGCCACATACAGGCCCGAGGTCAGGCCGTTGGCCAACTTGGCGTTCGGGCTGCCGATCACGCGCGCCAGGATGTCGCGGCGCACGGCGCGAGCGTTGTCCTTGGCCGGCCAGGTGTTGCGAAAGCGCCCGAGCTGCGCCCCGTTGGAAGGCTGCAGCCCGGCCGGGCCGGTGAGCGAGGTGCCGGTTTCGTTGCGGCCGGAATCGATCAGCCGCACCTCGACCGGGCGCGAGGGGTCGGTGCTGAAGCCGACGATGCGCACGCGCGAGGTTTCTTCCTGTTGCAGCGTGGGGAAGATCTCGCCGACCGTACCCATCAGCGCCTCCTCGATGTACACGTAGACCGGCTCGGTGCCGGGCGAGGTGTAGATGCCCAGCTCGGCCTCCAGCCCGTGCGCGGCGACGACGAAGCCGCCCGCCCCGTCCGCCTGCAACATGCCGACGTAGGCCACGTGGTCGCCCACGCGCAGCGGCGCGGGCAGCCGCGCATCGCAACCCGCCAGGGCCGGCGCCAAGGGCTCGGCCGCCGCCGCGCCGCAGGTGAAACGCTTGGCCGCCGGCGCGGTCGGGCGATTGCCGGCCGGGCATTGGGCGTCGCCCGCCCCGCGTGGGATGCAGACCGGAAAGCCGGTGCGCGCGTGCACGGGCGAATTGTCCGGGTCGAGCTGGAAGCGCTGGTCCAGCGGCAGCGCCGCCTTGGCGCCGGCGCCATTGGCCTGGCCGTAGATGCCGTCGGGGTCGTTCAGGCGCACGCGCGCGCCCGCAGCGGCGCCCGGCGCGCCCACGCGCAGCTCGCCGCGTGCACCGTCGATCGCCTGGATCACGCCATTGCCGATGTGCAGCGCGCCCTGGTTGATGCGCGCCACGCCGGCAATGTATTGGTCGCCGACGATGTTGCCCTGCAGTTCGGCCTCGAAGGCCACGTGCGGCGCCGGCGTGTCGGCCAGCGCCAGGCCGCTGGCGCCCTGCACCGCACCGCCCTGTGGGCCGCGGAACAAGTCCTGCGCCGTCAGGTACTGGCCCGGCATGGTGAGCAGCAGGCTGCGCGGCAGCGTCACCGGGATGCCGCGCACCGTCATCGTCGCGGCGCTCAACGGGTCGCCCGGCGTGGTGAGTGTGAAGCGCTCGATGTGGCCGATGAGGGTGAACGACGGGTTGGGCGTTTGCGCCACCGCACTGGCGGCCGCAAGGACCAGCGCGGCACAGCAGGCGATCTGGATGGCGGGCTTGGGGGTGGTCATGTCATCCTCCTTGGCGAGAAGCCGACACCGCGCCTGCGGCATCGATGGATACACCCAACGGCACCAGCAGCGGCGACCAGCCGTGGCGCCGTTGGCGGCCGTAGTGCACGAGCAGGCCGGGCGACAGCTCCAGCTCGGGCATGCGATCCAGTGCGTCGAGCAAGGCACGCTCGTGCAGCACACGGCCGGCGCGGCTGAGCAGCTCGGTCGTCAGGCGCGCCGCGGCCAGCCCAAGTCGGTACCAGGGCGTGGCCGCGCCGCCCCCATCGGCGGCGGGCTCCAGCACGGCAGCAGGCATGGGCAGCACCAGGGTCTGCGTCCAGCCTGCGGGCAGCGCCGCCTGCACCGCCGGCGCGCTGGCCAGGGTATAGCCGATGCAACCGGGTGGTCCATGGCGCGATGCCGCTTGCAAGTCGGCCTGCGGCGCGAGCCAGCGCGGCGCGTCTGCGGCGGGTGCAGCGAATACCGGGGCGCCGTCGCCATGCGTCACCGCCAGGCGCGTGCCAGAGCGGCACGAGGCCAGCGCCTGCGCCAGCGCGGCGCGCTGCAGCGCCACGGGCGCCAGCAGGTCGGCCGACCAGTCGGCGACGCGCGGTGGCTGCTCGCGCACCACCAGCGTGGCCACATGCGACAGGTGGGCCTGCGCCAGCAGCGCATCGGCGCCCTCCTGGGCCTCGTTCCACAGGCCGCCCACCAGCGCAAACACCGGCTCGGCCTGCCAGGCGGCCAGTGCCTGGCGCACGCCGGCACGGGCGTCCTGCACCTGCAATTCGATGCGGCGGCCGTGCACGCCGCCGCGCGCGTTGGCCTCGGCAAAGCCGGCGCGCAGGCCGGCGACGATGGCGGCACCGGTGCCCGCGGCCGGGCCACCCAGCGGCACCACACTGCCCAGGCGGATCACGCCGTCGCGCACCCCGGGCGGCAGGTCTTGATCGGTGCCGACGCGGCGCAAATAGGCCAGCAGCGCCTCGGCCTCGCCCGGCTGCAGCATATAGCGCGGCATGGCCGGCGCCAGGGCCGCACCACCGCGCCCCTGGCCTTGAACAACGGCGCGCAGCACGGCGGCGTCATCGCCAAAGCCCGGCCGGCCATCGCGTGTCTGGCGCAGCGCCGCGGCGTGCAGCGCCGGCACGGGCTGACCGCCTTCGCGCCCGCCAGCGCCCGTGGCGCCATGGCAGCGTGCGCAGGCGGCCATGTCCACCGGCAGGCGCAGGGCCGTGACCTCGCTGCCGCGCGCGAAGGCCACATGGCCCTGGTAGAGCGCGCGGCCGCGCAGGGCAAGAGCTGCATCGTCAGCGGCAGCCAGCCCGGGCACCGACAGCAAGGCCAGCAGCGTGAGCATCAAGCGGTTCATGTGGCCACCCCGCGCAACAGGTCGACCAGCTTGTCGGTGGGCGTGAGGGACGACGCGCGCGTCCAGCGGCCGCGCGCCGAACCCAGCCACAGCAGCGAGGAATGTGCCTCAGGGTCGCCCACCGGCACGCCAAACGCCGTCCACACACGCCGCAGCTCGGCCGCGTCGCCGGTCAGCATCAGCCAGCCGGCGTCCAGGCCCAGGCGCAGCTCGAAGCGCTGGGCATAGGCGCGCATGGCCTCGGGCGAATCGCCCAGCGGGTCGACCGTGATCGACAGCAGACGTGCCTTGGGCAGGCTGGAGGGCGCGGCATCGAGTCGCTCGCGCAGCGCACGCAACATCGCCGTCTGCGGCGGGCAGACGGTGGAGCAGCCGGTGTAGAAAAAGCCGATCACCACCGACTGGTCGCACAGCGTGCGCAGGCGGTGCGCGCCGCCGCCCTGATCGAGCAGGCGCGCGTCGGGCACCGCCACGCGGCCGCTGGCGTCCTGCGCCGTGGCCATGGGCGCCCAGCCGTCGGCGCAGGCCAGGCCCAGTGCAGCGATGGCGTGGCGCCGCCTCATGGCCGCGTCTCCGGCGCGCCCTGCACGCGTCCGCGCACAAAGGGCAGGTCGCGCGAGACGCTGCCCACGAACAGGTCGTAGGCCACGCCCGGCGGCACACTGACCTCGACCGCGTAGCGCCCTGTGGCATCGCCCGCCGCGCCGATTTCGCCCAGGTGCACGCGGTGCTGCCAGCCGCTGCGCTTGTCGAACATCAGCAGCGTCAGATCGCTCACCTGCGCCAGCGGCTGGCCGCTGCCCTGCGGCGTCTGCTCGCTCAGCGCCACCACGATGCGCCGGCGCGCGCCGGTCAGCGGCTTGTCTTCCACCAGCCGGACCTTCAGCTCGGGCACCGATTCGCGCTCGGCCTGCCCGCTCGTCATGGGCAGCGCCACGCGGTCGCAGCCGACGAAGCGCGGCCCGGCGCCGCTGACGATCAGGTGATGCATGCCGCCCGTGTCGTAGCGGACCGGCACCTGGTAGCGGCCGGGTGACACCTCGCGCGGCGCAAGATCCAGCAAGGCAATGGCCAGCGGCGTGCGCTTGTAGTTGGAGTAGCTGCCGACCGGGGCCATCATGCCCTCGGCGTACTGGTAGATGAGCCGGTCGGCCGCATTCGCCACCAGCAGGCCGGCGCCGTCGGCCGCGGCGATGGCGCGGCGCAGCCTGTGGTCGTCGCCCTGCGGCACGCCGGCGCTGCCCAGCAGGATGCGCACCGGCTGCACGCGGCCGGCGCGCAGATCGGCCAGCGCCCACAGGTCGGCATTGGCCTCGTCGTTGCCCACGGCGTAGACGAAGCGCTGCGTCAACGCCAGCCGGCTGGCACCGGGCACGGTGGCCGAGCGTGCGTGCACCGTGCCGGTCGCCAGGTCCACCATGCTCATGCGGTCGCCGCCCACGGCGATGGCGTAGCGGCCCTCGTCCACGATGGCGATGTCGGCCACGGGGTGGCCCAGGGCCAGGCGCCGCACCGCGCTGCCCGCGGGGTCGATCGACAGCAGCGCCTGACCGTCGTGCGCCACCAGCCGCCGCGCCAGCGTGCTGAACGCCAGCTGCTGCGCCGGTTGCGGCAGGCTCCAGCCGTGCAGCACCTGCGGTACGCCGGCGGCGTTGGCGCCCCAGCGCTGCAGGCGGCCATCGGCGTGCGTACTCAGGATGACCGGGCCGTCGGGCGTTTCCACCGCTTCCATGCGGCGCACCCGGGCCGCCGCTGCGCTGCGCCAGGCGGCATCGCGCCCGGCCAGGTCGAGCACCGCCACGCGGCCCACAGCCGGCTGCGCAACCCACACGCGTGCGCCGCGTTCGTCCAGCGCCAGCGTGGCGCCTGCGCCATCGCCCGGCAGGTCGAGGGCGCGCACGATCTGGCGGCGGTGCGTGTCCACCGCCACCAGGCGCGCCGGCGCGTCGCCCGTCAGCACCCACAGCTCTCCACGCGAGGGCGCATGCACCCAGGCGCGCGGTGTGTCGGGCAGCGGCACGATGGATTCGAGCTTGGCGTTGTTCAGGCCCACGAAGGGGTTGATGAAAGCCAGCGTGCGGTCGGCGTTGAGGCTCAGGATGCGATAGGTGTTGAGGTCGACATCGGCGCGGCGGCCGACGCCGGTGGACACCAGCGACTTCACGCGGTCCCTGCACGCCAGCTCGCCTTCGGCCAGCGTGGGGCGCTGGCGCTGCAGCCACACCGCCAACTGGCCAGGCGCGTAGCGCAAGGGATTGCCCGAAGCCTCGTCGCTGATGTCGAATGTCAGCTGGCCCAGGCCATCATTTGCACCATTGCTATTTTTTTCATAGTTCCAGCGCAGTTGCATGCCGGCGTCGCGAATGATGCCACTGGCGTCATCGGAGCGCGCCAGCGCACCGTCCAGAAGCATCCCGCACAGCGTCGGCACAACGGCCAAGCGCACCAGCCAGCGCAGGGACGAGGCAAGGCGGCGCATGGCGCAGTCCTTCAGCGCTCGACGGTGAGCTCGGACAGCGCGAGCTTGTCGTAGCGCCGGTTGCCAATCAGCGCGGCGTCGAAGCGCACCTCCACGATGCGGTCGCCGCCAGTGGCGCGCGCGCCGACGAAGGGTGCCACGAGCGGCTTGGCGGGCGCGCAGACGTGGCCGGTCCGGCCATCGGCGTTGATCACCAACTGCCAGTCCTGCGGATCGGATGCGAGCGCGACCCACATGACGGCGAACAGCGGCTGGTCGAAGAACGGTGCGTCGAAGGGATCGCGCGGACACACCCCCACCCAGCCACCGACCGCGCGCACGCCAGTGGAAAATTTCAGCCGGATCGGCGCTTGCAGCGGGTCCGTGTCAGGGCTGGGGTCGGCGGCCACGAGGACGGCATCGCCCAGCCAGAAGTTGCAGTCGAAATCGGTGTCCGAGCAGTCGCGCCGCCGCACGCGCGGGCCGGTCTCGTTGACGGTGATCTGGACCGTGTCGTCGAGCCCGTAGCGCCAGGGCACGCCGGACACGAAGGCGTTGGGCGCCACGAAGGTCTGCGTGATCGGATCGACCTCGTCCCAGCGCTTTTCGATGCCGGCGGTGAAGTGCGCCGGCGAGGGCAGTTGCACGATGGACATGATGGAGGCTCCCTCATTGTTGATCGGTGCTCGCCGACGCGCCGCGCGACGGCTGGACGCGCAGCAGGCCCCAGATGCCACCGTCGCGCAGGAAGCTGGCCTGGCTGCTCACCAGGTAGTCGTGCGGCACGCGGAAGGCGCCGCCGGCGGCCACTTCCACGCTCACACCCATCATCGGACCAAAGCCGTTGAACACGCCTTCGCGCAGGGTTGAGCCGGCATGCGCGTCGAAGCGGCGCGAATCCGCCGACCACGGATAAGGATTGAACGGGTGGCCGCTCAGCGCGACACCCTGCTGCCGCGTGTGGCCGCCGGCATGGACGAAGTGCAGGCGCACGCGCTCGCCGGGGCGCGCCGTCAGGATGGGCGTCTCGGGGTCGCAGGGGTTGGCGAAGGCCAGGATGGGCGCGATGCCGGCGGCGCAGCGCACGCTGCCGTCGGCGTCCTTCGTGGTGGCCGAGCTGAACACCTGGCCGTAGTCGCTTTCGTTGCGCTCGGTGAAGCCGATGCTCGCGTCACCGCCGCGGCGCGCCCACAGCGGCTCGGTGCGGTAGTTCCAGGCCTTCATGCCGTAGTCGTCGGGCTCCTCGGCGCCCGACAGGTTGCGCACCGGCATGTCGCCATGCAGGGCATGCACGGCATCCTGGAACATCAGCACATGATCGACATACCGGCGCGCGGGTTGGTCGGCGGTGGCCGGCACGCAGATCTCGGCGCCGAGGGCCGTCGCGCCAAAGCGGTTGTCGGCGCAGACATCGGAGCCTTGCGGCCCAATCACCACGGCGCCGATCAGGCCGTGCATGGGGTGCTTGACGGCATCGCCGAAGCTGCGCACCGGCAACGCGCCGAACTCGATCGGCTGACGCTCGGGCCCCGGCTCCAGCGTGCTGAGCAGGAAGGAGCGCTGGCAGCGCAGCAAGGCTGGCCCGCTGGCGTTCGGCAGGCAAGGCGCGATCAGGCTGCCCTGCATGCCCGACGTGGCCTGCTGCCGCGCGCGCTCGTCCGCGCCGCGCGAAAGACCTGCTGCCAGCGCCAGCGCACCGTTGATGCCGGCGTTGCTGCCATCGCCCTGCAAGGGGTTCTGCGACAGTCGCGGCACCGAGAAGCCCACCGAGCTGGACATGCGGAACTGGTTGAGGTTGAAGCCATCGGTGATCATCGGCAGCGCGTCATGCGTGGCCGAGCGTTCGGACAGCAACTGGCCGGGCACGGCGCCCGGGCCATCGGCCAGCGTGGGCGGCAACAGGTTGCGCACGAATACCTGCAGGCATTCGCCCGCCGCCGCGCGCATCACCATCGGTTCGATCGGCTGGCCCGCGGCATAGCGTGGGCGCAGTTCGGCAATGGCCTGTGCGGCACTGCGCTTGCTGGCCTCACTTTCCAGTCCGCTGCACGCCGCGGACGAATTTTCATCGGCTTCGCAGCGCTGACTGCGGTGCAGCGCATAGACGATGGCCTGCGGATCGCGGATGCGCTGGCGCTGGTTGTAGGTGATGCCAGCCGACTGCGGGCTGCCGCAATCACCCGCCAGTTGGCAGACCTGCGCCACCGTCACCTCGAAGAAGCGCCGGGGTGCATCGGTGCCGCCGGGCAGCTTGCACATCTGCTCGCGCAGGTCACCCCCCGGGATGGCCGATGGTTGCGTGCCTGCCAACTCTGTCAACCCGGCCGATTGCACCGCCACGGCACGGCCGCGCGCGGTTGCGGGCTGGCTCGCCGAAGCGCCATCGCTGGTGTAGACCACGGAGGGCACGCGCGCCGTGACCGACGGTGGCCGATAGCTGCGCAACACGCCCCACAGGCCGTCCCACAACTGGTCGACCGAGGAGCCGAAGTACAGGTAGTCCGCCACCGGCAGGCCCGCGGGGTTGACCAGCAGGTCGAACTCGAAATGCTCCGAGATGCCGATCGGCTGCGCGTTGGTGTAGCCCGAGCCCTTGGAGCTGGGCAGGCGATGCCACTTCACGCCATTCATGGTGAACACGTGTTGCGCCTCCTGCGCGCCCTGAATCAGCCGGATCTGCACCGGGTCGCCCTCGAAGGCCGGCAGGATGGGCGTGGCCGGGTCGCCGAACTCGCGCCAGGGCTCCAGGTTGACGATGTCGGGCCTGCAACCCGCGCCCGTCATCAAGTCCTTGCGATAGAGCTGACAGTTGAAATCGCGGCGCCAGCGCTCGACCTTGGCGAGTACGGCGTCGAGTTCGCCGACCTTGCCGATCTGTTGAAGCAGCTCTCGGGTGGTGGTGCTGGCGTGCGCCGGCAGCGTCTCCTTGGCCAGTTGCTCGGCGCGCGCGGCATGCACCTCGGTGCTGAAGGCGTTGGCCATATCGCCCAGGCAATCCTGGTCGCCATCGCCCGGGCTGCAGGGCTGCGAACTGAAAGCGCGGCGCCGGCTCTGGCGGTAGCTGAAGCCACCCAGCGCCGCCAACGGATCGCTGGCGGCATTGGCCGGGTTCACCACCGTGATGTCGGCGATGCGCAAGGCCAGCGGCTCGTGGCGGTAGTTGACGTACTGGCTGCCCGGATCCTCGCTGGAGATGCCCAGCGGGCGTGCCGGCAGCAAGGCGACGTGGCGCCGGCCGAAGCGGATCTCGGTGCGGTCGCGCATCTGGCTGTCCTCGCCGCGCGGCTCGGGGTTGATGGGCTCCAGCGCCGTGTTGTAGGCAATGCCGAAGTCGGCAATCGCCAGCGCGAATTCGCGGCGCGTCTGGTTGTTTTGATGCGGCTCGTCGCAGCTGGCGAGGCCGGCGCCACGCGCGCCCGAGCCCGGCTGCAGCGGATTGGAATCGCTGTCGCCGATGCACTTGGGCGCAATGATGTTGGCCATGGCGGTGGTCGGGCCGCCATCGGTGCGCAGTACCAGCGGGTCACGCGGCTCGATCACGCCGAGCACGGGGTCGCTGGCGCGCAGGCGGCTCTCGGGCACCGGGATGGCCAGGTTGGCACCGCCAATCAGTTTGGCACACAGTGCCGAGTTGGGAGCCGCATCGCAGCCCAGGTTGCCCGCTCCGACCATGGCAACACCGGCCTGCTCCATGTCACTGGCCTGCACCTTGGCATCGACGCGCGTCCACACCGAGTTGGCCGGCTCGATCACCAGGCCCGCATACAGGCCGTGCTGCTGGTGCGAGCTGGGGCCGAAGTGGTCGTGGCTGAACACGGTGCGCAAGGTGTTGTCCCTGCCCTTCTGGTTGATGATCGGGTCGGCCCACCACAGCTGCGTGGTGCGCTGGGCGCCGCAGAAGGGATGCTTTTCATGCAGGCGGTGCTCGTATCGCGCGTCGGACTCGCCGGCCTTGCGGGCCGGACAACTGCCCTGATCCAGCAGGTGTTTGTAGCCCGGCGCGCCGGCGCCACCCGAGCCGGCCGTGAAGATGTCGCCACCCGGCAGGAACAGCGGGTGCGTCTTGGGTGCCAGACGTTGCCCCTGGCCCGTGGCGGCCACGCGCCGGTTGTTGGCAAAAATGCGCTCGCGCACCTCGTCGGGCGAGAAGGTGCCGTCTTCGTAGTTCCAGCCGTTGCCCGAGCCGTCGCTGGAGGTGACGTCGAACTTCACCAGGTGGATGTGCTGCCCGATGGTGTCGGTCGGTGTGAAGACCTGGAAGTCGTCCGCGTTGAGTGCCGAGGGAACGAAGTTGGTCGCCTTGAAGTCGATGCAGTCGCCCGAGTTGGCGCGGAAGAACAGCGGCTCGGGCAGGCGCGTGCGCGTGGACGGATCGATGATGTCCTTGACGTCGTTCTCCAGCACGGCGATGCGGCCCTGCGGATCGAACCAGCCGTGCTTGTTGTAGGTCAGCTCGGTCTGGATGTAGGCGGCGCGGTAGTGTCGGCGCGGCGCGTTGACGGGACACGGGTTGGCGTAGGGCGCGCCGGCAGCGGGCGGGCGACCGTTGACGTGAAACACGGTGTGCGCATCGCCGCGCGGCTGTTGGCTGCCCACCGTGGCGGCGTAGTCCGTCTGGTAACCGCCACCCTGCGGCGACCAGTTCGGATGCGGCGGCGCGCCGCTGCTCGGCACCAGGCCGCCGGCGGCCAGGACCCCGGCATGAAAGCGCATGGCCGCCTTCTCGCTTGCCGTGCCCGAATGCGGCAGCGGCTTGATCTCGATCTGATCCCAGACGGCGGCGAAGGCGTTGAGCGCGATCGGATCCTGCTGGGCCACGCGCTGGGCGATCAGGCGCGCGGCCTCGCCGCCGGTGGCCAGGGCGTGCGCGCGCGCGGCCGGATCGTCGCGCGCCGCCTTGAGCGTGCCGCCCACGACAACATGGCGCGGCAGGCCGCCGTTCACCACGTCGGCCGCGTTCGGCTCGACGCCCGAGGCTGCGTCGTAGTCCGCGGCGGCGACATCCATGTCCAGCGGCGGCTGCGGCGGCCGGTGGCCGGCCTGGCCCGGGATGTAGAACGGGTAGCCGGCAAACGCGGCCGTCGGCAGCGGCGCCAGCGCAGCGCCGGGAATCGGCACGATGGCCGGCACCTCGGTGCCGCTCGCGACCTCGGCATCGGGCAGGCGGCGCCAACGTGGATCGTTGGCCGGGCCGGCGGGCTGCTCGGGCTTGAACAGGCCCTTGTCGTTGCCGTCCTCGAACACGTCGTGCACGCGCCACAGCTCCCACATGCCCTGCGCGAAATGCGGGTACAAGTGGCAGTGGAAGATCGAGTCGCCCGGCGTGAAGTTGCGGTTGCCCGAACCGCCGAACTCGATGCCGTAGCTGAAGGTGGCGCCGGGCGAGATGGTCTGCGAGTCCAGGTAGGTCGAGTCCGGATCGCTCGGGTCCAGTACCCACTGGTGCGCGTGCAGGTGGAAGACATGCGTTTCCTTCGGCCCGGCGTGCAAGTTGCGAAAGCGCACGGCATCGCCCAGGTAGCTGTGGTGCACGTTGGAGGGGTCGTCCTTGTAGCGCGCGCCGACCGGCTGCTTGCCGGCCGCGTCCCACTGCAGCACCAGCGCCGGATCGCCGTTGGCCCAGGAGCTGAGGAAGAACTCCTCGGCGCGGCACTCGGGGCAATCCTTGGCCACGCCCACCTTGCGCTGCAGCGGCGTGGACATCACGGCCGAGCCCATGCTGGAGGCGCCGTAGTTGATGCCCATGCCATCCTTCAGGTAGTGCAGCGGGTTGTTCGGATCCTCCAGTTCGGCAAAGGCCTGCTGGGCGTGGATTTCGTCGTGCAAAACGACGGTGAATTCGCGGAACGACGTGCCGCAGCTGTCGCCGAACATGTGCTGACCCGGGTCCTTGCAGGCCGGGGCGTCCGTGCCATGCCCCGTGCCTTCGGGCACGACGATGATGGCGTTCAGGTCGCTGTGCATGATGTGGTTGCCATCCAGCATGTTCAGCACCGGGCGCGTGGCGCCACCGCCGATATCGCGCCGCGCCTCGTAGTCGATGTCGCGGTACGCATGGCGCCCGGCCGGCACGGCGCGCGTGACCTGCTGCAGATCGTCCCCCGTGACCTGGGAGCGGTACCAGCGCGAGCCGGCGGGCTCGACGTTGACGGCGGCGAACAGGCCCAGCCCGATCTGGCCGCCGTCGCCCTCGCCGCCCACGGGCGCGGCGGTGGAATAGGCGAAGTAGGTGCCCTCCTTCACGGCGCGCCAGCGGGTGACGACCTTCTGCCCCGGCTTGGCCAGCGAGCCCAAAAAATCATCACGCACCGACTGGCGGGTGAAGGGGTTGAACACCACGCCCTGCTGCTGCGGCAGCCCGACGTTGCTGCCGTCGCCACCACAGGCGGCGTTCAGCGGGCATTGCAAGGCTGCGAGCGGCGCCAGCTCCAGCCCCGTGATGTGCAGCGACGCGGCGCGCGTGCGCGGCTTGTCCACGCTGACCTTGCTGGCGCGCACCAGCTCGCGCGATGTGGGTTCGCCCATGCCGGCCTCGATGTGCGCGGGCAAGCGGCCACCCATGCCCGGCGGCAGGCCACCCTCCTCCTGCCACTGCGGATCGAGCAGGTTCTCGAACGCCACCTGCAGGCAGTCGCCCTCGTTGACGCGCAGCACCAGCGGGCGGGGGCGCTTGTCGGGCCGCAGCATGGCATTGCCGGGGCCGAGCGGCCGCGCCGCATCGAGCGGCACCACGTCGTGGCGCAGCGCATACAGCATGCCGGCGGGGACGAAGGCGGCGTGGCGGTTGAGCACGTACGCCTGCTCGATGGCGACCACGTCGGCGTGAATCACCCGCTGACAAGTGCCCTCGGCGGCCTGCGATTGCGATGGCGGCGGATTGATGCAGGAGCCCAGCAGCAGGGCCGAGCCGATACCGAGCGTGGTGGCCAGAATCCGAGGCGCGCCGCGGGCCGACCGAGCCGACCCGATTGGAAGGCGCGACTCACGCGATGCCTCCGATCGCGCGTCGCAAGGCAGGACGGTGAATGCTGGCTGCGGCATGGCTGGCCTCCGTCGTCTCTGGTCCGCGGTGCCGGTCGCGTGGCGCGACCCACCGCAGCGGGCGTGTGTCGGATTCGCTGCCCGACTCGGCTCCCTGCGCTGCCAATCGAGTCCTCAGTGTGGCAGCGTCCATGGGCCCGGACAACTTGACGAACGCTCTATGCCGACCGGCCAGAAACGAGTCGACGCTGCCTGCGCAGCGACCATTTGCGCAAGCCGGGCCGTTCAGGTCTGCTCATTCGGCGGGCGACCGAAGCCTCCCGAACGCGGTTGCGCGCCACCGGCAGCGCGTGCCCGAAGCCCGGGCTCCTTTACGCCCCGACGATCAGTTGCTTGATGTCGTCCGTCCAGTCCTGCAGCGAGGTGCCGTAGCGCACGAACAGGCGCAGCCGTCCCTGCGGGTCGTAGACGTAGCTGGCCGCCGTGTGATCGACGCTGTAGTCGGCCGAATCCTTGCGCGGCACCTTCTGGTAGAACACCTTGAAGTCCTTGGCCAGCGCGGCCAGCTTGTCGGGCGTGGCGGCGTACAGCGCCAGAAAGCTCGGGTCGAAGGGCTGCATGTAGGCCTTGAGCACGGTCGGCGTGTCGCGCTCTGGGTCGACGCTGACAAACAGCACCTGCAGCTTGTCGCCGTCGGCACCCAGCGCCTGCTTGACCTGCGCCAGCTCGCTCATGGTGGTGGGGCACACGTCGGGGCAGTGGGTGTAGCCGAAGAACACCACCACCACCTTGCCCTTGAAGTCGGCCAGGCTGCGCGGCTTGCCGTCGAAGTCGACCAGCTGAAAGTCCTTGGCGTAGTCGGCGCCCGTGATGTCGGTGGCGTGAAACGACGCCTTGTCGGGTGAACAGGCAGAAAAACCCAGTACAGCGCCCGCCAATAAAGCGCCAGCAGCTATGTTTTTAAGAGCGAATCGGCGTTGCATGCGGCCCCGTGACATCAGACGTAGTGGTCCACCAGCAGCGCGGCGAACAGCAGCGACAGGTGGATCAGGGAAAAGCGGAAGGTCTTGCGCGCCTGCGCGTCCGAATAGTGGCGCCACAGCTTGAAGGCCTGCCAGATGAAGCCGCCGTTGAGCACCAGCGCCGCCACCAGGTACAGCCAGCCGCTCATGCGGTAGATGAAGGGCAGCAGGCAGGCCGCCAGCAGGATCAGCGTGTACAGCAGCACCTGCAGGCGGGTGAACTCGTTGCCGTGCGTCACCGGCAGCATGGGCAGGCCGCTCTTGCGGTAGTCCTCCACCCGGTACAGCGCCAGCGCCCAGAAGTGCGGCGGCGTCCAGATGAAGATGATGAGAAACAGCATCAACGCCTCGGGGCCGACGTGGTCGGTCATGGCGGCCCAGCCCAGCACCGGGGGCATGGCGCCCGAGGCGCCGCCGATGACGATGTTCTGCGGTGTCAGCGGCTTGAGGATGACGGTGTAGACGATGGCGTAGCCGACGAAGGTGGCGAACGTCAGCCACATGGTCAGCGGGTTGATCCACACCAGCAGGATGGCCGAGCCCAGGATGCACAGCCCGGCCGAGAACCACAGCGCCTGCATGTCCGACAGCTGCCCGCGCGCCGTGGGGCGCCAGGCGGTGCGCTTCATGTGCGTGTCGATGCTTTTCTCGATCAGGCAGTTGAAGGCCGCCGCCGCCGCCGCCACCAGCCAGATGCCCAGCGAGGCCACGACGATCTTGCCCGCCTGCGCCCAGCTGGGCACGCCGGGCACGGCCAGCACGGCGCCGATCAGGGCGCAGAACACGATCAGCTGCACCACGCGCGGCTTGGTCAGCTCGTAATACTGGCGCCACACCGGCAAGGCGGGCGTGCCGGCGACCTGCGCCGCCGCGGCGGGGATGGGTCCGTGATGGCTATGGCTCATGCATGCACTCCTGCGGGTCGGCCTGCGCTTGTCGGCTGGCGCGCCGCGGCGCGGCTGGCGCACAACGCCCAGACCAGCACCGTCATCAGGGCCGCGGCGCCGCCGGTGTGCACCACCGCGGCCAGCAGCGGCCAACCCAGCACCACGTTGGACAGGCCGGTGACGAATTGCAGCAGCGCCAGCCCCAGCAGCGCCCGCCGCTGCCGGGACAGCGCGCCGGCGCGGTGCAGGCCCCACACCAGCGCCAGCAGCAGCGCGAACACGAGGTAGGCGAACAGCCGGTGGGTGTAGTGAATGGCCGTCAGCGCGGCAAAGCTCAGCAGCCCGCCATCGCCCTGTTCGCCCAGCGGGCGCCACAGCTCGAAGCCCTGGGCGAAGTCCATCGGCGGCCACCAGCTGCCCTGGCAGGTCGGAAAGCCGCTGCAGGCCAGCACCGCGTAGTTGGTGCTGACCCAGCCGCCCAGCGCCAGCTGCACACCCACGGCCACGGCGGTCAGCCACAGCAGCGCGCGCAGGCCGCGGCCCAGCGTCTCGGCCGCGCCGGCGTCGCCGGCCTGGCGATAGCGCTCGGCCTGCATCGTCAACAGCACCAGCAGACCCACGCCGCCCAGCAGGTGCAGGGTGACGATGGCGGGAAAGAGCCTCATGGTCACCGTCAGCGCGCCAAACGCGCCCTGGGCAATCACCCACAGCAGGGTGAGCAGCGGCCAGCCGGGGCTGACCGCCGTCGGCACAGCGCCCGCCGCGCGCCGCGCGCGCCGCCACTGCAGCCAGGTGGCCAGGCACAGCACGATGATCAGCACGCCCACGCCGGTGGCCAGGTAGCGGTGGACCATCTCCACCCAGGCCTTGCCGTGGGTGACGGGGCCGGTCGGCATGGCCGTCTGCGCCGCCTCGATGTGATCGCGCGCGCCCACCGGGCTCATGTGGCCGTAGCAGCCGGGCCAGTCGGGGCAGCCCAGGCCGGAGTCGGTCAGGCGCGTGAAGGCGCCGAACAGCACCAGGTCGAAGGTCAAAAACAGCGTCAGCAGGGTCAGCGCGCGCAACTGCGTGGCCGGCGCCGCGCCCCGGTGGCGCAGCCACAGCCAGGCCAGCGGCCCCAGCGCGACGGCCAGGCCCATGCCCATCAGGCGCAGGGCCGGGCTCAGGTTGTACAGGGCGACCGCATCCATGACCGTCTACTTGGCGGCCGGCGCCTCGCGCCCGGCGGTGTCCCAGCCGGCCGAGGCGCGCATCAGCCGCTCCAGATCGTGCCGCGCCTTGCTGGCGCCTTCCTTGTCCAGGCGTGCCGGGAAGCGCATCATCCAGTGGCCGAGCGGATCGACCACGTACAGGTGCTCTTCCAGGCGTTGGCCACTTTCGGGCTGCAGCCACTGGGCCAGCGCGGCGCGCGGCACGCGCAGCACCACGGCCTCGCGCAGCGCGGGCTTGAGCGCCTCGCGCACGGGCTGGTCGTCATCCACCAGCCACACCCAGTCCATGCGGTCGCGGTTCTTGCCCATGCTCTCGTGCAGCTGGCGCTCGAAGTACAGGTTGCTTTCGCACTCGGCATCGCAGGCGCCGCCGGCCACGCTGATCAGCAGCCACTGGCCCTTGAGCCGCTCCAGATCGACGGTCTTGCCCTCCGGGTCGGTCGCCGCCAGTGCGGGCATGGGGCGCTGCGGGTCGATCAGCTGGCCGTAGTTGGTGCGGCCCTGGGGCCGGATCACGTAGTAGCTGAAATACGAGGCGACCACGGGCGCGGCGCACACCAGCGCCAGCAGCAGCATCTGCCAACGTCCCGCGCGCGTGCGGCGGGCATCGCTGGCCAGGGCGGCGCCGGGCGTGGGCAGGGTGTGCACCGTCAGGCCCAGCGGCTGCTCGGCCGCGTGCTTGGGGTTAGGAGCCGCGGGAGCCGCGCCGGATGAAACGTAGAGGTCGGACAACTTGGAACCAGATAAAAAGCCCGCCGATCAAGGCGCACAGGCTGAACCACTGAAATGCATAGCTGTAATTGGTGCCGGCGCCGCTCACCAGCAGCGGCCAGTCGCGCTCGAGGCCTTCGCCGGGGCCGCCGGTTTGCTGCACCACCGCGGCCAGCAGGGGCAGGCCGGTTTCGCGGGCGTAGGCCGGCAAGTCGATATTTTGCCGGATCGGGCCCGGCGACTCTTGACCAAGGGCAAACAGGGACGGCACATGGGTCAAGACACGTCCGCTCACCTGCACCGTGCCCGCCGGGGTTTGAACCTGGGGCAGCGCCAGCCGATTGTCGAAATTGCGCGGCACCCAGCCACGCAACACCAGCACGTCGGCGCCACCGCCGTCCAGACGCAGGGGCGTGGCCACGTAGAAGCCGCTGCGCTGGTCCATGGGCCGGTTGTCCAGGTAAACCGTGCGCTCGCCCAGCCATTGGCCCGTCAGCGTCACCTTGCGCTGGGCGAGTGCCGCCACGTCCGCCGCGCTCCGCGCAGCCAGCAGGGCCTGGGCGTCGACGGGCGGCAGGGTCTCGGCCGCCTGCTCGGCGGCCAGTACCGCCTCTTTCTCGGCCGCGCGGGCGAGTTGCCAGCGCCCCAGGCCGGCCGTGACCGCCATGCCCAGCAGGGCGACCGCCAGCAGAAAAATCCGGCGCGCCGTCATGCGAGGCACCGCCGCCGGATAATCGCCGGCATGAAGTCATTGCTGCTTGGCATCGCGTTCGTGGCCATCATCGCCAGCCTCGGTTCCGCCCTGTTTTTCATGATGCGCAGGCCTGGCGAGCGCAGTTCGGACGAGGAGCGCCTGCAGGACGACCGCCGCCGCGCGCGCGGCATGTTCTGGTCGCTGGCGCTGCGCGTGGGCTTGTCGGTGTTCGTGTTCGTGTGCATCCTGCTGGCCTGGGAACTGGGCTATATCCACCCCTCGGGGCTGCCGATCAGGCCCTGACCGGCTCCAAGCAAAAGAGCGCCGGCTGGCGCTCTTTCGTGTTGGACTCAAAACCGCGTCTCAGGTTCAGATCCAGTACACCAGGATGTAGAGGAACAGCCACACCACGTCCACGAAGTGCCAGTACCAGGCGGCACCTTCGAAGCCGAAGTGGTGCTCCGGCGTGAAGTGCCCCTTCATCAGGCGCAGCGTGATGAAGAACAGCATCAGCATGCCCACCAGCACGTGAAAGCCGTGAAAGCCCGTGAGCATGAAGAAGGTCGAGCCGTACATGCCCGAGGCCAGCGTCATGTTCAGCTCGGTGTAGGCGTGGTGGTATTCGTAGCCCTGCACGATCAGGAAGGTCAGGCCCAGCAGCACCGTGATCCACATGAAGGCGATGCAGCGCGCGCGCTTGCCGGCCTGCAGCGCATGGTGGGCAATGGTCAGCGTGACGCCCGAGGACAGCAGCAGCGCCGTGTTGATGGTGGGCAGCCAGAACGGGCCCATGGTCTGAAAGGGCTCGACGGTGCCCGCCGGCGACCCGGTGGTGCCGGGCGCGGCGCTGGGCCACACGGACTTGAAGTCGGGCCACAGCAGGGCGTTGTTCAGGTTGCCGAGCTCGGGCATCGAGTGCTTGTGCGCCCACCACAGGGCGGTGAAGAAGGCGCCGAAGAACATCACTTCGGAGAAGATGAACCAGCTCATGCTCCAGCGGAACGAGGTGTCGACCCGCCGGCCGTACAGGCCGCCTTCGCTCTCGTGCGCGGAGTCGCGGAACCAATGAAACAGCGTGTACAGCCACCACAGGATGCCAACCAGAAAAATCCAGTGGCCGGCGTCGATGCGGTTGATCCACAGCGTGCCGCCGATGATCATGGCGAACAGGCCGATGGCCGCCATGATGGGGTGCCGCGACGGGTGCGGTACGAAGTAATACGGCGCGGTGCCGCTTGCGGTGCTGCTCATGTCAACGTCACTCCTGTGCTCTCGATTCTGTCGTTCGTTCTGTTTTGTCTTTCAGCGGCCCGATCGGCGCCCCTCAGGCACCGGCCGCCACCCATCGCACCACCACGATCAGCAGGCCCACGAACACCAGCAGGGCCACCAGCGCCGCCACGACGATGGTCGTGGGGCTGACCCGCGCCACGTCGGCGCGGTGCGCGCTGGACTTGCGCACGCCCAGCAGGCCCCAGGCCACGATCTTCAGCGAGTGGCCCAGCGAGGGCGCGCCGACGTCGGCCTCCGGCTTTGGCGCCTGCCGCGAAGGATCGGTGTCGGGGCGATTCATGCGCCCTTCCCGTCCGGCCGCGCCAGCGCGGCGCTGTTGGTGTCGGGTGCGGCAGGCGTCTTGCCGCCGACCTCGAAGAAGGTATAGGACAGGGTGATGGTCGTCACGTCCTTGGGCAGGTGCGAGTCGATCACGAACACCACCGGCCATTCACGCTTCTCGCCCGGCTCCAGCGTGTACTGGTTGAAGCAGAAGCACTCGACCTTGTTGAAGTGCGGCGCCGCCTGCCGCGGGGCGTAGCTGGGAATGGCCTGCGCCGTGACGCGATGGTCCTGCACGTTCTGAAACTCGTACATCACCGTCGACAGCTCGCCCGGATGCACCTTCAGGGTGCGCAGCGCGGGCTTGAACTTGAAGGCGCCGCGTGCGTTGGCGTCGAACTCGACGGTGATGGTGCGGCTGCGGTCGACCTGGGTGTTGGCCGCCACGCGCCGCGCGGCGTCGCCCGTGGCAGCGGCGTCACCCGGCAACTCGCCGCCCGACAGCGTCAGGATGTTGATGCCCGTGACCTCGCAAATCGTGCGGTACAAGGGAATCAGCGCGTAGCCGAAGGCGAACATGCCGACGGCCACCACCGCCAGCTTGCCCACCATCTTGAGGTTTTCAAGCCGCAAGCTCATCGCGCCATGCCCTCAGTGCCCCAGCAGCATGTAGCGCCGCACCACGAAGCCGATCAGCAGCAGCGCCACCACGCTGGCCAGGATCAGACCCAGCCGCACGTTGCGCCTGCGCAGTTCGCGCTGCTCCGGCGTGTTGTTGGCCATCACGAAGCCCTCGTTCGCCCCGGGTCGAATCAGGCGATGATCCGGGTAGCCGACGCGTCCAGCTTGGGCGGCGTCTCGAAGGTGTGGAAAGGCGCCGGCGAGGGCACTTCCCACTCCAGGCCTTCGGCGCCTTCCCAAGGCTTCTGGGGCGCGGGCTCGCCCTTGCCGCGCAGCATGGGCAGCGCGACGGCGAAGAAGAAGTACAGCTGCGCGGCGCCGAAGAAGAAGGCGCCGATGGAGGCGATCATGTTGAAGTCGGCGAACTGCATGGGGTAGTCGGCGTAACGACGTGGCATGCCGGCCAGGCCCAGGAAGTGCATGGGGAAGAACGCGACGTTGAACGAGATCATCGACCACCAGAAGTGGATCTTGCCGCGCGTCTCGTTGTACATCACGCCCGTCCACTTGGGCGACCAGTAGTAGTAGGCGCCGAAGATGGCGAACAGCGAGCCCGCCACCAGCACGTAGTGGAAGTGGGCAATGATGTAGTAGGTGTCCTGGATCTGGGTGTCGATCGGCACCACGGCCGGGATCACGCCGGTGAAGCCGCCGATGGTGAACACGAAGATGAAGCCGACCGCCCACAGCATGGGGGTCTCGAACGTCATGGAGCCGCGCCACATGGTGGCCGTCCAGTTGAACACCTTCACGCCGGTCGGGATGGCGATCAGCATGGTGCCGTACATGAAGAACAGCTGGCCGGTGACCGGCATGCCGACGGTGAACATGTGGTGCGCCCAGACGATCATCGACAGCGTGGCGATGGAAGCCAGCGCGTAGACCATCGAGGTGTAGCCGAACAGACGCTTGCGCGCAAACGTGGGCACGATCTGGCTGATCATGCCGAAGGCCGGCAGGATCATGATGTAGACCTCGGGGTGACCGAAGAACCAGAAGATGTGCTGGTACATCACCGGGTCGCCGCCGCCGGCGGCGTTGAAGAAGCTGGTGCCGAAGTGGCGGTCGGTCAGCGTCATGGTGATGGCGCCGGCGAACACCGGCATCACGGCGATCAGCAGGTAGGCGGTGATCAGCCAGCTCCAGCAGAACATGGGCATCTTCATCAGCGTCATGCCCGGGGCGCGCATGTTCAGCACGGTGACGATGATGTTGATGGCGCCCATGATGGACGAGGCGCCCATGATGTGCAGCGAGAAGATCGCGGCGTCCAGCGACATCGGCATCTGCGCCGACAGCGGGGCGTACAGCGTCCAGCCGCCGGCGGGTGCGCCGCCGGGCATGAAGAAGGTGGACGCCAGCGTGATGCCGGCCGGCACCAGCAGCCAGAAGCTGAGGTTGTTCATGCGCGCGAAGGCCATGTCCGAGGCGCCGATCTGCAGCGGGATCATCCAGTTGGCGAAGCCCACGAAGGCCGGCATGATGGCGCCGAACACCATGATCAGCCCGTGCATGGTGGTGAACGAGTTGAACATCTCCGGGTTGACGATCTGCAGGCCGGGCTCGAACAGCTCGGCGCGGATCAGCATGGCCAGCAACCCGCCCACCATCAGCATGGTGAACGAGAACAGCAGGTACATCGTGCCGATGTCCTTGTGGTTGGTGGCGAACACCCAGCGGCGCCAACCCGTCGGCGCGTGGCCATGATCGTCATGCGCGTGATCGAGGTGACCGGCGTGGGGGTTGGGAAGTACGGCGCTCATGGAGATTTCTCCGGATATCAGACTTGATCGATGGAAGGGGCGTCAGGTGGCTGGCCAGCGGCTCAGCCCGGGAACGTGCCCGCGCGGGCGGCCACGAACTCGGACGGCTGCACGATCTGCCCCGTCGCGTTGCTCCAGTGATTCTTGGTGTAGGTGACGACCGCCGCCAGATCGGTGTCCGACAGCTGCTTCCACGACGGCATGGCGCCGTTGGCGCGGCCTTCCAGCACCACATGCATCTGCTCGGCCGCCGGGCCCTTGACGATGGCGCTGCCGTCCAGCGGCTTGATGGCGCCGGCGCCCTTGCCGTTGGCCTGGTGGCAGGCCGCGCAATTGGCGGCGTAGACCTTGGCGCCGCGCGCCTCCAGGTCGGCCAGGGTCCAGACCTTGCTGGGATCGTCGGCGGCCGCGGCCATTTTCTTGTTCTGCGCCTCGACCCACGCGGCGTACTCCTCCTGCGGCAGCACCTTCACGTGGATGGGCATGTAGGCGTGTTCCTTGCCGCACAGCTCGGCGCACTGGCCGTAGTAGTCGCCCGCCTTCTCGGCACGGAACCAGGTGTCGCGCACGAAGCCGGGGATGGCGTCCTGCTTGACGCCGAAGGCCGGCACGAACCAGGCGTGGATGACGTCGTTGGCGGTGACGATGACGCGCACCTTCTTGTTGACCGGCACCACCAGCGGGTTGTCGACCTTCAGCAGGTAGTCGTCGCCGGCCGGCGTGCCGGCGTCCGACAGCGCGCGCTGCGACGAGTCGAGCGTGGACAGGAAGGAGATGCCCTCGCCCTCGCCCGTCAGGTAGTCGTAGCCCCACTTCCACTGGTAGCCGGTGGCCTTGATGGTGAGGTCGGGGTTGCTGGTGTCCTTCTGGGCGATGATGACCTTGGTGGCCGGCGCGGCCATGCCGATCACGATCAGGAAAGGCACCACGGTCCAGGCGATCTCGACCACCAGCGATTCGTGGAAGTGCGCCGCCTTGGCGCCGCGCGACTTGCGGTGGTGCCAGATGGAGTACGACATGACGCCGAACACGCCGATGAAGATCAGCGTGCAGATGATCAGCAGCATCCAGTGCAGCTCGTGCTGGGCCTGCGAGATCTGGGTGACGCCGGTCGTCAGGTTGAGCTGATTCACGCCCGGGCCACCGGGCAAATCGTGCACCTCGGCCGCGTGCGCGGCGGTGGTGGCCCAAGCCATCAATGCGACGGCGCTGTGGCCGGCCGCGCCTGCCACGGTTTTCATCATGCTCTTCATCGTGTCACGTCTTCCACAAACACAAACCTTCATGCGCCCGTTGGCCGACCGCCACGAGACGCCCGGACCGCAGGAGGCTCTGGCACCGCGCCAGGCCCTGCCCGCGCGTCGCATCACGCATCCTCGGTCATTGCAGCGCTGGCAAGCCCCGGTGCAAACCCGCGGCGCCGCGCCCTCCATGCGTGCTTGGACACAAGTTTAACCGACTCGCAACCCCAAACTCGACGTTCCGTGACAAATCTCAAGGCTTGGGCGCGGGCTTGGAACTCTCGCCCGCGCGCAGCGAGGCGCGCGTGCGGTGCACCGTCAGCCCTTCGCGCGGCGCGGCGCGCTGCGCCGAGGGCCGCAGCGCGTGGCCATAGATGATCTCGAACGTCAGTTCGAGCGGCGCGCCGGCGCTCGGGCGCAGGCGTTCGTCCAGCACCGCCTCCAGACGCCGGCGCCACGCGGTCGTGCGCAGGCCGCCGAAGCGCTGCGGATGCAGGTTGCGCCCCAGCTCGCGCAGCTCGGCCAGCAGGCGCGCCGGCGTGTCGAAGGACAGCGTGATGTGCTCCATGTCCATCACCGGATCGGCAAAGCCGGCCATGGCCAGCTGATCACCCCAGTCGTGCATGTCGGTGAAATCCTGCACCGGCGGCGGCCAGCCCAGCTCGGCATACAGCGCGCGCAGCTCGCGCAGGGTGTCGGGCCCGAAGCACGAGAACATCACAAAGCCGTCGGGCGCCAGCGCGCGCCGCCAGTCGGCCATCAGCGCCTGGGGGTCGGCGTGGTGGTGAGCCAGCATGTTGGCCCACAGCAACTGCGCGGCGCCCTCCGGCGGAGTGCTCACGATCTGCACGCCAGGTGCGCCGCGGCGCCCGGGCAGCAGGCGCTGCCACCAGTGTTTTGCTATTGATTCAGAAGCACTCGGCGCTTGCTGCACCTGGGCTGCAACCTCAAAGCACGCAGAATCCGGATAATGCGCCATCACCAGCGCGCGCGCCTGCTGGCCGCCGCCCACGGGCTCCCAGTGCACCCATTGGGTGACGGGCAGGCGAATCCAGGGCAGGCGCTCGGCCATGCGGCGGGCCACCTCCTGGTGCAGCCAGGGTGAATCGGGGTGGGGCAGCGCGGCCCAGCGCCGGGCCGCAACGGGGTCGATGGTGGGGGGACGGTCGGAAGGCATGGCTTGCCGCCGCAGTATATTGACCCGCCCCTCGACTCGCCCGTCGCCGCATCCGCTGCCTTCGATGCTTGCCCGCCTGCTCTCCCCCGGCGCCTGGCCCAGCCGCTGCGCCATCTGCCAGCGCTGGCCCGCGCAGACCATCTGCCCGGCATGCGCCGCGCGCTTTGCCCCGTCGCAGGCGCGCTGCGAAACCTGCGCGCTGCCGGTGGCGCCCGGCGTGGCGCGCTGCGGCGCCTGCCTGGCGGCGCCCCCGCCGCTGGAGCGCTGCCTGGTCGCCGCCGCCTACCAGTGGCCGTGGTCGGGGCTGATCGCGCGGCTGAAGTTCCAGCAGGACGTGGGCCTGGCCGGGCCGCTGGCCGCCCTGCTGCGGCAGGCGCCGGGCGTGGCCGAGGCGCTGGCGCAGGCCGACTGGGTGCTGCCCATGCCGCTGGCGCGCCAGCGCCTGGCCGAGCGCGGCTACAACCCGGCGCTGCTGCTGGCGCGCGCCCTGGCGCCCGAGCGCTGCCAGGGCGCCTGGCTGCTGCGCGTGCGCGACACCCCGCCGCAGCGCGGCCTGAGCCGCGCCGAACGCCTGCGCAACGTGCGCGGCGCCTTTGCGCTGGCGCCGGGCCGCGCGGGCGCCCTGCAGGGGCGGCGCGTGGTGCTGATCGACGACGTGATGACCACCGGCGCCACCCTGAACGAAGCGGCGTGCACCTTGCGCGAGGCCGCCGCGCCGGCGCACGTCACGGCGCTGGCGCTGGCCCGCACCGAAGCGCGCACCGAGGTGCCGGACTGAGACAATCGACGACCATGTTCCACATCGTCCTGGTCGAGCCCGAGATCCCGCCCAACACCGGCAACGTCATTCGCCTGGCGGCCAACACCGGCTGCGACCTGCACCTGATCGAGCCGCTGGGCTTTTCGATGGACGACAAGCTGCTGCGCCGCGCCGGGCTGGACTACCACGAGTACACCGCCGTGCGCCGCCATGCCGACTGGGACGCCTTTGTCGCCGCCGAGCGGCCCGACGCGGCGCGGCTGTTCGCCTTCACCACCCAGGGCGCGCGCAGCGTGTACCAAGTGGCGTTCGCGCCCGGCGACTGGCTGGTGTTCGGCGCCGAAACGCGGGGCTTGTCGCCGGCGCTGCGCGCGCGCCTGGCGCCGGCGCAGCAGCTGCGCCTGCCCATGCGGCCCGACCAGCGCAGCCTGAACCTGTCCAACGCCGTGGCCGTCAGCGTGTTCGAGGCCTGGCGGCAAAACGGCTTCGCGGGCGCCGCCGAGGCTTGAGAGAGATCAGGTGTAGTAGCGCGCCACGGACTCGGCCACGCACACCGGCTTGTCGCTGCCCTCGCGCTCGAGGGTGTTCTTCCAGACCAGTTGCTGGCCGCCCTCGATGGGCGTGGCCTCCAGCAACTGCATGCGCGAACGCAGGCGGCTGCCCACCGGCACGGGCGAGGTGAAGCGCACCTTGTTCAGGCCGTAGTTGACGCCCATGCGCACGTCGCCCACCTTGAGGGTGCGCTGCGAAAAGCCGGCCACCAGCGACAGCGTCAGAAAGCCGTGCGCGATGGGCGCGCCGAACGGCCCGGCCGCCGCACGCTCGACATCGACGTGGATCCACTGGTGGTCGCCCGTGGCGTCGGCGAACTGGTTGATGTGCTGCTGGGTCACCGTGTGCCAGTCGCTCACGGCCACTTCCTGGCCGACGCAGGCGACCAGCTGGGCAAGGGTGTCGAAGGTTTTCATGCGGGCAATTTAGCGGGGACAGAGGTTGGAGCAAGTCATGGATGCGACTGGTCGAGCCAGCGGCACAAGTCCCGCCACTGCTCCAGATCGCGCTGCACGCGGCCGGGCGCGACGTCGAACAGCGTCAGGCCGCGCGCCGCCAGGTGCACGTAGTTTTGCGTCGGCCGCAGCTGCGCCAGCACCGGCAGGCCCAGGTCGTGGGTGAACTGGCGCAGCTGCTCGGCCGCCAGCGTGCGCTCGTCCACCCGCATGCCGACCAGGCCCAGCGCCGGCCCGCCGCGGCCGCGCAGGGTCTGCAGCTCGTCGATGAATTCGCGCGTGGCATAGATGTCGAAGATGCTGGGCTGCAGCGGCACCAGCACGCGGTCGGCCAGACGCAGGGCGTCCTTCAGTTGCAGGCCGCGCAGGCCGGCGGGCGTGTCCAGCACCACGTGGGTGGTGCCCCTGGGCGGGCGCACGATGAACTCGCGCTGCACGTCCCAGCTGCCGATGGGGCGCGCGGCCGCGGGGCGCAGGCCCAGCCACAGGCGGGCGGACTGCTGGCGGTCCACGTCGCCCAGCATCACGGCGTGGCCGCGGCTGGCCCAGTAGCCCGCGATGTTGGTGGCCAGCGTGGACTTGCCCACGCCGCCCTTGGGATTGGCGATGACGACCACCGGCATGACCCGGACCTCCTCGATCGAATGGGGTTGTGACGCGATGTTAGCCGCTTGCCGGCGCGCGGCCGCCGGCGGCGTCGGCTCGTAAGATGCGCTGGCATGGAACACGCCCCGCCCTGGCTCGTCAACAGCTTCGTCTACCTGGCCGCGTCGGTGCTGGCGGTGACGCTGTCGCGCACCATCGGCCTGGGCGCCATCATCGGCTACCTGGTGGCGGGCATCGCGATCGGACCCTGGGGCCTGGGGCTGATCGCCAACGTGCAGGACATCCTGCACTTCGCCGAGTTCGGCGTGGTGCTGATGATGTTCCTGGTCGGGCTGGAGCTGCAGCCGCGCCGGCTATGGAGCCTGCGTCGCCCCATCTTCGGCTGGGGCAGCGCGCAGGTGCTGATGTGCGCGCTGGCGATCACCGGCGCCGCGCTGGCGCTGGGCGTGGCCTGGCGCACCGCCCTGGTGGCCGGGCTGGGCCTGGCGCTGTCCAGCACGGCGATCGCGCTGCAGGTGCTGGACGAGCGCAACCTGATGCACACCTCGTCCGGCCAGGCGGGCTTTTCCATCCTGCTGTTCCAGGACGTGGCCGCCATCCCCATCCTGGCGGCGCTGCCCCTGCTGGCGGGCAGCAGCGGCCTGCACGAAGCCGCCGTCGCCGGCCCGCGCTGGCTGGAGGCGCTGAAGACCGTGGCGGCCATCGCCGCCATCGTGTTCGGCGGGCGCCTGCTGCTGCGCCCGGCGCTGCGCTGGATCGCGCGCAGCGGCTCGACCGAGCTGTTCACCGCCGCCGCGTTGCTGCTGGTGGTGAGCATGGCCGGCCTGATGCAGGGGGTGGGCCTGTCGATGGCGCTGGGCGCCTTCCTGGCCGGCGTGCTGCTGGCCGAGAGCGAGTACCGGCGCGAGCTGGAAACCGACATCGAGCCCTTCAAGGGCCTGCTGATGGGCCTGTTTTTCGTCGCCGTGGGCATGAGCATCGACTTCGGCGTGCTGCTGGCCTCGCCCTGGCTGATGCTGGGCGTGCTGCTGGGCTTTCTGGCCCTGAAGCTGCTGGTGATCGCGGCGCTGGCGCGGCTGCTGCGGCTGCCGCTGCAGGAGCGCCCGGTGTTCACGCTGTTGCTGGCGCAGGGCGGCGAATTCGCCTTTGTCGTGTTTCGCGCCGCGGCCGACGTCAACGCGCTGCCGGCCGACGTGGCCTCACTCTTGATCGGCGCCGTGGCGCTGTCGATGCTGCTGACGCCGCTGGCCCTGGTGGCAGTGGACCGCTGGCTGCTGCCGCGCTACGCCGACTGCGGGCGGGCACCGGCGCCGCCCGAGCTGTCGGAGCCGCAAAGCGCGCCGGTCATCATTGCCGGCTTCGGGCGCTACGGCCAGATCGTCAGCCGCCTGCTGAGCGCCGAGGGCGTGGCCGTCACCGTGCTGGACCACGACGCCGAGATGATCGAGGCGGCGCGCGTGTTCGGCTCACGCGTGTTCTACGGCGACGCCACGCGGCTGGACCTGCTGCGCATCGCCGGCGCCGCCGAGGCGCGGATTCTGGTGGTGGCGGTGGACGACGTCGAGCAGTCGCTGGCCATCGTCGATCTGGCGCGCCAGCACTTTCCGCAGCTGGAGCTGGTGGCCCGCGCGCGCGACGTCACGCACTGGAACCAGCTGCGCGATCGCGGCGTGATGCGCGTGCAGCGCGAGCTGTTCGAGTCCAGCCTGCTCAGCGGCCGCAGCGTGCTCGAACTGCTGGGCGCCAGCACCGATGCGGCGCGCTTCAGCGCCGACCGCTTTCGCCGCTACAACCTGGCGCTGTTCGAGCAGATGCACCCCTACTACAAGGACCGCGCCAAGCTGATCTCGGTGGTGATGCGCGGGCGCATGCAGTTCGAGGAGCAGCTGGCCCAGGAGCGCGAGCAGGCCGCCAACGCGGCCGCGGCCAACGCGCTGCCGCCGGTCGCGCCGGGCGACGCGGCCAAGCGCGATTGAGCGTCCAATCCGCCCCCAGCCCGCTCCCCACAAGCGCAGCCAGCTATCAAAGGTGCTGTTGTGGCCGAGCGCGGATCAAACCCGCTCCAGCACCACCGCAATGCCCTGCCCCACGCCGATGCACATGGTG
>OFTX01000055.1_pt1 | contig 68638 bp, 54 predicted proteins | sample 1775051 | NCBI WGS metagenome assembly OFTX01 (sample SAMN08195772, study PRJEB24354) | sludge metagenome | isolation source: sludge from phenol fed wastewater aerobic bioreactor A | place: India: Nagpur | collected 2016-09-15 | reverse complement strand
CGTGCCCCGCCGGCGGCCGGACGCGCGCGGCGGGCCGCCTCCCTGCTCGACATCGAAGCCCTCCCCGGTGAGCTCGACGAACCGGTCCTCGAGGCTGGAGGAGCGCACCTCGAAGCCGCGCAGCCGCACGCCGGCGCACTCGCCGCGCTGGACCCGACGCAGCGCGACGCGCTGTATCGCAAGCTGACCTGGCACATCATCCCGTTTTTGTTCCTCGCGTTCATCGTCGCGTACATAGACCGCGTGAACGTGAGCTTCGCGAAGTTGCAGATGCTCACGGACCTCTCGCTGTCGGAGACCGTCTACGGCGCGGGCGCCGGTGTGTTCTTCCTCGGCTATTTCATCTTCGAGGTGCCGAGCAATCTGATCCTGCACCGGGTAGGCGCGCGCATGTGGATCGCGCGCATCATGGTCACCTGGTCGATCATTTCGTGCCTGACGATGTTCACGCAGGGCCCGGTGTCGTTCTACGTGCTGCGCTTCCTGCTCGGCGTGGCCGAAGCCGGGTTCTTCCCCGGCATCGTGCTGTATCTGGCCACGTGGTTCCCGTCGAACAAGCGCTCACGGATCATTGCCCTGTTCATGGTCGCGATTCCGGTCTCGGGCGCCATCGGCGGTCCGTTGTCGGGCTGGATCATGCAGCAGTTCGGCGGGTTGCACGGCTTTGCGGGATGGCAGTGGCTCTTTCTGATCGAAGGGGTCGCGTCGCTCGCCGTGGGTATCGCGGCCTTCTTCGTGCTGCAGGATCGCATCGAGACGGTGAAGTGGCTGAGCGCCGACGAGAAGCGCATGCTGGCGCAGGACCTCGCCGCCGACGACAGCACGCGTGCGCGTCATAGCGTGCGCGAGGTGTTCGGCAACGGCAAGGTGTGGCTGCTCGGCCTGCTCTACTTCTGCATCGCGATGGGCAATTACGGCCTCGTGTTCTGGATGCCGACGATGATTCGCGCGGCGGGCGTTGCCAACCTCGGCAACATCGGGCTGCTCTCCGCGGTGCCGTCGCTCATCAGCGCGGTGGCCATGATTCTCGTGGCCGGCCATGCGGATCGACGCAACGAACGCCGCGTGCACGTGGCCGTGTGCTGCCTGCTGGGCGCCGCCGGCATGCTCGCCTCCGTGTTGCTCGCCCAACACCTGTGGTGGTCGATCGCCGCGCTCATCGTCGCCGCCATCGGCATCAACTCGATCGCGCCGGTGTTCTGGGGCATTCCCACGGCCATGATGAGCGGGGCGGGCGCCGCCGCGGCCATCGCGCTGATCAACTCGACCGGCAATCTCGCCGGCTTCGTCAGCCCCTACGTGATCGGCTATCTCAAGGACAGCACCGGGCAACTGCTGCCGGGCATGATCGTGCTGGCATGCGCGCTCGTCGCCGGCGCGTTGCTCGTACTCTCGCTCAAGCCGCAACGGGGCCAGGCATGAGCGCGCGCGTTTGCCTCGTGACCGGTGCCGCCACGGGTATCGGCGCCGCGACCGCCCTGCGCTTCGCGCGCGACGGGTGGGCCGTGGCGATCAACAACTTCGACGACAGCACCCGCGCGGCGGCCGAGGCCGTGGCCGCCCAGTGCCGTCAGGCCGGCACGCAAACGCTCGTCGTGGACGCCGATGTGGGAGACGATGCCGCGTGCCGCCGCATGGTCGACGCGGTGGCCGCGCAATGGGGCAGGCTCGACGCCCTGGTCAACAGCGCCGGCACCACACGGGTGATCCCGCACGGCGATCTCGAAGCCATCGACGCGGGCGAGTTTGAACGGGTCTACCGCGTGAACCTCGTCGGCATGTTCCAGATGACGCGTGCGGCCGCACCGCTCATGCGCGAGCGCGTCTCGGGCGCGGCGTCGGCGAGTGTCATCAACATTTCGTCGCTGGCGTCGCTCAACGGCACCGGGTCATCGATCGCTTACGCGGCGTCGAAGGGTGCGGTGAACTCGCTCACGCTCTCGCTCGCCCGCAATCTCGCGCCGCACGTACGCGTGAACGCCATCGCACCGGGCATGGTCGACGACGGCTTGCTGCGACGCGTGCTCGGGGACGACGCCTATGCCCGTGTGGTCGACGGCATGCGCGAGAACGCACCGCTCAAGCGCGTGTCGCAGCCGTCGGAAATCGCCGAACTGGCCTGGTTCCTCGCCGCCCATGCGCCCGCGATGACCGGCCAGGTGCTCGCCATCGAAAACGGCCTGCTGCTCAACACGTGAGCATCGCGCCCCAAGGAAGCCCCCCATGACAGATCTGCACAAACACCGCTCGCGCACCGTCACCGAAGGCGTGACGCGCACGCCGCACCGCGCCTTTCTGCGCGCCACCGGCCTGGACGACGACGCCATCGACAAGCCGTTCGTCGCGATCGTGGATACCTTCGGCGAGAACACGCCCTGCTCGATGTCGCTCAACCAGATCTCGGACAACGTCCGACTGGGCGTGGCCGCCGGAGGCGGCGTGCCGATTCGCGGCTCGGCGATTTCCGTGTCGGACGGCACCTCGATGAACCACTCGGGCATGCGCTTCTCGCTGGTCTCGCGCGAGACGATTGCCGACAGCGTCGAGCTGTTCGTGCGCGCCCACTGCTACGACGCCCTCGTGGGCGTGGCGGGCTGCGACAAGACCCTGCCCGGCATTCTGATGGGCATGGTGCGCGTGAACGTTCCCGGCGTATTCCTGTTCGGCGGCGCCATGCTCCCCGGCGTGGCGCCCGATGGCTCGCAGGCCACCATCCTCACCGCCATCGAGGCGGTAGGCGCGGCGCAGCGAGGCGACATGTCCGCGCAGACACTGCGCGGCATCGAAAAGCGTTGCACCCCGACCGCCGGCTCATGCCCGGGACAGTTCACTGCCAATACGATGGCCATGGTGGCGGAGGTGCTCGGTCTCGCCCCGCTCGGCTCGGCGATGGTGCCCGCGGTCTACAGCGAACGCATCGCGATCGCCCGGCGCGCCGGCGAGCACGTCATGCGCGCGCTGCGCAACGGCGGGCCGCTGCCACGCGACCTGGTCACGCGCAAGAGCCTCGAGAATGCGTGTGCCGCCGTGGCGGCCACCGGAGGCTCGACCAACGCCATGCTCCACATCCCGGCCATCGCGCATGAGGCCGGCATCGAATTCACGCTCGACGATGTCTCCGAAGTGCTCGCACGCACGCCGCTCATCGGCGACATGCAGCCGGGCGGACGCTACCTCGCGGTGGACCTGCATCACGTCGGCGGCGTGCCGGCCGTGCTCAACGCGCTGCTCGCCGGCGGACACCTTCACGGCGACACGCTCACGCAAAGCGGCGAGACGCTCGAAGTCGCATTGCGCGCCTTCCCCGGACCCGACGGACGCGTGGTCAGACCGCACACCGAGCCGCTCTCGCCAAACGCCGGACTGGTGGTCCTGCGCGGCAACCTCGCACCCGACGGCGCAGCGCTCAAGACCGCCGGTCTGAAGCAACTGGTGTTCTCGGGCACCGCCCGTGTTTTCGAGACGGAAGAGGACTGCATGGCGGTGGTGTCCGCGGGCACCTATCGCGAAGGCGACGTCCTCGTGATCCGCAACGAAGGTCCCAAAGGCGGCCCGGGAATGCGCGAGATGCTCAGCGTGACGGCGGCGATCTACGGACAGGGCATGGGCGAGAAAGTCGCGCTGCTCACCGACGGCCGTTTCTCGGGCGCCACGCGCGGCATGTGCATCGGCTACGTCGGCCCGGAAGCGGCGTCGGGCGGTCCGATCCGTTTGCTGCGCGACGGCGATCGCATCCACATCGACGCGATCCGGGGCACGCTCGACGTCGAACTCTCCGACGAAGCGCTGGCCGCGCGCGCGGCCGAGGCGAAGCCGTTCGTGCGCGCGCGCCTGGGCGGCGTACTGGAGAAGTATGAAGCGCTCGTGCGCCCGGCCAAGTTCGGCGCCGTGACCCATTCGGGGGCCGTCGACTGGCCCTACGAAGCCTCGCTCGGAGAAACGCCGACCCCGGAGGAAGCGAAGCGATGACAACCCGACGCGTAGGTTTTTGCGGCATCGGCCGCATGGGCGAACCGATGGCGCGGCGCCTGCTCGCCGCCGGACACGATGTCGCCGTCTGGAATCGGTCCGGCGCCAAACTCTCGGCGTTGACCGAAGCCGGTGCCATCGCCTGCGCCACGCCACGGGCGCTTGGGGAAAGCGTCGACATCGCGCTGCTCTGCCTCGGCGACGGCAACGCCGTGGAGGACGTGGTCTTCGGCGAGCACGGCCTCGTGCATGCCACCACGCCGCCGCGCTTTCTCGTCGACCACTCCACGTTGTCGCCTGCGCTCACGCGCACGCTCGCCTCGCGCTGGTCCAAGGCCACCGGCAATGGGTGGATCGACGCGCCGGTCTCGGGGGGCACGGGCGGTGCCGAAGCGGGTACGCTGGCCATCATGGCGGGCGGGCCCGCGCAGGCGATCGAGTCCGTGACGCCCGTGTTGCGCGCGTTTGCCTCGCGCGTCACGCGCATGGGCGACATCGGCGCCGGACAGACCACGAAGCTCGCGAATCAGGCCATCGTGGCGACCACCCTCGCCGGGCTGGCGGAGGCCTATGTGCTCGCCCGGCGCAACGGCATCGATACGGTGGCCGTGCCGATGGCGCTGCAGGGCGGCTGGGCCGACTCGATACTGCTTCAAACGCTGTGGCCGCGCATGGTGAATCCGCCCGAGCATGCCACCGGCACGGTGCGCGTGATGCTCAAGGACCTCGATGCGATTGCCGAACTCGCGCATTCGAGTGCGACCGTGCAGCGCGTGCTGCCGGAAGTACGCCGGCTGCTCCAGGATGCGGTTGCCCGCGGCATGGGCGAGTGGGATCTGTCGCAGGTCTATCGCATTGGCGAGGCGCAGAGCGCGCCCGACGCGTGACGGTCCAGGCGCCGCCGCACGGCGTCCGGCCATGAAAAAAGCCATGTCCGTAGCCGGACATGGCTTTTTCATTCGGGCTCGCCTCACGCGACCCCGCCGTTACTTCACCTGCACCGTCGCAAAGTACTGACGACCAAACGGGCTCACCTGGTAGCCCGAAACACCGGCACGCGTGATGACCGCGGCGACCGGATGCGCCAGCGGAATCCACAGGGCGTCGTCCTTGATCATCTTTTGTGCCGCCTGGTACTTCGCCGTGCGCGCCGCCAAGTCGTGCGTGCGTTTTCCGTCGGCGATCAGCCTGTCGAGATTGGCGTCGCAAAAGCGCGCGAAGTTGGTGCCCGAGGTCACGGCCGCGCAGCTGAATTGCGGCGTGAGGAAATTGTCCGGATCGCCGTTGTCCCCCGACCACCCCATGAACAGCAGGTCATGCTCGCCCGCCTTGCCGCGTCGGATCAGCTCGCCCCACTCCACCGTCTTGATCTGGGCCTTCACGCCGATCTTCGCGAGATCGCTTTGCAGCATCTCGGCGCCCACGCGCGGATTCGGGTTGAGCAGGCTGCCGGCCGGACGTGTCCAGATGGTCGTCTCGAAACCCTTGGGAAAGCCCGCGTCGGCGAGCAGCTTCTTCGCCTTCTCGACGTTCAGCGGATAATCGGCGACCTGGCTGGCATAGCTCCATGTGTTCGGCGGGTAGACGTTGACCGCCGGCGTGGCCGATCCCTCGAAGACCTGCTTGACGTAGTTCGGCTTGTCGAACGCCAGGTTCAGCGCCTGACGCACGCGCACGTCGTTCAGCGGCTTGTGCTGCGTGTTGATTGCCACGAACGCCGTCATGAATGCCGGGGTCTGCACGACCCTGAGGGTCTTGTCGCCGCGCGCGGCCTGCACGTCGAGCGGCTTGGGCGACAGGGCGATCTGGCACTCGCCGACCTTCACCTTCTGCGCCCGCACCGCCGGATCGGGCACGATCGTGTAGATCAGACGCTCGGACGCGGGCGCGCCGCCGAAGTAAGTCTTGTTGGCGTCGTAGCGCACCACGCTGTCCTTCTGATAGCTGCGCAGGATGAACGGGCCGGTCCCGATGGGCTTCGCATTCATCTCGTCCGTCTTGTCGAGGGCCACCAGCTTGTCGGCGTACTCCGCCGAATAGATCGACGCAAAGCCCATCGACAGCATCGAGAGGAACACGGCGTCCGGTTCGGAGAGCGTGAAGCGAACAGTGTGATCGTCGACCTTGCGCACCGACTTGATCAGCTTGCCCAGCGACAGCGACTGCGCATGCGGGAAACCGGACGGCGTGAGCTTGTGCCACGGCGCGTTGTCGTTGAGCATGCGATCGAAGGTGAAGACGACGTCGTCGGCATTGAACGCGCGCGTGGGCTTGAAGTACTCGTTGCTGTGGAAGCTCACGTTCGGGCGCAGCGTGAACGTGTAGGTGAGCCCGTCGGGACTCACCTCCCACTTCGTCGCCAGGCTCGGCACCACCTTGGCCTGTGCCGCGTCGAACTCGACCAGCCGGTTGAACACCGTGTCGGCCGATGCGTTGGTCGTTGTCAGCGAGTTGTAGCGCACGACATCGAAGCCCTCGGGGCTCGCTTCGGTGCACACGGTGAGCGCCTTGGCATGAGCCGCGAGCGGCACCATCGGCAGGGAAAGGGCGGCCAGAACGGCAGCCAGCGTACTACGCGGGCAACGGCGCATGAGCTTCTTCTCCAGGAAGTCGATGACATTGGGCGAAACAGCGGGCCAGAATAGCGCAAATTCAGGACACCTGCCTTTCTCCACCGGCATCGCCGTGTCGGCGGTGTTGTCGTCTCCCAAAGATTTCCGTCAGTTTTGCCAACCGAATGCCCGCACGCGATGCACGATGCTGTCGCGCGCGGCCACGACGGTCAGACGCGAGCTGACCGACATGTCATACAGGTAGCGTGTGCGCCCCGCGTAGGGCACGCTCACGTAAGGATGCGCGAGTAGCGGCACATCCGCGCTCGACGTCAACACATCCCCTTCGCCCGAGAGCCTTGCCAGGCAGAGACGATGCGCCGTGTCGCGCGCCACGGCCAACGGATCGGTCCCGCCGGACGACGCCTCCGGCGCCGTTGCCGCTGCCGTTGCCATTGGCCACGCCGGTCGGGCATCGCCAGCGTCGCCATCGTCGGCGCCGCCAGCGCGAGCGGCCCCTGCCCCATTGCCACGAACAGCCAAAGACCCGCGTGAGCCATGTCAATCCAGACCTTGCCGTGCGGACCGTCGCACGCCAGCCTCGACACGCCGGGCGTGGCGGCCGGCACAGGCGCCTGCGCCGGCGTGCAACGGAACCAGCGGCCGAAGATCCATCGCAAGGCGATGCGCTCCGACAGGAAACGATGACGCATCTGCGCGCGCGGCAACCGCCGTGCGAGCGAATGCTCTGCGGCCGAAAGCCAGGTCGCGCCGTCGTCCGGGCCGCCCGCCGCCGCGCCCGTGGCGCCGAACGGACGCCCAGCCAGCAAAAAACGCCACAACCACAGCTCGTCGACGCCACACTCGCAGTGCGACGCCCCCGCGCGGACATCGCCCGCCGCGCCCGCCGCAGCCATGTCGCTGCTTGCCAACGCACGATGACGGGCGTCGCCCGTGAGCTTTCGGTCGCCCTGCCCGAACTGCCCCAACGGCACGTACGTCAGGGACGGCGTCGGAATCGAAGCGACGCACGGCGTCAGATCGACGGTTCGTTTCAACATCAACACTTGCGACCTCCGCAGGTGAGGTCTCCCATGACGTGTCCTGCCTTCCCGTCATCGGCGGCCATTCATTTGATAATGAGAATCATTATCAAATGTTAGCACAAGACGCCGTGTTAGACGAAGGGTCGCCGGGTGGGAAATTCCATATAGCGTGGCGGATTCGTCAGGTGCGATGCTTTCCGGGCACCTGCGGTGCGGGGGTGACGGGGTGACGTCCGGGAATCGTGGCGATCCGCCCGAAACTCTGACGAAGGCGCGCGGGCGGCCGCATGGCCTCCGCGCGCCGAAGCGTCAGGCGCCGGCGGGCAGCGGCGGGCGGTAACCCAGCGCGTGGCTGGCGGCGAGCGCTTCGCGGCGCACGGCTTCGCCGATGGGGCCGTCCAGGCTTGGATCGAATCCTCCCGTCGCGCCCAGCGCCGTGATCACGCCGACGAGCCGACCGTCGTAATTGAAGACCGGCGCCGCGAGTGCGCTGATGCCCGTCAGGTTCGTATCGCGAACGCTCGCGCCCTGTGCCGCGCGCACCGCGGCACGCAGTGCGCCGATGGGCTCCTCGGCGTCGAGCAGCGCCCGTTGATCCGGCGAGGCATGCGCCAGTTCCGCCTCGGCCATGGCAAGCACCTGAGGGTCGTCGAGCAGGCCAAGGAATACGCGTCCGGCCGCCGACCACAGGACCGACATGACGGAGCCGATGCGCACATTGATCGTCACCGGCAACCCCGGCTCCTCGAAGCGCACGATGGTCGGCCCCTTGTTGCCCATCACGGCAATGAAGCACGTGACGTCGAAGGCTTCGCGCAACCGCACCAGTCCGGGTTCGGCCGCGCGCACCGGATCCGCCTGGCGCATCGCGGCCACGCCGATGAGCATGGCTTCCAGCCCCAGATAGTAATGTTGCGAGTCGGCATCCTGGGCGACCAGCCCCTCTTCCACCAGACTCATCAGGTAACGATGTACCTTCGCGGGACTTTGCTGAACGTGCGCGGCAAGGGCGGTCAGACTGGCGCGCCCGCCCAGCCGGGCCAGCCCCTTGAGGACCACCATGCCGGTTTCGGCGGACTGAACACGCTGCCGGCGACCGCGCTCGCGCGGCGCGTCGACGGGCTCGCTGTCGGACGCCGCGACGCGGTTCGTCACCGGGGAAGACGCCGCCGCGCTGCGCGGACGGCCTGCTGTGGATCGTTTGCTTGTCGTCATCGGCGAGATTTTATGATGCAAATCGAGATTGGCCGATGTCGCTAGCCCTAGAGGTTAACCCCAGTCCACCATTTACGCAATGCGTATTATATTTACGCTTAACCAACACAGAGAACGGGAACACGCGTGCGACGACGCATCGCGCGACTCCCATCGAGACGAGGAGACGTCCGTGTCATTCGCGGGCGAGCGTTGCCGCCACGCACACGCCGCCTGCCCACGCGGCGCTCCTCTACACTTGAAATATTGCGTGTGTCGCCGCGCGCCCTGCATGGGTTGACGTGGATCGGCCTCGCCCCTGACCGAGAGAGCGTGAACGGATGAGTCAAACGAGTTCCCCCACCGCCGACACCGGCGCCTGCCCGTTTCATCAGGCCACGGCGGCAAAGGCCCCGAACGGATGCCCGATCAGCGCACGCGCCGCCGAGTTCGACCCGTTCGAAGACGGTTATCAGCAGGATCCCCCCGAGTACGTGCGATGGGCGCGCGAGCAGGAGCCGGTGTTCTACAGCCCGAAGCTCGGCTATTGGGTGGTGACCCGCTACGACGACATCAAGGCGATCTTCCGCGACAACATCACCTTCAGCCCCTCGATCGCGCTGGAGAAGATCACGCCGACGGGGCCGGAAGCGAATGCCGTGCTCGCGTCTTATGGTTTCGCGCTCAATCGCACACTGGTCAACGAAGACGAACCGGCGCACATGCCGCGACGCCGCGTGCTGATGGAGCCGTTCACGCCGGAGCATCTCAAGCATCACGAACCCCTCGTGCGCCAGCTTGCGCGCGAATACGTCGACCGGTTCGTGAACGACGGTCGCGCCGATCTCGTCGACCAGATGCTGTGGGAAGTGCCGCTCACCGTGGCCCTGCACTTCCTCGGCGTGCCGGAAGAAGACATGGACAAACTGCGCGAGTATTCCATTGCGCACACGGTCAATACCTGGGGGCGCCCCAAGCCCGAGGAACAGGTGGCGGTGGCGCACGCAGTCGGCAACTTCTGGCAGCTCGCCGGCAAGATTCTCGACAAGATGCGTCAGAACCCGGACGGCCCCGGCTGGATGCAGTACGGCATTCGCAAGCAGAAGGAACACCCGGAAGTCGTCACCGATTCGTATCTGCACTCGATGATGATGGCAGGCATCGTGGCCGCGCATGAGACGACCGCCAACGCCACCGCCAACGCGATGAAACTGTTGCTGCAACACCCCGACGTGTGGCGCGAGATCTGCGAAGACCCGTCGCTCATTCCGAACGCCGTCGAGGAGTGCCTGCGTCACAACGGCTCGGTCGCCGCGTGGCGCCGCCTCGCGACGAAGGACGTCAACATCGGCGGCGTCGACATTGCCGCGGGCGCCAAGCTGCTCATCGTGACGTCGTCGGCCAACCATGACGAAGCCCATTTCGCCGATGCCGACCTGTTCGACATCCGTCGTGAGAATGCCAGCGACCAACTGACGTTCGGCTACGGCTCGCACCAGTGCATGGGCAAGAATCTCGCCCGCATGGAAATGCAGATTTTCCTGGAAGAGTTCACGCGTCGGCTACCGCACATGAAGCTCGCCGAGCAGAAGTTCACGTACGTGCCCAACACGTCGTTCCGCGGCCCCGAGCATCTCTGGGTGGAGTGGGATCCGGCGCAGAATCCCGAGCTGCGCGATCCGTCCATTCTGGCGCGCCATTCGCCGGTGCGCATTGGCGAACCGTCTGGCCACAGCGTGACACGTCCGGTCGTGGTCGAGTCGGTGTCGCCCGTGGCCGACGGTATCGTCAAGCTGCGCCTGGTGGCGCCCGACGGCCGTGCCATGCCGCGCTGGGCACCCGGCTCGCACATCGACGTCGAATGCGGCGATACCGGGCTCTCGCGTCAATACTCGCTTTGCGGCGACCCGGCGGACGTCGGTGCGTTCGAAATCGCCGTGCTGCACGAGCCGCAGGGCCGCGGCGGATCGAACTGGATGCACACACAGGTCAAGGTCGGCGATCGGCTGCGCGTGCGCGGCCCGCGCAACCACTTCCGCCTGGACGAAACCACGCCGCGCGCGATCTTCGTGGCCGGCGGCATCGGCGTCACACCGATTGCCGCGATGGCCCGGCGTGCAAAGGCGCTCGGCATGGATTACGAGATCCATTACAGCGGCCGAAGCCGTCGCACGATGGCGCTCGTCGACGAGCTTCGGGCACTGCATGGCGAGCGTTTGCACTTGTGGGTGAAGGACGAAGGCCAGCGTGCCGATTACGTCGCCTTGCTCGCCACGCCGCAAGCCGGTACGCAGGTCTACGCGTGCGGCCCGGTGCGCATGCTCGATGCGCTGGCCGAATGCTGCGCCCATTGGCCGGACGATACGTTGCGCGTCGAACATTTCCAGTCGCAGCTTGGCACGCTCGATCCCGAGAAGGAGCATGCGTTCGAAGTCACGCTCAAGGACTCGGGCATCACGTTGACGGTGCCGGCGGACCAGACACTGCTCACGGCGCTGCGCGCAGCCAACATCGACGTGCAGAGCGATTGCGAGGAAGGGCTGTGCGGGTCGTGCGAAGTGCAGGTCCTCGAAGGCGACGTGGACCACCGCGACGTGGTGCTCACACGCGCGGAACGCGACGCCAACACGAAGATGATGTCGTGCTGCTCACGCGCCTGCGGCAAGAAGCTGGTGCTGGCGTTGTAACGCGCGGCCTCGCTCGAGGCAAAGCAAAGGGGGGGGTGCCGCGGCGCCCCCCCTTTTTCGTCCCGCGCACGTTACGCGTCGGTGGATACGTCAATGCGCACGGGCACCGTGCGGGTCACGCAGCATGGTGAACAATGCGATGAGCGCCAGCAGCGCGAAGCCACACATGACAGCCACCAGCGGACGCGGCGTGCCATCGTTGAACAGCCCGAGCAGCCCGCCCGCGGCAAAGCCGAAGCCGTACTGGACGCTACCCACCAACGCCGCTGCCGCGCCTGCGCGCGTCGGATGATTGGCCAGCGCGCCCGCGACCGAATTGGCCGTGATGATGCCGCGCAGCGACATGAACAGGAACAGCATCATCACCATGAGCGGCAGCAGCGCGAAGCCCAGCCAAACCGTCGCGCACAGCACCGACGTGACGATCGCGCAGCCGACGATACCCACGCGCATGAGGCGATAGGGCCCGAATTGCCCGACGCGGCGCGAATTAAAGACCGTCATGCCCGCCATGCCCACGATGTTGATGCCGAACAACACGCCGAAGAACTGCGGCGACACGTGGAAGTACTCCATGTACACGAGCGGCGTACCCGTGATGTAGGTGAACGACGCGCCGAAGACCGCCCCGCCCGCGAGCATGTAACCGACGAAATGCGGATCGCGCAGCAGTTGCCAGTACGACACCGCGACCGCGCGCGGACCGCCCGCCTGACGCGCATGCACCGCCCCCGTCTCCGGCAGGCGCCACAGCGCAAGCATCGCCACCGCGCCAAACAGGGCGAGCACCCCGAAGATCACGCGCCAGGAGGTGAATCGCAGCATCTGGCCGCCGACGAGCGGCGCCACGATCGGTGCCACGCTCATCACCAGCAGCATGATCGAGAAGGCGCGCGCGCTGTTGCGCGGACCGTAGACGTCGCGCACGATGGCCTGCGCTATCACCGGCATCGCACAGCCGCCCAGCGCTTGCACGAAGCGCCACACCATCATGTGATCCATGCTGTCGGCGAAGGCGCAGCCGATGCTGCCGAAGATGTACAGCGCGATGCCCGCCGCCATCGGGCGACGCCGGCCAAAGCGGTCGGCCAGCGGCCCCCAGAGCAGTTGTCCGAACGCGAAGCCGAGGAAGAAGTACGACAGCGTGAGTTGCGCGGCGGCCGCACTCGCGTCCAGCTCATGCCGCATGGTCACCAGCCCCGGCAAGTACATGTCGGTGGAGGCCGGCGCGATCATCATGAACAGGCCGAGAATGCCGAGCAGCACGCGCTCGGACGGCAACGCAGGAGAGAGTTCGGACGTCGATGTCATTGTCGTTCTGGTTATTCAACGCGACGCGTGGCGCATCGCAGAGCCGCCGCAAAATGAACGACGCCCGCCATGATAACGCCGGCGGGCGTCGCACTTTCATACTCGATCGTTATCGGACCCCTAACCGCTGCTCATGGCTGCTCGGGCCGGCCTCGACAGTCCCGCAACGCCAGCAACGAGACGCCCTCAACCGGCGGTCGCGGTGCGCAGATTGCCGCGATCGCCGCGTTGGGAACGGGCAATGGCGAGCACACCGATCAACGACACGCATGCCGGCACGGCCGCCGCGAGGAACAGCGACGAGGACGACCATTGCAGGTGCATCAACGCGCCCCCCAGCACGGGACCGAGGACCGAGCCGATCCGGCCGACACCCAGGCTCCAGCCGATGCCCGTGGAGCGCAGCGATGTGGGGTAGTAGGTCGCCGCCAGCGCGTTGAGCGCCGGTTGCCCGCCGATGATCGAGAAGCCCGCGAAGAAGATCGCAATGAAAACGGCCACCATCGACACCATCACTACCGGATTGCCGATGGCCGCGGTGGCCGCAATGGCGATCAGGAAGGTGACGGCCAGCACGCTCGTGAAGCCCACGCGGTCGATCACGCGACCGAGCAACAACGTACCGATCACACCGCCCGCCCACAGCGCGGTACCGGCCATCACGGCGACCTGCGTCGAGTAACCGGCGTCGCGGATCACCGTCGGCAGCCAGTTCGACAGGAAGTACATGTCGAGCAGGTTGGCGAAATTGATGACCCACAGCAGCAGCGTCACCCGTGCGCGGCCGTCCTTGAACAATTCGATGAACGGCACGCCCTTGGCTTTCTGCTCGTCGAGCACGAACTGTGCGCCAACCGGCACGTCGGCGCCGGGCGCGACGCGCAGCAATTGCTTGCGGATGCGCGCGTTGTCGCTCTTCCTGAACATCAGGAACTGAATCGATTCCGGCAGCGAGATCCACATCAGCAGACCCAGCACCAGCGGAATCGCGCCGCCGATGTAGAACACCGCGCGCCAGCCCAGGCTCGGAATGATGGCAGCGGTGATGAGCCCACCGACCACGCCGCCCAGCGTGAAGCCGCACGACACGATCATCATGAGCGACACGCGCATGCGACGCGGGCTATATTCACCAGCCAGCGCCATGGCATTGGGCATGATGCAGCCCAGGCCCAGGCCCGCGGCGAAACGCCACACGACCAGCTCGGTGATGGAATTGGCGAAGCCCGTGACGAGCATGCACACGGAGAAAAAGAGCGTGGCGCCGATCAGCACCGGGCGCCGGCCCAGCTTGTCGGCCAGCGCCGAGAAGGTCAGCGAGCCGACCAGCATGCCGAACAGTCCCGCGCCGAACACCGGCGAGAGCGTCTCCTTGGCGATGCCCCACTCACGAATCACGACCGGCGCGACGTACCCCATGGCCTGCACGTCGAAGCCGTCCACGACCAGGCACATCGCGCACAACACGATCACCCACCATTGGTACGGGCCAAGACGACTCTCGTCGATCAGCGCGCCCACATTCACTTGTGCTGCTTTCATTCTGTCTCCAAACGTTCTCGCAACTTCGTGTCATTGCGTTCCGGTCGAGGCGCCGGTTTCTTGGTTCGTTGCCTCGTGCCAGGCCCCCTGCCCCCTCCAATCGGGTCGACAGGCGATTTCGGGGCAACACGCGACCGTACCCGGCCATGTTCAGCCCACGAAATTACGCTTTGCGGAAGTTTATCCCGCCGAACGTAAATCGATGCTCAGTGTAAACACTTAGATTCCCGACGGATGCCAGGGGGGACAGCACCCTCGACCGGATCGATCCGGCGACCGACCGCACGGCGCACGATGCGAGACCGGTCTGTGGTTTTTCTCCACTTCGGGATGGGAAGCGACCCGAGTTTCTGTTGGAAGATGCTCAGAAGACGACGAGGGTCGTGGGCGTGGCGTCTCGAGGACGATCCGACGATCGAAAAGCGACGAATTGTCGCAGTTGTGGTTTTTCTACAGATTTTTTAAAGAAGGTTTACCCGTCTAGGGATTTCCCTGATATAGTTGCACCTGTCTCCTCCACCTCCTCCTGGTGGATTTCACGGCCAGCAACGCGCTGGCCGTTTTTTTTTGCGCGCCGGTTCTGTGCGACGCAGACCGCCGCAAGGACGATGGGAGGACAAGGAAGATGAGGGCGCGCGCCAGCCATGGCCCGCGTCGCGCGTTACGCCAAAGGGCACTGGCGCGCTCGTACGGGCACGACGCAACGGCGGCGTTGTGACGAATGCAAGGAAGCGGCGGCGGGTGGCGCCGCGTTCAGTGCGAGGAAGTCGAAGTGGGAGCCGTCGCGCTCTCGTTGGCAACGCGATCCTCGATGCGTTGCTCGATGCGCTTACGAATCTGTGCGGCCGCGGACGACGCGTCTCGCGCCGTAATGCTCGAGAATTCGCAGCGGCCGATGTAGTGACCGTCGCAATAGGCATCGACGGCGCCGTCGAAGCGTTCATCCGCGCGCGGTGTCACGGCACCGGCCAGTTCAAACGGACGCCCTGGCGGCGTGTGGCTGACGTAGTGCCAGGAAAAATGAAATGAGTCGGTCATATGTCCCCTTCCGTAAAGCGACAGCTATGGAACTGCCAGCCAATGCTGTTTTTTCGGAAATCGTAACATGTTCAACAATACCGTCCGACAATCGGAAAAAAAAGCGGCTCGCCAAGACGGCGAGCCGGACAGTCCGTGGAGGTCGGGGGCACTTCATGACCACGGTGCTTTCACTCTAGTCCCGAATCCCTGTCGTTATTCTCGGTAATTTGCCTGATGCGCGCACGGCAGTGTGCCGAACCGCGTCAGCCTCGCTCGGGGACACGCGCCGTATCGCAAGCTCCGCCGGCAGGCCGCCTGCCCGCATCATCGCCCATGTTCACGCGCGCTCGCCAGGCGCATCGACCGCCTCCGGCGCCCGTGCGCCGGCCACACCCGAACCGAGCGCATCGGCCGGCACCGCCTTGCCGAACAACCAGCCCTGCCCGATGGCGCGCGGCGACAGCGCGAGCATGTAGTCTGCCTGCGCCTGGGTTTCGATCCCCTCGACAATGACATCCACCTCGAGCAGCGCGGCCATCTTGCAGATCTGATCGACGATGGCGCTGCCCACCGCGTCGCTCCCGATTGCGTGCGTGAACATCCGGTCGATTTTCAGCGCGTCGACGTTCAATGTCGACAGGTAGGCGAGATTGGAAAAGCCGGTGCCGAAATCGTCGATATGGATCTGATAGCCATCCGCACGCAGCCGGTCGAGTGCCTCTCGCAACCGCTTCATGTTATCGGTCGAGCGCTCAGTGATCTCCAGTGCGATCTGCGCCCGTGGCACGCGCAGCGATGCCGCCATGTGGTTGAGGTAGGTATGGAAACTGCGGTCGACGACGTCCGCCGCGGCGAGATTGATGCTGATGTGAAACTCGGGGTCGGCCAAGGCCCGCCCGTGCATCTCGATGAGCGCACGGCGCACGACCTGTCGGGTGATGAGCCCGAGCACACCGCGCCGTTCCGCGATCGGGATGAACATATCGGGGGAAATCGGCGCGCCTGAGTTGTCGTTGAGCCGCGCAAGCGCCTCCACCCCCACCATCTTGCGATCGCTCAGGCGCACCAGCGGTTGATAGACCACGTGAATGCCCCCGGCTTCCGCGGCCTGCTGCGTCACCCAGTCAATGGACGTTCGGTATCGCCGGCGCGCTCGCCAGGACAACCCGACCGATCCTCCTGCCAGCCCACCGATCGCCAGCGCCAGCGCCAGCCCGGTTGGGTTGCCGGCAAGGCTCGACGACACGTACACGGCCGAGGCACACACGTCCGCCCGGTTCGAGCAAGCCGAGTAGCGTCGCACGACCCCGACATCGAGCCAGCGCGACGTCTCGCCCGGCCGGATGCGCTGCTGGTCATCGAACAGGCCGGCACGCCAGAACTGGAAACGCATGTCGCTCGTCGACGCCACCGACGCGAAGCCCCGGGCGGGCGTGACCAGCCGGTCAGGCAGCACCGGCGGGCTGAACACCACCACGTCGCCAAGACCGACCGCATTGACGCGCACGCCGGGCGTGACGATGCCCGTGAGCGTATGCCAGAGCTTCAGGCCGTTGCGGGTTTCGTGACTCGGGGGAGGCAGTTCGGGCGCCGACGCCATACGGCCGGCCACCGCGGAGCACAGCAGGTGCGAGCCGTGCACGCGCGCGATGTCGTGGAAATAGGGACTGCGCATGGCGACGCGGCGCAGCGCGAGGATGTCCTCGTCGGTGCAGGGCACCGCACCGCTGTACATCGCGCTTTGCAGTGCGTCGCGGCTCGAGACCGACGCGTCGCTCATGAAGCCCATGATGTCCTGCACGTACGCGCGCAGCCGGAAGTCGTCGATGCGCGTCTGCACGATCTGTCCGACCACCAGCATGATCAGCATGCCGGCGATCGCCCCCGCCAGCACCGGCAGCCAGCGAGCCAGCCTTTGTAGCGTTTGCATGGCGTGTGCCGTCCATGTGACGCCCCGGATCCCTGCGGGGGCATGGCCGAAGTGTAGCGCACTGCCACGCCGATGTATCGGATTGCCACACGAGTGCGCGCGAGGCCGCGCCATATCGCAAAGAACCGCGGCGCCGCCGGCCCCGCCACCCCGCTCCGCGGGGCATTGCGCGGACATTCGGCAGTAGGACGAATTGGGGTCGGCGCCCGGTTAAAGTGGCGCCCTACGCCTTCACCCTCACGGCTTCGCCATGACGCTCAAATTTCGCAATCCGGCGAACGGGGATGTCGTCGAGATCACATACCTGTCGTGTGTCGCGGCCTTCTTCCTCGGCCCGCTCTATCTGATGGCCTACGGCTTCCCGTGGCACGCACTCGCGTGGATCACGCTCGCCATCGGCCCGGCGCTGATCTGGAAATCGGCGCTCGCGCTCTCGCTACCCGCCACCTGCCTGCTCTACTCGCTGCTGATTCACCCGCTGCTCGTGGGCCGCCTGCGTGCCAACGGCTGGGCCAGTGCAAGCGACGCGGACGTTGCCAGTGCCGGCCAGCGAGGCTACGACGCCTACCGGGCGAGCGCCTCCACGCGCGGCAAGACCGGCATCGTCCTCGCCCCGGTAGTTCCAGCCCCCGCGTTAGATGTGCGGAGTGCGAACCAAAGTGCAGACATTCTCCCCGACGAAAAGGCGTGCCTTTACTGCGGCGAATACGTCAAGCTTCAGGCCGTGCGCTGTCGTCACTGTCTGGCGAGTCTGCCGGCTGCATCGCAATAAAGCGCTCGAGTGCCGCCGACCCGTGGTCTTCGCGATAAGCGAGACTGATCGGCGCGAGCGGCACCTTGCCCTCGATCGGCCAGAACCCCATGCCCGGCGTACGAATCTGACTGACCGACGCCGGCACCAGCGACACACCGAAGCCAGCCGCGACCATCGGCACGATCGACGTGATCTGTGGCGCTTCCTGGCCGAGCTTCGGCCGAAATCCGGCCGATTCGCACGCCGCGATCGTGCGGTCGTACAACGCCGGACTGATATCTCGCGGCAGGAGAATGAATTCCTCGTTCGCCAATGCCGACAGCGGCACGCGCTCGCGCGCACACATCGGATGCCCGAGCGGCAGCACCAACACCATCGGCTCGTCGGCCACGGGCACACTTGCAATGCCGGGCGGCCATTCGAACGGCGTTCGCACGAACGCCGCATCGACGGTCTCATCCCCTAACGCCGCCAGCAGATTCGCCGTGTTGCTTTGCTGAGGATGCAACTGAACGTCCGGATAACGCGCGCGAAAGTCACGGATCCAGGCAGGAATGCGGGGTTCGAAATACGTTGCGCCGGCGAACCCGATGTGAATATGCCCCGCTTCGCCGCGCGAGATTTGCTGCATTCGGCGCTTGACGCGCGCCACTCGCTCGAGGATCTGCCGCGCCTCAGGCAGGAAGGCCTCGCCCAGTTCCGTAAGCACCACGTCGCGCGGCAGGCGCACGAACAGCGGGCCGCCCAATTCCGTTTCCAACTGCCGAATCTGCAGGCTTAACGGCGGCTGCTGAATGCCCACGCGCGCCGCCGCCCGCGTGAAATGACGCTCCTCGGCCACGGCAATGAAGTATTGCAAATGCCGCAATTCCATGACGGTTCCCCAGATGGCCCGTGCCCATTGGGCTTTGCGCCATTAATACATAAAAAATATGAAAACTCGATGTCCAATATATTGGAAATGTGACCGATGGGTCAATACACTTCGAGTCAAGCGCGAACCGCGCCCGAGAATCTCCGGGACACGCGCCGAATTCAAGAGATTCGAATAAGAGAGACGAGGAGCGTCAGATCGCATCCGCCTGGCGTCGCTGCGCGACCGGGTGATGAGCGCCGACGATGCCGCGAAGCTGATCGGCGACGGCATGGTGGTCGGCATGAGCGGATTCACCCGCGCCGGCGACGCCAAGGACATGCCGATTGCGCTGGCAAAGCGGGCAAAGGCCCACCCAATGAAGATCACGTTGATCACCGGGGCATCGCTCGGGCACGACTCCGACAAGACGCTCACGCAGGCCGGCGTGCTTGCCAAGCGCCTGCCGTTCCAGGTCGACACGACGTTGCGCGGCGCGATCAATCGCGGCGAGGTCATGTTCGTCGACCAGCATTTGTCCGAGACCGTCGAGTTCTTGCGCGCCGGCCAGTTCGGCGGGCTCGACGTGGCCGTGATCGAAGCCGTGGCCATCACGGAAGACGGCGGACTCGTGCCGAGCTCGTCAGTCGGCAATTCGGCGAGCTTCGCGATTCTCGCGGACAAGGTCATCGTGGAGATCAACCTCGCGCAGCCGCTCGCGTTCGAGGGCATGCACGACATCTGGATTCCGGCCCAGCGCCCGCACCGCACGCCGCTGCCCATCGTCGACGTGCGCGACCGCGTGGGCACGAACGTGGTGAAGATCGCTCCCGAAAAGATCGCGGCCATCGTCATCACCGATACGCCCGACAGCGCTTCGAACGCGCTGCCGCCCGACGCCGAAACGCAAATGATCGCCGGCCACTTGATCGAGTTCTTCCAGCATGAAGTCTCGCGTGGACGCCTGCCGCGCACGCTGCCCGCCATTCAATCGGGCATCGGCACGATCGCGAACGCGGTGCTCTCGGGCTTCCTCGAATCGCCGTTCGAGGATCTCACGATGTATTCCGAGGTGCTCCAGGACTCGACCTTCGAGCTCATGGATGCGGGCAAGATGGTATTCGCTTCGGGGTCGTCGATCACGGTGTCGCAAGCCGTCCAGGACCGCGTATTCAAGCACCTCGAGCGCTATCGCGACAAACTCGTGCTGCGGCCGCAGGAAGTCAGCAACCACCCCGAAGTCATTCGCCGTCTCGGTCTGATCGCGCTGAACACCGCGCTCGAAGCGGATATTTACGGCAACGTGAATTCCACTCACGTGGGCGGCACGCACATGATGAACGGCATCGGTGGCTCGGGCGACTTCGCCCGCAACGCCCGCGTGGCGATTTTCGCCACCAAGTCGATCGCCAAGGACGGCAGGATATCGAGCATCGTTCCCATGGTGCCGCACGTCGACCACAACGAGCATGACGTCGACATCATCGTGACCGTAGAGGGTCTGGCCGACCTGCGCACGCTCGCCCCGCGCGAGCGCGTGAATCTGGTGATCGACCATTGCGCCCACCCGAGCTACCGCGACGTGCTGCGCGACTACTACCGCGATGCACTGCGATATGGCGGACAGACGCCGCACGCGCTCGAGCGCGCTTTCGACATGCACATCAACCTGCGCGAGCGCGGCTCGATGCTCGCGGGGAAGTGACGCAGGACGGTCCGTGCCGGCCGCTCAACCGGGCCGCGGCTGAGCGCGGAACGATCCATCGGCATCGACAGCGCTGATCGGCAAGTCGGTGCCGCACCGCACATGGGACGCATGCGGTTCCATGGGCCGGGCGCTGGTGAGAGCGCCACGGCATTCGCGGCTCGCCGGCATGTGCGGGCGGGCCGCTTTTTCTTCCCGTCGGCGTGGGCTCAGGCGCTCAGTCGCTGCCGCTGCGCGGGCTGCGACATCTGTACAACGCGTGCGTCCCGCGGCGCCTGGCCGGGCGATGCACGCCGCGACGCGAGCGCCGTATTCTCGCCGCCATCGAGACGGAACACCGACACCAGTTCGCGCAGGCCGCTCGACTGGGCGGCCATCGACTGGGCGGCGGCCGACGCCTGCTCCACCAGCGCTGCATTCTGTTGCGTCACCGCGTCCATCTGCATGACGGCCTGATTGACTTGCTCGATGCCGGTGCGCTGCTCGGTGGACGCCGCGGCGATTTCCGCCATCAGGTCGGTCACGCGCTTCACGGCGTGAACGACCTCGTCCATCGTACTGCCCGCCTCCGAGACCAGTCTGGCGCCGTCGCTGACCTGACGCGTCGAGGCGTCGATCAGCTCCTTGATCTCCTTAGCGGCATTGGCGCTGCGCTGTGCCAGCGTGCGCACTTCGCCCGCCACCACGGCGAAGCCTCGTCCCTGCTCCCCGGCGCGCGCCGCCTCAACCGCCGCGTTGAGCGCGAGGATATTGGTCTGGAAGGCGATCCCCTCGATCACGCTCGTGATGTCCGAGACGCGTGCCGATCCGTCCGAGATCTCGCGCATCGTCTCGACCACCTGACGCACCACTTCGCCGCCACGCTGCGCAATGTGCGAAGCATTCGTCGCGAGCATGTTGCCCTGCTCGGCGTTGTCGGCGTTCTGCTTCACGGTGGTGGTCAGCTCTTCCATGCTTGCCGCTGTCTCCTCCAGCGATGCCGCCTGCTGTTCCGTTCGAGACGACAGATCGGTGTTTCCCGCGGCAATCTGTGCCGAGCCGGTGGCAATGCTCTCGCTGCTGTTGCGCACCTGACCGACAACGCTCGCGAGCTTCGTGTTCATGTCGCGCAGCGAGCCGAGCAGTTGCGCGAGCTCGTCCTTGCCCTGCACTTCGATGCGCGAGGTCAGATCGCCGCGCGCCACCGTTTGCGCGATGTGCACACAGCGACCGACGGGCACCGTGATCGAGCGTGTGATGAGCAGCGCGATTGCCGTGTTCACGCCAAGCGCAACGAGAATCAGCACGAGCGCGGCGACAAGGGCGGTGTGGTAGCTGGTGGCGGCGGCATCGGTCGCGGCCACGGCGCCGGCGCGGTTCACGGCCACGTGCTCGGCCAGACGCTGGCCGAGTGCCGCGAACGCCGACACCGCATCCGTCATCGCCAGTGTGCGCGCCTGCCCTTTCGCGTCGTCGTCGCCCGTGGACAGTTCGGCAATGCGGTTATCGATGGCGAGATACTTGCCCCAGGCCTCACGCACGGCGTCATAGGCGCGCCGGTCCTCGTCGGAGGCCACCATGCCGTTGTAGCGCTCGAGCGTCCTGGTCATCATGTCGATCGCCGCGCGGCGCTTGTTCGTTTCGTCGACACGCGTGCCGTCGACCGTCGTGAGCAGCAACGCCAGCGTGGCACGACGGGTGGCGTTGGCGGCCACCTGCGCCTCGCCGAGCGTCTGCACGCTCGGTAGCCAGTTGTCGGCCAGATCGCGCGTGCCCGCGTAGATGCGCGACGCCTGAAACACGGCCATGCCACCCACAATGCACAACAAAACCAGCGTAATCGCGAACCCAATGCTCAACCGTGTGCCGATTTTGAGACTTCCCAAGAACCTCATGCCTGCTCCAATGCGATAAAAACCGAACAATCGCACTGATTAACGGGCGAGCATTGGAAAAGCTTGAGTCAATTCCCCCCTGATTCCCACCTTATGGGTTTCCATATATCGGTGGCAAGGAAAATCACGCCACTTTCCATAAGCAAGGAATACCCATTTCTGGCCTTCATCGCCAAATCGATGAAAACCGGAACAGGCGCCGCATGATATGCGGCTTCATATATTTCTTAATCCACAGGCAAGAATATGAATGCGAACGGATCACTTGCTGGCGCCGTCGAAGGGCGTGGGATGCACGGTATCGAGATCGATGTCGTCGATGCAGCGTACGTTGACCGCCGCCATCTTGCCGCCGTCCGGCCTTTCACCGAACGCAAATGCCTCGACCCCGCATTCCGGACAAAACTGATGACGAATGACGTGCTTGTTGAAGAGATACTCCCTTGCATTTCCTGCACCAGCCGTTTGCGAAAATTCATTCATCGGCGTAAACGCGAGAATCAATCCGCGCTTTTTACAGATTGAACAATTGCACGCAATTGTTTTGGACAAATAAACATTCGCGGTAAATCTCAAATTACCGCAATGGCATCCGCCGGAATATTGCTGGTTCGCCATGCCGTATCTCCTGACGATATTGGAAATGGGCCGACGGGAACAGGGAGAGGGAAAAACGTGGAGCGTGAGGAGGCCCGCCGGTGTGCGCTCCATTGTGCGGCAATTTCGGCGGGAGGGCGAGCTCACGCGGCCGGAACAACGCCACGGTCTCGCCCATCGGGTCGACCGGCCCCGCGTGCGCGACAATCGTGCGCCGGTCAGCCCTGGGCGGCGGCGGCGGCCTCGGACTGCTCGATCGCCTTGACGATGATGCGCAGTGTGGCGTCGAGATGATCTTCCGTATGACGCCGGGCGGCGGCCACGTCGCGCGCACGGTATTCATCGAGCATCTTCTGGTGCTCCTGATTGCTCACCTCGACGTGTACGGGACGCATATAGAGCGACAGCGCAATGTAGGGCCCCGAAGCGTCACGCAGCGTTTTGATCAGATGCGCCAGCCGCGAGTCGTCCTGCGACGCCCATAGCGCGGCGTGAAACGCCTGGTTCAGTTCGGTCCACTTGACGACGTCCGACGTCGCGAGCATTTCCGCATGCAGCGCCTGCGCGCGGGCGATATCGTCCTCGCGAATCGTGGCCATCGCCTGCTCGGCCATCATCGGCTCGAGGGTCTTGCGCAAACGGTAAAGCTCGTTGACGTCGTCCACCGTGAGTCCGCGCACCACGGCGCCCCGGTGAACGTCGAAGAACACCAACCCCTCCGAAACCAGCGTGCGCAGGGCTTCGCGCACAGGCGTGGTCGACATTTCCAGACGGCGCGCGAGGTCGTCCTGCCGCAGGCGGTCGCCCGCCTTGAGCCGGCCCTGGAGAATCTCGGTGCGCAGTGTCTCGATGGCGTACTGATAGGCCGTGAGCCGGCGACGGCCGGTCGTGCCGGCCGAAGCGGCCGAAGCGGCAGTGGCGGCGGAGGACGTGCTTTTCAATGGGGTAACGTGTGAAGATTATTGACGCGTGAGTTTACTCCAATTTGCCAGCGCCTCTCCCACGTCGCGGGCCCCCACGCCCGAGGCCAGCAACGCGCTCACGAGCAGGCGAGACTTCAGCGCCGACAACCAGCCGGACATGTGCGCACCGCGCCGCACCAGGTCGATTTCCGCGCCCACGTAGCCATACGTCTGCGACGCCGTGGCGCCGGCCGAGGCGCGACTGGCGATCACGACCGGCACCTGCGCGGTCAGCTCGCCGATGCGCGCGGCGAAGCCGAACGACACGTGCCCCGCCCCCTGCGCCGCGATCACCACCGCTTCGTAGCCGGCCTTGACGGCCAGCTCCGCGAGCTCGCCCTCGTCACCCAGCACGGCCGTGACCAACGCCACTTTCGGCCACGCACGCACCGGACGCGCCAGCGGCGCCGGGCGCGCCGGCGGCGCGTGGAAGAACGTCGGACGGCCCTCCACCACGCGCGCGGCGACGCCGCCGTCGTGCGACACGAACGCCTGGACCGCCAGCGAATCGCCCTTGCTCACCCAACGCGCGTAATGAACCGTGTCGTTCATGACCACCAGCACACCGCGTCCGGCGCTGTCCGGATGTATCGCCGTACGCACCGCCGCGAGCAGATTCGCGGGACCGTCAGCGCCGGCGGCCTGCGGCGCCCGCATCGCCCCGGTCACGATGAGCGGCGCGGGCAATTTCCAGAACAGATCCAGCAGGAAGGCCGTTTCCTCCAACGTGTCGGTGCCCTGCGTAAGCACGACGCCTGCGGCCCCCTCGCGGACCTGCGCCTCCGCCCACGCGAGCGCCTCCATCAGATCGTCGTAGCGCAACGAAGCACTCGGCAGTTGACGAAGCGACGCCGTGCGGATCGTCGCGATCCCGGGCAGGCCCGGCACCGAGCGGGCCAGTTGCTCGGCGTCGAGTGTGGGGACGACGCCGCCCGCGGCATCGGAGGGCGTCATGCTGATCGTGCCGCCAAGCGAGGCGACGGCAACTACGGGAAGCGATTGGGACATGTTGAGCGAAGTCGATGAGGTGAATGGGTGAGGTGAATGAGGTGGACGCGTGTTTTTGATTTCGGTTGATATGCATTGTGCATTATATATAATCGACAATCGTTTGCGAAGGGCATCGGGTGCTTCGCAGCCAATTCGACATCGAGGAGACGTCATGCAACCAACAACGGTGGGCCATCCGGCCGCTGGGGCGACGCGATACCGGTTCGCGGTGTTCGCGCTGATCGTGGTGATTGCGCTGGTGAACTACATCGACCGGGGAGCGATTTCGTACTCGGCCGGGCAGATCACGGCCGAGTACGGTTTCGACCGCGCGGGCTGGGGCGCCGTGCTCGGATACTTCGGCTACGGCTACATGTTCGGTGCGTTGTTCGGCGGCGCGCTGGCGGATCGTCTGGGCGCCAAGAAGGTGTGGGTCATCGCGGGCATTGCCTGGTCGGCCTTTGCCATTGCGATGATCTGGGCGGGCGACATCGGCATTGCGGTGTTCGGCGGCTCGGCGTTGACCGGATTCGCCACGATTCGCGTGCTGTTCGGCTTTGCCGAGGGTCCGGCCTATTCCATCATCAACAAGACGATGTCGGCCTGGGCGTCACCCTCCGAGCGAGGCTTCGCCGTGTCGATCGGCTTGTTGAGCACGCCGCTTGGCGCGTTGCTCACGGCGCCAGTGGCCGTCGGCTTGCTGCTGCTCACCGATAGCTGGCGCACGATGTATGTCGTGCTCGGCATTGCGGGCTTCGTGCTGATCGCGCTGTTCGCCCGCGTCTATACGAACCGGCCCGAGGACAATCCGCGCGTGAACGCGGCCGAGGTGGCGCTGATTCAGGCGGGGCGGCCAGCGCAGACGACGACCGCGGCCGCCGCGGCCAGCGACATGCCGTGGTGGAGCTTTTTCCGCAGCAAGACGCTGGTGTTCAACTCGATCGGCTACTTCGCGTTCATCTACGTGAACTTCATGCTGCTCACCTGGACACCGAAGTATCTCGCCGACGAGTTCCACTTCACGCTGTCGTCGCTCTGGTACGTGGGCATGATTCCGTGGACGGGCGCGTGCGTAACGGTGCTGCTCGGCGGGCGCATCTCCGACTGGCTGTATCGCAAGACGGGCAAGCTGGTGATCGCACGCAGCTGGTTTGCGGCCGCGGCCCTGACGTGCACGACGCTGTGCTTCCTGATGGTGTCGCAAGCGCACAGCGTATGGGCCGTGATCGCGTTGATGACGCTGGGCAACGCCCTGAACGCACTGCCGAACTCGGTCTACTGGGCAGTGGTGATCGATACGGCACCCACGCGCGTGGGTACGTTCAGCGGCCTGATGCACTTCATCGCGAACATCGCGTCGGTGCTGGCGCCCACGCTCGCCGGCATTCTCTCGGCGAAGTACGGCTATTCGTCGATGTTCGTGGCCACCTCGGTGGCCACGGCAATCGGCGTGATCGCCATGCTGCAGGTCAAGCCCGGCGTCGGGCCGGCGCTCGGTCGCCGCGACGTGAAACCCGCGTCCGCCTGAGCGAGCCATCGGGACGCATGACGTCTCGCGATATCATTTCCCGAATACCGAATACGGGCATCCGTCGATGCCGCTCAGGAAAACGATGACGATGCGCCGGCCGGTGTCATGCACACCGACCGGCGCTTGCGCGAGACACCCGCATGAACCTTCAGCATCTGCATGCCTTCACGATCGTCGCCCAGCAACAAAGCATTCGCAGCGCGGCGCGCGTGCTGGGACTCTCGCAACCGGCGGTCACGCGCATCATGCGCGAGCTCGAACGCAACGTCCAGACGCCCTTGCTGCATCGTGGCAGCAAGGGAATCGAACTCACCGCGTTCGGTCACGCATTGCTCAGACGTGCCCATCTGATTCTCGAGGAAGCGCGCAAGGCGCAGGACGAACTCGATCAGATGCGCGACGGCGCGGGCGGCAGCCTGAACATCGCCATCTCGTCGACCGCGGCGCTGTCGATGTTTCCGCAGGCGTTGCAGCGCTTTCGCGAGCGCATGCCGCGTGTCGCGCTCACGATCAGCGAGTCGGCGCCGCCGCACACCCAGGACCTGCTCGAAGCCGGACGGCTCGACTTTGCCGTGCTCACGGAGCTCGGCGACGGCGCCGCGGACGGGTTCGAGCGCACCGTCCTGCTGCCGATGCAACTCGTCGTTGCCGGTCGCAAGGGACACCCGCTGCGCGGCGCGAAGTCGATCGCCCAACTGCGTGAGAGCCTGTGGCTCGTGCCGGGTATCGGCGACAGCGCCACCGACTACCTGAGCCGCGTGTTCCGGGACCACCGCCTGAGCGCGCCGCAAGACGTGATCTCATGCCGCTCGATCGTCACCGCATTGAGCATCATGGAAAATTCCGATGCGCTGGGCATCTTCTCGCGCGTGGTGCTCGACCGGCGCCAACGTATTGCCAATCTGAGCCTTCTCCACCTGACGGAGCCCCTGCCGGTGGCCTGCCTGTCGCTCGTGACGCGCCCCCAGTCCCAGCCCACGCCCGCTGCTCGCTGCCTGATGACCTGTCTGGCCGAGGCTGCCGCGAGTCTGCGCGAAACGGCCCCCTGAGCCCCCCCAAAGGCGCGGTGAGCCCGGGATCGCTTCCCGCGCACCGATAACAAATACTGATATCAAGAATAAATTTCTTATCTTTTTGCTATAGGGTCGCAGCGCTAATATCCCCCTGCTCCGTTCGCCATCTCGCGCCGATCTCGCGCCCCGGGCCGACACCGCGCGAGCGCGCGAGGAGTCACGACAACAACCGATACGCGGTCCGGCGCAGGCCGGGGCGTGTCCGAGGAGGATGAGGATGACGGCTTCGCAAGACATCGAGCAATACTTTTCTTCGACCTACGCCCTGGCGCGCGAGCGCTTCCTGGACGCGGCGCGGCGACACACCGACGAGATCGACGCCTACCCGATCGAAGCGCGGGGCGCACAAGGCGAGGCGCTCTTCACCGATGTGGCGATGATCGCGCCCCCGAATGCCCGCCGGCTCCTGATCCTGACGTCGGCCACGCACGGCGCCGAGGGGCACTGCGGTTCGGGCTGCCAGTTGGCGCTGCTCAACGACGCCCCCATGCTCGCGCGCGCCGCCGAGGCAGGCGTGGCGCTGCTGCTGGTCCATGCCGTCAATCCGTTCGGATTCTCATGGAGCAGCCGGACCAACGAGGACAACATCGACCTGAATCGCAACGCGCAGGCCTTTGGCGCCGCGCCGCTGCCGGTCAACGCCGACTATGCCGAGGTCCACGACTGGCTCGTGCCCGCCGAGTGGCCGCCCACCGAGCAGAACGAACGTGCCATCGCCGAGTACATCGCGCAGCAGGGCATGCCGCGCTTTCGCAATGCCGTGTCGAGCGGACAGTACACCCATGCCGGCGGGCTGTTCTACGGCGGGCAGGCGCAAAGTCGTTCGCTTCAGACGCTGTGCCACGTCTTGCGCACGCAGGCCGCGCGCTATGGCGACATCGGCTGGATCGACTATCACACCGGGCTTGGCCCGCAAGGCCATGGCGAAAAGATCTTCGCGGGCCGTCGCAACGAGGAGGAAGTCGAGCGCGCACGGCGGTGGTGGGGTGCGGATATCGCCGTGCCGTTCGCCGGCACGTCGGCGTCGGTCGACGTCACGGGTCAGCTCGCTTCGACGATCTATACGTGCTGCCCCGACGCACGCGCGACCCTGATGGCGATGGAATACGGGACCCAGCCGTTCGAGGTCGTCGTCGACGCATTGCGGGGTGAGGCGTGGCTGCGCGCGCACCCCGACGCACCGGCCGACGTGGCCGCGGCCCTGCGTCAGCGCGTGCGCGAGGCATTCTATTGCGATCACGACGCATGGAAGGGCATGGTCCTCGGTCAGAGCCGGGTCGCCGTGCTCCAGGCCATTTGCGGTTTGGCGGCGACATGACATCACGCCCTCCCCCCGCGCCTTGGCCCACAGCGGACAACGCGGTGAAACGGCGGTATCGCCTCTCCTCCCGGCGTCGTTGTTCATCCGCGCTGTTTCAGCAAGTCTTCTCGCACATCAAGGATTCGCCATGAATCATGCGTCTGTTGTCCTGCCCGCCAATGCAAAGACGGCCCCGCCCATGTGGCGCGTCATCGCCGCCGCCACCATCGGCAATGCACTCGAGTGGTTCGATCTCGTCGTGTACGGCTTTTTCGCCGTCACGATTTCCCGACTGTTTTTCCCTTCAGGCGACTCGACCGTTTCACTGCTGCTCACGCTCGGCACGTTCGGCGTGTCCTTTTTCATGCGCCCGCTCGGCGCGATCGTGCTCGGCGTGTATGCCGACAAGGCCGGGCGCAAGGCCGCGCTCACGCTGTCGATCCTGTTGATGATGATCGGCACGCTGATCATCGGCGTCATGCCGACGTACGCCTCCATCGGGGTGCTCGCACCGGTGGGTCTGGTCCTCGCGCGCATGATCCAGGGGTTCTCCGCGGGCGGCGAATTCGGCAGCGCCACCGCATTTCTTGCCGAGCAGTCGCCCTCGCGCCGCGGATTCTTCGCAAGCTGGCAGGCGTCGAGCCAGGGGATGACGACGTTGCTCGCATCGCTCTTCGGCGCGGTGCTAACCGGCAATCTGAGCGACGCCCAGATGCAAAGCTGGGGCTGGCGTATTCCGTTCCTGTTCGGCCTGCTGATTGGCCCGGTCGCCTATTACATCCGCACGCACATGGACGAGACGCCGGAGTTCCTGGCGGCCGAGACCACGCACTCACCGCTTGCGCAGACATTCGCGAGTCAGAAGGAGCGACTGCTGCTCGCCATCGGCGTGGTGATCCTCGCCACGGTTTCCGCCTACCTGATCCTGTTCATGCCGACGTACGCGGTCAAGCAACTCGGCGTGTCGGCGTCGACGGTTTTCACGGCCATCATCGCCACCGGCGTGATCCAGACCGTGGGCGCACCACTCGTCGGTCATTTTTCCGACAAGCACGGACGCACCGGCATGATGCTCGCGTCCGCCGTGCTCATCCTGCTGTTTTCATGGCCCGCGTTCTACCTGCTCGACCTGCATGCCACGTTCGGCGCGATGATTGCGGTGCAGATCGGCATCGGGGTGGCGAGCGTGATGTACTACGGCGGGATGCCGGCGCTGCTCAGCGAGCTCTTCCCGACGCAAACCCGCACGACCGGCATGTCGATCGCCTATAACCTGGCGGTGACGATTTTCGGCGGCTTCGCGCCGTTCATCATCACGTGGCTCATCCAGGCCACCGGCAGCAAGCTCGCGCCGAGCTTCTACCTGATGGGCGCCGCGGTGCTGAGCATGATCGCGCTGCTGCGCATCCGGGTGCTCAACGCCCGCTGACGCGTATCGACTCGCGCTGAACCACCAGGATCGGCGCGATCGTCGCGACCACCGGAACCATCGGGACCGCCGCCCCCGCTACCAGGGCAGGCGCTGGCCATCGTACGCACGAAAGCCGCCGCTGTCCTCGGGTTGCAAGGCATCGATGACGGACAACAAATCCCGTGCGGCGGCGCCCGGCGCGCGCCCGATCTGCGCCCCCCGAAACGGCGCGGAAAGCGCCGAGTCCACCGTGCCGGGATGCAGTGCCGCGACGACCAGTTGCGGGTGCGTACGGGCCAGCTCGATCGCCGCGGTCTTGACGACCATGTTGAGCGCCGCCTTCGACGCACGGTAGCTGTACCAGCCCCCGAGGCGATTGTCCCCGATGCTGCCCACCTTGGCCGAGAGCACTGCCACCAGGCTGCGCTCGGTGCGCGCAAGCTGTGGGGCGAAATGCGCGATTGCCAGCGCGGGCCCGATGGTATTGACGGCGAAGCTGCTCGTCATGTGCCGAGCGCTCAGGTCGGCGAGTCGCTTCTCGGGCGTGCCGGTCGGCCCCTGGAGCATGCCAGTGGCAACGACCATGAGGTGCCACGGACCTTGTGCGGCCACGGCTGCGGCGGCATCCACGATGCTCGCCGGGGCCTCGAAGTCGATGGCTGGCACGCTGGTGCGTCCCAGTGCCAGCACGGTGGCGCAACGTGGGTCGTCTCGCAGTGCGTGGCAAATCGCGGCGCCGATGGCGCCCGAGGCACCAAGTACGATAGCGCGGTAACCGGATACCAGGGATTTCATCGGTTTGCTCTCCAACGCCGGGCGTTACAAGGTGTCCAGTCGCTCGCGCAACTTCGCGGCATGCGCACGTAGCGCCTCGCGCTGCGCGTCGTCCATCTTTTGCCACTGGCGGAAAACGATCGCAAGGCGCGGGTTGTCCTGCAGCGTGGGCGCATGGTGGTCAAAGAAATCCCAGTAAAGCGCGTTGAACGGGCAGGCGCGCGCACCGGTTTTTTGCATGGGATCGTAAGCACAGCCCTGGCAGTAATCGCCCATTCGCCGCAGGTAGGCAGCACTGCTCACATAGGGTTTCGTGGCAATCAGTCCGCCATCGGCGCGCTGGCTCATGCCAAGTGTGTTCGGCAGCTCCACCCACTCGAATGCGTCGATGTACACGCCCAGATACCAGCGATGCAGCGCCTGCGGGTCGAGTCGGGCCAGCAAGGCGAAATTGCCGATCACCATGAGCCGTTGGATATGGTGCGCATGCGCGGTTTGCAGGGACTGCGTGATGGGCGGGTGTTGCCGTTCCAGAACCAGTCCGGCAAGGGGGTCTCGTGATTCAGGACGTTGTGCGACGCGTAGTCGGGCATCTTCGCCCAGTAAATGCCGCGCACGTATTCTCGCCACCCCGCGATCTGCCGCACGAAGCCCTCCACCGCGGCAAGCGGCGCCCGGCCCGCAGCGTAGGCAGCCTCCGCACGCCGCACCACTTCCAGGGGATGCAGCATCTTGACGTTGAGCGCGAACGACAGAAGCGAATGGAACAGGCGCGGCGCGCCGGCGGCCAATGCATCCTCGTAGTCGCCGAAGTGCGGCAGCGCCTGTGTGATGAAAGCCTCAAGGCAGGCCAGCGCCTCCGTGCGGTTGACCGGCCAGCGCATCGCGTCGGCCTGAGGATCGCCGAAGCTGCGCACGCCTGCGCGCTGCAGCATTTGCCACAGCGCCCGGTGATCGTGTCGCGGGCGCCAGTCCGTCGGCTCTGGCGGCGTTCCCGGCCAGCGCTTGCGGTTGTCCGAGTCGAAATTCCACCGACCGCCTTGCGGGCCGCCGTCGGCATCGAGCAGCAAATGCCAGCGCCGGCGCATGTTCCGGTAGAAGTGCTCCATCAACCACTGCTTGCGCTCGCCCATGAGCGAGGCAAGCGCGTCACGCGGCGTCAGGAAATGTTCGCTGTCCACCACCGCCCAGTCCAGGGGCTGAGACATCCCCCAACTGTTGAGTTGCGCGTCCAGTCGCCATTCGTCCGGCTGTTGCCACTCGACCCGGCGGGCGCCGTAGTGATCGGCGAGTGCCGCCAGATTTTCCGTGATGGATTGACGATTGCTCGGATGGTCCAGTGCCACGTAGCGCACACGGTGCCCTCCGGCGCGCAGGTGCCGGGCAAAGTCACGCATCGCGGCGAATATGGCGATGATCTTCTGGGCATGGTGCAGCACGTAGTCGGTTTCCTGCCGCACTTCCATCAATACGTAGACGACCGCTGGGTCCACCCGCGAAAACCAGCGATGGCCCGGGTGCAATTGGTCTCCCAGCACCAGGCGCAGGGTATGAGTCGGTGGTTCGGTATCGGCATGCATGGCAAGACGCGCCCCCCGCGGCGCAAGGCGGCGGCTTATCGATCGAGCATCTGGCGCAATGAGGCCAGACCGCGACGGATCCAGCTCTTCGCCGTGCCCTCCGGCACGCCGAGGACCTGCGCCAGTTCGGTATAGGAGAAGCCACCGAAATAGGCCACCGTGATCGCCTGACGCTGTTGCGCCGAGAGTGTGGACAGCGCCTCGCTCAGTTGTCGCGAGGCTCGCCTTGTCTGGCTGATCTCGTCGGGCGACGCGGTGTCCGACGGAAGCGATGCCATCAGCGCGTCGTCCGCCACGAGTGGCTTCTGCCCACGCAGATGATTGATCGCCCTGTGCCGGGCGATGGTGAAGATCCACGGCAGCACGTCGCCCCGCTGCGCATCGAATATGACGCTGCGCTGCCAGAGCGCCATGTAGATATCCTGCAAAATGTCTTCCGCCTCGGCGCGGCCGTTGACGATGCGCAGGATCGCGCCGAGGATCAGCGACGATGTTCGCCGGTAGAACTGTGCGAACGCTTGCGCGTCACCGCGCTGGGCATTCGTGAGCAGGAGTGCGAGGCCCTCCTTGTCGATGGGTGCGGATCTCGCGCTGACGCCGGGCACCTTGAATCCGTGCGTCTGCGGCGGCGTCCCCACCGGGCTGGGCGCCGGCGCGACACCACGCGCCTTGGCGGCAACGGGCGGAGCGGGCTGAGTGACGTCGGCGATTGTCATGGCGACATTTCGAGAAAGGATCGGGCCGCGGCGCGCGTGCGCTTACCGGGCGCGCGACGCCATCAACGCCAGGAATTCCCGGCGAAGCGCGGAGTCCTCGAGGAATCGCCCGCGCATCACGCTGCTCACCATGCGTGCGCCGTCGTCCTTCGTCCCGCGCCAGTGCATGCAGAAGTGATCCGCCTCCATGACGACAGCCAGGCCGTCCGGCGCAATCTTTTCCTCGAGCAGATCGGCAATCTGCTTGACCGCTTCTTCCTGAATCTGTGGCCGCGCCATGACCCAGTTGAGCAGCCGCGCGTATTTCGACAACCCGGGCAAATTGGAGTCGGCGTTGGGCAGCACGCCGATCCACGCATGCCCCATGATCGGGCACAAGTGGTGCGAGCAGGCGCTGCGCACGCGAAGCGGGCCGATCAGCGTGAGCTCGTTCAACTGGCCGATGTTCGGGAATTCGGTGATCGCCGGAGGCGGCTCGTAGCGCCCCGCGAACACTTCCTTCACGAACATTTTCGCGACGCGTTTGGCGGTGTCCCGGGTGTTGTGGTCGTTGTCGACATCGATGACGAGTGCGCGAAGCGCATTCTCGATATGCACGGTGACTTCGTCCTGAAGCCTGTCAACGTCGCCCTCGCGAAGGTAGGCAGCGATATTGTCGTTGGCATGAAAACGGACACCGGCACCGCGAAGACGCTGACGGATCGCCTGCGACAGCGGAATCCCCTCCTGAGGGCCCTGCGTAATGGCAATGGCCTGCTGTGAATCGATGACTGCGCCCATGAAATGCTCCCGATGGAAGAGGGTCCGAATGCGAATCGTGTTTCAGCGCTCGCCGCGCCGTAGTGCGGGAACGGTTGCCGGCACCGACCAGCCCTCGTGCTCGACGACCGCCGCCAGCGCGTCCTCGAACAGCGCCACGGCACGGTTGGCGGCATCGCCCAGATGCTGGTGAAGCAAGGCGTCGGCGCGCGAGCGCGACACGCATTCGTCGCTGTAACGCTCGAAGGCGGCGATCTGCAGCAGCAGCTCGCCGATATGCTTGGGACATTCGCACGCGATCGTCGAGGACTGCCGGGTCAGCCGGGTCAACGTTTGTTCATCGAACCGGCGCGGCAATCTCGACCAGAGCCGCTGGCGGGCCGACCCGCGAGCGTCGTTGCGTGCAAAAGACTGCGCGAAATCGGAGAGAAGCTCGTCCGCATGGAGCAGAGCACCGGAAGTGCGCATCAGGCGAATGCCTTCCAGACGGGCAAGATCGACGGCCCGCCGTGTGCCGAATGCATAGACGACGAGCACGTGGTCGCAGTGCGCCCTGCGCGCAGCCGCGACGATGGACAGCACGGTGTCTTCGTGCAACGCCTCGACCCGCACGACCATGCCGCTGACAGTGGCGGACGTGGGATCGACGCCAGGAATCGCCTCGGCTCGCGAAAACGCCTGGCACGTGACGCCGTCGGGTATGGCGGACGCGGCGTCATCGCCGAAGCCCACGATGAACAGGTTTGCGCCGTGGGGCACGTAGGGAACGTGGGGCGCAGACGTCCCGACGGCGGCGCCACTCGCCAGTCGGCTCAACTGCTCGTTGTCCAAATGCGCGATGGCGCCGATCGCATGGCCCCCGTCGACCAGCGACTTGATCGTCTTCAGCCGGCTCACGTCCATGTCGGAATACAGGCGCTGACCCGAGGCGCTCGTGGGCGGGGAAATCACGCCATAGCGCTGCTCCCAGATCCGCAACGTGGCGGCGGGCATGTCGACGAGCTTTGCGGCCTCGCCGCTTCGATAACGCCGAACTGAACTCACCGTATCCTCCGTCCCCAGACAAATTTCCCGCTTGATTTGCCACTTGTGCGCAAACCTTAACTCACGGAAAAATTAGAGTCAATAAATAAACTCAAAATACTGACAATCTATTAATTTGAGTTTAAATTCTGACTCAACAATGACTCTCGGAAGGAGGCAACACTGTCGATGGCATTGCGCCGACAGTGGTCGGGACGATGCAGGTCGCGCCAGCACCGGATTCGCTCGTCGGCGACGGCGCCCGAGGTGACAAAAGGCTCTGCCGGCAGGGATGGTCGCCGCACGAAAACCAGGGCATTCGCGCGGGCGTTCTAGCTCGTGGAGGTTTTGCTGGCGACCTCGTTGTGGACGTCGCGCTTGCCGGCGAGCAACGGCTCCAGCACTTCGATGCGATGTCGCCTTGGCGCCGTAATGGCGTAGAAATGCTCCTGCAGCGCTGTCGATTGCCCCACCACGACGAGCGATCCGGTTCGCAGCTCGTCCTGCACGACCACTTCGGGCAAGACGGTCAGCCACCCACTGTCGCGGGCAATCAGGCGAAGCATCGCCATGTCGTCCACTTCAGCGCGCAGTCTGGGACTGACACCTGCCGTGGCGCAAAGCGCGTCGAATTGACCGCGCAACGCGTGGCGTGGGCCGGGCAGCACGATGTCGACGTCATCGAGATCTTCCGGGATCCGCAGGGTTTTCGACGCCCAGACGCTGGCAGGCCCCACGAGCGAGATTGCCTGACTGCCCAGGAACTGGCAGTGCAATGGCCGATCCGGATCGGCGGGCACCGTCTCGTTGGCCAGCACGACGTCGAGTTGATGCTGGATGAGCCGGGTCAGCAGCCCTTCCATCAACCCCGATTCGAGCGTCAGCACAACGGCCGGGTTGGTGAGCAAAGGTCGAATCCAGTTCTCCTGATAGTTGCGCGACAGTGTGGCCACGCTGCCGACGCGCAAGCGCGTAACGCCCGCAGAGCGCCCATGCAGGCGTCCCAACAGCTCCTCGCCCAGCCCGAAAATGTTGTCGGCGTACGCCAGCACCAACTGCCCGGTATCGGTCAACGTGAGTCGCCGTCCTGCCCGGACAAACAGATCGTCGCCGATCTTCTCCTCCAACTGACGAATCTGCGCCGAGACGGCTGATTGCGAGGTATGCAACCGCTCCGCCGCACGCGTCAGATGGCCGAGCTTGGCCACGCGCCAGAAGTAGTAGAGATGATTGAAATTGAGTTGATTGAGGTCCATCGTTCGTTTTTTGATAACAATTTGTTCTTTATAATCTATTTTACAGAACCTCTTGCCGCAAGCATCATCCTCGCACCGTAATTCAAGAGGGTCATGCAATGGATTTTCCCGAGGCTTTGCGCGTCGCTTGCGTGCTCACGCCACCGGCGCTGATGGCCGCGCTGGTCAGTGCGACATGGGTGAGTTCGCAGACGATCCGGCGACAGTGGCGCGTGTTTCTGATGATGTCGTCTGCCGCGCTCGTATCGACGGCCGTGTCGCTGTTCGTCTGCGTCGGCCAGGGCATTTGGCCGGGTGTTTTGACGACGACGCGCTTCGGCCTGGCGCTGGCGTTGCTGGTGCAACTGCTGGGCACCGTCATCGCCGCGTTTTCCGCCCGCTACCTCGAAGGGGAAGCGAACCAACCACGCTATCTCGGCGCACTGGCCACCGTACTGGCCAGCGTGCACCTGCTTCTCCTCGCCGATCACTGGCTAGTGCTGATCGTCGCCTGGGCGGCCGTGGGCCTGGCGTTGCAGCGACTGCTGTGCTTCTACCCGGATCGCCCCTTTGCCTTGCTGGCGGCGCACAAGAAGCGGATTGCCGATCGGCTGGCCGACGTCATGCTGCTGGGAGCGACCGCGCTAGCCTGGCAGCAGGTGGGAAGCGGCTCGCTGACGGACTTGTGGGCACATATTGCGCAGCATGGCCTGTCCCTGCCCCTGCAGGCGAGCGCCGTCTTGCTGGTGCTGGCGGTGACACTGCGCACCGCCTTGTTGCCGGTACATGGCTGGTTGATCCAGGTAATGGAAGCCCCGACCCCGGTATCCGCGTTGCTGCATGCGGGCGTGGTCAATCTCGGCGGCTTCGTGCTGATTCGCTTTGCACCGATGTTGGAGAAAGCCGACGCCGCACGCGATCTGTTGGCGTTGCTCGGTCTGGCGACCGCCGTGCTGGCAAGCATGGTCGTGCTGACGCGCATCAGCATCAAGGTTCGGCTGGCCTGGTCGACCGTCTCGCAGATGGGTTTCATGCTGGTCGAATGCGCGTTGGGTCTCTACACGCTCGCCGCGCTACATCTGATGGGTCACTCCTTGTACAAGGCGCATGCCTTTCTGTCCGCCTCGTCGGTCGTGCGCGATACGCGTGCGCGCGCAATGCACACGATTGCCGCCCCCATGACCGGCAGTCTCGTGCTCGCCCCCGCGGTGACGACGTCGATTGTGTTTCTGGCAATGACGCTCGCCGGTATCGCCGGTATCGACGTCTGGCCCTGGTGGTGGTGCGCGGTGCTGGGACTGGCCTGGGCGCCGCTGCTGTGGTTGAGTTCCGCGCCGTCTCGCGCCGATGCACGCCTGGCCCAGTTACTTTTCGGGCTCCTGAGCGTTCTGGGTCTGACCTTGGCCGCAATGGCCGCACACGTCCTGCCGCTCGGACTTCAGGATGCGCCGGATCATCGGCTGGGCGTTCTCACGCTGACCTTCATGGCGGCTTTGTATCTCTGCCAGGCGCGCCTGCAACACCGGGCGTCCCTGCCCGCCTGCTGGCGTCGCTGGAGCTACGCCGGCTTCTATCTGGACGAGGGTTACACGCGCCTGGCGCTGCTGCTCTGGCCCGCCCGGTGGGCGCAGGCAGCGGCAGCACATCCTGGCCCCAAAGCGCTCGCCTCGCGGCTGGCGGAAGCCCAGCGCTGAACTGACGACAAGGAAAGTGTGACGATGAAACTCTTGCCCCACGACACGCTCGCCGCGGCCGGCCTCACGGCATTGGTCGCGGATGACCCGCAGGTGCGGTATGCCGACATCGAGCGCGCCTGCCAGGAGGCCTGCGCGGCGATTGCTCCCGCATGGCCGCTGGACCGCGCCATTGCCGTGAATCCGCACTGGTCGCGTATCGGCATGCCCGTGCGCCGTGTGGCCGCCCGGATGGCCGTGCTTGGCGGCATCCACGTCTTTCCGCCGAGAGATCGACAACGGCAAGCCTGGCGCGAGGGTCGCATCACGGCGGAGGATCTGGCCGTTGCATTGCATCAGTTGCCCGCGGCCCAGTCGGCCGCGCTCACACCCGAGCAGTGCGTCGCGGCACTTGAGTCCGGCGCGCCGCAGGCGCAATTGCCGCTGTTGATCGACGTGCTCGACAACGATCCCGAGCGCCATGCGCGGTTGTCCTGGCGGCAAGCCATCACGCATCAGGTCAGCCAGACCTGCGCCGCCTTCTTCGATGCGCGGCAGGCAAGCTGGCAACCCGAGCGCGAACAGGGCCTGTATGCCTTCTGGCGCGACACTTTGCAGCACGACCACGGGATAGGCATCTTGATGGGGCTGCCGCATATCGGGCGGGCCACCGGCGCCCTGCCTGCCAAAGCGCAGGATGCCGAGCGCTGGGTCATGGAGCGCCTGGGGCTACCGCAAGCGGTCTGGGCGGACTATCTCGAATCGGTGCTTCTGACGGTCAACGGCTGGGCGTCGTGGTGTGCCTACCTGGGCTGGGAGGCCGGACTGGCAGGCAGGCGCGACGCGCATCTGCGTGAATTGCTGGCAATCCGCCTGGCCTGGGGTGCACTGCTGCTCGAGTGCAAGGATGACGCCGCCGCGAGGCATGCGTTTGCCGCGCTGCACGCGGCGTGGCGCTCGGCCCCGCGCATCTTGCAGGAAACGGAGCAGTCGCTGCTGATCGACGAGGTATGGCAGTTGGCCCTCGAGATCGGCTACCAGCGTGAACTGGCACAGCGCCTGACTGCCGCGAACCCCCACGGTCCGGCGCCGACGGACATCGAGGTCCAGGCGGCCTTTTGCATCGACGTGCGCAGCGAACCCTTGCGCCGGTCGCTCGAGGCCGTGTCGCCGGGCATCCAGACGCTCGGGTTTGCCGGCTTCTTCGGGTTGCCGATCGCCTACACGCCCCTGGGCACGCCGGCTCGGCGCCCCCAACTGCCCGGCCTGCTCGCGCCGGCCATCGAGGTGACCGACAGCATTGTCAGCACCGATGCGGCGCAGCGCGCGGCGGATGAGGCCCGGCAGCGCGCTGTCGGCCGTGTGCGTCGATCGCGATTTGCGATGGCGGATCAGTGGCAGGCGGCCAGCCGGTGGCCGGGCGCCGCGTTTTCCTTCGTCGAGGCCGCCGGACTGGGCTATCTCGGCAAACTCGGCAATTGGCTGCAACCGGGCCGGCAAGCGCGCCCCAGAGACGACCTGGCCGGCATACCCGCCCGTTATCGCCCCATCTGCCGCCCGCAACTCCAGGGGATGGACCTGGCGTCCAAGGTGACCCTTGCCACACGGGTGCTTCACTCGATGGGTCTGGACCGATACCTGGCGCCGCTGGTACTCCTCGTCGGGCACGGCAGTCAGTCCGCCAACAATGCTCATGCGGCGGCCCTGGATTGCGGCGCCTGCTGCGGCCAGACCGGTGAAGTGAACGCGCGCAGTCTGGCGCAACTGCTCAATGACCCGGCGGTGCGCGACGGCTTGCGCGCGCAGCAACTCGCGATACCTGAGGCGACTCGCTTCGTGGCGGTGCTGCACAACACCACCACCGATGAACTCGAGGGTTTCGATCTGGATCTGCTGCCGCAAGCCGCACGGGATCGCTGGGCGCGTTTGCAGCCCATCTTCGCCCAGGCTTGTGATCAGGTACGCCGCGAACGCGCCGCGAGCCTGACGCTCGATCCGCGCGCGCCGCATCATGCGCTGCTGGCGCGGTTGCAGCGTCGCGCCAACGACGGCGCGCAAACGCGGCCCGAATGGGGACTTGCCCGCAACGCGGCGTTTCTGATCGCGCCCCGGGACAGAAGCCGCGGCGTGATGCTCGACGGACGTAGCTTCCTGCACGATTACGACGCCAGTCGGGACGCCGACGGCAGCGTGCTCGAACTGTTGATGACGGCGCCCATGCTGGTGACGCACTGGATCAACTGGCAATACCATGCGTCGACCTGTGATCCGCTTCGGCTGGGCAGCGGCAACAAGCTGCTGCATAACGTCGTGGGGGGCAGCCTCGGCGTCTTCGAGGGCAACGGCGGCGATCTGCGCATCGGCCTGTCGCAGCAGTCGCTGCACGACGGCGAGCGATGGATACATGAACCCGTGCGGCTGACCGTGGTCGTCGACGCGCCGCGGGCGGCGATCGACACGGTGATCGGCAAGCACGAAGTCGTGCGCCACCTGCTGGACAATGGCTGGCTCCACCTCTGGCGCTTCGAACAGGCAGGCTTTGAGCGTTATGTCCAAGGGCGCTGGTCACCGGTGGATCTGGCGGGGAGATGACACTGACCGCGATTCAGTGCTCCCTGCCCTGCCCCATCCGAATCGCCGGTTGCAAGACAAAAAGAGGCGATCCGCGGGCCGCGGATCAGTCCAGCCCGCCCTGACAGACGTACTTGATCGACATGTAATCGTCGAGCCCGTATTTCGATCCCTCGCGTCCGTAGCCGGACGCTTTTACCCCCCCGAACGGCGCGGCTTCGCTCGACACGGCGCCTTCGTTCATGCCGATAACGCCGGCCTCGAGACGTCGCGCGACCCGCTGCGCGCGACGCATGTCCTGTGTGTAGAAGTATGCCGCCAGCCCGAAAGGCGTGTCGTTGGCTCGGTGGATCGCTTCATCCTCGGTCTCGAATCGGAACAGCGGCACCACGGGCCCGAACGTTTCCTCCTGACTGACGAGCATGCTGTCGTTCACGTCGACCAGCACGGTCGGTGCGAAGTAGTTGGGCCCGAGCAGAGGCAGCGTCGCGCCACCGGTCAGCGCGCGTGCGCCGTGTGAGAGCGCATCTTCGACATGACGACCGATCTTCTCGACTGCCCGAGGATTGATCATCGGTCCGATCTGCGCATTGGCATCGCTCGCGGGCGCGACGTGCAACGCCTCCACCCGCTTGGCCAGCATTGAAGCGAACCGTTCGTAGACGCCCGCCTGCACATACACGCGATTCGGACAGACGCACGTCTGTCCGCCATTCCGGAACTTTGACGCCATCAAACCCGCGACCGCCGACTCGAGATCGGCATCGTCGAATACGACGAACGGGGCGTTGCCGCCGAGTTCCAGCGAGAGCTTCTTGAGCGTGCCGGCCGATTCGCGCGCGAGGTGAATGCCCACGGCCGTCGAGCCGGTGAAAGTCATTTTGCGCACGCGATCGTCGGCCAGCCAGTCCGCGACGGCATCGATGCCGCGCGTGCGCGACGCCGTAATGACGTTGAGTACCCCCGGCGTCACACCGGCCTCGACGGCGAGTGCCGCCAGCGCAAGGGCGGTGAGCGGCGTGTCCTCGGCGGGTTTGGCGACCACCGTGCAACCTACGGCCAGCGCCGGCGCAATCTTGCGCGCGATCATCGCGAGGGGGAAATTCCAGGGCGTGATGGCAGCGACGACGCCGACAGGCTCCTTCTCCGCCGTCATGCGCTTGCCGGGTTGCTGTTGCGGAATGATGTCGCCGTAGACGCGTGTCGCCTCGCCCGCGAACCAGTCGACATACGAGGCGCCGTATGCCACTTCGCCGCGAGCCTCGGAAAGCGGCTTGCCTTGCTCGAGCGAGATCAGCGTGGCGAGATCGTCCCCGTTCGCGAGAATCAGCGCATGCCAGCGCCTGAGTACCTCGGCGCGTTCGCGCGGCAGCTTGTGACGCCAGCCGGGAAGCGCACGGTAGGCGGCGTCGGTCGCGGCGCGAGCATCGATAGCCGTGCTGTCGGGCACCTCCGCCAGCAACGCGTCGCTGGCCGGGTTCTGTACGGGGTAGCGACGAGCATCGCGGGCATCGGCCCATTCGCCGTTGATCAGGTTCTGGCGGCGCATCAAATCGGGGCGTGACAGGGAAAGCGACATACGGGCGAGTCTCCGGAATGGGGCGAACTGGATGCGGGTTCAAGCGCGGCTGTGCGGTTCAGCCATGAAGCGCGGCGCGCACGTCGGCCGCCTCGAGTACGTCGTCGAGCGTGGCGCGAACGCGGGAGAACAGTTCGGCGAAGTCGTCCGCTGTGTAACACAAGGCAGGCGCGAAGCCGAGGATGTTGTCGCCGAAGGCGCGGAAAATCACACCGTTGCGATACGCCGCCGCGCCGATGCGCTCATGGAGTTTGAGTGACGGATCGAAGCGTCGGCGCGTCGTCTTGTCGGCGACGAGTTCGAGCGCGCCGAGCAAACCGCGATGACGCGAGTCACCGACCAGGGGATGATCGAGGAGTGCGTCGAGCCCGTCGGCAAACGTCCTGGCGTGTGCCTGACCGTTTGCCAGCAGGCCGTCTTCGACATAGAGCTTCAGACATGCGAGACCGATGGCCGCGCTCACCGGATGCGCAGAGTACGTCTGACCATGCCCTACGGGAGCGCCTTTCGCCGCGTCGGCAATGGCCTGATAAATGCCGTCGGACATCAGCACCGCGCCCATCGGCGCATAACCGGCGGTCAGTCCCTTGGCGAGCGTCATCAGATCGGGGGAGACCTCTTCCGCCTCGCAGGCGAACATCGGCCCGGTACGCCCGAAACCGGTAATGACCTCGTCGGCGACGAACAGGATGTCGAGGCGCCGGCACGCATCGCGCATGGCGCGCAGCCAACCTCTGGGCGGCACGATCACGCCGCCGGAGCCCTGCACGGGTTCACAGAAGAACGCCGCGACGTGCTCCGCGCCGAGTTCACCGACCTTTGCTTCAAGTGCGGCGACCGAGGCGGCAATGATCGCCTGCGGGTCGTCGGGTGTGGCGCTTCGGTACGGATAGGGCGACGGGATGTGATGTTGCGTCGCGAGCGGCAAATCGAAGTTGCGATGGAAGGCAGCCAGTGCAGTCAGTCCGGCACCGGTGGACGACGACCCATGATACCCGCGCTCAAGCGCGATGAAGTGCTTCTTGGCCGGCTTGCCGATAGCGTTGTAGTAATGCGTGATGAAGCGCACGGCGGCGTCGACGGCATCCGAACCGCCGAGCGTGAAGTAGACGTGTTGCAATGACGGCGGCGTCAGTTCCACGAGTTTCTGCGCAAGCGTGATGGCCGGTGCGCACGCAAAGCCGAAATAGCCTGTCGCGTAGGGCAGCCGGTTCAATTGCTCCGTCGCCGCCTTGACGATGGACGGCTGTCCGTAACCGGTATTGACGCACCACAGACCGGCGAATCCGTCGAGCAAGGCGTTACCGTCCGCGTCGTGCAGCCAGGCGCCGTTGCCGCTGGTAAGCACCGTCGCGCCCTGCGCCTCATGCGCGCGGTAGTCGGCAACCGGGTGAATCAGAAACTGGCGATCGGCATCGATCAGCGATTCGTTGGACATACGCGGCACCTCATCGGAATGTTGGGGAACGGAGTCGCGACCCGCGGCGTGGTGTGCGCGGGCCATCGTGTCATCCCATTAAAGACTCGCCGAAAATCGAGGTCATCCTACGAACCGATGGAGACAACGTGCGCGACGTGCTGCTTCTCGTGGAGAGGCATGCGTTACCGCAGCACCTGCTCGGCAACGTCGTCCACCGCTGCGCGAGCAATGCTGACCATCTCGTCGACGTCCGCCCGCGTGGCGATCAGCGGCGGGGCGAAGCCGAGAATGTCGCCGTGTGGCATGGCGCGCGCGATCATGCCGCGGGCCAGTGCGGCGGCGGACACGCGCGGGCCGATCTTCATCGCGGCGTCGAAAGGCTGACGCGCCGCACCATCCGCCATGAACTCGATCGCCGCCAGCAAGCCGACGCCACGCACCTCCCCCACGAGCGGATGCCTGTCGAACGCCGCGCGCAACCTCTCGCCGAAGTACTTGCCGACGTCGGCCGCGTTCTGCGTCAGATTCTCGCGCTCCAGAATGTCGAGGTTGGCGAGCGCCGCCGCGGCACAGATCGGGTGTCCGGAGTACGTCCAGCCGTGGCCCATCGGGCCGTTCTCGCGCGAACCGCGTTCGATCACATCCCAAACGCGCTCGCCCACGATCACGCCGGAGAGCGGCGCATATGCGCTCGTCAGCCCCTTGGCGATGGTGATCAGATCCGGCGTCATGCCGTAGTGTTGGGAGCCCATTGACGACCCGAGACGGCCGAAGCCACACACGACCTCGTCTGCGATGAGCAGAATGTCGTGACGGCGCAGCACGGCCTGAATCGCTTCCCAATAGCCGGCAGGCGGTGCGATGATGCCGCCGGTGCCCATCACCGGCTCACCGATGAAGGCCGCAATGGTGTCGGCACCTTCGCGGGCGATCAGCGTCTCGAGCGCCTCGACGCAATGCGCCACGAACGCCTGCTCGCTCATGCCGGCCGGTGCCTTGCGGTACCAGTGCGGGCAAATCGTGTGATGCACCCGCTCGACCGGCAGGTCGAAGTGCTGGTGGAAGCTCGGCAGCCCGGTCAGGCTGCCCGTGACGATGCCTGAGCCGTGATAGCCGCGCTCGCGCGAAATGATTTTCTTCTTCCGCGGACGTCCGAGCACGTTGTTGTAGTACCAGACGATCTTGATCTGCGTCTCGTTCGCATCCGAGCCGGACAAACCGTAATAGACCTTCTTCATGCCGTCGGGCGACCAGTCGATGATGCGCTTCGACAACTCGATGATGGCGTCGGTCGAGTGGCCCACATACGTGTGGTAGTAGGCAAGCGACGACGCCTGCTTGTGGATGGCGTCGGCCACTTCCATGCGGCCGTAGCCGATGTTCACGCAATAGAGGCCGGCGAAGGCGTCGAGATAGCGGCGGCCCTCATGGTCCTCGATGCGCATGCCCTGCGCCGTGCGGATGATCTTGCCCGGCAGTGTGCCGCTGGCATGATCGGCGGCGTGCGTGGACGGGTGCATGAAGTGTGCGCGATCCTGTGCGAGCAATTGTTCGGTCGAGGGGGGCATGGGACGTCTCCTTGATATCAATGAAGCAAAAAAGAATGCGGACGAGCGAATCAGGTGCGATGCATCGGGATGCCGAGATTGCCGAGGCAGAAGTACTTGGTTTCGGTGAACGGCTCGAACCCGTCCACGCCGCCTTCGCGGCCGAGGCCAGACGCCTTCATGCCGCCAAACGGCACCGGGGCGCCGGTGAACTTCACGCCGTTGACGCTTACCATCGCGAAATCGAGGCGGCGGATCAGCGTAAAAATCTCGTCCACGCGTCGTCCGCAGACGTATGCGGCAAGGCCGTACTCGGTGTCGTTGGCCCGGGTGACGACCTCGTCGAGCGAGTCGAACGCGCACACGGCGGAAATCGGGCCGAAGTTTTCTTCGTCGTAGATGCGCATGCCGGGAGCGGCGTCGGCAACGACGGTCGGGCGGTAGAACCAGCCGCCGAGCGGATGCGGCTCGCCGCCGACGGTCACCTGGGCGCCCTTCCGGCGGGCGTCTTCCACGCGGGCCGCAGTCGCCTCGAACGCCGCCTGATGCATGAGTGGCCCGACATCGACGTTCGCGGAAAACGCCGGACCGACGCGTAACCGCGCGACCGCTTGCGTATACCGATCTACAAACGCCCCATAGCGCGTGCGCGCGACAAAAATCCGGTTCGCGGCGCAGCAGTCCTGTCCGGACGTCTGGAACTTGGCGGCAACGGCGATGCGTACCGCCTCATCGATATCCACATCGTCCAGCACGATGAACGGCGCGTTTCCGCCGAGTTCGAGGGCGAGCTTCTTGACGCCGCTCGCCGCTGCGGCCTGCGCCACCCGTTGGCCGACGCGTGTCGAGCCCGTAAAGCTGACGGCCCGCACGCGAGCGTCGCCGACGAGCGCGCGCATCGCCATGTCCGGCTCACCCAGCACCACATTGAAAAGCCCCGGCGGCAGCCCCGCTTCGTCGGCCAACTGCGCGAGTGCAAGCGCGCTGAACGGCGTCTCGTGTGCGGGCTTCACGACGACAGTGCAACCGGCCGCCAGCGCGGCGGCGGCCTTGCGCGTGATCATCGCGAAAGGAAAGTTCCAGGGCGTGATGAGCGCCGCAACGCCGACCGGCTCGCGCACGGTGCCCAATTGCGCACCTTCGATGTGCGACGTAATGGTTCGACCATCGAGACGGCGGGCCTCATGACCGTACCACTCGATGAACGATGCGCCATAGCCAATCTCGCCGCGCGCTTCATGGAGCGGCTTGCCCTGCTCGTGGGCGAGCAGCACCGCAAGGTCTTCGGCGTGCTGCCGGATCAACGCGTGCCAGCGCTGCAGCGCGGCGCAGCGCTCGGCAGCGGGTGTCCAGCGCCACGTCGAGAAGGCGCGCTCGGCGGCATCGACCGCGACGCCGATTTGCTCACGCGTGAGCATCGGCACATGGCCGAGCGTCGATTGATCGGCCGGATCGACGACGGCAATGGACGCGGCGTCGTCGCTATGCGTCCAGCGTCCGTCGATGTAACACAGCGATTTGAACAGCACCGGGTGGTCGAGCAACATCGGCAAACTCCTGACATGGCGTTCGTTCGTCATGAAGCGATTGTCGGTGGCGACGGCCCGCTGTTTTTTCTGTTCCGATCGTGCGGACGTCGGTTTTCTTCTGATTTAGCCGTGCCGGGCGAGAAAGATTTCGCGGACCGCGATCAGTCGGCGTCGACCCAGCCCGGAACTGCGTGCGCCTGGACTTTGACGACTTTGGTAACGACGTAGGTGAAGTAGCGCTCGATGCCCAAGTCCGCCATCAGCAGGCCGTCGATGAAACGCTGGTAATGATCGATGTCGCGCGCGAGTACGTGAACGATGTAATCGACACCGCCACCTGTGGCGTGGCATTGCACGACCTCGGGGGCGTCGCACAGGCGCGCCTCGAAGCGGTTCATGTCATGCGCGGTGTGCCGCGCGAGCGTGATCTCGACGATGATACGGCTGACGTGCATCACGCCGCTCCAGTCGACGTCGGCGCGATAGCCACGAATCACCCCCGCCGCTTCGAGTCGCTGCACGCGCTCCCACGTGGGCGAAACGGACAGGTGGATCCGCTCGGCCAGACGCGATTTGGTGATGCGGCCTTCACGGGCCAGCACACTGAGGATGGCGATGTCGAAACGGTCGAGTTTCACCATGGGAGGGAACGCTTTTTAAAGAGAGGGCTGAGGCGTACGCGAGTCGCTGACGCTATGCGCTCGGCAGCACGTCGGCCAGAACGCAGAGCGTGTCACCGATGCCGACGCGGCCCGGAAAATGTCGGCCGATGAGCATGCCATCGCGTCTTGCCCGGTACTCCACTGGTGCGACGCCCGTCCGTGTCACGTCGTGAACGCGCGCAATGACGTCGCAACGCTTCACCATCGTGCCGAGGTCATGGCGCATTTCAAGCAGCCCGTCGTGCTCGCTGGTGAGGTGGCAGTCGTCGTCAGGCATGGCGAGTTGTACCGACGTTGCCTCGCTCGCGGCGTCAGCGCCGTCGCGCCATGCCACGTCGGCCGGCACGATGCCTGCGTGCACGAGCACGCCGTACACGCCGCGATGCGCGATTGCGACGTTGCGCGCACTTGCCGTTCCACCGCCGCCGAGCTCCGTCGTAACGAACACCTTGCCCTGCGATTCCGCCGCATTGTCGTAAAGTCCGTGAGCATCGGGATCTCGCATGCGCAGCGAATAGGGTGCGCCGAAGGCCTGCATCGCGGCGTCGCAACGGGCTTGTTGCTCGGTGTCGTTCAGTTCGTGGATGGCGGCGAACGGCAGGAAATCCAACGTACGACCTCCGGAATGGATGTCGAGCACGACGTCCGCCATGGGCAGCAGGCAACGTGAGAAATAGTCGGCCACGCGCTCGGTGACCGAGCCGTCGGCGCGTCCCGGGAAAGCGCGGTTCAGGTTGCCACCGTCCAGCGGCGACGTGCGTTTTCCCGCATGCACGGCAGGCGTGTTCATGAACGGCACGATGATGACGGTGCCGGTGACGTCGCGTGTCTTGAGGGCATTCGCCAGTCGCGATAGCACGATAGGCCCTTCGTACTCGTCGCCATGATTGCCGCCGGTGAGTAGCGCGACGGGGCCGTCGTCACGCCGGATGACGGTGATCGGCACCATCACGGCGCCCCACGCACTCGTATCGTTGGAGTGCGGGACTTTCAGAAAGCCGTGCTGGACGCCGTCCTGACGAAGATCGACCGTCGGATACACACGCGGCGGAAGTGCGAGAACCTCTTGATCGCGATGCATGCTCAATAACCTCGCGTCAGGTCGACGTTGCAGGGAACTCGTCCCGTTTCGCGAAAATCGCGGATGTTGTCGGCGATCACTCGCGCTGCCGTCTCATGATCCGTGGGTGCCGAAATGTGCGGCAGCACGGTCACGCGCGGATGGTCCCAGAACGACGAATCGAGCGGCAGCGGTTCGACGTCGAACACGTCGAGCACGGCATGCGTGAGGTGGCCCCGGTCGAGGGCGTCGAGCAAGTCGGACGCCACGATCACAGGACCACGCGAGAAATTGATGAGCGAGGCACCCGGTTTGATGCGACCGAGGCGCTCCGCGTCCAGCATCCCTCGGGTTTGCGCCGTCAACGGAATCAGGCTGACGACGATGTCACTTGCGGAGAGCATCGCGCACAGGCCGTCGTCGCGAGCGTACGTTTCGACGCCGTCCAGCGTCTTCGGCGAACGACTCCATCCGTGCACGACGAACCCGGCGTCGCGCAATCGCACCGCGGCCGCCTGCCCGAGTTCACCGAGTCCGAGCAATCCCACCGTCGTCTGCGACGGCTTGCGATAGGCGTGCTGCAACCAAACGCGCTGCGTTTGCTGACGCGCGTAGCGGGGCATGTCGCGTTGCAGGTAGTAGGTCCACGCCAGCACGGCCTCGGCCATCGTGCGCGACATCTCGGGATCGATCAGTCGCGTGATCGGCGGACTGTCCGACGGGAGCGCCGCGATGAGCGATTCCACGCCGGCCCAAAGGCTCTGAATCCATCGCAAGCCCGTCAGGGCGGTCAAGTCCGCGGGATCCGGATTCGCGACGATGGCAACGGACACCTGCTCGCGCTGCGACGCCGACAGTTCGGCCAGCGGCGCGACGATCTCGCCGGGCAGCGCGGCGCGCAGGGCGTCGAGGTACGGACGTTGATAGTCCGCGGACATCCGGCTAAGGAAGGCAATGACGGGCGGCATCGTGGCGCTCGTTCAGGCTGTGGTGGCCGCGGTGGCGGCGTCGTTCGCCATCTCTTCCATGTCCTGAAAGCGGTCGGCGATGCGCGGATGCACGCGGCCGCCGTCGGACGCGCCAATCGCCAGCAGAATTTCGTCTGGGCCAGGGGCATCCGTCATCTGGAACGTCGCCGTGATGAAGTGGGAACGCTTGCCCGTTTCCGATTTGTGAATCATCGGCACCGACACCAGCGTGCCCGGGCCGACGCGCGTGTTGGTGAACGGCAGGAAGGCCGTGCCGTTCACGGCGGTGCGGAACAGATTGCCGAAGCGCAGCGTGTGAATCATGGCCGAGGCATGTTCGATTTCGCCGTTCGTGCCGACGACAGCCGCCTTGCCGTATGCCTCCACGCGCTCCCCTGGGATGACATCGACCAGACGTTGCGTCATCAGCGCACCAAGCTCCGGGGCGAGACGCACGATTTCCGGACGCAGATTCTCGACGAATCCCTGACCGGCCCATGGATTGCGAATGACAGCGGCGACGACGACCGTCGTGACCGGCGTCTCGGCGGCCTTGCCGCCCTCACGGTAGGTGGTCTCGACGTACGTTGCGATCTTGCGAAGCTCTTGTTTCACGGGTGTCTCCTGTTGCGCTGCAGTACAGATGCCGTCACCTGCCGCTCGTGCGGCGAAGCGGCTCGAAGGACGTGCGCCGCGGCGATCCGGGCGCCTGGGGAAAACGTGGCAAACATCCGTGGCTTGCCGATGAGACTCATGCTATTGCGCCCGAAGCGGCCGGTCTTCCGCCGGAACGTCGGAAGATGTTTTTTTTCTTCCGACGCTTTGGTGTAGATTTTTTGGGCGAGAAAGGAGGCACGCAATGCCGGAACATCACCAACGGCTCATGGCATTGCGCCATGTCGCCAGTCAGATCAGCAATGACGAAGACATCGACGCACTGTTTCGCGATCTCGTGCGTGGTGCGGTGCAGCAAGGTGGGTGGGATCTCGGCTCCGTCATGAGCATCGATCTCGCCCATGGCTACGGGCTGGTGATCACGCGCTTCGAGACAAGCATGCTGCCGCAGCATGTCGAAGACCGCTGGGAGTTGGCGACCAGTCCGTCGCTCATCGCCTTGCAGACGAATGAACCCGTCTATATCCGCGATGCGCTGGAGAACCCGCAATTCCCCGGCTACCGGCGCGAAGCGCGCGAGCGCGGCTACCGGACGGTGCTGGTACTGCCGATGGCCTCGCGCGATACGGAAGGCCGGCCGATGGTGCTGACGGTCGCATCGCGCAAGGTGCGCGACGTCGGCGAGGACGACCTCACCTTCATGGCGACGGTCGTGCATCTCGGCGCGATTGCGGTGGAGCGGGCTCACCGGCAGCGCGCGCAGGTGATGGCGCATGAGCGTCTGCAACGCACGCTCGAAGCGCAACGCACGTTGCTGGGCGATGTGCTCGCCGGCGGCTCGTTCGATCAGTTGACGTCGTCGCTGAGCGATCTGATCGGACGTCCGGTGCTCGTCATCGACTTCCTCGCCAATCAATGGCACGCGTCGGCGTCGCCCGTTCCCTCGCTGATGGACGATGCGGCGTGGACACGCTGGCTGTCCGGCGCACAGGGGCGAGAGCTCAGCGCTAACGTGCGCGACGCCCTGCAACGCTACCGTCAGACCCGCCTCGACGTGCCGCTGGGACGTCCCCCCGGTCAGGCCACCGTCGGCGCGGGCATTGAACCGTTGACGGTCGACGACGACCTCGTCGGCGCGCTGCTCACGTTCGGCGACGATGCGCTGAGCGACCTCCAGCAGTTACTGTTGGAGAGCGCCCGCTTTGCGCTGAGCGTTCAACTGATGCGCAGCGTGGTGCGGTTCCGGTTCGAGACACGCACGCTCACCGAGTTGTTCTTCGAGATTGTGGAGCGCCGCTGGCGAGATGAAGGCGATTTGATTAGCCGCGCCCGCCATCTCGGCGTCGCCCTCGATGCGCCGCTGCGCATGATGGTCGTCGATTATCCGGACCAGCGAACCAGTGTGGCCTCGGGCCGTGCCGCCGGGCATCTGTCGCTGGAGAGCCATAGCACGGTCGAATTGCTTGCCCGTCAGTTGAATGTGCCGATGCACATCGTGACGATCGGAGGCGGTCTGGTGTGTCTGGCGCCGCAGGACGGTTCGGCAGACGCCACCGCACTCGCCCGCCTCGCCAGGCGCATGAGCGAGGCGCTGGCACGGTCCCTGGGACGCGAGCCTATCATCGTGATGAGCGATCTCTGCGAAGGGCTGGAGCCGCTCGCGCGCGAATGGGAGCGTTGCTGGCGCATGATTCGCGTGGCGCGCAAGTTTGGTCGCAGCGGCCCGCTGGACATGCCGGGCCTGGGCCCCCTGCCGATGCTCATGGGAGCGGCCGATTCGTCCGACGTCCACGGTTTTGTGGAAGGCACCATCGGCAAGCTCGTCGAACACGACCGACAGTCGGGATCGCCGTACCTCGACACGCTGACGGAATACGTACGCTCCGGCTGCCGCAGTCAGCCGTGCGCCGACGCGATGGGACTGCACGTCACCACGCTGCGGTACCGCCTCGCCCGCATTCAGGAGTTGTTCGGCATCGACGTGGAGACACCGGAGCGCCGCTTCGCGGTGGAGCTTGCCATTCATCTGCACGCGCTCACGAAGCGCGCGGCTCCCGTCACACCTGGGGCGGCGCCATCCACCGAAGGGGCGAAGTCAAAAGCCATGCAGGCCGCGTCGAGCGTGCATGCCGGCGGGCGTGTGGCGAGCGCATCCATGAAAACCCTGCCGCGCAATCGAGAGTAAACCACTTCGCGTCTCCTGCGATTCGACGGAAGCCGACAAAAAAGTCCTCGCATATCGTTGACCTCAACGTAATGACGTTTCGAGGTCAACGACATGCAAGCTGTCACCCAACAGCGCCAGACGCCGGCGGCCGGCGCTGGCACCGCCCCCGCGATTTCGGCCATCGACCCGGTGGCGCTACGCCGCGCGCTCGGAACATTCGTGACCGGTGTGACCGTCGTCACGACGCGTGACGAAGAAGGCCGCCCGCGCGGCATGACCGCCAACTCCTTCACGTCCGTCTCGCTCGACCCGCCGCTGTTGCTCGTATGCATCGGTAAGCGTGCGGCGAGCTACCCGGTGTTCCAGCGCACGGAACACTTCGCCGTCAATCTGCTGCATGACGGCCAGACCGAAGTGTCGAACCTGTTCGCATCGAAGTCCGCGGAGAAGTTCACGACGGTGGGGCATGACGTCGTCCACACGGGCGCGCCGGTCCTGACCGACTGCCTGACGTGGTTCGACTGCATTGTGCACAACCGCGTCGACGCCGGCGACCACGCCATCCTGATCGGCCAGATTCAGGCCTTCGGTACCAGCCCGGCCGCGCCGCTCGGCTTCTGCCGTGGTCGCTACGCCCATGTGAAAGATCCGTTGCCGCCGGGCTGGCTGTCGTCGCACGACATGATTGTCGGTTATCTGATCGACGCGAACGGAAGCCTGCTGCTCGCGCAGGACGGCAAGGGCGGATGGGTACTGCCCAGCGCGCCGCGCCGACTTGCGAGCGGACGCCTGCCGCTCGCCGGTGGCGGTGAACTCGAGCTGGTGCCGCACGACACCTTTCTCTACTCGGTGTTCGACACCGCCGAGAACGATCCCGGCTATCTGATGTACCGGGCGCGACTCGCGCAACCGCTCTCGCACGACGAGCTACCGCCGAACTTCCGCTTCTTCCCGTTCGACCAGTTGCCCTACGACGACATCGCGTCCCGCGAAATTCGATCGATGGTGCGTCGCTACGTTCGCGAAACCGCCGGAGGACACTTCGGCATTTACATGGATTCTCACGATGGTGGGCGCATCGCAATGGTCAGCGATGCACAGCCGTGGACCCAACCTTTCCAAGCCTGACGCTGGAGTCAACTGATGCATACGACGGTACAAACGCTGGAAGGCTCTCGCCAGCAACTGTTTATCGACGGGCAGTTCACCGCGCCGCATAGCAACGTGTACGTTCCGAGCTACGACCCGACGACCGGCCGCCCCTGGTACGAGTTCGCGCAGGCCGATGCGGTGGACGTCGACCGCGCCGTACGCTGCGCACAAGCGGCGCTCGTCAACCCGGCCTGGCGGCGCATGACGCAAACCGAGCGTGGCAAGCTCGTGCGCAAGCTCGGCGAACTGGTGCTCGCCAACGCCGAAGCGCTCGCCGCCATCGAGTGCCGCGACAACGGCAAGCTGCTCAAGGAAATGCGTGCGCAGATGCGGGCGATTCCCGATTCGTATTCGTATTTCGCGGGCATGGCAGACAAGCTGCAAGGCGACACCATTCCCGTCAACAAGCTCGACACGCTGAACTTCAACACGCGCGAGCCCATTGGCGTGGTCGGCATGATCATTCCGTGGAACTCGCCCCTGATGATGCTCACCGGCACGCTCGCACCCTGTCTTGCGATTGGCAACACCATCGTGGTGAAGCCATCGGAGCACGCGACGGCGTCCACGCTCGCGCTCGCCGAACTGGCGATCGAAGCCGGTATTCCGCCGGGCGTCGTGAACGTGGTGACGGGCGACGGCATGACCACCGGCGACGCGCTGACGCGTCATCCCGGCATCGCCAAATACGTTTTCACGGGCAGCACCGTGACCGGGCGCAAGATTGCCGGCAACGCTGCGCAAAATCTGGTGCCTTGTCAGATGGAACTCGGAGGTAAGTCGCCGCACGTGGTGTTTGGCGACGTGGACATCGAGCGCGCCGTGAACGGCGTCGTCTCGGGCGTGTTCGCCGCCGCCGGTCAGACATGCGTGGCCGGGTCACGCTGCTTCGTCGAGGCGTCCGTGCACGACCGTTTCGTCGAGGCGCTGGTTGAGCGCACGCGTCGGGTGCGTGTGGGGCATCCGACGCACGAAGACACCGACATCGGACCGCTGGCGCTGGCCGCGCAATTGGACAAGGTCGAGGGCTACGTGGCTTCGGGCATTCAGGAAGGGGCGCGCGTGGCCGCTGGCGGTCAGCGCCCGGCGCGCGACGATCTCACCGGTGGCTGGTACTACGAGCCGACCGTCATGACGCATGCGCGCAACGAAATGCGCTTCATGCAGGAGGAGATCTTCGGTCCGGTCGTCGGTGTCGTGCCGTTCTCGGACGAAGCCGAACTCATTCGGCTGGCAAATGCCACGGAGTATGGCCTGGCCGCCGGCATCTGGACGCGCGACATCGACCGCGCCATGCGCTTCGCGCGCGACGTGGAGGCGGGCACGGTCTGGATCAATACCTATCGCTCGGCGGCTTACATGTCAGCCAACGGCGGCACCAAGCACAGCGGCTACGGCCGTCGCGGCGGCTTCGAAGTGATGCGCGAGTTCTCCCGTCTGAAGAACGTCGTGATCGATTACTCGGGGGCGATGCAGGATCCGTTCGTGATCCGTCTGCGCTGATCGCCCGCAATGCACAAACGAAAACCCCCTGGAGATCTACCCATGAAATTCTCCGTATCGCTCAGCATGGAGCGCTTCTCGCCGCAGGACACGATGAACGACGCCGTGCGCAACATGCTGCACCTCGCGCGCATCGCCGACGAAGGCGGCTTCGAGACGCTGTGGACCGCCGAGCACCACACCATCGAATGCACCATCTCGCCGAACCCGTTCATCACGCTTACGTGGCTCTCGCAGCACACCGAGCAGATCCGTCTGGGCACGGCCACCATCGTCGCACCGTACTGGTCGCCGATTCGTCTGGCAGGCGAGGCCGCGATGTGCGACCACCTGACGGGCGGACGCCTCGAATTCGGTATCGCGCGCGGCGCGTATCAGTATGAGTTCGACCGCATGGCGGGCGGTATTCCGCAGCAGGAAGGCGTGGCGTACATGAAGGAACTGGTGCCGGCGGTGAAGAAGTTGTGGGAAGGCGATTACGCGCATGACGGGCATTACTGGCAATTCCCGCTCGCCACGTCGGTGCCCAAGCCGCTGCAACAGCCGCATCCGCCGATCTGGGTGGCAACACGTGATCCGGGCAGTTTCGACTGGGCCGTCGGTGTTGGCGCGAACATCCTGTCGACGCCGCTCGCCGCCCCTGTCTCCGAAGTCGCCGTGCTGGGCGATAAATTCCGCAAGGCAGTGGCCGATCATCCGGAACGCCCGCGGCCGCGCTTCATGATGCTGCGCCGCACCTGCGTGTACGACCGTCCGCAGGACTGGGAAATCGCCGTGCGTCACAGCGTGGATTTCGGCCGCACGTTCGAGAACCTGATGCAGAACATCGGCACCGTCAGGAACGGCTTCCCGGAAGCCGTGCCGTACGAGTCGGTTGTCGGGCGCGCCAACTACGATCCGGCGGCAATCCGAGAAAACCTGATGTTTGGCACGCCGGACGAGATCGTGCGCAAGCTCGAAGTGTACGAGGCGCAAGGCGTCGACCAGTTCTGCCTCGGCCTGTCGTTCAATCTGCCGTTCGAGTTGCAGGTAAAGACGCTGCGTCTGTTCATCGACGAAGTGATGCCCCATTTCGCCGCGCGTGAAGCAGGTCGCGCCAGGGAGGCCAATGCGGCTGCGGCGGCACAGTTGGCCGAGACGTCTGGGCGTCCGGCCGCGCTGGCATCGGCGGGCCGCTGACGCATGAGTGCGCGCGCCATGACCGAACCGCCCACCGATTCGCCCACCGATTCGCCCGCACAGACGCTGCAAGTCGGCGATGTCACGCTGGCCTATCGCCTGCTCGGCCGAGGCACCCGCCCGCTCGTGTGCATTCACGGCGTGGGATCGTACCAGGAAGCTTGGGACGACGTGGCTACCCTGCTGGCCGACGACTTCCGCATCCTCACCTTCGATCTGCGCGGTCACGGCAACTCGTCGCGGGTAAAGGGACGATACGAGATCGACGATTTCGTCGCCGACGCGCTGGCACTTGCGGATCACGTGGGCTTCGCCACGTTCGATCTCGCGGGCTTCTCGCTGGGCGGGCTGATCGCACAGCGGCTGGCGCTCTCGTATCCGACGCGCCTGCGTCGTCTTGCGCTGCTCGCCACGGTGTCGGGCCGGACCAAAGAGGAGCGCGAGCGCGTACTCGCGAGGCTCGCCGCGTTGCAGGGCGGCGAGCGTGGCGCCCATTACGACGCCTCGCTGTCTCGCTGGCTGACGGAAGACTTTCAGGCGAGACATCCGGAGCGGATCGTCTATCTGCGCAATCGCAATGCGCAGAACGATCCGGATTGTTATGCGTCGGCCTACCGCGTGCTGGCGGAGACCGATTTCGGCGGGTTCATCGATCAGATCCGCGTGCCGACGCTCATCGTCACCGGCGAAGACGATCAGGGCTCGAACCCGCGCATGGCCCGCTTTATGCATGAGTGCATCGTCGGCTCGCAACTCGCCATCCTGCCGGGCATGCGGCATTCGATTCTGGTCGAAGCGGCCGCGCCGGTCGCGGGGCTGTTGCGGGATTTCCTTGTTGATGACCCGGAAAAGAAGGGGCCCCCAGCATGATCGTCGAAGAGCGCATTTACCGCATTCGCAACGGTTGCATGAGTCTGTACCTGAATCTCGTGCGGACCGAAGGGCTGGCGATTCAGCAGCCCATCCTCGGGCATCTCGTCGGGTATTTCACGACGGAGATCGGTGTGCTCAGTCAGGTGACCCATCTCTGGGCGTATCCGAGTCTGGACGAGCGTGCCAGGCGTCGCGCGCGCCTGGCGCAAGACAAGCGCTGGCAGGCGTTCATTCCGCGTCTGTCCGAATTGATCGAAACCGCCGAGAACCGCATTCTGGTACCGACCGATTTTTCCCCGCTCACGGCGTTCACGCCACAGGCTGCCACGGACCATCATTCTACGGACCCAAAGGAGGTTGGCGATGACTGACGGACTGAGAATCGAAGACCGGTACAGGGTCTGCGGCTACGAGCCGGCGGGGGCGCGGGCCATGTTGCGCGACGGCAAACGCAAGTCCGAGGTGCTCGAAACGCTCGGCCAGGTCGTGGGACTCGACGACGTCTCCCTGACGGTTCCGTCCGGTGCGATCTACATGATCATGGGGCTCTCCGGCTCCGGGAAATCGACGCACGCGCGTTGCAGCAACCGCCTCAACGAGCCTTCCGACGGCCGGATTCTGCTTGACGGCGAGGACCTGTGTGCGCTTCACGAGGGGGGGCTGCGCGAGGTGCGTCGCAATCGCATATCGATGGTGTTCCAGCACTTCGCGCTGCTACCGAATCGCCGTGTCATCGAAAACGTGGAGTTCGGACTCAAGCTGCGTGGCATGCCGGCAGCACAGCGGCGCCGTCGCGCCGAGGAGGTGCTGTGCGTGGTTGGACTGGCGCGCTGGGCGTATCACATGCCGCACGAACTGAGCGGCGGTATGCGGCAGCGCGTGGGGCTGGCCCGTGCGCTCGCTACCGAGGCGGACGTCCTCATCATGGATGAAGCCTTCAGCGCGCTCGATCCGCTCATCCGAACGGAAATGCAGGACGAGCTGCTGCGTCTTCAGCACACGCTCAACAAGACCATTCTGTTCATCACGCATGACTTTCAGGAAGCGCTCAAGCTCGGCACGCGCATCGCCATCATGTCGGAGGGTCGCCTTGTGCGCGAAGGCACGCCGCAACAGATCGTGCTGGATCCGGGCAGCGACTACGTGGCGGCGTTCACCCGTGACGTCGACCGTGCCCGCCTTTTCGATGCACGTTCGGTGATGGCGCCCGTGCCCGCGGTGCTCGCCCAATGCGAGCACGGGTTGCCATGCGTGCCGGCCGACATGCGCCTGGTCGATGTGGCCGCGCGTTTCAAATCCGACGGACCGATGGGTGTGACCGACGACGACGGCAAGCTGATCGGAGTGCTGGACGTGGGGCAGTTGCTTGCCCGGATTGGCGCCACTGCCGGCGCAGGAGACCATCATGCTTAATGCCGACCAACTTGCGGTATTCCCCTTCGATCAGTGGATTCAGGAGGGCGTGCAATGGATGGCGCTGCACATGCGTCCGCTGTTCCTGGTCATCAAATGGCCTGTCGAGCGGTTGCTGACGTTCAACGACAGCGTATTTCACGCCGCGCCGTTCCCGGTGATGGTCGTGATCGCGTTCCTGCTGTGTTGGCGTTTGGCCAGTCTTGGCGTGGCGGCATTCAGCGCCGTCGTGTTCGTGGTCATCGCCATGCTCGGGGTGTGGGGCGAAGCGATGACGACGCTCTCGCTCATCATGACCGCCATTCTGTTCTGTGCGCTCATTGGCATTCCCATCGGCATCTGGAGCGCGCGCAGCGAGCGAGCGTGGCTGGTGGTGCGACCGGTGCTCGACATCATGCAGACGACCCCGACGTTCGTATATCTCGTGCCGGTGGTGATGCTCTTCGGCGTGGGCAACGTGCCGGGCGAAGTCGCCGTGGTGACGGCCGCGATGCCACCGCTCATCCGCTTCACGCATCTGGGCATTCGCATGGTCGAGCATGAAATCGTGGAAGCCGGTCTCGCGTTTGGGGCGGACAAGCGTCAGTTGCTGTGGGAGGTGCAATTGCCGCTCGCGGTGCCGACGATTCTCGGTGGCCTGAACCAGACCGTGCTCACGGCGATGGTGATGTCGGTCGTGGTGGCCATGATCGGCGCGGAAGGTCTCGGGCTGGTGGTGCTGCAGGGGCTGGGGCGACTCGATGTGGGACGCGCGGCTGTCGGTGGCATCGCCATCGTGTTGCTGGCCATGATGCTCGACCGGTTCACACAGAAGCTCGCACGCACGAAGCCGCGCGATCAGCAGACGTTTCGGGCGGTGATCTCGCGATTGTTTCGTGGGGAGCGTCGGGTGGGGGCCGAAGTGCCGCCGACGGCGCGTGCGGCGGATGCGCGCGAAGCGCTCTGAACGAAGCGGCGGAGCATCAGGTTTTCGTACGTTTGGCAGCACAGAAACGCCGGCCATGACGACGGTGTCAGGGATCGGCACCCGAGCCCTCGGGCGGAAGTCCCGCGGGCCGATAACTCGACGATCGGAAAGATCGAACAGGTCTTGGAGAGCAGCAATGAAAGGATTCGCAAAGGCGGTTGCTTCGTTCACGTTTTCGCTGGTCGCGGCGGGCGCGTTGCATGCCCAGACGCTTCCGGGCACGGGAAAGACGATCCATTACGCGCAAAGCGACAGCTTCGGTGGTAATTACGTGGTCGCCCAGATCGTCTCGAAGGCGTTCAAGGGGCTGGGGTACGACGTCAAGCTCAGTACGATGAATACGACGCTGTTCTTCCAGGCGGTTGCGCAAGGCGATATCGACATCGCCACCGACGTGAACTTCCCGCAACGTGAACCTGGCTTCCGCGCGGTGGCGTCGCAGGCGATGATCGTCGGCTCGGGCCTCATCGCGGGCGACGGCATCAACGGCTATCTGATCGACAAGAAGACGGCGCTGCAGTATCACATCACCAGTCTCGAGCAGATGAAGGATCCGAAGATCGCCGGACTCTTCGGCAAGGACGGCAAGGCCGAGCTGATCAGTTGCGATCCGGGCTGGAGTTGCGGCGATGTCGTCGATTACCAGCTCGACAAGTTCGGCCTGAAGCCGACGGTCAAGGCAGTGCGAGGCAAGTACGAAGCGCTGATGGTCGAGGCGGTCACGAAGGTCAGACAGGGCAAGCCGGCATTTTTCTACGCGTGGAGTCCGTCATGGGTGACGAACGCGCTCGTGCCGGGCGTGGATGTGGTGTGGCTCCCGACCCCGGCTGACGCACTCCCGCCGAACGTCCCCAACAAGGGCTCGGCGCTCGTGAACAACGTCGAGGGGTGCGCTGGCGGGGCGAATCCGTGCCGCATGGCGATGGCGTCCTGGAACTGGGGCTCGGTCGCAAACAAGCAGTTCATTGCCGCTAACCCGGCCGTGAAGGCGCTCATCGAGCAGATCCGCTTCCCAGGCAAGACGTGGTCGCAGTGGGAGGCTACCATCAGCAAGGAAGGCGGCTCGCCGGCGCTGATAACGAAACTCTCGGACGAGTGGATCGCCGCCAACAAGGCGCAGATGGATCAGTGGGTGGCGACCGCGGCCAAGGCGAAGTAATTGCCGAAATGAAAAATGAGGGAGGTGTCCAATGAATCCGGAATTGTTCGAGAAGGGGCTGAAGACGCGCCGCGAGGTGCTCGGCAGCGAGTACGTGGATAAGTCGATTGCGTCGGCCGATGCTTTCAATCGCCCGATGCAGGAACTGGTGACGCAGTACTGTTGGGGCGAGATATGGAATCGCCCGGGTCTCGACCGGCGCACCCGGAGCTTGCTGAATCTGGGCATGCTCACGGTCATGAATCGTCCGCACGAGCTGAAGCTGCATGTGCGCGGCGCGCTGACCAACGGCGTGACGAAGGAGGAAATCACCGAGGTGTTCCTGCAAGCCGCGATCTACGCCGGTGTGCCTGCGGCGATCGACAGCTTCCGTGTCGCACGCGAAGTGTTCGACGCCCAGACCTGAGCATGCGCGGCGACCGCCGATGGCATCCGAGGATGTCGCCGCAGGTGCACCAACCAAGGGCCATTTTTTGGTGGAGAGATCACGCTACCGGCACTCTCGTCCCATCGGAATGAGCGTGGGCACCCGGGGCGAGAATTTCTACGCAACTTATTGACATAAAAAAAGCCCCTGACGTCACCGTCAGGGGCTTTCTTGCTTCTTTGGTAGGCCGTGCTGGGTTCGAACCAGCGACCAAGGGATTATGAGTCCCCTGCTCTAACCGCTGAGCTAACGGCCCTCAACTACCGGCGCTCGCTCAGCAGCAATCAATTGCCTTCGAGGAACGACTTGAGCTTGTCGGAACGGCTCGGGTGACGCAGCTTGCGCAGCGCCTTGGCTTCAATCTGACGAATACGCTCACGCGTCACGTCAAACTGCTTGCCCACTTCCTCGAGCGTGTGGTCCGTGCTCATCTCGATGCCGAAACGCATGCGGAGCACCTTCGCCTCACGCGGCGTCAGCGAATCGAGCACGTCCTTCACGACGTCGCGCATACTACCATGCAATGCGGCGTCAGCAGGCGCTACCGTGCCCGTATCCTCGATGAAATCACCCAAGTGCGAATCGTCGTCGTCACCGATCGGCGTTTCCATGGAGATCGGCTCCTTCGCGATCTTCATGATCTTGCGGATCTTGTCCTCCGGCATTTCCATCTTCTCGGCCAGCGTCGCCGGATCCGGCTCGACACCGGTCTCCTGCAGAATCTGACGCGAGATCCGGTTCATCTTGTTGATCGTTTCGATCATGTGCACCGGAATACGAATGGTACGCGCCTGGTCCGCGATCGAACGCGTGATGGCCTGGCGGATCCACCACGTCGCGTACGTCGAGAACTTGTAACCACGCCGATATTCGAACTTGTCCACCGCCTTCATCAGGCCGATGTTGCCCTCCTGGATCAGATCCAGGAACTGCAAGCCACGGTTCGTGTACTTCTTCGCAATCGAAATCACGAGACGCAAGTTGGCTTCGGTCATCTCACGCTTGGCCTTGCGGGCACGGCGCTCGCCTTCCGACATCTTGCGGTTCACGTCCTTCAATTCGGCCAGCGGCAGTACCACACGCGCCTGCAGGTCGATCAGCTTTTGCTGAAGCTCCTGCACGGCCGGCACGTTGCGCTCGACCACCGAGCTGTACGCCTTGTTATCGGCCACCACCGTGTAAATCCAGTCGAGATTCGTTTCGTTGCCCGGGAAACGCGACACGAAATCCGCGCGCGGCATGCCGCACTTGTCGACCACGATGTTCAGGATCGCACGCTCGATGTTGCGCACTTCGTCCACCTGCGAACGAAGCGTGTCGCACAAACGCTCGACCGTGCGCGCCGTAAAGCGGATCGTCATCAACTCGGCCTGGATCGCCTCGCCAGCCTTCACGTACGGCTTGGACTGGTAGCCTTCCTTCTCGAACGCACGACGCATCTTGCCAAACCAGTCGGCAATCACGGCGAACTTGGCCAGCGAGTCGCGCTTGAGCTGCTCGACCTGCGCAGCCGAAGCACCCGCGCCACTGTTGCTGTCATCTTCCTCTTCGGCTTCTTCTTCCTCTTCTTCCGCCTCGGCGTCGGCATCGGCGTCGAAGTCCTCGTCGTCGGAGGAAGCGGCCGCCGCCTCGGCTTCCGCATTCGGATCGATCAGGCCATCGACCACCTCGTCGATGCGCATCTCCTCACGCTCGACCTTCTCGGCCATCGCCAGGATCTCGGCGATCGTCGTCGGGCACGCGGAAATGGCCTGCACCATGTGCTTGAGCCCTTCCTCGATGCGCTTGGCGATCTCGATTTCCCCTTCGCGCGTCAGCAGCTCGACCGTCCCCATTTCGCGCATGTACATACGCACCGGGTCGGTCGTGCGACCAAACTCGGAGTCGACGGTCGACAAAGCCGCTTCGGCTTCTTCCTCGACTTCGTCGTCCGACGCGGCGTTCGGCGCATTGTCGTTGAGCAACAGCGTTTCGGCATCGGGCGCCTGCTCGTACACAGCAATGCCCATGTCGTTGAACGTGCCGATCACGCCCTCGAGCGCCTCGCTTTCCACCAGCTCGTCGGGCAGGTGGTCATTGATCTCGGCAAAGGTCAAGAAGCCTCGCTCCTTGCCCAGCTTGATCAGTGCCTTCAGTTTGCCACGACGCTCCTCAAGTTCCTCGGCCGTACCGGGCTGGTGCGAGGAAAATGCGTCCTTGAGCAGTGCTTTCTCTTTTGCCCGGCGATCACGCGCCTTCTGCTTTTCCACTTTGGTCTGATCTTCGTTCACGGGTTGATCGTAAGTATTCTCTGCGACGCCTTGCGCCTCCGGAGCAGCAGTCTTCGCGGCACGGCCCCGCGTCTTTTGGACGGGCGGCACGACGGCAACCGGCGTGACCTCTACAGCTTCGGATTTGCGGGAAGCCCCGGTCTTGCGTGGGACCTGCGTCGCAGGTGTACTGCGGCCCGCCTGGCTCGCGGCCTTGGCGGTAGTTGCGCTCTTCGCGCTTTTTTCAGCGGGTTGTCGGGCCTGCGGTTTCCCGCCTGCCGTCGCCTTGGTGGCCGTTGCCGCCTTTGCTGCCTTCGTCGGTCTGACGGGCGGCTCGGACTTCACCGTCGGCCTGGCCGCTTTCGCAGCCCCCACCTTCGCGGCGGTCGCACTCTTGCGCTTGGTGACATCGGTCACCTTCGCAGCCGTCTTGCCGGTCGTCTTCGTTGCGCCGGCGGCTGCCTTAACTTGCGTAGTACGTTTCGCCGAACTTGCCTGGCTGGCTGTCTTCTTCGAGGCTTGCGCAACCACACCGGCTTTCTTTCCAACGCCAGCCGTCGCAGAGCGAGACGCCCCCTTCCCACCTGTTGCCGCCGCCGCGCTTGACGCGCGCTTTGCCTTCGGTGAAGGGATAACCGTCTTTTTTCCGCTGGTCGTTGTCATCTTTGCCATAGCGATCTCGCTTGCCAGAAAACAGCCCACTGAAAACTTTCCATTATAGCACGCGGGCTTACCTCAACTTCGCGTGCCTCCTGTGCCGGCCGTAGCCAGCCACCGCTTCAATTCGTCGCGTTGCCGCGACAGCGCCTGCGCATGGCGCATTTCATCGGCCGTCAGTGACGCCCGCTTGAAAATCGTCTCCAGTTCCTCGCACAGCCCGTCGTATTGCAGCCGCCGGATGGCGCTACGCAACTCGGCGAGCCGCAACGATATCTGCTCTTCACGACGCTCGACCTGAGCCTCGTCGGCCGGGTCGAATAACAGCAAATCGCGTGCATTTTCCTCAAAAGACAGAATTTCGCGAATGATGTCGTCGAAACTCGCCCAGTTCGGCGACGCTCGCAGACGATCCGACATAAAGCGAAAATCCGCCTGCGCGCCCATCTCGTGGCAGTGCGAGAGCACCTCCGAGAAGATCTCGGCGTGATGACGCACTTCCCGTAATATCTTGGTCTCTTCTTCGGTCAGTTCGTTTCCGAGCACCGGAAACATCAACAGATTCTGCAAGGCACGGTGTTCCGTCCCCACGACACGGCGCTTTTCGCGCTTGGCCGGTGTCTTGTCCCACGCGTTATGCCGACGGGCCGCGCCAATCTGCAATTCGCACAATTCAGCGACTTCCTCGATCGAGCTGCCCACGCGCTCGGCCAAGGCATGCAGGATCTGGCCCCGCAGCGCGTTCGCCGGCATTTGCTGCAACAATGGCTTGGCCTCGAACAGCGCCCGCGCCCGGCCCTCGGGTTGATGCATTTCCTTGCCGGACGTCACCTCGCCAATCAGGAACTGCGACATCGGCATGGCCCGCGAGACCTCGTCCGCAAACGCCTGCGCACCGTATTCCCGCACGTAGCTGTCCGGGTCATGCTCGCTCGGCAGGAACAGGAACTTGAAGCTCCGGTTGTCGTCGGCATGAGGCAGACAGGCTTCCAACGCGCGACGGGCCGCCCGGCGGCCTGCCGCATCGCCGTCGAAGCTGAACACGACCGTCTCGGTCTGACGCAACAACTTCTGCACATGCATCGGCGTGCAGGCCGTTCCCAGCGTCGCCACAGCTTGCGGGAAACCGAGCTGCGCCAGCGCCACCACATCCATGTACCCTTCGACCACCAGCACGTAGCCCGCGTCGCGAATGCCGGCCCGCGCCTCGAACAATCCGTACAACTCGCTGCCCTTGCTGAACAGCGGCGTCTCGGGCGAATTCAGGTATTTGGGCTCGCCCTTGTCAAGCACGCGCCCGCCGAAGGCAATCACCTGCCCCTTCGTATTCCGGATCGGGAACATGATCCGGTCGCGGAATCGGTCGTAGCGACGCCTGGCACCGCCGGCCTCGCCCTTCTCGCTTTCGATGACGAGACCTGCATCGAGCAGCTGGTCATCGCGGTAATTCTGGAACGCGGCCTCCAGGTTCTGCCAGGCATCCGGGGCATATCCCAGTCCGAAATGCGCGGCGATCTCGCCTGTCAGGCCACGTCGCTTCAAATAGTCGATGGCGGCCGGCGCGCTGCGCAACTGCTTGCGGTAGTAATCGCACGCGCGCGTCATCACGTCGACCAGCCCGAGGGTTTGCGCCCGTTGCGCGGCAGGCGCCGGCGCGCCCGGCATCGGCGCCTCACGCGGCACATCCAGCCCGACGTTGCGGGCCAACTCCTCGACAGCTTCGACAAAACCAAGCCCGGCATGCTCCATGAGAAAACTGATCGCGCTGCCGTGCGCGCCGCACCCGAAGCAGTGATAGAACTGCTTGGTGGGGCTTACCGTAAATGAGGGCGACTTCTCATTATGAAAGGGGCATAGCCCCATGAAGTTCGCCCCACCCTTCTTCAACTGCACATAACGGCCCACCACCTCGACAATGTCGACGCGGTTGAGCAAGTCCTGCAAAAACGACTGGGGAATCACTGGATCGATGCCATCGCAACGCGGCCTCGCACCGTCACATGTGCGACGGCGCCGTACCGCGCAACCGAATTACGCTGTCAACGCGGCCTTCACCTGCGCCGAAACGGCCGTCATGTCGGCACGTCCGGCCAACTGGCCCTTGAGCACCCCCATGACTTTGCCCATGTCCTGGGGACCGGCGGCGCCGGTCTGGGCTACCGCTGCCTTGACGGCCTGCGCGACTTCCTCCGCCGAGAGCTGCTGCGGCATATAGACCTGGAGCACTTCGAGTTCGGCGGCCTCCTTGTCGGCCAGGTCGGTGCGGCCGGCAGCCTGAAACTGGCCGATGGAATCCTTGCGTTGTTTGATCAGCTTGTCGACCACGGCAACGACGGCCGTGTCGTCGAGAGTGATGCGCTCGTCGACTTCCTTCTGTTTGATCGCGGCGAGCAACAGCCGGATGGTCCCCAGTTTGTCCGCGGCCTTGGCACGCATGGCCGTCTTCATGTCTTCGTTGATGCGTTCTTTCAGACTCATGAGCAGGGGTTCCGGAATTCGAATACGTTTCAGTGTAGTGCATGCCGCCTTAAAGAAAAGGACGGCCGCCGCCAGACACTCGCCGCGCGCAGCCGCAGCCAGAGAAGCAGTGCCGGGAACGAGCGGGGGCAGAAAGCACAAAACCCGCTTGGCGGACGACCGCGAACGCGATCACAAGCGGGCTCGCCGGAGACCGCGACACCTTGAGCGCGTCGTCTCCACGAAGGGGAGAGCGTATCACAGCGCCATCGCGGCCGTCTACGACAGGACGTCCTCGCCCGCCCGCTCGGCTCGCACGCTTTCGGACATTGCCTGCGCGCATGCCACCGCCGACGCCCACGCCCACTGGAAGTTGTAGCCGCCGAGCCACCCCGTCACGTCTACCACTTCCCCGACGAAATGCAATCCCGGCTGCGAACGCGCCTCGAGCGCCGCCGACGAAAGCCCCCGGGTATCCACGCCGCCGCGCGTGACTTCGGCCTTGCGCCACCCTTCCGAGCCGCACGGCTTGAGCGTCCAGCCGGAAAAGGCCTGCGCCAGCGAACGCAATGCCTTGTCGGGCAGCTCCTGCACACGCGCCTGCGGCGAGAGGCCACTGTTGGCGACCCACGCGTCGGCCAAGCGTGCCGGCACCCACTGCGCCAGCAGATTCGCCAACTGACGCCTGGATGAGGCCTTCGCATCGAACAATGCCGCCTCGATATCCGACGATGGCGCCAAATCGAGGGTGATCGACTGCCCCGGTGCCCAGAAACTGGAGATCTGCAGAATGGCCGGGCCCGACAACCCCCGGTGCGTGAACAGCAAATCCTCGAGGAAGCTCCCCGCCGCCTTGCCTTTGCCCGTGCTCACCTCGACTTCGAGCGACAATCCCGACAGGCCCGCAAACGGCGCCCAGGTCGAGGCATCGAACATCAGCGGCACCAGCGCCGGACGCGGCTCCACGATGTCCAGCCCGAACTGCCGCGCGATGCGATATCCCCAGTCCGTAGCGCCGATTTTCGGAATGGACAGGCCACCCGTCGCAATAACCAGACGTTTTGCGGCGATATGCCCGGCATCTGTCGTCAAATGGTAGCGATGTGCGCCTCCGGCATCTGTGTAAGCCACGGTGTGCACCGCACAGGGCATGCGCCAGTGGACATGGCCGGCAGCACACTCCTTGCGCAGCATTTCGATGATGTCCTCGGCACTTTCGTCGCAGAAGAGCTGCCCGCGATGCTTTTCGTGCCACGCGATTCGGTGGCGCCTGAGCAACTCCAGAAAGTCGCGGGGCGTGTAGCGTGCCAGCGCGGAACGACAGAAACGGGGATTTTCGGACAAATAATTGCCCGGCCCGGCATTGATATTGGTGAAGTTGCAGCGTCCGCCGCCCGAGATGCGAATCTTCTCCGCCAGGCGCGTCGCATGATCGATAAGCACCACGCGCAGCCCGAGCTGCCCGGCCACCGCCGCGCACATCAGGCCGGCCGCGCCGGCACCCACAATCGCTACATCGTACTTTTCCATGGCGCGCGTTGCCTGGGAGTCCGACCAGGACAAGTCAAAATTTGTATATTTATCAGAATCTTAGATTGCGGCAGAAGGACGCCGCGAGAAGGGGCGAATGATACAGGAACCGGCCGAGAACTCAATGATCCGATGTCGCCACCGACGCCGGCAATCCAACCGACATTCAGCGGGTCAGGGCCGCCCCCCGGCGCTGGATTCGGCGAAACTCATGCCAGGTCAGCGCGATGACGCCAAGATCGAGCACCGATAACAATATCAGCCAGACCGAATGGGTGTGCGCGTACCGGTACAACTGGTAGGCAATGAACAACGCGAATATGACGACGGAAACCGGAAAAATCCAGAGCCGTTCGCGCAGCAGGCCCACGATCAACCAAAGTTTGAGCACGCCGTGCGCAAGCAGATAAACGGCGGCGAACGCTTGCGAACCGAGCGACAAATGCTGAGCCGCATGGAGCAGGACGCCGGCCACGACGTCGTGCGGATCCTCACGCAGTTCATGCCCCGTGATTCGCAGCACGAACGTCAGGACGACGTGACTGGGGATGAAGTAGGCGGCCGCACCGGCGACGATCTCGGACAATGCGAAGAGCGCCTTGATCCACAAACTCGTCTCGAAAAGACCATGAAGGCGTTTCTCCGCCGCATTGGACAAGCCTGTCACGCTTCACGCTCCGCAACCGATATCACCGTTTCGTCATGATGGCGAGCCTATCCCCTCACCCAACCGCGCGCAATCCATCGTGCAAACACCTTCTGATGCACACCCACGGCCAGCCAGTACGCGGGCGCCACCAGCCACGGCATGCGCCGGGCCACCAGCCAGCTCGAGATGACGGCGACGATGGCTGAGCCCGCCATGTCCATCGGGAAGTGTACGCCGAGAAAAA
>OFTX01000054.1_pt1 | contig 70717 bp, 58 predicted proteins | sample 1775051 | NCBI WGS metagenome assembly OFTX01 (sample SAMN08195772, study PRJEB24354) | sludge metagenome | isolation source: sludge from phenol fed wastewater aerobic bioreactor A | place: India: Nagpur | collected 2016-09-15 | reverse complement strand
TTCGAGAAAATCACCAGTTCGCAGCGCGAAGGATTCCGTCGCCAGCGGCACCGCCGCCGTCGTTGGAGCGGTTTATAAGGGGGACCCCGCTCCCCGTCAACAGCCATCTCGAAGTTTTTTGCGTCGCATCGAAGATTTCTCGGCGAATATGAGAAATCTCATAGAATCAAATGGTTGTGCCTGTGGATAGATTTTGTGCTCGAAGGCGACCCCGATCGCGGCACGAAATCCGGGCTTTTCACCCCTGCTCGGCGCCTCCCCCGCCCGACCGTCTCTCTCGCTCTCCCCCGTGACGAGGTGTCGCCGCCCCGCCGTCCGCGCATACGCGTGTGGGCGCGCGGTTCGCTCCTCTCCTTGGCTTCGCATTGACGGATCGTCCCCCAGGGGCCAATTTGGGTCCCGCTTCGCCACGAGTTCGCCCCATCCGCTTGCGATCCGTGACGCCGGCACCGAGCCCGCCGCTCTCACCTCGTCCGCTTTCGAACGGCCGGCGCTCGCACGAGAGAACGGGACAGACCCGCCACCGACGAGACGAGATGCGATACCGCCGACACGCCCACCCGCGCGACACCATCGACCTGGGATCCGAACTGCCGTTGCTCGTCGACGGCGGCGTCGGCCGTCTCGATCGGCGCGCCCTGTCGCTGCGCTGGCTGGCCGGCACGCTCCTGACCGCCTGCACCTCGACCTTCCTGATGGGCGGCGCGCTCTATGTCGCGCTCGACGGACGCCATACGCTCGCCGCGGTTCCGCGTGAGCTCGTCGCGCGTCCGGTCGACGCCCCCCCGGCGCTCGAGCGCACCGTCAATGCCGACACCGGCGTCCTCGCCAAGGGCGATCGCCTGCGCATCGGCCCCGACAAGGGCGTCACCCGTCAGGTCCTCAACCTCTCGACCATGACCCGCATCGGCGATCGCGACCTCGTCCGCGTCCGTCCCTTCGTGCGCATCGCCGCCGGGCTCAGCCTGAAGAAGACCGAGGCGACGGCGGACATTCCGCCCTTCAATCCGCTGAAGGTCTTCGCCGACACCGAGATCCTCTCCGGCCGCGGCTCGACCGCGCGCAATCCCGCCTTCTACGACGCGACCGTCGAGGGCGAGATCACGCTGCGCACCCGCGATCTGCCGATGGACCCCGCCTCCTTCGATCCCGACGTGATCATGGCCTCCAACGAGGTCGAGCTGATCGTCGGCGATCAGGCGCGCTTCCTCTCCGACGGCTCGATCCAGGTCGCCTCGCTTCCGGTGATGTCGGACGCCGCCTTCTCCACCGCCACCGGCCCGGGCGGCATCGCCTCGGCGCTCGCCATGCGGATCGTGCCGGAGAACGTGTCCTTCTTCCCGAAGTCCGACGTCGAGCGCGCCGGCGCCGCCACCGGCAACGGCCTCGACGAGAAGACTTCGACCATCGACAAGGGCGACAGTCTGCGCGGGCTCCTCAAGGATGCCGGCGCCGACGAGAAGACGATCACCGACGCGCTCCGCGCCCTCGCCAAGAGCATCGAGCTGAAGTCGATCGAGCCGGGCTATCGCATCCGCATCGGCACCGCCAAGATCGACACGACCGACAAGCTGAAGCCGGTCCGCATCACGCTCTACGGCAAGGACAACGCCCACATCGCCACCATCGCCCTCGACGACTACGGCAATTTCGTCACCGCTCAGGAGCCCGGTCTCGGCGAGGACGACATCGCGCCGGAGGAGGAGGACGAGACCGTGGCCGCGGCGAGCGGCGTGCCCTCGCTCTATTACAGCCTCTATCAGACCGCGATCGACAATCAGATCCCCCGTGCCCTGATCAAGAAGCTCGTCGAGATCTATTCTTTCGACGTCGACTTCAATCAGCGCGTCCGCCACGGCGATCAGTTCGAGGTTCTCTACGCGGCCGAGGACGAGAACGACCCCAAGGCGGGTCAGGAGATCCTCTACGCGGCGATCAACACCAACGGCATCCCGAAGCGATACTATCGCTACCGCTCGCCCGACGACGGGACCGTCGATTACTACGACGAGAGTGGCAAGAGCGCGAAGAAGTTCCTGATGCGCAAGCCGATGGACGGCGGCGTCTTCCGCTCCGGCTTCGGCGGCCGCCGCCACCCGGTGCTCGGCTATTATCGCATGCACACCGGCGTCGACTGGGCCGCCCCCACCGGCACGCCGATCTTCGCCTCCGGCAACGGCACCGTCACCGAGGCCGGTTGGAAGGGGGGCTACGGCCGCTACGTCCGCATCCAGCACGCCAACGGCTACGAGACCGGCTACGGCCACATGTCCGGCTTCGGCAAGGGCATCGAGAAGGGCGTCCGCGTCCGCCAGGGCCAGATCATCGGCTATGTCGGCTCGACCGGCGTCTCCACCGGCCCGCATTGCCACTACGAGGTGCTGATCAACTCCGCCTTCGTCGACCCGATGCGCGTGAAACTGCCGCGCGGCAAGGAACTCGGCGGCGGCATGCTCGCCGAATTCGGCCGCGAACGCGATCGCATCGACGCGCTCATGGCCAAGTCGAGCACCACCAAGACCGCCGCGAACTGATCAGAATCCGAGATAGCGCCCGGCGCGGTGATTGACGGCGAGCACCAGGTTCATCGTCACCGCCCCGAGCAGCGACAGCGCCACGTGCGGCGCGTCGAGCACGAAGACCGTGCCCGAGAGGATCACCGCGTCGATCGCCATCTGCACCTTGCCGGCCGACCAGCCGCGCCGCTCCTGCAGCCACAGCGCGACGATGCCGACGCCGCCGAGGCTCGCCTTGTGGCGGATCAGGATCAGGAGTCCGACCCCGACCAGCAGCCCGCCGAAACCGGCCCCGAAGATCGGCTCGACCCGCGCGATCTCGAGCAGGCGCGGCAGCCCCCAGGTCTCGGCCGCGAGCAGGCTCACCGCCGCCACCGTCTTCAGCGTGAACCGCCACCCCATCCGCCAGATCGAGAAGACGTAGAACGGCAGATTGACCAGCAGCAGCGCCACCGGAAGGCCGATCCCGCCGGCATAGGTGACGAGAAAGGCGAGCCCGGGCGCGCCACCCGTGCCGACCCCGGTGCGATGGAACATCTCGAGCCCGGCGGCCACCAGCAGGGTTCCCGTCACCAGCGCGAGGAAATCCTCGACCGGCGTGTGGCGCACCGCTCCCGCGTCCGTCATCTGCGAGGATCCTCCGCTCGCGACGGCGACCCCGCTTCGGATCGCCTCGTCGCGGCAGTCCTATCGGCTCGCCGCGCTCCCGTCGACCGTCCTCGACGCGAAGAGGCCGCGCCTCTCGCGAAGCGCGGCCTCCTCCTCTCACATGGACCGTCCGATCACGCCGCCTCGGCCACCGGCCCGGCGACGTGGAACTGCAGGCGATCGCCGCCGGTCGTGACGTCGACGCGCACGCCTTCGCCGATCTCGCCCATCAGGATCTTCTCGGCGAGCGGATCCTGCACCTCGCGCTGGATCACCCGCTTCAACGGCCGCGCCCCATAGGCCGGGTCGTATCCGCGATCGGCGAGCCACTCCCGCGCGCCCGGCTCCAGATTAAGCTCGATGCGCCGATCGGCGATCAGCTTCTGCAACCGCGCGAACTGGATGTCGACGATCCGGCCCATCTCCGACCGCTTGAGGCGGTGGAACAGCAGGATGTCGTCGAGCCGGTTCAGGAACTCGGGCCGGAAGTGGGCCCGAACCATCGCCATGACGTCGTCGCGCGCCTTGTCGACGTCGTCGAGTTCACCCAATTCGACCAGGAACTCGGCCCCGATGTTCGAGGTGAGCACGATGATCGTGTTGCGGAAGTCGACCGTCCGTCCCTGCCCGTCGGTGAGCCGCCCGTCGTCGAGCACCTGAAGGAGCACGTTGAAGACGTCGCCGTGCGCCTTTTCGACCTCGTCGAACAGCACCACCTGATAGGGCCGGCGCCGCACCGCTTCGGTCAGCGCGCCGCCCTCCTCGTAGCCGACGTAGCCCGGAGGGGCGCCGATCAGCCGGGCGACCGAGTGCTTCTCCATGTATTCGGACATGTCGATGCGCACCATCGCCTGATCGTCGTCGAAGAGGAACGCCGCGAGCGCCTTGGTCAGCTCGGTCTTGCCGACGCCGGTGGGTCCGAGGAACATGAACGAGCCGATCGGCCGGTTCGGATCCTGCAAGCCCGCCCGGGCGCGCCGCACGGCGGTGGAGACCGCGTGCACCGCCTCCGCCTGGCCGACCACCCGCTTGGCGAGTTCGTCTTCCATGCGCAGCAGCTTGTCCTTCTCACCCTCGAGCATCTTGTCGACCGGAACCCCGGTCCAGCGCGAGACGACGGCCGCGACCATGTCGGCGGTGACCGCCTCCTGCGCCGGCTTGCCGCCGTCCTCGCCCTTGGCCTCGATCTCCTTCAGCTTGGCCTCGAGGCCGGGGATGACGCCATAGGCGAGCTCGCCCGCCCGGTCGAACCGGCCGGTGCGCTGCGCCTGCTCGAGCTCGAGACGGGCCTGATCGAGGCTCTCCTTGAGCTTGGTGGCCGAAGCCAACTGATCCTTCTCGCTCTGCCATTTCGAGGTGAGCTCGGCCGATTCCTCCTCGAGGTCAGAGAGCTCCCGCTCGAGCCGGGCGAGCCGGTCCTTGGAGGCCTGATCGGTCTCCTTCTTCAGGGCCTCGCGCTCGATCTTGAGCTGGATCACCCGGCGATCGAGTTCGTCGAGCTCCTCGGGCTTGGAATCCACCTGCATCCGGAGCCGCGCCGAGGCTTCGTCGACGAGGTCGATCGCCTTGTCGGGCAGGAAGCGGTCGGTGATGTAGCGGTTCGAGAGGGTCGCGGCGGCGACGATCGCCGAATCCGCGATCCGGACGCCGTGATGCAGCTCGTACTTCTCCTTCAGGCCGCGCAGGATCGAGATCGTGTCCTCGACCGTCGGCTCGGAGACGAAGACCGGCTGGAACCGGCGGGCGAGCGCGGCGTCCTTCTCGACGTGCTTGCGATATTCGTCGAGCGTGGTCGCGCCGACGCAGTGGAGTTCACCACGCGCCAAGGCGGGCTTCAGCAGGTTGGAGGCGTCCATCGCCCCGTCCGACTTGCCGGCCCCGACCAGCGTGTGCATCTCGTCGATGAACAGGATCACCCCGCCCTCGGCCGCCTGCACCTCGTTCAAGACGCCCTTCAGCCGCTCCTCGAACTCGCCGCGATATTTCGCGCCGGCGATCAGCGCGCCCATGTCGAGCGCCATCAGGGTCTTGTCCTTGAGGCTCTCGGGCACGTCGCCGTTGAGAATGCGCAGCGCCAGTCCCTCGACGATCGCCGTCTTGCCGACGCCGGGCTCGCCGATCAGCACCGGATTGTTCTTGGTGCGCCGGCTCAGGACCTGGATGGTCCGGCGAATTTCCTCGTCGCGGCCGATGACCGGGTCGAGTTTGCCGTCGCGCGCGGCCTGGGTCAGGTCGCGGCAATATTTCTTGAGCGCGTCGTACTGGTTCTCGGCCGAGGCGGTGTCGGCGGTGCGGCCCTTGCGCAGATCGTTGATCGCGGCATTGAGCGCGTTCGGGGTGACGCCGGCGGCGGCGAGGATCTTGCCGGCCTCGCTCTCCTTGTCGAGCGCGACCGCGACCAGCAGCCGCTCCACGGTGACGAAGCTGTCGCCCGCCTTGTCGGCGATCTTCTCGGCGTTCTCGAAGATGCGCGCCGTCGCCGGCGCCATGTAGAGCTGGCCTGATCCGCCCGAAACCTTGGGCAGCTTGTCGAGCGCCTTCTGGGTCGCGGCGAGCGCCTCGCGCGAACGGCCCCCGGCGCGGTCGATGAGACCGGCGCAGAGCCCCTGATCGTCGTCGAGCAGGACCTTGAGGACGTGCTCCGGCGTGAACTGCTGATGACCGGCCGAAAGAGCGGCGGTCTGCGCCGACTGGAGGAAGCCGCGGGCGCGTTCGGTATATTTCTCGAGATTCATGGTTGCCCTCCTGGCCCGCCGCCTCACCGCCCCTTCTGGGCACGGTCCGCGCGGCGACTGGATTCTGGGGTGGCGCCTCCCGCTCCCCCGGGGGCGGAGACAGGAAACGACCTTCGTCTCCCATGTGGGAAGCCTTCACCGCTCTGTGAAGAGGGGAGTTGCGCGAACTCTGCTTGACGCATCGTCCGGCCGGTCGGACAACCGGCCCCCGACGACCGTCGATCCTCGAGAGGACCCCGCATGAGCGCTCGCGTCACCACCTTGTGGCGGTATCCCGTCAAGGGCTTCTCGCCCGAGACGCTCCCCGCCGTCGACCTCGTCCCCGGCGAGACCATGCCCTTCGATCGCGCCTTTGCGGTCGAGAACGGCCCCTCCGGCTTCGACCCGGCCGCGCCGGTGCACATGCCGAAGATCAAATTCCTCTGCCTGATGCGCAACGAAGGTTTGGCCCGGCTCGCGACCCGTTTCGATTCCGAAACGACCCTCTTCACCATCGCCGAGGCCGGCGCGACCCTCGCCGAGGGCCGCCTCGACACCGAGGAGGGGCGCGCGGCGATCGAGAGTTTCCTCGCCGCCCGCTTCGCCGACGTCCTGCGCGGTCCGCCGAAGGTGCTGCGCGCCGCCGGCCATTCCTTCTCCGACGTGGCGAAGAAGGTGCTGCATCTCGTCAATCGCGAGACCGTGCGGGCGCTCGGCGAAGAACTCGGCGTCGCCCTCGACCCCCTGCGCTTCCGCCCGAACCTCGTCGTCGACGGCCTCGCCCCCGGCGCCGAGCTCGACTGGCCGCGCGACATGCCGCTCTCGATCGGCGGAATCGACTTCGAGGTGGTCAAGCGCACCGAACGCTGCGCCGCCACCAACGTCGATCCGGCGACCGGCCTCCGCGATCTCCAGATCCCGCGCCATCTGATGCAGACCCTCGGCCATGCCGATTGCGGCGTCTATCTGCGCGTCCTCTCCCCCGGCCGCCTCGCCGTCGGCGACGAACTCGCCGTTTGAGCCCGAGACGAGAAAGGCCCGAACCGTCGCCGGTCCGGGCCTTCGAAACGTCTGTCTTCCGCGACGATCACTCGTCGGCGGCAACCGTCGGCGCGGGCGCCTCGGCGGCGGGAGCCTCGCCCGCCTCGTATTCGGGCCGGCGACCACGGCCGCGACCACCACGGGTGCGCTTGCGCGGCGCCTCTTCCGCGACCTCGTCGGACGCGGCTTCGGGCGCCGGGGTCTCGGCCGCCGCCGGCGCCTCGACCGGAGCCGGCGCGGGAGCCGGAGCCGGAGTGGGGGCCGGAGCCGGCGTCGCGGCGCGGGTCGGAGCGGCGGTCAGGAAGGCGGGCAGCGCCGCCAGATCGGTCTCGACCTCGGCCTCGGCGCGGGCGGCCTCGCCGCGCGGCGCGCGCTCGGCCCGGGGCGGACGCGACGGCGCCTCGTGACGGTTGTCGCGCGGCTCACGAGCTTCGCGCGGCTCGCGCGCCTCACGACCCTCGCGGGGTTCACGCGCTTCCCGAGGCTCGCGCGCCGGCAGATCCGGACGATCGCCGCGCGTCCCGGAGCGGAAGCCCCGGCCGCGATTGCGATCGCCGCCGCGATCCTGAAGACGCTCGGGACGATCGCCGCGCGGACGCTCGTCGCGGCCGCGTCCCTCGACCGGCAGATCGTCGACGAAGGGCTGCGGCATGTCGGTCGACATGAAGCCCTCCTCGCCGATCGCCGGACGCGGCTCGCCGCGCATTTCGAACCGAGCCTCCTGCTGAGCCTCCTCGAAATCCTCCTCGTCCTCCTCGACCTGGATGTCGGAGCGGACGATCGCCACCGGCTGCGGCGACGACGCCTGGGCGGCGGCGATGATGCGATAATAGTGTTCGGCGTGCTGGAGATAATTCTCGGCCAGGACGGGATCGCCGCTCGACTGGGCGTCGCGCGCCAGGGCGACGTATTTCTCGGCGATGTGCAGCGCCGTGCCGCGGATCTTGACGTCGGGACCCGTCGATTCGTAGCTGCGGCTCAGCGGATTGGGACCCTTGCGGCCACCGCCACCGTTGCCGCCGTTGTTGCCACCGCCACCACGACCGCGCATGCGCTTGTTGGAATTTCCCTGTCTCATACCCGTGCGATCTTTGCCGAGGAACATGTTACGTGATCTCATCCGTCCGAGGGGTATGGCGGTTCCGCTCCCGAGCCCCTGCCCCGGGCGCCGACGCTTCCATCCGTTCCGCATTTCGATCGGGCCGCGCCGCGACGACGTCGCGAGCCCGGCGAAGACACCGTTGCCGGTGGATCGATACGTTTCGGATCAATTCGGGCGTTCCAGCCCCTGGAAGTGTTGGACGGACCGAAGATCAGGGGGCCGGTCCGCTTCGGATCCCGCCCCCACGTCCGACGGGATCGGACCCACTGGAGCATTCTCCAGGGAGAGCGTGAATGACGCTCCTCGGATCCCCATCCGTCGACGATTTGCTTCGGTGCTCGGAAACTAGCGATTTCTCGGTCGCATTCCAAGATTTATTTTACGGTGACGCTCGAGAACCCGGCGTCCGCGCGCTGACCACCCGGTCACGCCCGGCGAGATCGGCCGTCGTCTCGACCCCGACGAAGCCCGCCGCCGAGAACAGCGCCGCGACGCTTCCCCCCTGTTCGTGACCGATCTCCACCGCCAGGAGCCCGCCCGGCCGCAGCGCCGAACGCGCCTCCTCGACGATCACCCGATAGGCGTCGAGCCCGTCGGCGCCCCCGTCGAGCGCGGCGAGCGGATCGTGGAGACGCACCTCCTCGTCGAGTTCGGCGATCGCCGCCGTCTCGATATAGGGCGGATTGGAGACGATCGCGTCGAAGGCCCCCGGCGCCAGCATCGAGGCGTAGGAGCCGCGGACGAAGAGCGCCCGCGCCGCCACCCCGTGGCGCTCGGCATTGGCGCGCGCGGTCGCGAGGGCCTCGGCCGAGAGATCGCTCGCCACCCCTCGGGCGTCGCCGCGCTCGTGCAGCAACGCCACCAGGATCGCCCCCGATCCGACCCCGAGATCGGCGAGGACCGGCGCCGAAACGCCCTCGATCCGCGCCAGGACCACCTCGACCAGCGTCTCCGTATCCGGCCGTGGCACCAGCGTTTCCGGCGTCAGAGCGAAGGTGAGACCATAGAAGTCCGCCTCCCCGATCAGCCGCTGCACCGGCTCGCCGTCGAGCCGTCGCGAGGCGAGGTCGACGATGCGGGCGAGCGCGGCGCTCTCGACCACCCGGTCGCCGCCGAGGATCAGGGCGCCGAGATCGAGCCCGAGCACATGGCCGACGATCATCCGTGCCTCCGCCCGCGCCCCCTCGCCCGATCCGGCGAAGGCCGCGCGCAGCGCCCGGAGCGTCGCCTCGACGGTCGGTGCCGGCTCCGCGGCCAGCCGCTCCAGCGTCGCCCGGCTCACGTCTCCGCCTCCGCCAGGAGGGCCGCGCGATGGTCGGTGATCAGCGCGTCGATGATCTCGTCGAGCGCCGCCCCCTCGAGCACCTCCGGCAACTTGTACAAGGTGAGGTCGATGCGGTGATCGGTGACCCGGCCCTGCGGGAAATTGTAGGTTCGGATCCGCTCCGACCGATCCCCGGACCCGACCTGGCCGCGACGATCCGCCGCGCGCGCCGAGGCCGACTTCTCCCGCTCGATCTCGAAGAGACGGGTGCGCAACAGGGCCAGCGCCTTGGCGCGATTCTGATGCTGCGACCGCTCCTCCTGGACCGCGACCGCGATCCCCGTCGGCAGATGGGTCACCCGGACCGCGCTGTCGGTCTTGTTGACGTGCTGGCCGCCGGCCCCCGAGGCGCGAAACGTGTCGAAGGAGAGATCGGACGGGGCGATCGTCACGTCGACCTCCTCCGCCTCCGGCAACACCGCCACGGTCGCGGCCGAGGTGTGGATCCGCCCGCCCGATTCGGTCGCCGGCACCCGCTGCACCCGGTGCACCCCGGATTCGAACTTGAGGCGGCCATAGGCGCCGGCGCCGGAGATCTCGGCGATGATCTCCTTGTAGCCGCCGAGTTCGCTCTCGCTCGCCGAGAGCACCTCGACCTTCCAGCCGTGCGCGGCGGCGTGGCGCGCGTACATCCGGAAGAGATCGCCGGCGAAGAGCGCCGCCTCGTCGCCGCCGGTTCCGGCGCGAACCTCGAGGATGACGTTGCGCGCGTCGGCCGTGTCCTTCGGCAAGAGCGCCAGCCGCACCGCCTGATCGAGCGCCGCCACCCGCGCCACCGCCGCCGCGTGCTCCTCGGCCGCGAGCGCCCGCATCTCCGCGTCGGTGCCGGGATCGGCCAGCAACTGATCGAGCCCGGCGAGCTCGCTCTCCGCCGCCCGCAGCGCCCGGATCTCCGCGACGAGCGGCTCCAGCTCGGCCCGATCGCGGGCGAGCGCCACATAGTCGCCGCCGCCGGCGCTCATGCGCGCGTCGAGAACGGCGAAACGATCGAGGACCGCATCGAGTTTGGCGGAAAGGGACATCGGGACCGGGGCGCGTGGAGGAGAGGAACGGGCGGAAACGAGAGCCGGCCCGCTAGGGCTGGACCGGCACGCCCTGTTCCTCGGCGAAGGTGCGCAGCATCGCCCGGATGTCCTCGTTCGGCCGCCCCGGCTCGAGCCGCGGCAGGAGCCGGGCCCTGAGCTTCGCCACGTCCAGTTCGAGCAGCATCGTCTTGACCGGACCGACCGACGACGACGACATCGACAAGGAGCGATAGCCGAGCGCAATCAGCGCCATCGCCTCGAGCGGCCGGCCCGAGAGCTCGCCGCACAGCGTCAGCGGCACGTGATGCTCGCTCGCCTTGTCCTGGATCAGCTTGAGCACCCGAAGGAACGACAGCGACATGGCGTCGTAGCGCCCGGTCATCCGCGTGTTGCCGCGATCGGAGGCATAGGCGAACTGGAAGAGATCGTTCGACCCGACCGAGGCGAAATGCACCTTGCCGAACAGCTCGTCGAGCTGGAACAGGAGCGACGGCACCTCGATCATCACGCCGAGCTTGATCGTCTCCGGCAATTCGTAGTCGAGACGCTTGAGGAAGTTCTTCTCCCGCTCGACCAGCGCCTGGGCCCGCTCGAACTCGGAGATGTCGGCGACCATCGGGAACATCAGCCGAAGCTCGCGCCCGGCCGCCGCCTTGAGGAGCGCGCGCACCTGAATACGCAGGAGCCCCGGCCGGTCGAGCCCGATGCGGATCGCCCGCCAGCCCATCGCCGGGTTCTCCTCCTCCTCGAGTCGCTGGGCATAGGGCAGCACCTTGTCGCCGCCGATGTCGAGCGAGCGGAAGGTGACCGGCTTGCCGCCGGCCGATTCCAGGACCCGGGCGTAGAGCGCCTCCTGTTCGCCGATGCGCGGGAACGCCGTCGCCACCATGAACTGGAGTTCGGTGCGGAAGAGGCCGATGCCCGATGCGCCGCTCTCCTCGAGATGCGGCAAGTCGAGGAAGAGACCGGAATTGAGCAGGAGCTGGACGTGGTGCCCGTCCTTGGTGATCGACGGCCGCGACTTCAGGCGCCGATACTGCGCCTGCTTGCGCGCGCGGAACCGCACCTTCTCCGCGAAGGCGCTCTCCACGTCCGGCGCCGGGCGGAGATGGACCGCCCCGCTCTCGCCGTCGACGATGATCGAATCGCCGGTCTCCACAAGTGAGACGACGCCCTCGACCTGCCCGACCACCGGAATGCCCATCGACCGCGCCACGATCGAGATGTGGCTGGTCGGCGCGCCCTCCTCGAGCACCAGACCCTTGATGCGGTCGCGGTCGTAGTCGAAGAGATCGGCCGCGCCCATGTTGCGCGCGACGATCACCGCGTCCTTCGGCAATTCGCCCGCCATCGGCCCGTGCGGCCGACCCATCAACTCGCGGATCAGCCGGTTGGCGAGCGCGTCGAAGTCGTGCAGCCGTTCGCGCAGGTAGGGGTCGGTCTGGCGCAGCATCCGCGCGCGGGTGTCCGACTGGACCTTCTCGACGGCGGCCTCGGCGGTCAGGCCGTTCTTGACCGCCTCCTCCATCTTGCGCACCCAGCCGCGATCATAGGCGAACATGCGATAGGCCTCGAGCACGTCGCGGTGCTCGCCGACCTGATCGAGTTCGGAGCGCGACAGCAGCGCGTCGACCGAGAGCCGCAGCTTCTCGATCGCCGTGTCGAGCCGGTTCGCCTCGCGCGGCACGTCGTCGGCGATCAGCGCCGAGACGACGATGCGCGGCTCGTGCAGAACGACGTGACCGAGCCCGACGCCCTCGCCGAGGCCGACGCCCTTCAACTGCATCGGCCGCTTGACGTCGAGCGACGAGCCCGGCTTCAGGAGCCGCTCGAGCCCGCCGGCGGCGATCATCTCGGCGATGATCATCGCCGTCGTCTGGAGGATCTCGACCTCGTCTTCCTGATAGGTGCGATGCGCCTTGTTCTGCACCACCAGGACGCCGAGGATACGGCCGGCGCGCAGGATCGGCACGCCGAGGAAGGCGTTGAACATCTCCTCGCCCGTCTCCGGCTTGTAGGCGAAGGCGGGATGGGACTGGGCGTTGGGCAGGTTGAGGCAGCGCGCCTCCGAGGCGATCAGGCCGACCAGACCCTCGCCGACCTTGAGGCTGGTCTGATGCACCGCCTCGCGCTTGAGGCCGACGGTGGCGGCGAGTTCGAGCACGTTGTCGTCGCGCAGGACGTAGACCGAGCACACCTCGGCGACCACGTTGGTGGCGATCTGCTCGACGATCTTGTCGAGGCGTTCCTGCGGATTGATGGGTTCGGCCATCAACTCGCGGAGCTTGCGGAGAAGAATGCGCGGCGCGCCCAGAGATCCACGCATCTCCGTTCTCCTACTCGACGGGTCCGCTCGAGGCGACACACCCCGGTCGGGACCAGCATGTCACCGAACCGTCCGAAAAATCAATCGGATCGGTACATCCAGGTGAAGACGGACGGGCGTCGGCGCCCGTCCGCGCCGTTCACGCCTTGTCGAGCCCGTAGGCGGTGTGCAGGGTGCGCACCGCCAGTTCGGTGTAGGCGGCGTCGATCAGCACGGAGATCTTGATCTCCGAGGTGGTGATCGCGCGGATGTTGATGCCCTTGGAGGCGAGCGCGGTGAAGGCCTGGGAGGCGACACCGGCGTGGCTGCGCATGCCGATACCGATCACCGAGACCTTGACCACGTCGGCGGAGGACTCGATCAGCGTCGGACCGATCTCGGCCTGGGCCGCCTCCAGCACCGAGCGGGCGCGCGCCTCGTCGATCGCCGGCACCGTGAAGGTGAGGTCGGTGGTCGAACCGTCGGCGGAGGTGTTCTGCACGATCATGTCGACGTTGATGTTGGCCTCGGCCAGAGCGCCGAACACGGCCGCCGCGACGCCCGGCTTGTCGGCGACGCGACGCAGCGAAATCTGGGCTTCGTCCTTGGAATAGGCGATCCCGGTGACGACCTGAGTTTCCACGATCTCGTCCTCGTCGCAAATGAGAGTTCCAGGCGGATTGCCGTGGGCGTCGACCCCGACGGTGTCGGGATCGTCGAAGCTCGAGCGGACGAAGGTGCGCACCTTCTTGACCATCGCGAGCTCGACGGAGCGGACCTGCAGCACCTTGGCGCCGAGCGAGGCCATCTCCAGCATTTCCTCGAAGGCGACCTTCTCCAGCCGCCGCGCCTTCGGCACGATGCGCGGGTCGGTCGTGTAGACGCCGTCGACGTCGGTATAGATGTCGCAGCGATCCGCGTTGACGGCGGCGGCGATCGCCACCGCGCTGGTGTCGGAGCCGCCGCGCCCGAGCGTGGCGATGCGGCCGGTCGGGCCGATGCCCTGGAAGCCGGCGACCACCGCCACCTCGCCCCGGCTCATCACCTCGATCATCTTGGCGCCGTCGATGTCCATGATCCGGGCCGAACCGTGGGCGTCGTCGGTGGTGAGCGGGATCTGCCAACCCTGGAACGAGCGCGCCGGAATGCCCATCGCCTGCAGAACGATGGCGAGGAGACCGGACGTCACCTGTTCGCCGGAGGCGACCACCGCGTCGTATTCCATCTGATCGAAGATGTGGCCGTCGCGGTTGCCGGTCGAGGCGGCATCCTGGACGTAGCCGACCAGCGTATTGGTGACGCCCGACATCGCCGAGACCACGACCGCGACCTGATGGCCGGCCTTGACCTCGCGCGCCACATGGCGCGCCACGTTGCGGATGCGTTCGACGTTGGCGACGGAGGTGCCGCCGAATTTCAGGACCAGACGGGCCATCGTGCCACTCGAGATCTCGACCGAAGACGGAGAGCCGCGACGGGAGGGCCCGCACGGCTCGGATCGCGCGCTTGATACTGGAAAGCCGGGGCCCGCGCAACGCCGCCGACCCTCGTGAGAACCCGAGGTCGCACGGATTTCGCCGCCGATCCGAACCCGCTCTTGACCGGGAACCCGCGCCGGATACCTTGACGCTCGACACGAGGAACCATCCATGACCATCCCCCATGCCCACGGCACCGTCGATTCCGCCGAGATCGGCAATTTCGAAGCCATGGCCGCCGACTGGTGGGACCCGAACGGCCGTCTCCGGCCGCTGCACGACCTCAACCCGGTCCGCCTCTCGTATCTGAAGCGCGAGATCTGCCGCCGCTTCGGCCGCGACGAGACCGACACGCGCACCCTCGAGGGTCTCGGGATCCTCGACATCGGCTGCGGCGGCGGCCTCCTGACGATCCCGCTCGCCCGTCTCGGCGCCGCCATGGTCGGCGCCGATGCCGGTGCCGCCAACATCGAGGCCGCCCGGGTCCAGGCGGAGAAGGTCGGCGTCGAGATCGACTGGCGCGCCACCACCGCGGAAGCGATCGCCGAGACCGGCGAGACCTTCGACGTGGTGATCGCCATGGAGATCGTCGAGCACGTCGCCGATCTGCCGCTCTTCCTGCGCGAGATCGCCAAGCTCGTGCGCCCCGGCGGGCTCCTCTTCCTCGCCACCATGAACCGCACGCTGAAGAGCTTCGCGCTCGCCATCGTCGGCGCCGAATACGTCCTGCGCTGGCTGCCGCCCGGCACCCACACCTGGTCGAAGTTCGTCACCCCGAAGGAGCTGGAACGCGCCGTCGAGGCGACCGGGCTCGAGGTCCTCGATGCCTGCGGCATGGTGTTCGATCCGCTGCGCGGGTCGTGGTCGCTGAGGAACGGCGATCTCGACGTCAATTATCTGATGCTGGCCGAACGGCCCGCCTGATCCCTGCCTTCGCTTCCGCCTTCCCCCCTTCTCCCCGAGAGGAGACGAGCATGACGAGATCGCGTATCTTCGCCACGACCGCCGCCGTGTGTCTCGTCGCCTCGGGCGCGGCCGAGGCGCAACAGGTCGGCAAGCCGATCAAGACCATCGGCCAATGGTCGATCGAGCACGTCACCGAAAACGGCAAGTTCTTCGGCTGCCGCGCCAACACCAAGACCCCGACCGGCATCGTCGGCGTCCTGCAATACGCCAACGGCTCCTGGGTCGTCACCCTGCCCGACATGAACTTCCCCGACGGGCAGAAACTCTCCGGCGTGCTGGAGATGAACCGCGCCTCCGAGCCCTTCACCCTGACGGTGTCGCGCAAGGGTCTGCGCGAGGCGATCAAGATCAATGCCGGCATCCTCGACGCGCTGCGCCAGGGCGGCAACCTCATGGCGAACGTCGGCGGCAAGACCTTCAGTTGGCGGATGGACAACGGCGCCAGCGCCATCGGCGCCGTCCAGGATTGCCGCAATCTCGGCGCCGCCGGCGGCGGCCCTTCGGCCTCGCCCGCACCCGGCGGCGCCAAGGAGGTCTATACGCCCTGGCGAGACGTCGGCCCCTGGAAGATCTCCACCGTGACCGTCGGCCCGAAGTTCAACCGCTGCCGCGCCGGACTGAAGACCAGGGACGGCGAGCTCTCCCTGATCCAGTGGGAGAACGGCAAATGGTCGATCGGCATCCCCAACCTGGGCTGGCCGACAGGCCGGAAATTCGACGGGATGCTCGAGTTCAATCGCGCCTCGGTGCCCTTCAAGATCACCACCACCGCGGGGCTCCGCCCGACCATCACCATCGACGACGGCATGCTCTCCGCGCTGCGCGACGGCGGCTTCCTCCAGGTGAACGTCGGCGGCCAATCGCGCTCCTGGCGCCTCGACCAGACCGCCTCCGCCATGGGCGGCGTCCAGGACTGCCGCAGAGAGGGCGTGAACCGCTGATCCCCCGCCGAGCGGCCCGTCAGAACCGGCCGAAATGCCGGGCGATCAGAAGCCCGATCAGGATCGCCGCCAGAAGACCCGACACCGCCTTCCAGAACAGCACCGGATGGCGGGTCATCAACGGCGGCGGCCCGGCGCGCAGATGGATCGCGCGCGGATGGCGCAGATCCTCGACGAATTCCGACAGCGCCTCCTGGCGTCGCGCCGGATCTGGATCGACCGCCCGCTCCAACACTCCGTCGATCCACGACGGGATCCGCCCCTGCGGATCGAGCGCCGAGACGTAGCGCAGCCGCCGCTGCTCGGCCCGGGTCCGCGCCCGCGCCACCCCCGCCCCGTAGGGCAGCCGTCCGGTCAGCATCTGATAGGTGACGACCCCGAGCGAGAACAGGTCCGACCGGGTCGTGCCGCGTTCGCCGAGGAAATATTCCGGCGCCGTATATTGCGCCGTGCCGAGGATCTCCTCGTCCTCGAGTGGCGAGATCTCGGCGAGCCCGGCGACGCGGGTCGAGCCGAAATCGATGATCTTCACCGTCCCCGCCGCGTCGATCATGACGTTGTCGGGGCGCAGATCCTGATGCAGCATCTCCTTGCGGTGAAACGCGCGGAGCCCCTTGGCGATCTGTTCGACGATGCCGCGCACCGTCTCGAGATCGGGGTGCGGATGGTCGATCATCCACTGGGTCAGGGTCCGCCCCTCGAGCGGCTCCATCACCACGTAGAGATGATCGCGCCGCCGGTCCGGCGCCCGCGCCTTCACCACATGGGCGCTGTCGATCCGCCGCGCGATCCACTCCTCCATCATGAACCGCTTGAGCCGCTCCGGCTCGGCGCCCGCGTCGACCGACGGCGTCTTGAGCACCACCGTCTCGCCGGTCTCGACGTCCTCGGCGAGAAGGATGTGACTGCGATGGGTCGCCTTCAGCTCGCGCAGGATCCGGTAGCCCTCGAAGACCATCCGCGCCGAGAGCGGCGGCGGCGGCGCCAGATCCGCCGCCCGCCCCAACACCTCCTCGGCGCGCCCGTCCGGCAGCGCGTCGACGCGCACGATCTGCACCGTCAGATTGTCCGGACTGCCGCGCGCGAAGGCCTCCTCGACGATCGCCCGCGCCGCGCCGTCGAGATCCTCGCCCGCAGCCTGGATCGCATCGGCGACGAACCCGGCGGCGACGTGTTCGTGGACCCCGTCGGTCGCCAGCACGAAGACGTCGCCGATCTCGACCGGCACCGCCCGCGTCTCCACCTCGACGAGGGGATCCGCCCCGAGCGCCCGCGCGAGCAGGCTCTCGCCGCCGGCGACGATGCGATGATCGGTCGTCAGGGGTTCGAGCGACCGCCCCTCGAGCCTGAGGATGCGCGCGTCGCCGACGTGGAAGAGATGCGCCGTCCGCGACTTCACCACCATCGCCGAGAAGGTGCAGACGTGACCGCGATCGCGATCGACGCGGGCGCGCCGGGTCTCGGCATGGAGCCACGCGTTGGTCGCGGCCAGCACCCGGAGCCCGGAGGATTTCACCGACCAGGCCTCGGAGGTGCAGTAATAGTCGGAAAGGAAGCTCTTCACCGCCGTCTCGGCGGCGATCCGTCCGTGGAGCGACGTCGAGATCCCGTCGGCGAGTGCGATCGCCACGCCCTTTGTCGCCGCGAGCGGCGGTTCCGGCACCACGAAACCGTCGAAGTCCTGATTGGACGCCTTGGCGCCGGCGGCGGAATGGCGGCCGATCGAAAGGGAGAGCTGTGCGGCCATCGACGCCCCCGGCGCATGGAGCGAGGCCCCGCCGTCGGCGAGGCCTCGCGTCGCTCGATCAGCCGATCGCGCGCTTCGGCGCCGTCTTCACGTGGGTCGAATAGAGAGTCAAGCCGACGAAGGTCAGACCTCCGACGAGATTGCCCACGACCGTCGGGATCTCGTTCCAGATCATGTAGTCCATGATCGAGAACTTGCCCCCCAGCATCAGCCCCGACGGGAACAGGAACATGTTCACGATCGAATGCTCGAACCCCATGTAGAAGAACAGCATGATCGGCATCCACATGGCCATGATCTTGCCGGAGACCGAAGTCGACATGATCGCCGCGACGACGCCGGTCGACACCATCCAGTTGCAGAGCACGCCGCGAATGAACAGCGTCAGCATGCCGGCCGCCCCGTGCGCCGCATAGCCGACCGTGCGCCCCTCGCCGATATGGCCGATCGCCTTGCCGACCGCGTTGGGTTCGGTGTCGAAGCCGAAGGTGAAGATGATCGCCATGAACAGCGCCACCGTCAGCGCCCCGGCGAAATTGCCGACGAAGACGAGCCCCCAGTTGCGCAGCACCCCGCCGATCGTCACCCCCGGCCGCTTGTCGATCAGCGCGAGCGGCGTCAGCGTGAAGACGCCGGTGAGCAGATCGAAGCCGAGCAGATAGAGCAGGCAGAAGCCGACCGGGAACAGGATCGCGCCCGCCAGCGGCTGGCCGGTCTGGACGTTGATCGTGACCGCGAAGGCGGCGGCGAGCGCCAGGATGGCTCCGGCCATATAGGCCCGGATCACCGTGTCCCGCGTCGACATGAAGACTTTCGATTCCCCCGCGTCCACCATTTTGGCGACGAATTCCGAAGGCGCGAGATAAGCCATGTGAGACCCCCGATTGCACATCGGCGAAGCCACTCGATCGAAGTGTTCGCCCCCGCCCTGCACGACGGTGACCCGATGAACATCTTCGCTTCGAGCGATCTCCCCCAGAGAGATACGTCGATGGCTCGATCCGTCCCCGATCGAACGCGAGACTCTTCTTCAAGCTTCGTGCCATCTCGGGAAGGTCCGGAAATCCTGCAATTTCCTGTGAGGTCGCCTTCGGCAGCATATTGCATCTGCTCATTCACGATGCAGCGCACATAAAGTTTCATCGCGGCCGCCGGAAGCACGGCCCACCGACGACTCATGTAAACGAAGACGGCCCCGGATCGCTCCGGGGCCGTCGAAGATCGGATCGCGAGGAAGCCTCGGATCAGTCCTGCAGTTCCCACACCGCCGGCGAGCGCTCGAGGCGCGCCGCGAAGAGCTGGCGATGCAGCTCCATTTCCTTCGGCAGCTTGGCGCCGAACTGAGCGAAGTGCGCGACCTGCTCCTCGGCTTCCGCCAGACCCTTCTCCCGGTCGACCTTGACGATGGCGTCGTACTTGGCCTTCGGGAAGTCGAGACCCTTCCAGTTCAGGTCGGAGTAGCGCGGCACCCAGCCGTAGGGGCTCTCGACCGCCTCGGCATGACCGTGAACGCGCGCGACGATCCACTCGAGGGCACGCATGTTGTCGCCGTAGCCCGGCCAGATGAACTTGCCGTTCTCGTCCTTGCGGAACCAGTTGACCCGGAAGATGCCCGGCGCGCTCGGCAGGTTGCGGCCGAGGTCGAGCCAATGCGCCCAGTAGTCGCCCATGTTGTAGCCGCAGAACGGCAGCATGGCGAAGGGATCGCGACGCATCGCCGCCTGGCCGACGGCCGCAGCGGTGGCTTCCGAACCCATGGTCGCGGCGAGATAGACGCCGTGGCTCCAGTCGAACGCCTGGAACACCAGCGGGAACGCCTTGGAGACGCGACCACCGACGATGAAGGCCGAGATCGGCACGCCCGCCGGATCTTCCCAGGCCGGGTCGATCGAGGGAACCTGGCTCGCCGGCGCGGTGAAGCGGGAGTTCGGATGCGCCGCCGGACGGCCGCAGCCCGGGGTCCAATCCTGGCCGGTCCAGTCGATGAGGTGCGAGGGCGCCTCGTCGGTCAGGCCTTCCCACCACACGTCGCCGTCATGGGTCATCGCCACGTTGGTGAAGATGCAGTTGGCATAGAGCGTGGCGAGGGCGTTCGGGTTGGAGACGTCGTTGGTGCCGGGGGCGACGCCGAAGAGACCGTTCTCCGGGTTGATCGCGTGCAGCACGCCCTTGGCGTCCGGCTTGATCCACGCGATGTCGTCGCCGATCGTCGTGACTTCCCAGCCCTCGTAGCCCTTGGGCGGGATCAGCATGGAGAAGTTGGTCTTGCCGCAGGCCGACGGGAAGGCGGCCGCCACATAGGTCTTCTCGCCCTGCGGGTTCTTCACGCCGAGGATGAGCATGTGCTCGGCGAGCCAGCCCTCGTCGCGCGCCATCACCGAGGCGATGCGCAGCGCGAAGCACTTCTTGCCGAGCAGCGCGTTGCCGCCGTAGCCCGAGCCGTAGGACCAGATCTCACGGGTCTCGGGGAAGTGGACGATGTACTTGGTGTCGTTGCAGGGCCAGGTGGAATCCTTCTGACCCGGCTCGAGCGGCGCGCCGACCGAGTGGATCGCCGGAACGAAATCGTCGTCGCCGAGCACGTCGAGCACCTTCTGACCCATCCGGGTCATGATGCGCATGTGGACCGCGACATAGGCGGAATCGGTCAGTTCCACGCCGATCTGGGCGATCTTGGAGCCGAGCGGACCCATGGAGAAGGGGATGACGTACATGGTACGCCCCTTCATGCAGCCGTCGAACAGGCCGGTCATGGTGGCGCGCATCTCGTCCGGATCCGCCCAGTTGTTGGTCGGGCCGGCGTCTTCCTTGAGCTTCGAGCAGATGAAGGTCCGATCCTCGACACGCGCCACGTCGGACGGCGACGAGCGCGCCAGGAAGCTGTTCGGGCGCTTGTCGGGGTTGAGGCGCGTGAACACGCCCGCGTCCACCAGTTCCTGGCAGAGAGCGTCGTATTCTTCCTGCGAACCGTCACACCAATGGATCTTGGCGGGCTTGGTCAGCTTGGCGACCTCGTCGACCCAGGCGATCAATTTGGCGTTCATGGTGGGAGCTCGAGACATCAAGGTTCTCCGGTGGAGGTGTCGCGCTCTCGCCCCGCCCGGGCTTCGACCTGACGGGGACCGGGAGCGTGTGTCGATAGGGCTTGCGATTCGCCGGTGGAGGCAAACGACTTCGGAGGGCGGCACGAAGACCACCCGAGGACGGAAACGTCCCTATTCGAGATGGATCCAGCTCGGGCTCACGAGGCGTTCGCGATGGAACGCTCCCCCCTCGACCCCCGAACGCGATCCCCCGATCCGCATCAAAAAAACGACTCCACCCTGAACAGCGACGTCGGTTCGGCGCTCTCTTTCGAAGTCTTCGAAATCGAGGCTCGGCCAACGCCCTGTCGGTTGACTATCCTTTTGCGCTCGTTCCATCGAGCGCGCGCAAAATACTACATCGTTCCCGATGTAAACAAGGGAGTCGTAAGTCGGATCGAATGCGTAGTGCGAACTACAACGATTTAAGAAATTTATTGCAAGATACCGGATTCTTCCCAACGACGCAGCGCCGCCTCGAAATCCGCGCCCGTCCGCGCGATTTCGCCGAAGGTGAGGCGTCGAAACGCTCGAAACGGCCCATCGTCGGTGGCGAGATCGAGCCCTTCCGGGTCGACGCCCACGACGTGCCAATCGCCGGCCGGCACCCCGAGCCTCGCCGCCAGACGCGACGCGCGCCCGACCTCCGCCTCGATCGCCGCCACCACCGCCACCTCCGACGAGATCAGCGCCTCGCAGCCGGCGAGATCGAGCAGCAGATCCTCGCGCCGCACCCGCATCGCCCGGCCGAACCCGGCGACGAGATGGGCCTCCTCCACCACCAGCCGGAAGAAGGCGAAATCGCCGAACCCGGCATAGAGCGACGCCTCCGGCAGCCGCGCCAGATAGCGCCGCGCCGCCTCCGCCGGTTCGCCGATCCGCTCGATCCGCCCGACCACGGTGACGCGGCCGCCCTGCTGCGGATCGGGCACGGTGCGGTCCTCGTAGAGGAGCGAGGCGCGCGGGTCCTCGGCGAGATTGCGCGAATGCGCCGCCAGCGTCGACATCAGCAGGATCGGCGTCCCGTCCGGCTCGCAGGCGACCGACACCATCGATCCGAACGGATGGCCGGTGCGCCGCGCGATCGTCGCCAGCGCGGCGGTGCGCGCCTGCCGGATCAGGCGGCGCGAGGTCTCGACGGGGGAGAAGGCGGGCTCGGTCATCGGACGTCCTCGAAGCGAAGCGGGCGGCGCCCATGTCGGACGAGGCGCGCCCCCGCGTCAATCCGCGCGGGGGCGCGCCCCGCCCCGGCCCGCAACCGATTCTCGCGACGGTGGCGGGACTTGACGGTCTCGGTTATGATCGCCGCCATGATTTGCGCGCATTCGCCGTGGTATTGGGCCCCGAATGACGCCCCCCGCACGGAGATCGGCATACCCATGCCCACCATCGCCCTCGTCGACGACGACCGCAACATCCTGACCTCCGTCTCCATCGCGCTCGAATCCGAAGGCTACCGGGTCCAGACCTATACCGACGGCGCCTCCGCGCTCGACGGTCTCAAGGCCAATCCGCCCGACCTCGCCATCTTCGACATCAAGATGCCGCGCATGGACGGCATGGAGCTTCTGCGGCGCCTGCGCCAGAAGTCCGAGCTGCCGGTGATCTTCCTCACCTCCAAGGACGACGAGATCGACGAGCTGTTCGGCCTCAAGATGGGCGCCGACGACTTCATCCGGAAGCCCTTCTCCCAGCGGCTTCTGGTCGAGCGGGTCAAGGCGGTGCTGCGCCGGGTCGCCCCGAAGGGCGAGGGCGCGGTCAAGCCGACCGACGCCGCCCGGATCCTGGAACGCGGCCCGCTGTCGATGGATCAGGAGCGCCATACCTGCACCTGGAAGGGCGAGCCGGTGGTGCTCACCGTCACCGAGTTTCTCATTCTCTATTCTCTCGCCCAGCGCCCCGGCGTGGTGAAGAGCCGCAACGCCCTGATGGATGCCGCCTACGACGATCAGGTCTACGTCGACGACCGCACCATCGACAGCCACATCAAGCGGCTGCGCAAGAAGTTCAAGGCGGTCGACGACGACTTCGAGATGATCGAGACGCTCTATGGCGTCGGCTACCGCTTCAAGGAGATGTGACGGTCCAGTGGCGGTCGAGATCGACGACGACCCGGCGGCGACGCTCCCGCGGCCTCGACGTGGCACGCGGGTGTTGCGGCTGCTCGCCCGCCGCGTCCTGCGCCTCTTCGGCGACACCGCCTTCTCGAGCCTGACCCGCCGCATCGTTCTCCTGAACTTCACCGGCCTCTTCGCGCTGGTGCTGGCGATCCTCTATCTCAATCAGTTCCGCGCCGGCCTGACCGACGCCCGCATCGAGAGCCTCCAGACCCAGGGCGAGATCATCGCCGCCGCGATCGGCGCCTCCTCCCAGAAGGAATCGGGTGCCTCCGGCATCGATCTCGACGCCCTGCTCCGCGCCGAGATCGGCGACAAGAGCGACCAGCCCGACACCGCCGACGAGATCTCGCCGCTGGAATTCCCGATCGATCCGATGCGGGTCGCGCCGATCCTGCGCCGCCTGATCTCCCCGGCCAAGACCCCGGCCCGCGTCTGGGACCGCGACGGTTTCCTGGTGCTCGACAGCCGCACGCTCTACCGCGCCGGCGGCTTCTTCTCGCCCGAACTGGTCGCGCCGACGCCGGCGCCCGATCCCGGCCTCTTCCACCGCACCCTCGAGGTGGTCTCGCGTTGGATGCGCGGCGGTCACGACCTGCCGATCTATCGCGAACTGGGCATCTCCGCCGGCAAGGACTATCCGGAGGTCGCCGCCGCCCTCGCCGGCACGACCACGCCGATCGTCCGCGTCACCACCCACGGCGAGATGATCGTCACCGTGGCGGTGCCGATCCGCCGCGGCCGCACCATCCTCGGCGCGCTGCAACTCTCCACCCCCGGCGGCGACATCGACGCGATCGTGCGCAACGAGCGCATGGCGATCCTGCGCGTCTTCCTGGTCGCCGCGATCGTCATCGTGCTCCTGTCGACCCTGCTCGCCGGCACCATCGCCGCGCCGCTGCGCCGCCTCGCCGCCGCCGCCGACCGGGTCCGCCGCTCGGTCAAGGCGCGCGAGGAGATCCCCGACTTCTCCGAGCGCAGCGACGAGATCGGCCATCTCTCGCGGGCGCTGCGCGACATGACCAATTCGCTCTACGGCCGCATGGACGCGATCGAGAGTTTCGCCGCCGACGTCGCCCACGAATTGAAGAACCCGCTGACCTCGCTCAGGAGCGCCGTCGAGACCCTGCCGCTCGCCCGCAACGACACCTCGCGCGCCCGCCTGATCGAGATCGTCCAGCACGACGTCAAACGGCTCGACCGCCTGATCACCGACATTTCCGACGCCTCCCGCCTCGACGCCGAACTCGCCCGCCAGGACAGCGCCCCGGTCGACGTCCAGGCCCTGGTCGAGGCGGTGGTGTCGCTGCAGAACGACCTCGCCGCCAAGCGCGATCAGAAGGTGACGCTCTCCGCCCGTCCGCTCGGCGCGCCCCATCTCGCCTTCTTCGTGATGGGCCACGACAGCCGCCTCGGTCAGGTGTTGACCAATCTCGTCGACAACGCCCGCTCCTTCTCGCCCGACGGCGGTGAGGTGCGGGTCGAACTGGTCGCCTCCGGCGGCCGCGTCGAGATCGTCGTCGACGACGACGGCCCCGGCATCCGCCCCGACCAGTTCGAGCGCATCTTCGAGCGCTTCTACACCGACCGCCCCGACAGCGAGGGCTTCGGCAACAACTCCGGCCTCGGCCTCGCCATCTCCCGCCAGATCGTCGAGGCGCACGGCGGCACGCTGATCGCCCGCAACCGCACCGCCGCCGACGGCACCGTCTCCGGCGCGCGCTTCACCGTGTCGCTTCCCGGCGGAGCGGTGACCTGACATGGCCGACGGCGCGACCATCCACGCCTGCGCCGTCCTCTACGAGGGGCGCGGCGTGCTGGTGCGCGGGGCCTCAGGCGCCGGCAAGTCGCGCCTCGTGCTCGATCTCCTCGACGACGCCCTGGCGCGCGGCCGCGACGCCGCGCTGATCGCCGACGACCGCGTCGTGGTCCGCGCCGCCCACGGACGCCTCGTCGCCCGCACGCCCACGACCATCGCCGGCCTGATCGAAGTGCGCGGTCTCGGCATCGTCACCCTGCCCCACGAACCGGCCGCCGTGATCGCCCTGGTGGTCGACATCGAGGAGACCCTGCCGCCGCGCATGCCCGAGGACGAGGCGCGATTCGCCGCGCTCGACGGCCTCCGCCTGCCCTGTCTCAGGCTCTGGCGCGACGATCACCGCGCGGTTTTGCGTGTGCGAAACGCCCTGCGCGCGCTCGACGAAAACCCGTGACGCACTGCAGGATTTTGCAATATCCGAACATTCTCACTTGAACTTCGCGCTCGTCCCGCCCATTTTTGCGCGCTACCCGGAAGCGGGTGTGGCGTGGTCCTCTCGCGAGAGAGACACGCCGGCTCGCCTCCCCGTCGGCCCGCAGGAGCGCACTCCATGATCGGTCTCGTCCTCGTCACGCACGGGGATCTCGCCAAAGAGTTCGTCAAGGCTCTGGAACACGTCGTAGGCCCTCAACGCCAGATCGCCACGATCTGCATCGGCCCGGAGGACGACATGGAGCAGCGGCGCGGCGACATCCTCGCCGCCGTGACCTCCGTGGACACCGGCGAGGGCGTCGCCATTCTCACCGACATGTTCGGCGGCACCCCCTCCAACATGGCGATCTCGGTGATGAACGGCGGTTCGATCGAAGTCGTCGCCGGCATGAATCTGCCGCTCCTGGTCAAGCTCGCCAAGGTCCGCTCCGAGCGCAAGCTGCTCGACGCGGTGATCGAGGCCAAGGAGGCCGGTCGCAAATACATCAACGTGGCCAGTCAGGTTCTCCAGGGCTGAGGGACGCATGAGCGCAGACGCGACGGCCGGCATCGAACGCGACATCCCCATCACCAACAAGCGAGGCCTCCACGCCCGCGCCTCGGCCAAATTCGTCCAGACGGTCGAATCCTTCGACGCCGAGGTCGAGGTCTCCAAGGACAATCAGTCGGTCTGCGGCACCTCGATCATGGGTCTGATGATGCTCGCCGCCTCGATCGGCACCTCGATCCACGTCACCACCCGCGGCCCTCAGGCCGCCGAGGCGATGCAGGCCATCGTCGATCTGGTCGAGGCCCGCTTCCACGAGGAATGAGGCCGAGAAGGCGACGCGCTCCCGCGCGGCCGGACCGTCTCGCAAACCGGGGTTCGCCATGACCGCCTTCACTCTCGATCCCCGCCTCGCCGCCGACACCCGGCCGCTCTGCGATCTCGCCCTCTCGCGCGTGCTGGCGATGCGGCCGAGCGATCACCCCTGGCTGATCCTGGTGCCGCGCCGCCCCGATCTGGTCGAGATCCTCGACCTCGAGCCGGCCGACCGCACCCTCCTCTTCGACGAGATCACCCGCGTCGCCGACGCCCTGCGCGCCGAGACCGGCGCCCACAAGCTCAACGTCGCCGCCCTCGGCAACGTCGTCGCCCAGCTCCACGTCCACGTGATCGCCCGCTTCCGCGACGATCCCGCCTGGCCGAACCCGGTCTGGGGGCGCCCACTCGCGCGCCCGCTCGCCGACGCCGCGCTCGACGATCTCGCCGACCGCCTCACCCGCCGGCTCGCCTGAGCCGCCCGACGCGAAGAGATCGACGCATGCTCCCGCCCGCCCCGCCGTCCGAGCCGTCGCTCGACTTCCGCTTCGCCCGCACGGCGCTCGACCGCCGCGCCGACCTGCGCGACGACGTTCCCGCCCTCGCCGCGCTCGCCGCCGACCCGCGCGCCCGCACGCTGGTGACCTCCGGCAGCCGCGTCGTCGTCGCCCGCCGCCCGGACGGTGGCCTCGAGGCCGCCCTCGACGGCGACCTCGCCGCCCGTCTCGCCCCCTCCGACGCCGAGCCGATCTTCCTCGGCACCGACGCCGGCGTCGGCTGGTTCGCCCTGCCCCTCGCCGACCCCGAGCGCGCGACCGCCGCCGGCCTCGAACTGGTCGAACTGCGCGCCCTGGCGATCGCCGGCACGCTGCCCGACACGCATTACGGCGCCCTCGCCGCCGCCCGCGCCCTCCTCCATTGGCACGAGGGACATCGCTTCTGCGCCCGGTGCGGCGCCGCCTCGCGGCCGACCTCGGCCGGGTGGAAACGCGTCTGCCCGTCCTGCTCGACCGAGCATTTCCCGCGTACCGACCCGGTCGTCATCATGCTGGTGGAGGACGGCGAGCGCTGCCTGCTCGGACGCGGCCACGGCTTTCCCGAGGGGATGTGGTCCTGCCTCGCCGGGTTCATGGAACCGGGCGAGACCATCGAGGGGGCGGTGCGCCGCGAGACCCTCGAGGAGGCCGGCATCGCCGTCGGCGCGATCGCCTATGTCGCCAGCGAACCCTGGCCCTTTCCCGGCTCGCTCATGATCGGCGTGCGCGCCCACGCCCTCGACCGCGAGATCCGCATCGATCCCAAGGAACTGGCCGATTGCCGCTGGTTCGACCGCGAGGAGGCCCGCCTCCTTCTCGACCGGCGCCATCCCGACGGCCTCGTCGCGCCGCCGCCGATCGCCATCGCCCACCACCTGTTGCGGACGTTCGTCGAGACGCGGTGAACGTTTCCTCAACCATACGTCCCCCTGCCCTTACGCAATCCACCCTTGGAAAGGGCTCCTTAAATGGTCACGGCGTAGAACGGACCCGATCGGTCGTGGAACGTCCCGCGACGCGAGGAGCCCGCTCGATGAGTCGTCTGAAGTCCGCCCTCGTACCGTCCGGAAGACGATCGCTCTCGGCGACCGGCGAACGGATCGTCCTGCTCGGCATCATCGCGCTGCTCTTCTTACTCGACTACCGCTTCGGAGTTCTTCACCGCACCGTCGCCATGCTCGAATCCGCCGACACGACGCTGGGTTCGGCGTTGATGGCGCTGTTCGTCGCCTCCTGGGCCGGTGTCTTCTCCTATGCCTTCCGCCGCCGCCTCGAACTGAATCAGGCGATGGTGGCCAAGGCCGAGGCCGAGCAGAACGCCGAGACCGCCGAGATCTGTGATCGCCTGACCGGCCTGCCCAATCGCGTCGGCCTGAAGGCGGCGCTGCGCGCCCGCCTCGCCGCCCCCGCCGCGTCAGACGACCTCGGCTGCGTCGTCGCCATCGACATCGTCCGCTTCAAGTCCCTGAACGAGGTGAGCGGTCACCTCGTCGCCGATCGCGTCCTGATCGAATTCTCCGATCGCCTCGCCATGGCGGTCGGCCCCGAGGATTTCGTCGCGCGGGTCGGCCCCGACGAGTTCCACATCCTGACCACCGTGCCGGACGTCGAGACCGCCGAGGCCCGCGCCGCCCGTCTGGTGGCCGCGGTCGCCATGCGGCTCGAGGACTTCGACCCGCCGCTGCCGATCACCGCCGATGCGGGCGTCACCCTCTGGGGCGGCGCCTACGGCACCGCCGAGGTCGACGTGATCATGCGCCGCGCCGACATCGCCCTGCAGAACGCCAAGAAGCGCGAGAATTCCATCGCCGTCTTCGAGCCGGAGATGGAAGAGGTGATCCGCGAGCGCGCCGAGCTCGAGACCGCGCTCGAATCGGCCATCGATTCCGGACAGATCACTCCGCATTTCCAGCCCGTCATCGATCTCTCGTCGAGCCGCCTGACCGGCTTCGAGGTGCTGGCGCGCTGGGCCCACCCGACGCGCGGCCAGATTCCGCCCGGCGTCTTCATTCCGATCGCCGAGGAGACCGGGCTGCTCTCGCGCCTGACCACCTCGCTCCTGCGTCAGGCCTGCACGAGCGCCCGCGACTGGCCGGACCACATCAAGATCGCGGTCAACATCTCGCCGGTGGACTTCAAGAACCCCTGGCTCGCCCAGGAGATCCTGGCGATCCTGGTCGACGTCGGCTTCCCCCCGCGCCGTCTCAAGATCGAGATCACCGAGAGCGCCCTCGTCGTCGACCACGATCAGGCCACCCAGACCCTGATGTCCCTGAAGAACCAGGGCATCTCGATCGCCCTCGACGACTTCGGCACCGGCTACGCCAGCCTCCATCAGCTGCGCATGCTGCCGTTCGACAAGATCAAGATCGACCAGTCCTTCGTGAAGACCATGCGCGAGAATTCCGACAGCCGCATGATCGTCAAGGCGATCATCGGCCTGTCCGGCAGTCTCGGTCTGCCGACCACCGCCGAGGGCATCGAATCCTCCGGCAACGCCGACATCCTCCGGGATTTCGGCTGCACCCTCGGCCAGGGCTTCCTCTATTCGGAGGCGGTGCCCGCCCAGGCCGTGCCCGGCCTGATGGCCGAGATCGAGGGTCAGGTCGAGCACATCGCCGACGGCGAGACACTGGGCGAACACGCCATCGTCCTGACCCGCGCCCAGCCGGCCGCAGCGGCGAAGACCACGGCCGAGACCCCGGCGGTGGAGGCCACCGCCACGCGCGAGACCGAAGCGCTCGAGATGAGCGCCTGAGGCCGCCCCCCGTCGTCCGGGGGGAGGCCACCGGGCGGCCTATCGGGCCGCCCTCTTCGGCATCGTCGGCGGCCTATCGGCCGCCCTCTTCGGCATCGTCGACGGCCGATCAGGCCGCCCGCTTCAGCACGTCGGTGAGCTTGCCGAACAGTTCGTCGATCTCCGCCTTCTCGATGATCAGCGGCGGCGACAGCGCGATGATGTCGCCGGTGGTGCGGATCAGCAGGCCGCTCTCGAACGCGTCGAGGAAGCAGGAGAAGGCGCGCTTGGTCGGCTCGCCGGCGATCGGCTCCAGCTCGATCGCGCCGATCAGGCCGGTGTTGCGCAGATCGATCACGTGCGGCAGGCCTTTCAGCGAGAACAGCGCGTCCTCCCAGTAGCCAGCGAGCTCGGAGGCGCGCGTCAGAAGCCCTTCCTCGGCATAGGTGTCGAGCGTGGCGATGCCGGCGGCACAGGCGATCGGGTTGCCCGAATAGGTGTAGCCGTGGGCGAACTCGATCATGTGCTCGGGGCCGGACATGAAGGCGTCGTGGATCTTCGACGAGACGAACACGCCGCCCATCGGGATGACGCCGTTGGTCATGCCCTTGGCGACGGTGAAGAGATCCGGCTTCACGCCGTAGTGGTCGACCGCGAAGGGGCTGCCGAGACGGCCGAAGCCGGTGATGACCTCGTCGAAGATCAACAGGAAGCCGTACTTGTCGCAGATCGCCCGGAGCCGCTCGAGATAGCCCTTCGGCGGCATCAGCACGCCGGTCGAGCCGGCCATCGGCTCCACCATCACGGCGGCGATGGTGGAGGGGTCGTGCAGCGCGCAGATCCGCTCGAGCTCGTCGGCGAATTCCGCCCCGTACTCGGGCTGGCCGCGCGTGAAGGCGTTGCGGGCGGGATCGTGGGTGTGGCGGATGTGGTCGACACCCGGCAGCAGCTGGCCGAACATCTTGCGATTGCCGCCGATGCCGCCGACCGACATGCCGCCGAAGTTGACGCCGTGATAGCCCCGCTCGCGGCCGATCAGGCGGGTGCGCTGCGCCTCGCCGCGCATGCGGTGATAGGCGAGCGCCATCTTCAGCGCGGTGTCGGCCGATTCCGAACCCGAATTGGTGAAGAAGACGTGGTCGAAGCCGTCCGGCGCGATCGAGGTCAGCCGATTGGCGAATTCGAACGCCTTCGGATGACCCATCTGGAAGGCCGGGGCATAGTCGAGCTCACCCGCCTGGGCGCGGATCGCCTCGACGATCTTCGGCCGGTTGTGGCCGGCGTTGCAGCACCAAAGACCCGCCGTGCCGTCGAGGACCTCGCGTCCGTCGTCGGTGCGATAGCGCATCCGGTCGGCGCTCACGAACATGCGCGGCGCCTTCTTGAACTGCCGATTGGCGGTGTAGGGCATCCAGAAGGAGGCGAGATCGTTGGGGCGCGGCATGTCGGTCATGAAGAACCTCGGGGTGGAAACAGTTCGCTAAATCGAACGTTAGAAGCCTCTCGCCCCCCCGACAATCCCTGGACGCTGTTCGATCCGTTCCGTATTCTGAACATATGAACACGCCCTCGGACATCGACGTCGGCCTCCGCCTGAAGGAGCTGCGCCTCGCGCGCGGCCTGTCGCAACGCGCGCTCGCCAAGCGGGCCGGCGTCTCCAACGCCACCGTCTCGATGATCGAGGCGAACCGCGTCAGCCCCTCGGTGGCGGCGCTGAAACAGATCCTCGCCGGTTTCCCCCTCGGCCTCTCGGCGTTCTTCTCGACCGAGGAGGCCGAACGCGAGAAGGTGGTGTGGCGCGCCGACGAACTGACCGAGATCGCCGGCGGCCCGATCTCCTATCGCCAGGTCGGCGGCGATCTCAGCGGACGCTCGTTGCAGATGCTGCACGAGCGCTACAAGCCCGGCGCCGTCTCCGGCCGCGCCCTCCTCTCCCACCAGGGCGAGGAGGCCGGACTGGTGGTGCGCGGCCTGCTCGAACTCGAGGTCGACGGGGTCCGCCACACGTTGCGCACCGGCGACGCCTATTTCTTCGACAGCCGCCGCCCCCATGCCTTCCGCAATCTCGGCGACGACGATCTGGTGGTGGTCTCCGCCTGCACCCCGCCGAGCTTCTGAGCGCGACGAAACGTCCCGAGAGCGCGCCAGCGCGACGAATCGCTCGACGAGAGCGCCTCGGCGCGACGAAGCGTCCCGAGCGCGCGTCGGCGCGACGAAACGTCCGGGAAGAGCGCTTTTTCGTCCGGTCACGCGCTCGTGACGTGGACAGGGGCTCGAACCCGGCCTAAGGACGCCGATTGCGGGCCGAGCGCCGTCCCGCCCGTGCCTCTCCCCCTCCCCCCGACCCGCGGACGACGACGATGAGACGCGAGCAGCTGATCGCGGAGGTGATCCGCAATCTCGAGACCCCGCCGGGGGTCCTCGCCTTTTCGCCGACGCTCGAGGAACACTACCGCACCGCCATTTCCGATCGCCGCCGCCGCTCGATGATCATCGCCTCGAGCATCGGTCTCTCGGTCCTCGCCGCCTTCGTCGTTCAGCGTGCCTTCTTCACCGACACCTCCGCCGATCCCGAGACCTTCCGGCGCTGGCTGGCGACGATGGCGGCGATCGGCGCCGTGAGTTTCCTCACCCTCGTCGTCACGGCGCTGTCGCGCACCCATCGCGCCATCGATCGGGCCACGATCTCCGGCGTCGTCGCGGTCGGCGCCCTGGTCTGCGTCGGTTTCCGCGTCGAGAGCGGCGCCGCCGCGACCGTCGGCATCTATTGTTTCATGATGGTGCCGCTCGCCGCCGCCGACCTCGCCTCGCTGCATTTCCGGCAGGCGCTGACGGCCATCGTCGTCGTCGACGTGATCTACGCGGTCGCGCTCGTCGGCGATCCCGAATTCGACATGGCGCTGCACGTGCCGGCGCTGCTCCTGGTGATCTCGGTCAGCGCCATGACGCTCTGGGGCAACTGGCGCGACGATCGCGACCACCGCGCCCTCTTCCTGTTCCTCACCCGCGAGCGCCTGCTCTCGGAGGACACGGCCGAACGGAACGCCGAGCTGCGCGAGATGACGACGCTCGACCCCCTGACCGGCATTCCCAACCGCCGCGCCTTCGAGGAGCGCTTCGCCGAGACGATGGCCGCCCCGCACGACGCCACCCTCGCCGTGGTGATGATCGACATCGATCACTTCAAGGCGTTCAACGACCATTACGGCCATGTCGAGGGGGATCGCTGCCTGATCGCCGTGGCGCGCGCGCTCGCCGCCGAGATGCGCGGCAACGCCGACTTCATCGCCCGTCTCGGCGGCGAGGAATTCGTGGCGCTCGCCCCCGGCCTCGGCCGCGACGACGTCGTGACCGTGCTGGAGCGTCTGCGCCGCGCCGTGGAGAAACTGTCGATCCCCCACGCCGGCATCGACGGCGCGGACGGCCTCGTCACCGTCTCGCTCGGCTGTGCCCTCGTCGAGAACGGCGATCCGCGCGCGCGACGTCGGGTGCTGGAGCGCGCCGATGCCGCGCTCTACGCCGCCAAACACGCCGGGCGCAATCGTTGGACGATCGCCCCCGACGTCGCCGCCGATCAGACCGGGAAGCCGGCCTGACGCACGAGATCGGCGAGATCGGACTGCGAGCGCGCGCCGATGTGGCCGATGATCTCCGCCGCCAGAAGACCGCCGAGCTCGGCGCAGGTGGCGTGATCGAACCCGTGGGTGAGACCGTAGAGGAAGCCGGCGGCGTAGAGATCGCCGGCGCCGGTGGTGTCGACCACCGCCGTGGCCGGCGCGGCGGCGACCCGCACCACCCCGTCGCGGCTCGCCACGAGCGAGCCCTCTTCCGAGAGCGTCACCGCCGCCAGACCGACGTCGGCCCGGAGCGCCGCCACGCCCGCGTCGATGTCGGCGGTCTCGTAGAGCGCCTTCACCTCCGCCTGATTGGCGAAGACCACGTCGACGAAGCCGCCGCGCATCAGCTCCAGGAACTCGGGGCGCCAACGCTCGACGCAGAAACTGTCGGAAAGCGTCAGCGCCACCCGCCGGTCATGGGCATGGGCGATGCGTGAGGCCTCGCGGAACGCCTCCTTGGCCGCCGGCGGATCCCACAGATAGCCCTCGAGATAGACGATCTTCGAGGCCGCGACGGTCTCCGCGTCGATGTCGGCCGGCGTCAGATGGGTGCAGGCGCCGAGGAACGTGTTCATGGTGCGCTCGCCGTCGGGCGTCACCAGGATCATCGACCGCGCGGTCGGCGCGTGATCGGGGGCGATCCGCATCAGCGGCGCGGTCTCGAAATGGACGCCGACGGCGCGGATGTCGTGGGCGAAGGCCTTGCCGAGATGATCGTCCGAGACCTTGCCGAAATAGGCCGCCTTGCCACCGAGCCCCGCCAGCGCGGCGATGGTGTTGCCGGCCGATCCGCCCGAGATCTCCTTGGTCGGCCCCATGTGCTCGTAGAGGCGTTCGGCCTCCTCCGCGTCGATCAGGCGCATCGACCCTTTGACCAAGCCTTCCCGCACCAGGAAGTCGTCCGTCGTGCGGGAGATCACGTCGACGATGGCATTGCCGATGCCGAGAACGTCGAAACGGGTGTCGGTCATGAGGGGAACCTACCGGCGCAAGGGACTGGGAACGGGACCGTCCGAGCCGGAGCGACGACCGTCGACCGCCGTGGTACAAGGAAAAGCGATCCCCATGCAACCGCGCCTCACCCGACGAGAGGAACGCGGATTGCGAAGCGGATGACCTTGAGTTCGCGCCGCCCCTGCCCTATTTCGCGAGGGTGGCCGTAGAGACGAGCGCCGAAGAGGAAGCGATCATGGGCAGAGAAGGGTCGTTCCCGTCGGCCGACACCACGCAGCGCTTCGTCGCCCGGACCGGGCTCGCCGCCGAACTGGCCGCCCTCGAGGAGGCCGGAGGCGCGATCCGCATAGGTCTCGTCGGCGTCGGCGAGATGGGCACCGACATCGTCACCCAGGTCGCGCTGATGAAGGGTCTCCGGATCACCGTCATCGCCGTGCGCGACCCCGCCAAGCGCCACGCCGAACACGCCCATGTGATCGCCGGGCTCGACCCGGACCGCGTCCGCGTCGTCGAGAGCCGCCCGGCGATCGCCCGCGCCGTCGAGGCCGGCTACACCGCCGTCACCACCGACGTCGAGGCGCTCTACACCTCCGATCACGTCGACGTCGTCATCGACGCCACCGGCAAGCCGGAGATGGGCGCGATCATCGCGCTCGGCGCCATCGACGCCGGCAAGCACGTCGTCATGATGAACGTCGAGGCCGACGTGACCATCGGCGCCTGGCTGCAGAACCGCGCCCGCGAGGCCGGGGTGGTCTACACGGTCGGCGCCGGCGACGAGCCCTCCTCGACCATGGAACTGATCGAATTCGTCACCGCGCTCGGCTATCCCGTGATCGCCGCCGGCAAGGGCAAGAACAACCCGCTCGACATCACCGCCACCCCCGACCAGTACGTCGAGGAGGCGACCCGGCGGAACATGAACCCGCGCATGCTGGTGGAGTTCATCGACGGGTCGAAGACCATGGTCGAGATGGCCAACATCGCCAACGCCACCGGCCTCGTCCCCGACGTCGCCGGCATGCACGGCCCCGAGGCGACGCTCGAGAACCTGCACCAGATCCTCTGCCCGAAGGAGGACGGCGGCATTCTCTCGCGCAAGGGCGTGGTCGACTACACCATCGGCAAGGGCGTGGCGCCCGGCGTCTTCGTCGTCGCCGAGATGAGCCACCCGCGCCTGCGCGAGCGCATGAACGATCTGAAGCTCGGCCCCGGCCCCTATTACACCTTCTACCGGCCCTATCACCTGACCAGCCTCGAGGTGCCTCTGTCGGCCGCCCGCGCCGTGCTCCACGGCCGCGTCGACATGCGCGCGCTCGCCAAGCCCTCGGCCGAGGTCTCCGCCCTCGCCAAGCGCGATCTCGCCCCCGGTGAAGAGCTCGATGCGATCGGCGAATGGTGCTACCGCGCCTTCACCCTCGAATACGAGGCGGCCCGCGCGGCCGGCGCCATGCCGATCGGCCTGATCGAGGGCGGCACGGTGGTGAAGCCGATCAAGCGCGGCGAATTGCTGACCCGGGTCAACGTCGCCCCGCCGGTCGGATCCAAGATCGTCGAGCTGCGCCGGCTTCAGGACGAGATGGTCCACGGCCCCGCCGTGGTCACCCCCGGCGAGGCGGCGGCCTGACCATGGCGTCCTCGCTCGATCACGTCGCCGGCGCGATCCGCGACGGCGTCGCCGATCTCGCCTCGCCGCCGTTTCGCGGCGTCGCCGTCCGCTCGCTCGGGGTGACGCTGCTGATCGTCGTGGTGCTGTGGGCGCTCGGCACCCGGCTCTTCACCGGCTATGCCGGCGACGTCGCCGGCGCCCATCCGGTGAACGTGCCCTTCTTCCTCGACGGGGTGTTCTGGATCGCCGGGATCTTCTCCGGCCTCGCGCTTATGATCGGCTTCTCGTTCCTGATCGCGCCGATCACCGCCGCCGTCGCCGGCCTCTTCCTCGACGAGGTCGCCGAGGTGGTGGAGAAGACCCATTACCCGAGCGCGCCGCCCGGCCGCGCCATGCCGCTCGGCGAGAGCCTGATTCAAGCCGCGCGCTTCACCGGCCTGTCGCTCCTCGTCAATCTCGTCTGTCTGGTGCTGCTGCTGGTGCCGGGCGTCAATCTCGTCGCCTTCTTCATCGGCAACGGCTGGCTGATCGCCCGGGAATATTTCGCCTTCGCGGCGCGCCGGACGATGGGGAAGGACGAGGTGCGACGGCTCGCAAGCGCCCATTCGGGAGCCGCGATGCTCGCCGGATTGGCGTCGGCGATCGTGTTGTCGATCCCGTTTCTGAACTTCCTCACGCCCCTCTTCGCCACCGCCGTGATGGTGCATCTGGTGAAGCGTGTGAGTGGCGCGCCGAGAGGGTGAGGGAACGCCCTTCTCCCCTTGTGGGAGAAGGTGCCCGAAGGGCGGATGAGGGGTCTGGACCTCACCTCTCGCCCCGTTCCTCGCGAACGATCGCAGTTGCGCGCTTTCGCGCGCGCCCCCTCATCCGGCCCTGCGGGCCACCTTCTCCCACGAGGGGAGAAGGAAAGCCGAGCTCCTCGACTCACACCCGCTCCAACACCACCGCGATGCCCTGGCCGACGCCGATGCACATGGTGGAGAGCGAATACCGCCCGCCGATCAGCGCCAGTTCGAGCGCCGCCGTGCCGGTGATGCGCGCGCCCGACATGCCGAGCGGATGGCCGAGCGCGATCGCCCCGCCGTTGGGGTTCACCCGCGCGTCGTCGTCGGCGATGCCGAGATCGCGCAACGTCGCGAGGCCCTGGCTCGCGAAGGCCTCGTTGAGCTCGATCACCGAGAGATCGTCGACCGTGAGCCCGAGCCGGGCGAGCAGCTTCTTCGAGGCCGGCGCCGGGCCGATGCCCATGATGCGCGGCGGCACGCCCGCCGCCGCCCCGCCGACGATGCGGGCGATCGGCGTCAGCCCGTGCGCCTTCGCCGCCGCCTCCGAGGCGATGATCAATGCCGCAGCGCCGTCGTTGACGCCCGACGCATTGCCGGCCGTCACCGACCCGCCCTTGCGGAACGGGGTCGAGAGCCCGGCGAGCACCTCCATCGTGGTGGCGCGCGGATGCTCGTCGCGATCGACGACGATCGGATCGCCCTTGCGGCGGGGGATCGTCACCGGAACGATCTCACGCGCCAGACGGCCGTTTCCTTGCGCTGCCGAGGCCTTGGCCTGCGAGCGGAAGGCGAAGGCGTCCTGATCGACCCGGGAGATCTGGAAATCCTCGGCGACGTTCTCGCCCGTCTCCGGCATCGAATCGACGCCGTATTGCGCCTTCATCAGCGGATTGACGAAACGCCAGCCGATGGTCGTGTCGTGGATCTCGGCGGCGCGCGAGAAGGCCGTCTCCGCCTTGGGCATCACGAAGGGCGCCCGCGACATGCTCTCGACGCCCCCGGCGATCATCAGTTCCGCCTCGCCCGCCTTGATCGCCCGCGCCGCCTGGATCACCGCGTCCATGCCCGACCCGCAGAGGCGATTGATGGTGGTGCCGGAGACCGAGACGGGGAAGCCGGCGAGCAGAAGGCTCATCCGCGCCACGTTGCGATTGTCCTCGCCCGCCTGATTGGCGCAGCCGAAGATCACGTCGTCGACGCGCTCGAGATCGAGCCCCGGATGACGCCCCATCAAGGCCTTCAGCGGCACGGCGCCGAGATCGTCGGCGCGCACGGACGAGAGGGAGCCGCCGAAACGGCCGATCGGAGTGCGGACGTAGTCGCAGATGAAGGCCTCGGCCATGGTCACTTGCCCCCCTGATGGGCGATGCGGGTGCGCTCCTTGAGATCCCGGAGCGTCGTCAATTCGAGCGCGGAAGGCCGCGGCGTCTCGTCCACGGTCTCGGCGAAACGCACGGTCCAGCCGCACGTCGCCTGGACCTCTTCGCGGGTCGCGCCGGGATGGATCGAGACCACGGTGAATTCCTTCGTCACCGGATCGGGCTGCCACACCGCGAGATCGGTCACCAGCAGCGCCGGCCCGGCGGTGGTGATGCCGAGCCGTTGGCGGTGATCGCCGCCCTCGCCGTGACCGAAGGAGGTGTAGAAGTCGATGGTCTCGACCATGCCCCGCTTCGACTGCTTCATGGTGATGAAGATCCGCCCGCACGAGGTGGCGATCTCCGGCGCCCCGCCGCCGCCGGGCAGCCGCACCTTGGGATGGGCATAGTCGCCGATCACCGTGGTGTTGATGTTGCCGAAGCGATCGAGCTGGGCGGCGCCGAGGAAGCCGGTCTTGATCCGCCCGCCCTGGAGCCAATAGCGGAACATCTCCGGCACCGAGACCGTGGTCAGCGCGGTGTCGCAGAGTTCGCCGTCGCCGATCGAGAGCGGCAACACCTCCGGCGCGGTGCCGATGGTGCCGCTCTCGTAGATCAGCGTGATGTCCGGCGCATGCGTCAGCCGCGCCACGTTGCAGGCGGCCGACGGCGCGCCGATGCCGACGAAACAGACGTCGTCGTTCGACAACGCCCGAGCGGCGGCGATGGTCATCATCTCGTCGGGCGTGAAGCCGAGGTCCGAGGTCGCGGTCATTTGCGCAGGCCCTCCACACGGGCGGCGAAGACGTCGGGCCCGACGTCGAGGACATTGGCCTTCATCCAGGCGAGGAACGCATCGCGATCGCCCGAGATCTCGTTCCAGGCGAGATAGGCGGCATTGTCGCGGGCGTAATAGCCGTGGGTATAGGAGGGATGGGCGCCGCCGGGCACCGCCACCACCGCCGTCACCGTCCAATGCGGCAGGATGCAGAGATTGGGGTGAGCGTCGTCGAAATGGTCGACCACCTCCTCGACCGTGACGATCGAGCGTTTCGCCGCGAGCACCGCCTCCTTCTGGACGCCGATGATGCCCTCGATCAGCACGTCGCCCTTCCGGTTCGCCTTCTGGGCGTGGATGATCGTCACGTCCGGACGGTTCGCCGGGATCGCCGCGAGCTCCTCGCCGGTGAAGGGGCAGACGACCGAACGGATGTTCGGATTGACCGCCTTCAGCCCGGCGCCGCGATAGCCCCGGAAGATCGCGCAGGGAAGCCCCGCCGCGCCCGCCTCGTAGGCGTTGGCCATGCCGGCGTGGGAATGTTCCTCGGTCTCGATCGCGCGCGGCCAACCGTTCTCGAGCGCGTCGCGCATCCGCTTCAGGAGCCCGACGCCGGGATTGCCGGCGTAGGAGAAGATCGCCTTCCGCGCCAGCCCCATGCCGATCATCTGATCGTAGATCACGTCGGGCGTCATGCGGATCAGCGTCAGATCCTTCTTGCCCTGCCGGATCACCTCGTGGGCGGCGGCATGCGGAATGAGATGCGTGAATCCCTCGAAGGCGACCGTGTCGCCGTCGTGCACGAGATCCCGCACGGCGCTCGCGAGCGTCGTGATCTGGGCCATCGAACCTGCCTCGATCGATCGAGACGGGTCTCGATCCTTCGCGTTTTCCTCGCGCCGGCCCCGATCTCACGGGATCGCGCCGACACCCGCCCCACCGGCCGGCGGCCGGGGAACGCAGGCAAATCGTTCCACGCACACGCCGCGCTCGCAATCGCGATGTTCGTATCTCGCATGATAGTTCGACATACGAACATGAAACCAGTCGTCTCTCCCCGAGAGGAGCGGGAGATGCCGGAAGGCACGACGGGAGTGGAGGCGCACCGGCGCACGAGGGGCTACACCCGAAGCGAGGGGGAAGAGCGCACGCCGGGAGACGGCCGGCGCCGCGATGTCACACCCGCGCGCGCTTGCCCGCCGGTGGCGGGGTGCGAGAATGCCGCCGCCCTCGAATCGAGTTTCCCCCATGTCCATGCTCCTCCTGCGCATCTTGCCGATCTTCCTGCTGCTCGGGCTCGGCTGGGGCCTCCGGGTGTCGCGGTGGGTCGACGAGGCGACCGGCAACGCGCTGAAGCTCCTGGTCGTGCGGGTGGTGCTGCCCTCGGTCCTGTTCCTCTCCTTCGTCGACCTCGACCTGCGTCCGGACTACGGGGCCTTGATCGCACTGGTCTTCGCCGTCTGCCTGATCGGCCTCGTCGTCGGACCCCGCCTCCTGCGCGTCGCCGGCATCGACCGGCCCTGGGCGAAGTTCCTGATGACCGGCTACGAATACGGCATGCTCGGCATCGGCCTCTTCGCCGGCGCCTATGGCCTCGGCGCCGTGCCGACCATCGCCGTCGTCGCGCTCGGCCACGAGATCTTCATCTGGTTCGTCTTCTTCGCGCTGCTGATCGCCGCCCGCGACGGCCGCCCGAGCTTCGCCACGCTGCTGAAGCGCTTCCTGACCAATCCGGTGATCGTGGCGATCGTCGCCGGCCTCGTCCTCGACGCCTTCGGCATCCATGCCGCCGATCTCGAGCGCATCCCCGTGATCGACGCACTGATGGCGACGCTGCGCCTGCTCGCGCCGATGACCGTGCCGCTGATCCTGATCGTCGTCGGCCACGGCTTCCATTTCGAGGGCGGCGCCTTCGGCGAAGTGGCGAAGATCGTCGCCCTCCGGCTGGCGCTGCAGATCCCGCTGGCGATCGCCGCCGCCTGGGGGATCGTCCATCTCGCCCTCGGCTTCGAGCCGCGCTACGCCGTCGCCCTCTTCACGCTGATGATCCTGCCGCCGCCCTTCATCGTGCCGCTGTTCATGCCCGAGGGCCGCGAGAGCGACGAGGAACGCCGGCTCGTCCACCGCGTCCTGACCGTCCACACGCTGGTGTCGCTGGCGATCTTTTCCGGCCTGCTCGCCGTCGCGCCCACGCTCTGACGGACGCCCTCGAGCCGATTCGCGCGGCCCGCGCACGCCGATCGATCCCGCCGACACGAATCGGCGAGAGCGGGCGATCACGAGATTTTTCGGGGAAGAGCAGTCGGAACCGACGCGCTCCCACGCCGCCGGACGAACACGCCGGGGCGGCGAAGAAGAAGACGTCGAAAACCCTGAAAGTCGGACGCGAAACACGATCTCTGGGGAGAGATGGTGCCCAGGAGAGGATTCCGGTCCCCGATACCTATTTTATTGATTTTTATATATTATTTTCCACTTGATTCAAGACTTGTATCACAGTTTTGGCGCTCGCGGTTGCAGACATGAATCCCGGCCCGAAGTCGAAGGGTCGAAATCGCGAGAGGTGAGCACGAGGCGGCGGCGATCGCGCTTCTCCCCCGTGCCGCCGTCCCACTCGTGATCTCGCGCGGTCTCCCGCTCATCCCGACCGAACCTTTGCCCGCCTGCGTCCAATAGACCTCGCCCGTGCGGACGTGTCCGGCTTCATCACCGATCGCGTCCAATGAAGTCCATTGACATTTTGGGCGTTCGGGATTCTCATATCCGGATCCTATTGGACATCATGAGGTCCACCATGCTGATCGGATATGCCCGCACCTCCACCACCGAACAGGAGGCCGGGCTCGAAGCCCAACTCCGAGACCTGACGCTCGCGGGCTGCGAGCAGGTGTTCTCCGAGCAGGTCTCCTCCGTCGCCCCTCGCGCCGAACTCGAAGCCGCCCTGAAGTTCGCCCGCCGAGGCGACACGCTGGTGGTCACCAAGCTCGATCGCCTCGCCCGCTCGGTCGGCAAGGCGTGGGAGGTGGTGGAGGCGTTGGAGGCGAAGGGTGCCGGTCTCCGCATCCTCTCCCTCGGTGGCGACACCGTCGATACGCGCAGCGCCACGGGCAAGCTGATCCTCACCGTCTTCGCAGGGTTCGCACAGTTCGAACGCGAGATGATGCTCGAACGTCAGCGCGAAGGCATCGCCAAGGCGAAAGGCGAGGGCAAGTACCGGGGCCGGAAACCGACCGCCCGAGCCAAGGCGGATGAAGCGCGGCGCCTTCATGCCGAGGGCAAGACCGTCTCGGAGGTCGCCAAGTCCTTGGGGATCGGCAGGGCGAGCGTTTATCGCGCCCTTGAAACCCAGGGTTCGACGCCTGATCTTTCGGAGGTTCAAACACGAGGCGCCGATGCCCGATGAAACCCGCCCTCGACCGAGGGCCGCTTCCGAAGTGTCGCGTCCGAAGGCCGATGCAATGCCGGTCTGCACGGTTTCCGGCTGTGGCCGCCCGACCGAGGCGCGGCAGGGGAATGGATTCTCGCCCTTCCTCTGCCGTTACCACCGCGAGCACCGCAGTCGGCACGGCAGCCCGCTGAAGCGGTCCTACACGGCCGCCGAGCTTCGCCCCTATCTGAGGGCCGCCGAGAGCGTCGTGAAGGCCAACGCGGCCGAGCAGTACATTGGGTGGTCGCTCGCCTCCATCTCCTCTCTGCTGGCCTCCGCAGGCCCCGTGCGCCGCGTTGCGGATCTCGGTAGGCTCTCGCCGGAGACCAAGGCGAAGGCCGCGCTCGCAATGCTCCGAGAGCGCAACGTCCCGCCCGAGCGCATCCTTGCGGTGACGCTCGCCGTCCTCGCCGCGATCGCGGAAGACCCGTTCGGCCCCGGTGGCGACCGCGTGCTCTTCCGCCGGGTTCAGATCGCCAAGGCCCTACGTCGCCGGGCGAGCGGAACGCACGTCGTCTACGAAGGAACCGGCATCCGCTGGGACCGTTACCCGCGAAGCTCGGGGCGTGTCCTGGAGCATCTCGGAGCGGTGGTGGAGGCGGCTTGCGAGTTCGCCATCGATCGCCACGTCGCCGTCGTGCTGGACCTCAAGAAGGACCGCTACGGAGACCTGAAGCCCGCCGAGAGGGCGATCGTCGCGAAGTCTCGTCACGGCAACGAGCTGGTGCCGCCACCGCCGCCGCTTCCCGTCTCGTCGCCGCCGTCGATCGAGCGGCCCGAGACCTCTGAGGAAGCCGAACGGATCGCCGAGGAGATCCGCCGCGACTTCGCCGAGCGGGGCTTCGAGGCCTTCAAAGGTGGGTTCTGAGCGATGGTGGTGGAGAGCGATTTCGCGTCGGATGAGGTCGAGGCCGATCGGGGTGCGCAGGGCGAGGACGAGGCCGGAATCGGAGGCATTCGCTCGGCGCGAGATCTCTATTTCGATCCCTTCCTCACCTGCCACCATCCGGGCGTGGCGACCATCGAGGCGCATCTCGCCAGGGCGATCGAACTGGCCGCTCCGCCCCGGAAGAGAGCCCGCCGAGGCGTGGACGCCGCGAACCATGTGGCCCTCGTCGCCGCGCTTGCGGCCAACCTCGCGCTCTCCGTGGTGATGGGCCATTCGCCGCCGCTGGTCGCCGTGCCGTTGCGCAAGCCCGAAGGGAAGCGATCCCGATACGAGCCCTCGGGGTTCCGTCAGTTGGCGGCCGGCGTCCTGTTGCTCGCCGAGGCGGGCGTGGTGGACCTCGTCAAGTCCAAGAAGAGGGGCAAGGCGAGCACCATCGAGCCGGTGCCGGACCTCGTCGCCAAAATCCTCGCGTTCGACGACCTCTCACCGGCTTCCTTCGGCCGGGTGGAGGGAGAAGAAACCATCATCCTCGCCCGCACCACCGTCGATCTCTTCACGCAAGATCGGGAAAGCGAGCTGATCGACTACGCCGACACGCCCGAGACACGGCGTTTCCGCGCGGAGATGCGCCGGATCAACGACCATCTCGCCCATGCCGATGTCGCCTACGTCGGCCCGCCGCGCGATGAGAACGGGCGTCTCTTGGACCCCTCGCCACGAATGCGGTTCCTGCATCGGACCTTCAACATCCCCGCACGGAGGCAGAAGGGGAAAGCGCAACTGCCGCCGGTCCCCGACGCGGAGAAACGCTTCGATCGGGGCGGGCGGCTCTACCACCGAGGGATCTTCTGGCAGCAGCTCGGCAGGGATCTCCGCCAACACGTCCGGATCGATGGCGAGGAGACCGCCTATCTCGACTTCGCCAGCATGTACCTGCGACTGGCGCTGCTCTCGGTGGGCGTGGAGCCCGCCGCCGGGGATCTCTATCGGACGATCGCGGGCATTGAGACGGAAGAGCACCGAGACGGGATCAAGAAGGTTCTGAACGCGATGCTGTTCCGCAAGGACGCTCTCGAACGCCTTCCGCGCGGCACGAAGCCGTTGCTTCCGGAAAGCCTCCGGTCGGCGCGAGCCGTGAGCGAAGCCATCAAGTCGGCCTTTCCGGCCCTCGCGTCCGTCTTCGGGACGAGGAAGGGGTTCGAACTCACCTTCATCGAATCCCAGATCCTCGTCGCGGCGCTGCTCCGATTGAACGAGAAGGGCATCACGGCGCTGCCGATCCATGACGGGATGATGGTCCCGAAGTCGCGAGCGGACGAGGCGAAGCGATTGATCGATGCGGCGTCGGTGGAGGTGGTGGGCTTCGTGTTGCCGTTGACGGTGAAGTGACGAGCGGGGCGGCTTATGCGCCTCGCTTAAGGGTATCTCTCTGGGTGAACTGAAAGACCACCTCCAGCCCTCGCCGGAGAGAAGATGGTGGTCAGGTCTCCTTCCCCGCCTCCTCTCCCTCTAGGTCGAACTCGAAGCCCATCTCGATGCTCGTCCGAAGGGTGGGTGAGGGAGAGGTTCATCCTCCCTCATCGTCACCGCAAGGGGAACTCGATGTCGGGCTCGAAGCCGGTCATTTGGTTCCGGGCACACAGTTCCGGACTTCAAGTCTGCCTCGAAGTGATCGGGGAGAGGGTGAGGGTGGATGGATATCCTCTCATCTGCACCACCTCGCGCTGGAACTTTGAGATCTCTTCTTGCCGTCCCGAGGATTGATGGTGGTGAGATCGAACCTCCACCATCATCGTCTCGGAGCCGGGCGGGATGATCGGCGTGATGGCCGAGCACAAGAGAGGCTCGATGTCGGTCAATACGTTCGGGGCTCCAGGTCCGCCTCGAAGCAATCTGGGTGGCCGGCTTCCTGCGTCATCGATCGAGGCGATGAAGAGGGGTCCATTGCAAAGGGCTGTTTCACCCCGTCGTATCAGCGCAATCCGGCCCGCTTGCAGAGCACTTCGAAGATCGACTGTGTCTCGGGCATGTCCTCGCAGACGATCTTCCGGATCTCGGGCTTTGAGAATTCGGGCTGGGGATGAGCGCGAGTGATCGTGAGCTTCGTGCAGACGTCGACCCGAAAGTCGAGATCTTCGCGCCTCTCTTTCATGAACGCCACCGCTTCCGTGGCGGTCGCCGTCACCATGAGGAGGCGTCCGCAGGTCTCGACGACGCCACTCTGAACGTCCGCCGGCTTGCCTCCACCGGAAACCCATGCGTCGAGCCGAGACAGATACAGATCCCGTAGTTGCGCCGACATTTGGGAGGTGATGGGTAGGGCATGGCTCTCGTCGACCTTCGCCTCCCCGCCGAGAGCGGTGCTCGGTTGCCCGAGGCCCAAGAGAAACGCGAGGGCAAGTCCGGATGAGCGATACGCGATGACGATCTCGGCGAGGAACACGAGGAGTCCCCCGAGCGCGGCCGGCAGGGCTCGATAGGCCGATGGAAGCCGCACGATCAGGGCTTGAAGCCCCGACTTCACGAGGAACGAGCCGCCACCGAGGATGAGGGAGGCCGCAAGCATGCCGGGGATGATCATCACCACGGCCTGCCAAGAGAACAAATGCGCCTCGGGTGTCGTAGCGATCCACCAGACCGAGCAGCCGATCCACGCGATGATCGCGAAGAGGTTGTCGGCTCGCTTGTTCTCTTCAGCTCTCGCGGAGATGACGTGATCGAGAGCGACGACATCGAAGGGCGCGGACCGATTGGACATCGTCGCGGTTCTCCCCTGAGGCCGTTGCCTGCGGTGCGCCCCCGCAAGCTGCCTCCTTGACCCTGGCGATCGGGGAGTTGGAAAACCGTACCAAGCCGGTCCCTGTGACCTTTAGTTCGGAGAACCTGGACATACGCCACAGGCTCCCCGACCATAGGTCGAGGATCGGTGCCGTTCCGGTCGGCACCCAACCACTTGGTAAGGGGTTTCCACGCCCCAGAACGCCGCGTAACGTTCCGGTGGCGAGTCTATCGGCGGGGATGGGCTTTGCCAAGCGAGCCAGTGTTTGGCGGTCCAATGGGCCGCACCGCGTTCCTTGCTAGAACGGTGACGGTGTTCGCCCCCCTTGAACCCGGCGCTGCGGTTGGGCCGCACCGCGTTCCTTGCTAGAACTCAACGCCGTTTCACCATCCTATCGTACAAGCTGCGGTTGGGCCGCACCGCGTTCCTTGCTAGAACCGAGATGGCTCTCGGGCGCTCGCCCGACATGCTGCGGTTGGGCCGCACCGCGTTCCTTGCTAGAACGCTTCGGGAATGCGGCCTTCAAGCGGGCAAGCTGCGGTTGGGCCGCACCGCGTTCCTTGCTAGAACTTTTCAGCCGACGAGCGCGCGCCGATACAGCTGCGGTTGGGCCGCACCGCGTTCCTTGCTAGAACTACCATGGGGTTCGCACGAATTGAAAGGGTGCTGCGGTTGGGCCGCACCGCGTTCCTTGCTAGAACTGAGCCCGTCGCGGCGAGCGACTTCGTCGGGCTGCGGTTGGGCCGCACCGCATTCCTTGCTAGAACACCGTTCCTTGCGTTGAAGCGAACGCACGAGCTGCGGTTGGGCCGCACCGCGTTCCTTGCTAGAACGAGCCGCTCGATCGCCTCTTCGCTCCACTGGCTGCGGTTGGGCCGCACCGCGTTCCTTGCTAGAACCTCGGCGTCGAGTTGACCCGCGCTTGGCCGGCTGCGGTTGGGCCGCACCGCGTTCCTTGCTAGAACCGCCTCCGGAGAATCCCCTGTCGCCAGGGGGTTTTTCGCCTTTCGACACGTCGAATTCCGCTCGTCTCGCGCTCGCCCCGCTCGCTCGAAGACGAATCAGAAGAGCGTCAGCTGGTCGGGGCGCCCCGGTCGCGGGTCGTCGGACTTGCCGCGATAGCTGCGGATGTCCGCATACTGGCGATCGGTGAACCAGATCACGTCGACCTTTCCGTCCTTCGGGACGTGACGGCCGATTCGCCGTGTCATCGCTTCGGCCTGCTCCTTGCCCGCAGTGAAACGCAGGTAGCACGAGAACTGCATCATCAGGAAACCTTCATCCAAGAGGAACTGACGAAATTTCGTCGCCCGCTTGCGCTCGGGCTTCGTCATGACCGGAAGGTCGAACAAGGCCATCACCCACAAGACACGATACCCCGAAAGAGAACTCACGGCTCGCATGGTTCAGCTCCCTCGTCCGGTCGGAGAGGGAGAGGGATGAGCGGCTTCGGCAACGCCAGCGTCTTGCGTTCACTCGTATAGACCTGGGCCAATGTCACGGCCAAACGCCCGAGGACGTTCGAGAGCGGCGCCCGTCCGTCCGACGTGGAGAAGTCCGCATGGAGCACACGCGCGAGGCGCTTCTTGACGCTCGGGTCGAGCCGATCGATGCCCCCTTCGGTCAGGCCGCGAACGATCAGGTCGACCGAAGGACGAAAAGGTTCCATGAGGTCGTCGGCAAGACGCATGGAATCGCCCTTGCTGCGATGATGCAGCGCGAGTGAAGGGTGGAGACCGGCCGCGACGATGGCTCGCGCCGTGGCGGCTCTGAGGATGGTGTAGCCGTAGTTCAGGAGGTCGTTCGTCGAACCGCCGTCGCGGATGCGCCTAAAGCGTCTGCCGAAGAACGCCGGAAAGTAACGCTGCGAGGCCAGCGCTTCGAAATTGTCCGGGTCCCCCGAGCGCACCTTCGGCACGAGCGCACGGATCGCACCGGCTTCTGCTCCGACATGTTCGAGTGCTTCCGCTTGCGCGGTGATCTTGGCTTTGACGATGCCCGCCCAGAGCCGCTTGCGGAGGGGAAGCGTCGCTTCGGCCTGGGCTTCCATGCGGCTGCCCTGGTCGTGGTGACCATCGACGGGAAGGACGAAAGCGGTCGGACGGAAGTCGGGACCGCTGATGACGAGCGGGGCTCCTCTTCGGGCGAGGGCCGCCACGACTTGCGTGGTCATGCTCGCGGCCGGATTGGCGACGATGACCGCTTCGATGTCGTCGAGCGGAACCCTGCCCAATTCGCCTTCCGGGCCACATACCGCCAAGAAACCGCGTTCGAGACTGAGACGGCGGCCTTCCCCTTCGATTTCGACGATACGTCCCAACATGGCACATCTCCCGCGAGAATCGGTCCGCTTCGCCGTAGAGAGAGGCAAATTGGCGACGATCGTTGGTGTTCTCGCAAGAATTGTTCCCGATGCTTACCCCTGATTACACGTTGGTCTTCGTCGGCTGGATGCGTCCAGTTGGGTGGACTTTGACGGCGCGGCACCGCCTACCCCTCAGCAAAGGAATGGTCGCCAAGTCCCAACGAAACAGATCTTCGGGATCTGCATGGCGTTCCTGCAATTTGCCCCCTTCGTTGTGCGGAGCAAGGCGAATTCGGTTCGAGCTGATCTCGATTTGATGGACCACCTTGATCCGGCGCACACCGTCCTTGTCGTCGACCTCCACGAGATCACCCTTGTGTAGCCGCATCACGAGTTTCCCCCCGAGCCGGTCGCGCTCCCATTGAGGTCGCCAGCCGGGACGATTGACCTCGAAGACGGACGCCGCGAATCCGCGCCAAGACCCGTCTCGCATCTGCACGATGTCGACGTGATGGTTCTCGCCCGGCGCGACCGCACGATAAGGCCGTCCGGTCTCCCGATCCGAGATCACTTCGATGCTCGCCTCCGGCTTCAGGATGCGAATGCGGCGGATGCCACTCTCCTGGGCGAAGGTTTCGAGCATCTGGGCGAAACCCTTAGCGTCTCCGATCTTGCGCGAGGAAGCATCGCGAAACGGCGCAGCGAGGAGGGTGATCTTCTCGCGGATACCCCTGTCACGGATGCGTTCGACCTCGTTCGGAGTGAGGCTCTTCAGCGGCTTGCGAAGCACGACGTTGCCCAGTGCGCGATCCGGATCGGTCTCGGGCACGAGCCCATAGGACGTGTCCTCGTGCAACGCTCCTTCGCGGCCGTGCTCCGGCTTATAGGAGACGGTGATGGCGCGAATTCGATCACGAACGTGCTCGCGGAAGTCGTCGAACGGGGTCGGGATTTCGGTGAAGACCTTTTCCAGGTCGCGATCCTCGGCACGTCCGGCTTCGTGGGCGATCCGTTGGACGACGCCACGCGTCAGCGCCCCGATGACCACCGCGTCGATCGCGTGATGCCGATGATCGGAGCGATTCTTGAAGTTGTCGTCGGAAAGAACCGAGTTCAATCCCCATTTGCCGCGCAAGAGGCCTGTGAGCGTTCCGGGCGTCACCCAGATGCGATCAGGGTCGCAGATCTTGCCGAGGTAGATCTTGGCGAGGCGTGACAGGTGCTTCGTCTCGTTGAGCTGCCGAGCGAGAAAGCCGCCGTCCTTGCCGTAGCGTTCCAGAGCGTCGGGTTTGAACCGCCACCGTTTGTTCGGCGGATAACGTCCGACCCGCGCCAGGACGTCCGGCCACTCCGGCTTCGCACCGAACGCTTGGAAGGGCGTCTGCCGTCGCTTCAGGCGGTTCGCCTCTCTGCGGCAGAGCACTCGATTCGCCAGACTGTCGTCGAGCGTGAGCGAGACGGGGAGAATGTGATCGATCTCGATGTCTGCCGTGAAGAGTTCGGAGATCCCTATGGTGCGACCCGTGTAAGGGCATTGCGCGACACCGTCGTTGGCTCGGGCCTGTTCTTCGAAAAGGCGAAGGCGCACACGGTTCTCGGGCGTGTCTCGCTCACCGCATTCGGCCAAACGGGATACTCGCCTTTCGTTCTGAGCCCGATTGGCTCGATTTTCGCGATCGAGGCGCTCTTTCTGCTCGCGATTGAGTTTCAGATCGCGGGCGAGTTCAACGGCAATCTGATCGGGATGGCCGAACTCGGCGACGAGCCCGTTGACCACCTTGCGCAATTGATTGAGCCCGATATGGACGGAGGGGTTCATGATGCGGCCGAAGCGAGCCGCCTCGTCCTTTTCACCGGGCTCGCCGGACCCGGGCATGATGTGGCGTTGCAGGATCCTGCCGTAGTAGGGCAGCCGATCCATGATCTCGCCGTCTCGCTCGTCCGAGTGATGCCAGGGCCGACCGATTCGTTCACCAGCGCGACGAACCGCTTCCGCGTAGGTCACGACGTGACCGTCGGCATCCGTTTCGCGGATCAATGCTTCAAGGACTTCCCGGTTCGCCGTCGCCCCCAATCGCGCGTATCCGTCCGCGAGGGGGATCGTCGCGCAACGGCGTGCAGTCGCGTCCGTGAGGCCGTCTTCCGTCACGAGCCGCTCGACCAATCGGTCTTCGTCGGCTTCGTCGAGCAGCTTCGTGACGAACTGGTCACGTCGGTCGAACGGCAAGGCGAGCCATCTCGGCCCAAAGTGATCCGGCTTGGAGAGGAACTTCGCGGTCGCAGCCCCCTCGATCCCGCTCTCGCCGGCCTCTTCGAAATTGATGCGGACTTGCGCGGGAACCTTCAGTGCCTTGCGGATTGCCTTGAACGTGAGGTTTTTGCCGATCATGAGCGCGGTGGCGACGACGTCGCGCTCCGTCTTCGTCAAAGGGCGCTCTTGGACGGGACCGATCGAAAACCTGAAGTGGGCCAACCGCTCGTAGATCGCACGCGCTTCGACCGAGGGAAGCGCCTTCGGCAGCCGCTGTTCGTCGGGCTCGAACGTGCACACGCCGATCCTCGGGGGCTTCAGGTCGCGTTGCCGGAAAATGATCGTGCAGAGCAGATCGTGAAGGTCGGCGGTATAGCGCTCCGGCGCGAACCGTGACTGCACCGACCAGAGACATTCGAATTCTGCTCGGATCATCTCGCGGGTCGGATAGAAGGCGTAGAGGGACTTCGCGCCCTCGCCTTCGACGCGAATGCGCGTCGCCTGACGTGTTCTCGGCGTGCCGCGATGCTTCGACCATAGGAATTCGCCGAGAGTGCGGGCATTGGTCTCTTCGAGCAGAACACGAAGGCGTTCCGAGCCTTCCGCGATCTTGCCCTTCTCATTGTCCTTCCGATCGGCTTTCCGGTTCGAACGAAATCCGCGCCGCTGGTTCAGGTGAAAGAGAACCCGGCCGAATTCGTACGGCGTCAGCGGCTCGTCCAGCCCCTTGGTCCTGAGGAAATAGGGGTCAATCTCCGCCAAATCACGAGCTTCGTCCTCGTGGGCAGGAATGAGGTCGTTGGAGCGCAGAGCCTCCAACAGGTCGGTCCGTCTCAGGACGAAACGGTCGCGACGCTTCCTGCTCTGTTTGGGAACCCGCCGCATGGTCGCGAGCGATTGTCCGTCCTTCGGATTGCGGCCGTCCTTGAAGATGAGGACACCCGCTCGCGCGAGATCCAGCGCCGTATCGGATCCGAATATCCCATCACCAGTTCGCCAGACCGCCCATCCGATCGAATTGGTCCCGATATCGAAGGAGAACCGAATTCTGCTCATGAGCTTCCCTCCCAGCTTGGGGAGAGACTACAACTCGTCATGACCCTTTGAAAACGGTTACACGCATGCTATCCAATGAGCGTTCTAGCAAGGAACGCGGTGTGGCCTCTCCGTTAGCAAGGCTTCATGCCACCAAATCGAGGCGGGCTCCGGTCCGCCTCTTTGCTTTTGACGTCATCTCGTGTCGTATCTCGGCACCTTCGCCATCGCTGCCTCCATCGTCGCCATGGTCACGTCGCCGTAGCTCTCGCCTTGCGTTCTCGCGCTGTGCCCTTGGATGGCGTCGAGCACGCGTTGCTCGATCCCGACTTCGCGGCCGACCGTCTTGAACCGATGACGCCATCCATGGCTCGGGGCGACCTTGGCGTCCCCGATGGCCTTGCGGGCGAGTTCGCCGAGACGATTCTTCACGCCTTGAAGCGGTCCGAGTACGTCGCCGTCATTGCCGGGGCGCAGGAAGAGGTGGCCTTCGGCAGACTTGGAGACAAACTCCAAGAACCCCTGTTCGACGAGATGGGCGTGGATGGGGAACGAGCGGGCCTCGTTGGTCTTCACCGTGCCGGCTTCGGGTGTGATGGTGACGGTCCAATGCTCGCCTTCCTTGCGGACGTCGGATTTGCGGAGCTGCGCGATTTCGCCGACGCGAGCCCCGCTGTACGCGCAAATCCAGGGAACCCACCGCTTCGCGGCGCGTGTCTCCGGTCTTGCACGTCCCTCTCCGACTTGAAGGGCTGCCTTCAGGATCGCCAGTGCCTCCTCGTCGGTGAGCCCCTTCGAGCGGAGCCTCGCGGGCTTGCTCAGCCTCAGCGTGACGCCCGCAGCCGGGTTCGACGCCATCCTTTTGTTGGCCACCGCCCAATCGAAGATCGCCTTCAGTCCCGCGAGATCACTGTCCTTGACCGTCTTCGGCGAAATCGGCTTGCCGGTCCTCGGATTGATCGAGGCGAGACGATGGCCTTTGAAGGCGACGACGTCGGTCGGTGTCACGCGACTCGCGTCGTCATGTTTCAGGAAGGCGACAAAGGCCTTCATCGTATGGGAATAGCTCTCGTAGGTGCTCGGCTTTCGCCCAGCCGCTTTTGCTTCCTTCCACCAATCCTCGACCAAGCCGGTGAGTGATGCCTTCCCGGTCGCCTTCGGTGCCTCGGGGCTCGGACGTGCGGGCTTCACGCATTCCCAGTCGGGGAAGCGTTTGGCGCGAGGATCATCCGAGAAGTCGTAGCCCGCCTGCCGCCGCCGCGCTTCCATGGCGTCGATCGCAGCTTCGAGGAACGCTTCGAGAAGCATGACGCGGCTCGGCTGGTCGACCTCGGGAATGCCCTTCACCGTCAGCAGGCGGTCGATGATCGGCCCCAGAGTGCGTTCGATCTCCGAGGCCTCGCCTTTGTCCTTCAGGTTCCGAAAGCGCTGTACCGCCACTTCGAACCCTGCGGCTTCACCCTCGTCCAGTTCATCGACGACTCGGGCGCCGTTCTCGTCGACTTCGACGACGATAGTGCGGGATCGCTTCTCGGCTTCGGCGTCGGCCCAGTTCCGGTAGAAATCGCCGGAGAGCGAGGCGGCTTGCGCTCGGGTCAGCTTCAAAGGGCGGCTCTCGCGGAGCGACCTGAAGATCCCTTCGAGGTGGGCGAGCGCTTCGGCGTGGCGGATCTTGATCTCGCTCGGGTCGCTGGTGCGCAGCGAAAAGCGGATGCTCGCGGCCTTCGCCGGGACTGTCATGGAGACGAGCTCGCCGCCGATCGGCACGACGAGTTTCCGCCCCGCGATTCGCTCGCGCAGGTCCTCGGGAATTCGCTTCTGGAACTGCCCCTTCGAGGAGCCCGAACGTTTCACGGGTTGGACCAGCCTGAACAGCATGTAGCACACCCTTGTAACACAGTCGGGTGACCACAACACTCTGATGGGCTTCAACTTATTGACGCGAAACACATCTCGGGAGAGATGGTGCCCAGGAGAGGACTCGAACCTCCACTCCTTGCGGAACACGGACCTGAACCGTGCGCGTCTACCAATTCCGCCACCTGGGCAACGGCGGCGTGATTAAGCGGTCGCCGGACGCTTGTCAATCGCTCCGACGAAGCGAATTTCGCTTTCCACCAAGGACGAGTGCGCGAGGCGCTTCACAGGACGCCCGGGGAGGGCTAAGAACCGAACGGGTTTCAAGGCCGCACACGACAGTCGACGAGGTTTCGCATGACCGCTCCTCTCCTCCCCTCCTCCGAGGCCAAGCTCGTCACCGTGTTCGGCGGCTCCGGCTTCCTCGGTCGTCAGGTCGTGCGGGCGCTGGCGCGGCGCGGCTGGCGCATTCGCGTCGCCTGCCGCCGTCCCGATCTCGCCGGTCAGAATCAGCCCTCCGGCGCCGTCGGCCAGATCATGGGCGTCCAGGCCAACATCCGCCGCGACCATCGCTGGTCGATCGACCGCGCCCTCGAGGGCGCCGACGCCGCGATCAATCTGGTCGGCATCCTCGCCCCCTCGGGCAAGCAGTCCTTCGCCGACGTCCAGGCCGACGGCGCCCACATGATCGCCGAGGCCGCCAAGTCCGCCGGCCTGACCTCGATGGTCCACGTCTCCGCCATCGGCGCCGACGAGGCCTCCACCTCCGAATATGCCCGCACCAAGGCCCAGGGCGAAGGCGCGGTGCTCCACGTCCTGCCCGATTCGGTGGTGCTGCGGCCCTCGGTCCTGTTCGGACCCGACGACGACTTCTTCAACAAGCTCGGCCTGATGGCCTCGCTGTCGCCGATCCTGCCGCTCATCGGCGGCGGCAAGACCCGCTTCCAGCCGGCCTATGTCCGCGACGTCGCCGAGGCCGTGGCCATCGCCGTCGAGGGCGGCGCCAAGGCCGGCACGACCTACGAGCTCGGCGGCCCCGAGGTGAAGACCTTCCGCGAATGCCTCGAGCTGGTCTGCGCCACCGCCCACCGCAAGCGCCTGATGGTGCCGGTGCCCTTCGGCCTCGCCAAGCTGAAGGCCAAGGTGCTGCAGCTCCTGCCCGACCCGCTCCTCACCGAGGATCAGGTCGAACTGCTGAAGACCGACAACGTCGTCTCCGAGGCCGCCGTCGCCGAGGGCCGCACCTTCGCCGGCCTCGGCATCGAGCCGACCGCGATCGAGGCGGTGCTCGAGGGCTATCTCTGGCGCTTCCGCCCGACCGGCCAGTTCGATCGCCGCCCGGCGTGAGGCGCGGGGATCGCGGGGTGACGCGGCCGGGTTTCCACCGCGTCTCTCCGGCGCGGCTTGTCGGGTCTCCCGCGTGAGCCTATAGGAAGGATTCTCGCCGGAATCCGTCCCCGGCGCCTGATACGGATCGCGATGCTCACGCTCTTCCACCATCCCTTCTCCACCTCGAGCCGCTTCGTGCGCCTGGCCTGCGCCGAATACGGCATCGTGCCGGACCTCGTGGTGGAAAAGCCCTGGGAGCGGCGCCGCGACTTCCTCCTGATGAACCCGGCCGGCTCCCTGCCGGTGCTGGTCGAGAACGACGGCCCGCCGATCTGCGGCGCCTCGGTCATCATGGAATATCTCGACGAGACGCGCGGTTACGCCATGGGCGACCGCCGCCTGATGCCCCAGCACGCCGAGACCCGCGCCGAGGTGCGCCGCCTCGTCGACTGGTTCCTCGGCAAGTTCGACGGCGAGGTCGTCGGCTATCTGGTCCACGAGAAGATCTTCAAACTGGAGATCCCCCGCGCCCAGGGCGGCGGCGAGCCCGATTCGGCGGTGCTGCGCGCCGCCCGCGCCAACATCCGCCACCATCTCAAATACATCGGCTGGCTGACCATGACCCGCGACTGGCTCGCCGGTGGCCGCCTCACCTTCGCCGATCTCGCCGCCGCCGCCGCGCTCTCCTGCGTCGACTATCTCGGCGAGGTGCCCTGGGCCGAGGACGACACCACCAAGGCCTGGTACGGACTGGTCAAGTCGCGGCCCTCGTTCCGCACCCTCCTCGCCGATCGCATCCTGGCGATCCCGCCGGCCGCCACCTACGCCGACCTCGATTTCTGATCGCGATCTCCACCCCCGGCCCCGAGACCTTCCGAGAGACGAACCCGCCATGACCGACGCCCCTAGCGCCCGCCCCTTCGTCGTGGCGATCGACGGCCCGGCGGCGGCGGGCAAGGGCACGCTCGCCGAACGGCTCGCCGGAGCGCTCCACCTCCCCTATCTCGACACCGGCCTCCTCTATCGCGCCATCGGCAAGCTGATGGACGAGCGCGGCTTCGATCTCGACGATCCCGTGCTCGCCGGCCAATTCGCCGAGGCGCTCGACCCCGAGGATCTGAAGCGCGGCGATCTGCGCGGCCGCGAGGCCGGCGAATTGGCGAGCCGCGTCGCGGTCCACCCCGCCGTCCGCGCCGCCCTGGTCGACTTCCAGCGCGCCTTCGCCTCCCGCGCCCCCGGCGCCGTGCTCGACGGCCGCGACATCGGCACGGTGATCTGCCCCGACGCCGACGTGAAGATCTTCGTCACCGCCTCGCCCGAGGTGCGCGCCCGCCGCCGCACCGACGAGTTGCTCGCCAAGGGCCGCGACGTCGTCTACGAGACGATCCTCGCCGAAACCCGCGAACGCGACGAGCGCGACAGCGGCCGCGCCGTCGCCCCGCTGAAGCCGGCCGCCGACGCGATCCTCCTCGACACCTCCGATCTCGACCGCGACGCCGCCTTCGCCCGCGCCCTCGCCATCGTCGAGGCGCGGCGCGGCTGACCTCCGCGCGCGGCGGCGAGGGCCTGAAATCGTCGGTTCCCTCCCGCTTTCGCTTGCCCGCGCCGGCCTCATCGGCTATGGAACGCCGGTTCGGACGGCTGCCTCGCCTCGCGCGGGGTGCCCCTTCCTTTCCCCGGCGTCCGACACGCCGACCCGCACCCGCGGGGGATGGGAAGAGCGGTTCGGACGACAGAAGCGATTTCGATCGATGTTCGCCGGCGCCGGCACCTCGGGGGAGACCTCGGGGCTGTTTCTCGACCAACGAGAAACCGGACGCGATCGAGACCGTCCCCGAACACCAGCCCCCGCCGGCGCAGCCGTTTTCGGCACCAGGAGTTTGAATGTCTCAGATGAACCCCACCCGCGACGAGTTCGCGGCCCTCCTCGAAGAGTCCTTCGAGCAGTCGAACCTCTACGAAGGTTCCGTCGTCAAGGGCAAGATCGTCGCGATCGAGAAGGATCTCGCGGTGATCGACGTCGGCCTCAAGGTCGAAGGTCGCGTCGCGCTCAAGGAATTCGGCGCCCAGGGCCGCGACGGCGGCCTCAAGGTCGGCGACGAGGTCGAGGTCTATCTCGATCGTGTCGAGAACGCGCTCGGCGAAGCCGTCATCTCCCGTGAGAAGGCGCGCCGCGAGGAGAGCTGGACCCGTCTCGAGGAGGCCTTCGCCAAGAACGAGAAGGTCACCGGCCTCATCTTCAATCAGGTCAAGGGTGGCTTCACGGTCGACCTCGACGGCGCCGTGGCGTTCCTGCCGCGCTCCCAGGTCGACATCCGTCCGGTCCGCGACGTCGGCCCGCTGATGCACGTGCCGCAGCCGTTCCAGATCCTCAAGATGGACAAGCGCCGCGGCAACATCGTCGTGTCGCGCCGCACCGTCCTCGAGGAGACCCGGGCGGAGCAGCGTTCCGAGCTCGTCCAGAGCCTGCAGGAAGGCCAGATCGTCGACGGCGTGGTCAAGAACATCACCGACTACGGTGCGTTCGTCGACCTCGGCGGCATCGACGGCCTGCTGCACGTCACCGACATCGCGTGGCGCCGCATCAACCATCCCTCCGAGGTGCTGTCGATCGGTCAGACCGTCAAGGTCCAGATCATCCGCGTCAACCCGGAGACCCACCGCATCTCGCTCGGCATGAAGCAGCTCGAGGCGGATCCGTGGGAGGGCATCGTCGCCAAGTATCCGGTGAACGCGAAGTTCGCGGGTCGCGTGACCAACATCACCGACTACGGCGCCTTCGTCGAGCTGGAGCCGGGCATCGAAGGCCTGATCCACGTCTCCGAGATGAGCTGGACCAAGAAGAACGTCCATCCGGGCAAGATCGTTTCGACCTCGCAGGAAGTCGAAGTGATGGTGCTTGAGGTCGATCCGGTCAAGCGCCGCATCTCGCTCGGCCTCAAGCAGACCCTGGCCAACCCCTGGGAGACCTTCGTCGAGAAGTATCCGGCGGGCACCGTGGTCGAGGGCGAGGTCAAGAACAAGACCGAGTTCGGTCTGTTCGTGGGTCTCGACGGCGACGTCGACGGCATGGTCCACCTCTCCGACCTCGACTGGAACCGTCCGGGCGAGCAGGTCATCGAGGAGTTCCGTCGCGGCGACAAGATCAAGGCCGTGGTCCTCGACGTCGACGTCGACAAGGAGCGCATCTCGCTCGGCGTGAAGCAGCTCGCCGGCGACCCCTTCGAGAAGGCCGGCGACATCCGTCGCGGCGCGATCGTGACCTGCGAAGTCACCGAGGTGAAGGATTCGGGCATCGACGTGAAGATCGTCGACAGCGAGTTCACCACCTTCATCAAGCGCTCCGAGCTGGCTCGCGAGCGTGGTGATCAGCGTCCCGACCGCTTCGCCGTCGGCGAGCGCCTCGACGCCCGCGTCATCCAGTTCGACCGCAAGACCCGCAAGGTCTCCGTGTCGATCAAGGCGCTGGAAATGGCCGAGGAGAAGGAAGCGATCGCTCAGTTCGGCTCGTCCGACTCGGGCGCCTCGCTCGGCGACATCCTCGGCGCGGCGCTGCGCGCCCGCACCGAAGACAAGTGATCGGCCGGCCGGCGCGCTCCGCGCCGGTCGCCTCCGTGATCGAGAAGACCCGCGCCGGGGAACCGGCGCGGGTCTTTTTCGTTTCACTCCCGGCATGCGACGGAAGACCGCGCGCCGTCGACGGGGTTGAAGGCCATCGCCCGGACTGATACCCCTCGGACCTCGGACCCACCGGCGGAGACCCATTCGATGATGCTCGACCCGGACGCGATCGCCGATCGGCGTCGCCTCGAGCGCAGGCTCGGTCGCTGGCGCATCTTCGCCATTCTCCTCGCGGTCGTCGCCTGCGCCGCGCTCGCGGTGCGCTTCGACCTCGTCGGCGGCGGCACCTCCAAGACCCGGCCCCATGTGGCGCGCATCGCGGTCAAGGGCCTGATGCTGCCCGACCGCGCGCTCATCGCCACCATCGACCAGTTGGCCAAGTCCGACGCGGTCAAGGGCGTCGTCGTCGACATCGACAGCCCCGGCGGCGCCACCACCGCCGGCGAGGCGCTCTATCAGGCGCTGCGCCGTCTCGCCCAGAAGAAGCCGACCGTCACCCACGTCGGCTCCCTCGCCGCCTCCGCCGGCTACATGGCCGCCCTCGGCACCGACCACATCGTCGCCCGGCGCTCGGCCCTGACCGGCTCGATCGGCGTCCTCGTGCAATGGGGCGACGTCTCCGAACTGATGAAGACCGTCGGCGTGAAGTTCGAGGAGGTGAAGTCCTCCCCGATGAAGGCGGAGCCGACCCCCTTCAAGCCGACCTCGCCGGAGGCGCGCGCCATGCTCGATCGCGCCATCCGCGACACCTACGACTGGTTCGTCGGCCTCGTCGCCGAGCGCCGCGGCCTCACCCGCGAGCGCGCGCTCGAACTCGCCGACGGCCGCGTCGTCACCGGACATCAGGCGCTCGACCTGAAACTCGTCGACGAAATCGGCGAAGAGAGTGTCGCCGTCGAATGGTTGCACGCCAAGGGTGTGGCGAGCGGCCTGCCGATCGTCGACTGGAAACCGAAGGCCGAGGGCGTCGGCTGGCCGCTCGCCGAGAGCCTCGCCGCCGCCGCGACCCGTGGCGTCGCCTCCGCCCTCGGCGTCGAAGGCTCGATCGCGACCCTTCGCTCGCTTGACGGACTGCAGTCCGTTTGGCACCTTGGGCGTGACGAAAATCCGAGTAATTCCGAGGGGATCGGTCGATGATCAAGTCCGAGCTGGTGAGCCGGTTGGCCGAGCGCAATCCGCACCTCTACCAGCGCGACGTCGAGCACATCGTCAATGCGGTGCTGGACGAGATCACCGGCGCCCTGACGCGCGGTGATCGGGTCGAATTGCGTGGCTTCGGGGCCTTTTCGGTCAAGAATCGGCCCGCCCGCACCGGCCGCAACCCCCGCACCGGCGAAAAGGTGGCGGTGACCGAGAAATACGTGCCGTTCTTCAAGACCGGCAAGGAAATGCGCGAACGCCTCAACGACGGCGTCGATCTCGGCGACTGAGCCTCGCGCGCGTCGCATCACACCCAGCGGGACGAGAACCGATGAAGCGTTTTCTGACCTGGCTTCTGGCGCTGCCGATCGGCATCGTCGTCGTCGCCCTCGCGGTGGCCAACCGTCGCCTCGTCACCCTGTCGCTCGATCCGTTCCGGCCCGACGATCCGGCGCTGTCGATCGCCCTGCCGCTGTTCCTCCTGCCGCTCGGCGCCCTCATCCTCGGCGTCGTCCTCGGCGGCGTCACCGTGTGGTGGCGCCAGGGCGCCTATCGCAAGGCCGCCCGTGCCGGCCGCCGCGAGGCCGCCAAGCTCGAGGCCGAGCGCTCGCGCCTCGCCGCCGAGGTCGCCGCCCGCGACGGCGTCGTCTCCGGCCTCGTCACCCTGCCCGGTGCCGGCGCGCCCCGCGCCGCCCTCCCCACCCCCGACACCGGCCGCGCCGCCTGAGGCGCGCCGTCCGAGCGGAGAAGACCCGATGATCGGCATCGATGCCGACGCGATCGATCGCGTCGCGACGCGCGCCTCCATGGTCGAAGCCCTGCGGTCCGGCTTCCGCGAGGCCTTCGTCACCCCCGTCCGCCATCACCATCCGATGCGCCGCGCCGGCGAGGACGACGCCATGCTCCTCCTGATGCCGGCCTGGAGCGACACCGCCTCGGCCGTGACCGAGGACGCGGTGATGGGCGTCAAGATCGTCTCGGTGGTTCCCGGCAACGCCGCCCGGGGCGTCGCCTCGGTGATCGGCGCCTATGTGCTGATGTCCGGCGTCACCGGCGCGCCGCTGGCGGTGCTCGACGGCACCCGCCTGACCCTGTGGCGCACCGCCGCCGCCTCGGCCCTCGCCGCCGACTACCTCGCCCGCCCCGACGCCCGACGCCTCACCATGGTCGGCGCCGGTTCGTTGAGCGAACATCTGATCGAGGCCCACGCGGCGATTCGCCCCATCGAGGTGGTGACGATCTGGAACCGCTCGCTCGCCAAGGCCGAGGCCCTGGCCGCCCGCTTCGCCGGCCGGCCCTTCCGCGTGCGCGCCACCTCCGATCTCGAGGCGGCGGTCCGTGACGCCGACGTGGTCTCCGCCGCCACCATGTCGACCGAGCCGCTGATCCGTGGCGCATGGCTCGCCCCCGGCACGCACGTCGATCTGGTCGGCGGCTACACCCCGACCATGCGCGAGGCCGACGACGCCACGATCGCCCGCGCCCGCGTCCATGTCGACACCCGCGCCGGCGCCCTGAAGGAGGCCGGCGACCTCACGCAGCCGCTCGCCTCCGGCGTCCTCACCGAGGCGGCGGTCGCCGGCGAACTCGCCGAACTCTGCCGGGGCACCGTCGCCGGCCGCGCGAGCGCCGAGGAGATCACCCTCTTCAAGTCGGTCGGCACCGCGCTCGAGGATCTGGTCGCGGCGCGGCTCGTCTATCGCGCGATCGCCGCCGTGTGAACATGGTCGACGATTCGTAAAGACCCCGCCTGTAGGATCTCACGACGTTCCTCCCGCCTCGAGGCCCGCCATGCGATCGACCCTGCCGCTCGCCGCCGCCGTGCTCCTCGCCTCGCTCGCCCCCGCCGCCGCCCAGACCTCGGGCGCCGAGGGGCGGAGCGAGATGGAGAAGGCCCGCGCCGCCCTTCCCGCCGATGCCGCCAAGGTCCTGTTCGGCGCCGCCACCACGCCCGCGCCGCTCGAGGCCCGGTCGATCGGCGCCTATGCGCGCGGCTGCCTCGCCGGCGCGGTGGCGCTGCCGGTCGACGGCAGCGCCTGGCAGGTGATGCGCCTCTCGCGCAATCGCAATTGGGGCCACCCGGCGCTGATCGCCTTCCTCGAGCGCTTCGCCGCGAAGGGCCGCGCCGTCGGCTGGCCCGGCCTCCTCGTCGGCGACATGTCGCAACCGCGCGGCGGCCCGATGCTGACCGGCCACGCCAGCCATCAGCTCGGCCTCGACGCCGACATCTGGTTCTCGCCCATGCCCGATCGCATCCTGTCGTCGCAGGAGCGCGAGACCATCTCGGCGGTGTCGATGGTGAACATGGCCGCGCGCGAGCTCGACCGCACCAAGTGGACCGAGACCCGGGCGAAACTGGTGCGCGAGGCGGCGCGCGACCCGCAGGTGGCACGCATCTTCGTCAATCCGCCGATCAAGAAGGCGCTGTGCGACTGGGCGACCGGCGACCGCCACTGGCTCGCCAAGGTCCGCCCCTGGTACGGCCACAACTACCATTTCCACGTCCGCCTCGCCTGCCCCCACGGCGAGACCGCCTGCAAGGATCAGCCGGCCCCGCCCGACGGCGACGGCTGCGGCGCGGATCTGGCGTGGTGGCTCGGCCCCGAGCCATGGAAGCCGAGCCCGCCGGAAAAGCCGCGCCCGCCGCTCACCGTCGCCGACCTGCCCTCGGCCTGTCGCGAGGTGCTGGTGGCGCGCTGAGGCGCGGCGCGACCGGAGATCAGTGCAGGGCGCCTTGCGTCTCGTGGGCGCCGTGGATCTTGTCCATCAGCGCCAGAAGAACGCCGGACACGACGAAGACGACGTGGATGATCGTCATCCACATGATGTCGCGATCGGTGAACTTCCCGATGTCCATGAAGATCTTCAGAAGGTGAATACCCGAGATCGCCACGATCGAGGCGATCAGCTTGATCTTCAGGGCGGCGAAGTCGACCTTGCCCTTCCAATCCGGCTGATCCTCGTGATCGCCCACGTCGATCTTGGAGACGAAGTTCTCATAGCCGGAGAAGATGACGATCAGGAGGAGATTGCCGGCGAGCGTCAGGTCGATCAGCGACAGGATCGCCAGCACCGTCTGCGCCTCGCTCGCCGTCACCGCGTGCAGCGCGAATTCGACCAGCCCCTGCAGGAACTTCAACATCAGCACCAGCAGCGCGCCGACGAGCCCCACATACATCGGCGCCATCAGCCAGCGGCTCGCGAAGAGGCCGCGTTCGATGAATTTCTCGGCCATCGCCGTCTCCGTGATCGCTCCGGCGCGATGGCGCCGGAAACATGTTGCGTTGCGAAAGCCCTATCAGAGTTCCCGCAAGGCCTCCAGATCCCGGGCGAAGGCGCGCGTGCGCAGATCGTAGAGTTCGCCGCCGAGATCGAGCGCCACCTTCCTGAGCTTGCGCCGACGCCGCGCGATCAGCTCGAGCAGATCGTCGCGGCCCTCGCTCGGCGCCAGAAAGCCCGCGTCCTTCTCGAGATGATGCCGCATCACCGCCAGATCGTGCTCCTCGCCGAGGATCTCGCCGAGTTGCTCGAGATCGGTCTGGATCGAACGGCTGGTCACCGCCGTCGCGATCGGCACGATCGCCGAGAGATGGCGCCGCTGCTTGACCCGTTTGCGCCAGTCGTGGAGCGCCTTGCCGGTCGCCCCGTCGTCGATCTCACGCCAGTCCTTGCGCCCGCGCCGATAGCTCGCCACCAGTGCCTCGACGAGGAGAGGCCCGCCCTCGAAGAGGAGCGGCAGCGAGCGCGCGTCGGCCTCGCAGGCCCGCAGCCGCGCCGCCACCTCCTCGAACGGCGGCGTCCCCCGATGCGCCCGTTCGGCCCGCGCCGCGCAGCGCGCCTCGAGCAGCTTCGCCGCCGGATCGGCCCGCCCCGCCGCCCGTTCCACCAGCCGGCTCGCCTCCGCCGCCATCACGTCGGCGTCGCGCGCCTCCGCCAGCAGTCGACCGGCATCGCGCACCTGACGGATCCGCCCCTCGCGATTGGCCCCGGGCAGAGGTTCCAGCACCGACCACAGACTGCGCACCCGCTTCAAGGCGCGCCGGGTCCGGTGCACCGTCTCGCTGCGCGAGAGATCGGGATCGCAGACGATCGCGCGCGCGCCGGTGATCTCGTCGATCAGGATGCGCCTCAGCGCCCCCGCCAACGTCTCGCCGGAGCGCGGCATGTAGCGCGCCTTGCCGACCGGCGATTGGGCGAACACGTCCTCGACGGGAACGGTCGGCCCGGTGTCCATCGAGGGAAGGGTCATGCCGCCCTCCCCAACCTCGCCACGGAGGCGGCCACGACGATGCCGATCACCGGGCCGCCGCGACGACCGACGGCGTCCCGGCACGGCGCGATGGTGCAAGAGCCGAATGCGTTCAACGGGGTCTCCTCGCTCGACGCGTCTCTGGATCCCGGTAGTGGACCGCAGTCTATCACGATCCGGGCGGGCGTCGTCTTCGAGGAGATACGGCGCTTGTTCGACGGTTCCATGACGGTCCGTCACGTGGGGCCCGCGGGTGCGACCCGACGGGCGAGGCGGCCGCGCGCGCCGCGCCTCAGGTCGGCGGCAGTGCCTCGTCCTCGATCGGCAGCGCGACCGCCACCAGGAGCGCGCCGACGACGCCGAGCAGCACCCAGGTCGGAACGGTCGCGAGCGCGGTCTTCACCGCCGCCCAGGCGCCGACCCCGAGCCGCGCCTCGACGAAGCCGCCGACGGCGGCGAGCGACCCCGGCGCCAGTTCGCCCCAGGTTTCCGCCGCCGTGCTCATGGCGACCTTCGAGGCGGCGATGCTCTTCATCCCGTCGATCATCGCCGCAGCGAAACCGCCGGCGAGACACCACAGGCCGAGCACGCGAACCATGAAACGCAACATGCCGATCGTCCCCTTCGACCCGGTTCGATCCCCGCGGCGCCGATCGGCGGCCGCGCCCGACGCCTTGTTTACGGTGCGGCATCGACACGCGCAACGCGCCATCGCGACACGCGGCCCGCGCAGTGCTGCGATGCAGCATGAAATGAATTGATTTTTCAATCGATTACGGGGCATTTCATGCGAAGTGACGACTTGCTACCGTCGAATTCGGGCGCTAACGCTTGCGGCCCGTGGTCGCAGTCGAAAGTCGAGTTTTCGAGACTTTCATTGAGAATCGGCTCGCCTTCGAGCCGACGTCGCGCCCGGGCCGAGAACACACGGGAGCACCCGATGACGACCGAGCCGACGACCGAGAACGCCCCGACCTTCAGCCAGCGTTCGCACAACGACGAACTCTCGGAGGCCGCGCTCTACTTCCACAAGTATCCGCGCGCCGGCAAGCTCGAGGTCCAGCCGACCAAGCCGCTCGGCAACCAGCGCGACCTCGCGCTCGCCTATTCCCCCGGCGTCGCCGCCCCGTGTCTCGCCATCGAGGCCGATCCGGAGCGCGCCGACGACTACACCGCCCGCGCCAATCTGGTCGCCGTCGTCTCCAACGGCACCGCCGTTCTCGGCCTCGGCAACATCGGCCCGCTCGCGTCGAAACCGGTGATGGAAGGCAAGGCCGTCCTCTTCAAGAAGTTCGCCGGCATCGACGTCTTCGACATCGAGGTCGACGCCCCCGAGGTCGACCGCATGGTCGAGGTGGTCGCGGCGCTGGAGCCGACCTTCGGCGGCATCAACCTCGAGGACATCAAGGCGCCCGAGTGTTTCGAAGTCGAGCGCCGCCTGCGCGAGCGCATGAAGATCCCGGTCTTCCACGACGACCAGCACGGCACCGCCATCATCGTCGCCGCCGCCATCCTCAACGGCCTCGAAGTGGCCGGCAAATCCCTCGCGGACGTCAAGATCGTCGCCTCCGGCGCCGGCGCGGCCGCCCTCGCCTGCCTCAACCTGCTGGTCTCGCTCGGCGCCACCCGCTCCAACATCTGGGTCTGCGACCTCGAGGGCCTCGTCTGGGAGGGCCGCACCGTCCACATGGACCAGTGGAAGGCGGTCTACGCCCAGGCCTCCGACAAGCGCACGCTCGCCGAGGTCATCGACGGCGCCGACGTCTTCCTCGGCCTTTCCGCCGGTGGCGTCCTGAAGCCGGAACTGCTGAAGCGGATGGCCGATCGCCCGATGATCATGGCCCTCGCCAATCCGACCCCGGAGATCATGCCCGACCTCGCCCGCGAGGTCCGCCCCGACGCCATGATCTGCACCGGCCGGTCCGACTTCCCCAATCAGGTCAACAACGTCCTCTGTTTCCCGCACATCTTCCGCGGCGCCCTCGACGTCGGCGCCACGGCGATCGACGAGAACATGAAACAGGCGGCGGTGCGCGCCATCGCCGAACTCGCCCACGAGGAGGCCGGCGATCTCAGGAACGCCGACGGCGGCCCGGTGGTGTTCGGCCCGGATTATCTCATTCCCTCGCCCTTCGATCGCCGTCTGATCCTGCGCATCGCCCCCGCCGTCGCCAAGGCGGCGATGGAATCGGGTGTGGCGCGCCGGCCGATCCGCGACTTCGACGCCTATGTCGAGGAGCTGACCCGCTTCGTCTTCCGCTCCGGCCTGATCATGAAGCCGATCACCGCCGCCGCGAAGGCGACCCGCGAGAAGGCCCGCATCGTCTATTCCGACGGCGAGGACGAGCGCGTCCTGCGCGCCGCCCAGGTGCTGCTCGAGGAGGACATCGCCCAGCCGATCCTCATCGGCCGGCCCAAGGTGATCGAGGCGCGCTGCGAGCGGTTCGGCCTCAAGATCCGGCCCGGCGTCGAATTCGAGGTGGTCGATCCGGCCAACGACCGGCGCTTCAACGACTATACCCAGACCTATTTCGCCAAGGTCGGCCGCAAGGGCGTCACCCCCGACGGCGCCAAGACCATCGTGCGCTCCAACACCACGGTGATCGGCGCCATCGCGGTCGAGCGCGGCGACGCCGACGCCCTGATCTGCGGCCTCGAGGGCGGTTTCGAGCGCCATCGCAAGGTGGTCAGCGACGTCGTCGGTTTCGACAGCCCCGACATGGACTTCTCGACCGTGTCGCTCCTGATCGCCCAGAAGGGCGCCTGGTTCCTGACCGACACCTATGTGACGCCGGATCCGACCTGCGAGGAGATCGCCCACGCCACCATCCTCGCGGCGCGCCACATCCGTCGCTTCGGCCTCGAGCCCAAGGCGGCGCTGCTCTCGGCCTCGAACTTCGGCTCGCGCGACCTGCCCTCCGCCCGCAAGATGCGCAAGGCGCTGGAGGTCGTCCGCAGCCTCGATCCCGGCCTCGAGATCGACGGCGAGATGCACGGCGACGCGGCGATCGTCCGTGCCATCCGCGAGCGGATCATGCCGGACTCGACCCTGAAGAGCGACGCCAACCTCCTGGTCTTCCCCTCGCTCGATTCGGCCAACATCGCCCTCAACCTGATCAAGGCGATGACCGACGCCCTCCACGTCGGCCCGATCCTGCTCGGCGCGGCGAAGCCCGCACACATCCTCACCCCCTCGGTGACCTCGCGCGGCGTCGTCAACATGTCGACGCTGGCCGCCGTCGAGGCGATGTCGCGCAAATTCGCCGAGCGCGCCTGACGACGAGGACGGGGAGCCGCCCGGCTCCCCGCCCCCGGATCGTTCTCGGTTAACCTCGCCTTAAAACGCCCCCAATACCCTCCCATCAGGGAGACCGTCGCCGAAGAGGGGACGATCGCGAGGGTTGGAGGGGCGGTGTGGCGAAGCGAGCGGATCGACGTCGAGATCCCGTCTTCGAGGACGACGAAGAGGCCCCCGATCGCCTCGATCTGCGCCTGCGCCCCGAGGATCGCCCCACCGCCGGCCGCGGCCCGGTGCGCCGTGGCCCGCCCCGCGAAGTCGGGCGCGGCCGCATCGAACCCACCCTCTACATCGAGGAACGGCCGCTCTCCGCCCAGCGCGACGACGATTTCGATCGCCCCCGCCGGCGCGAGCGCGTCGCCCGGGACGAGGAGGCCTCCGAGATGACCGACGCTCCCGAACCCCGGCGCCCGCGCCGCGGCGGCTCCGGCCGCCCGCCCGGCGGCTTCGGTCGATTCGTCCGCCGGGCCTTCTACTGGGGCTTCGTTCTGATGATCTGGGGCGCCATCGGCGTCGGCGGGATCGTGCTCTATTACGGCGCGCGTCTGCCGCCGACCTCCGAATGGGCCGTGCCGAAGCGCCCGGCCAACGTCAAGATCGTCTCCGCCGACGGCAAGCTCGTCGGCAATCGCGGCGACACCGGCGGCGAGGCGGTCAAGATCAAGGACCTGCCGCCGTGGCTGCCCGGCGCCGTCATCGCCATCGAGGACCGCCGCTTCCGCGACCATTACGGCATCGACCCGATCGGCCTCGCCCGCGCCGTGGTGGTGAACCTGACCGCGCGCGGCGTCTCCCAGGGCGGTTCGACCCTGACCCAGCAGCTCGCCAAGAACCTGTTCCTGACCCAGGAACGCACCTTCGGCCGCAAGGTTCAGGAGGTCCTGCTCGCACTGTGGCTGGAGCACACCTACACCAAGGATCAGATCCTCGAACTCTACCTCAATCGCGTCTACATGGGCGCCGGCGCCTATGGCGTCGATGCCGCCGCCCGCCGCTATTTCGGCAAGTCGGCTCGCGACGTGACGCCGATGGAGGCGGCGATGCTCGCCGGCCTGCTCAAGGCCCCCTCGCGCTACGCCCCCTCGCGCGATCCCGATCGCGCCAAGGCGCGCGCCCTCACCGTGCTCGCCGCCATGGTGGAAACCGGCGTCATCACCGAGGAGCAGCGTCAAGCGGCGATCGCCCAGCCGCGCATGATCTTCACCCAGCCCAATTCCGGCTCCGAGAACTACGTCGCCGACTGGGTGATGGATCAGGTGCCGAGCTACATCGGCTCGATCGACAAGGACATCGTCGTCGAGACCACGATCGATTCCTCGCTCCAGATCCTCGCCGAGGCGGCGCTCCAGGCCGGCATGGCCCAGTTCGGCGACAAGAAGGACGTGAGCCAGGGCGCGATCGTCTCGCTCGACCCGAACGGCGCCGTGAAGGCCCTCGTCGGCGGCATCGACTACACCAAGTCGCAGTTCAACCGCGCCGTCGCCGCCAAGCGTCAGCCCGGTTCCGCCTTCAAGCCCTTCGTCTATCTGACCGCGATGGAACACGGGCTGACCCCGGACACCGTCCGCGACGACGCCCCCTTCACCTACAAGGGCTGGAGCCCGAAGAACTACGAGAAGGAATTCCGTGGGCCGGTGACGCTGAAGGACGCGCTCGCCCATTCGATCAACACCGTCGCCGCCAAGCTCGCCATCGAGGTCGGCCCGAAGAACGTCGCCGAGACGGCGATGCGCCTCGGCATCACCTCGCCCCTGATGGCGACCCCCTCGATCGCGCTCGGCACCTCGGAAGTGACCCCGCTCGAGATCACCGGCGCCTATGTTCCCTTCGCCAACGGCGGCATGGGCGTGGTGCCCCACGTCATCACCACCATCCGCGGCGCCGACGGCAAGATTCTCTACAAGCGCAAGGGCACCGGCATCGGCCGCGTCATCGAGCCCGTGCCGCTCGCCGAGATGAACACGATGCTCGCCGAGACGCTGGCGACCGGCACCGGCCGCAAGGCTCAGATCCCCGGCTGGCCCGCCGCCGGCAAGACCGGCACCAGCCAGGATTTCCGCGACGCCTGGTTCATCGGCTACACCGGCCTTCTCACCACCGGCGTCTGGCTCGGCAACGACGACGGCGCGCCGACGAAGCGCGGCACCGGCGGCACGCTGGCCGCCGTGGTGTGGCAGCGCTTCATGCTCGACGCCCATCGCGGCCATCAGGCCCTGGCGATCCCCGGCACCACCGGCCGCGCCTATGCCCGCGACGACGGCGGCGCACCCGGCCGCGCGGCGTCCCAGGACGCCATGACGGGAGGACGGGCCGAAGCGATCCCGATGGTCGATGCCGGCCGGCAGGTCGCCGTGCCGCTGGCGCCGCCGCGCCCGCGCGCCCGGCCCGCCGACCCCGAGACCACCGGCTCGCTCCCCCGGCGTTCCTATGAGCGCGATCCGCAGACGCTCGGCGAATTCCTCGGCGGCCTCTTCGGACGGTGAAGGATCAGACCGGCGGCGTGCCGTTCTCGCGCAGCACCTCGCCGGCGAGATAGAGCGAGCCGCCGATCAGAATGCGCGGCGAGGCCTCGCCCGCCCGCGCCCGCAGACCGTCCAACGCCGAACCGACGCTGCCCGCCGGCGTCGCCGCGAGCCCGAGGCGGTCGCGCAGAAGCGCCGCCAGCGCTCGAGGATCGCGCCCCGGATGCTCGCCCCCGGTGATCGGCACCGTCGTCACCGTGTCGACGAGCCCGGCGAAGGGCGCGAAGAAGCCGATCGGATCCTTGGTCTCGAGCAGACCGGCGATCAGATGGAGCGGTCGCGGGGCCCGGCGCCCGAGCGCGGCGAGCGTCGCGGCGATCCGCACCCCCGCGCCCGGATTGTGACCGCCGTCGAGCCAGATCTCGGCACCGGGCGGGGCACGGTCGACGAGCGCGCCGCACGTCAGCGGCTGCATCCGCGCCGGCCAATCGACCGAGGTCAACCCGCGCCCGATCGTCTCGGCGTCGAGATCGAACCCGGCCGCCTCCAGCGCCGCGATCGCCGTGCCGGCGTTCTCGACCTGATGCGGTCCGAGGAGACGCGGCATCGGCAGATCGATCAGCCCGCGCTCGCTCTGGAAGATCAGTCGTCCGCCGTCCTCGCTCGCGCTCCAGTCGCGTCCGCCGAGCGCGAGCCGCACCCCGGCCCGCGCCGCCGCGCGCTCGAGCACCGCGACGACCGCGTCCTCCTGTGGGCTCGCCACCACCGGCCGGCCGCGTTCGACGATGCCAGCCTTCTCGGCGGCGATCTTCTCGAGCGTGTCGCCGAGAAAGGCCTCGTGATCCATCGAAATCGGCGTGATCACCGAGACGAGACGGTTCTCGACCACGTTGGTCGCGTCGAGCCGCCCGCCGAGCCCGACCTCGAGCAGGGTGACGTCGGCCGGGGTCTCGGCGAAGAGCAGGAAGGCGGCGATGGTCGCCAGTTCGAAGAAGGTGATCGGCTCGCCGTCGTTGGCCGCCTCGGCCCGCGCGATCGTCTCCGCCAGCGCCGCGTCGGTGGCGATGACGCCGGCGACCCGCACCCGTTCGGCGAAGCGCACCAGATGCGGCGACGTATAGACGTGGACTCGGCGTCCCGACGCCTCCAGGATCGCCCGCAGAAAGGCCGTGGTCGAGCCTTTGCCGTTGGTCCCGGCGACGTGGATCACCGGCGGGATCGCCCGTTGCGGATCCCCGAGCCGGGCGAGCACCCGCCGCATCCGGTCGAGACCGAGATCCCAACCGGCCGGCACGGTCTTGGCGAGCCGCGCCAGCAGCGCGTCGAGCGACGACGGCATCGGACCTCCGGAGCGCCTCAGGCGGCCTCGTCCGCGACCGGCACCACGGCGGTGCCGTGCTTGGGCCGATCCTTCTTCATGAAGAGATGGGCGAGATTGGCGATCGTCCCACGGATCTCGTGGCGCGGCACCACCATGTCGACCATGCCGTGATCGAACAGATATTCGGAGCGCTGGAAGCCTTCCGGCAGCTTCTCGCGGATCGTCTGCTCGATGACGCGCGGCCCGGCGAAGCCGATCAGCGCGCCCGGTTCGGCGATGTGGACGTCGCCGAGCATCGCGTAGGAGGCGGTGACGCCGCC
>OFTX01000053.1_pt1 | contig 71047 bp, 63 predicted proteins | sample 1775051 | NCBI WGS metagenome assembly OFTX01 (sample SAMN08195772, study PRJEB24354) | sludge metagenome | isolation source: sludge from phenol fed wastewater aerobic bioreactor A | place: India: Nagpur | collected 2016-09-15 | reverse complement strand
GGTCCCGGTCATGAGAATGCCCGTAAGATTCCGGGTGCGGACGCTTGTGCTTACGGTCGTGGTGTTGGCCGTCGTCATGGGAGCGGCCGTCGGCCTCAGGCGACGGTGCGAGCACCTCAAACGGCTCGCCGGGCGCCACGCTCGCGAGGCACAGCATTACGCGGATGTGGGCTGGGGGGTCGTGCGATTCAAGAGGAATTTGGCCGGCACGATGGACCCGAAGCGGCGGAGGCGATCCGCCCAATACTGGGAATTGTATGAATATCACCGCCTACTGAGGGAGAAGTACGAACGTGCCGCCGCCCGGCCGCGGTCTCCCGTCCGACCCGATCGTCCCTCACCGCCTATCCCGTAAGGACCGTCTAGCCGGCCAAGCGACCTCCCATCGTCCCCGCGCCCGAGGCGGTGGGGCATCGGCCCCGGGTCGGTGCAGCCTGCCCATTCGGCCTCGGTCATCGCCTCACCCCCTCCGCCGGGCCCGAGGGCCGGTCAACCCAGCCACCAGTACTTTTTCTCGAAGACGAAGATCCAATCCTCCCGGGCTCGCCGCGCGGCCTCGCGCACGCCCGCGTCGACGTCCCCCTCCGCGGCGCGGTGCAGGGCCCGACGCGCCTCCTCCGAGGTGGGCACGAACAGCCCCAACGCCTCGACGCCCACGGCCCGGCCCTTGGGGTCAGGCCGGGCCGACCCCGCCACCACCTCCGCGACCGCCGCCCCCACGACGGCCGCCGCGACAACCACCCCGGCCGCGTCCTCGACCGCCGCGACCACGTCGCCGACCACGACCGACACCACCGCGACCACTCCGGCCACCGTCGCCGGCACCGTCGTCGGGGGCACCATCGCCGGTGGTCTCGCCGCCGCCGCCGCGGCGACCCGCGCCGCCGTGCTCTCCGCCCTCCCGACCGCCGATACCGGCGCCGATGCCGGGACGAGCACCGCCGCGACCACCGCCCCCGCGACCGCGTCCACCACGACGACGACCGCCACGACCGCCGCCGCCGCGACCACCGCCGCGTCGACCACCTCGGCCGACGATGCCGCCGCCGCGCGCGATCCCCTCGCCTTGAAGACCTTCGTCGCCGAACGGGTCGTGCCCACCCACACCGATCGCTCGGCGAAGCCGATCTACGCCGATCCCTCCTCGCCCGCCGCCGCCACCACCACGTCCGACCGCCGCGCCGCCGACGCCGGCCGTGGCGAGACCGCGACCGTGCCGACCGGCGAGACCACATCCCTCGCCCGCGCCGCGACCCCGACCGCGACCGCCGCCCCGACGCCCGCGCCGACCACGACGCCCGTCGCGAGCGAGCGTGGCCGCGCCGAGACCGCCACCCCGGCCGAGAAGGACGACGTCACGACCACCGCGACCACCGCGACGCCGGCCGACGACGCGAGCGCCGCCGGCGACGCCTCCGTCGCCGCGCCCACTTCGCTCACCCGTGTCGCCGGCCTCGACCCGTCCGCCGCCCGCGCGCCCGTCGACGTCTCGCCCGCCGTCGCCGCCGCCGCGATGGCCGCCCTCGCCGAATCGATCGCCAAGCGCGGACACCAGGGCACGAGCCGCTTCAGCGTCCGTCTCGATCCCGCCGAACTCGGCTCGGTCGACGTCCGCGTCGAGGTGAGGGCCAACGGCGAGGTCAAGGCGCATCTGGTGGTCGAGCGCGCCGACACGCTCGACATGATGCTGCGCGATCAGAAGACGCTGGAGCGCTCGCTCGCCTCCGCCGGCCTCGACGTCGGCTCGTCCGGCCTCCAGTTCTCGATGCGCGATCGCGGCGACGGTTCCGCCACGCCCGAGCGCGACACGACCCCCACGCTCACCACCGCGACCGAGGAGGAGGACGCCGGCCGTCCGAGCCCCGACGTCGCGATCGCCGCCTACCGCACGGCCCGCGCCGGCGGGGTCGACCTCAGAATCTGAATGCCTCGCGCGCGAGCGTGAACCCTCGGAGTCCCGCGCATGTCCATCCTCGGTATCGCCACGCCGACCCTGACCTCGTCCACCTCGACGACCGCCAGCGACACCGCCAGCCTGTCGTCGAACTACGAGATGTTCATGACGCTCCTGGTGACGCAGATGCAGAACCAGGATCCGCTCAACCCGACCGACACCGCCACCTTCACCAGCCAGCTGGTGCAATATTCGGCGGTGGAACAGCAGATCAAGTCGAACGCCTATCTTGCCGATCTGAAGGCCTTGGCGACCACCCAGAACGCCTCGAACCTCGTCTCCTACGTCGGCAAGACCGTCGAGGCCGAGGGCAAGACCGTCACCTTCGACGGGACCGAGCCGGCCGCCTGGAACTTCGAGTCCTCGGCGAAATCGAGCGCCGCCACCATCACCATCACCAATTCCGACGGCAAGACCGTCTACACGACCACCAAGGCGCTCGCCACCGGCAGCAACACCTTCAGCTGGGACGGCACCACCACCGCCGGCGGCACCGCCCCCGCCGGCGACTACACCATCAAGGTCGCCGGCACCGATGCCAGCGGCAACGCCGTCACCATCACCACCGCCCTGACCGGCGTCGTCTCGGCGGTCGACTTCTCCGGCACGACCCCCCTCCTCACCATCGACGGCCAGACCATCAGCGCCTGGAAGGTGACCACCGTTTCCGGCGGTTCGTGATCCCGCCCTGGGACGAACAAGTATCGATCCTGGTTTGAAGAAACTCCGGAACGCCCCCTCGGCGCGCCGGAATTCCTCGCGTTTCCGCCCCGGATCGAGTCCCGGCGGCGACACTTCGGGAAAAAATGACCCGGGTGTCCGCGTTTAGCCATATTTTAAGGCCCGGCCGCTAGTCTCACTCCCGATGTGATCGCATCGAATGTGTGAGAGTACGATGACCGATCAATTTAGACCGCGTGTGAAATACGTCATCGGCCCGGACGGAAGTCCCCTGACCATCGCCGACCTGCCTCCGCAGGGAACGAGACGTTGGGTGATCCGTCGAAAGGCCGAGGTGGTGGCCGCAGTCCGAGGGGGCCTTCTGTCCCTCGAGGAGGCGTGCAACCGCTATACTCTGACCGTCGAGGAATTCCTGTCCTGGCAACAGTCGATCGACCGCCATGGACTGGCCGGACTGCGCACCACGCGCATCCAGCAATATCGGCAGTGATCCCCAGGGATCGACGCGACCGAGCGCGCGAAGTTTCGACCTCTTCGAAAGGTCGTGCGTGACGTCGAGCCCGACCGGGTGTCGGTCGGTCGGGCCGTGACCACGGGACGTTCCGACGAATCGGAACGTCGTGTGACTGGTATGAGACCCGAGGCCGCGTCGCGAGACGCGGCCTCGCGTCGTTTCAGGGCCGGTGAAGACCGAATCCGCGAGACCGAACCGGGGCCGCGCCGAAGGGCGTCGGCCCCGATGCCGTTTCGAAGGCCCCGCGCGCCTCGCCGCCGCCGCTCGCGGAGGCCCTGTGAAAAGATTGACGCGACCCGGCAAAACCCGCCGCCGTCCTGGCGAATTCGAGCGAATTTTCTCACCTCTCGGCCACCCTCGTGCCGGAAGGAGGCGGCGCGTTAACCATCCGTTTACCAAGCACTGGGAAATTCTTGCCCAGTGGCGCCCGGGATTCTCCGCCCCCACCGGACCGGACCGCCACCGTCGCGCCCCTCGCGACGCGGAAACCCCATCGTCGGCGGCCGGATCCATCGCCTCGGACCCGGCCGCCACCACCTCGCAACCGGGAAGGTCGAGACGTGAACGGCGCCCTCGAGTTCATCAAGACTCTCGACATGGCCCGCCTCGCCGCGATGGGCGTGGTCACCGCGCTGCTGATCGGCTTCTTCGCCTTCGTCATCACCCGCGCCACCGCGCCGGTCATGACCCCGCTCTATTCCGACCTGTCCGACCGCGACAGTTCCGCGATCGTCAAGGACCTGGAGGCCCAGGGCATCGCCTACGAACTGCGTCAAGACGGAACCCAGATCCTGGTTCCCAAGGACGCCGCGCTGCGCCTGCGCATGAAACTGGCGGAGAAGGGTGTCCCGACCGGCGGCAGCGTCGGCTGGGAGATCTTCGACAAGACCGACAGCCTCGGCACCACCTCCTACGTCCAGAACATCAACCACCTGCGCGCCCTCGAGGGGGAACTCTCCCGCACCATCCGCGCCATCGACCGGGTCCAGGCCGCCCGCGTCCACCTCGTCATCCCCGAACGTCAGGTCTTCCAGCGCGAGAAGAAGGAACCGACCGCCTCGATCGCCCTGAAACTGCGCGGCCAACTCGACCCCGGCCAGATCCGCGCCATCCAGCACCTCGTCGCCGCCGCCGTCGAGGGCATGAAGCCCTCGCGCGTCTCGATCGTCGACGAGACCGGCCGCCTGCTCGCCACCGGCGAGGGCGAGGACCCGAACGGCCTCGTCGCCGCCTCGCTGCAGGAACGCACCACCGCCTACGAGGCCCGCCTCGAGAACCAGATCGAATCGATCGTCGGCTCGATCGTCGGCCAGGGCCGCGTCCGCGTCCACGTCGCCGCCGAACTCGACTTCAACCGCGTCACCCAGACCTCCGACACCTTCGACCCCAACGGGCAGGTGGTCCGCTCGACCCAGACCAAGGAGGAGAGCTCCACCAACGCCTCCGCCGAGAAGGGCGTCACCGTCGCCACCCAGGTGCCCGGCACGCCCCCCGACCCGGCCGGCCCGACCTCCAAGGAGGCCTCCAGCACCTCCGAGGAGACCGTCAACTACGAGATCTCCAAGACCAGCCGCACCGAGGTGCTCGAGGCCGGCCGCCTCAAGCGGATCTCCGTCGCCCTGCTGGTCGACGGCGTCTATGCCACGGGCACTTCCGGCGAGGTCACCTATCAGCCCCGCTCGAAGGAGGATCTCGATCGCATCGCCGCCCTGGTCCGCTCCTCGGTCGGTTTCGACGAGAAGCGCGGCGATCTGGTCGAGGTGGTCAACCTGCGCTTCGCCGAGGCCCCCACCGCCGTTCCCCTCGAGGGCCAGAAGACCGGCTTCGCCGCCCTGCTCGACTTCCGCTCCGACGACGTCGTGCGCTTCGCCGAACTCGGCGCCCTGCTGCTGATGACCGCCCTGGTGCTGCTCTTCGCGGTGCGCCCGCTGATCAACCGCGTCATCGCCCCGCAACTCCCCGCCCTCGCCGCCGCCGGTGAGGCCGCGGGCGCCGAGGCCGCCGCCGGCCACCACCCCGGCGAAGCCCTCGCCCACGCCCTCGCCGGCCACGCCGGTGCCCCGGCCGCCGCCGGCGAACTGATGATCGCCACCGAGACCGGCCCCCATCCGACCCACATGCGTCTCGACGAGGCCAAGGCGATGGGCGCGGTTCAGGCCGGGTCGATCCGCAAGATCGGCGAGATGATCGACGAAACCCCGCTGGAAGCCGCCGCGATCATTCGCGGCTGGCTCTCCGAAGCCGCCGCCTGAGGACCCGCCATGGCCCTTCCCGCCAAGACCGCGCCCCACGGCGCCCCCGCCCTCCAGGTGAGCCACACCGAGAACTACCGCGAGCTCGCCGGCGCCGAGCGCGCGGCGGTGCTGCTGTTGGCGCTGGGCGAGGAACACGGCCGCAAGGTCTGGGAACAGCTCGACGAACTCGAGGTCCGTCAGGTCTCGCTGGCGATGGCCCGCCTCGGCCCGGTCAGCCCGGAGATGCTCGAGAACCTCTTCGTCGACTTCGTCACCCGCCTCTCCTCCAAGGGCTCGCTGACCGGCAACCACGACAGCACCGAGCGCATCCTCTCCTCGTTCCTGCCGCCCGAGCGCGTCAGCGCGATCATGGAGGAGATCCGGGGTCCCGCCGGCCGCAACATGTGGGAGAAGCTGTCGAACGTTCAGGAGAACGTCCTCGCCAACTATCTCAAGAACGAATACCCGCAGACCGTCGCCCTGGTGCTCTCCAAGATCCGCCCGGACCACGCCGGCCGCGTCCTGGCGATCCTGCCGGAGGAATTCGCCCTCGAGGTGGTCAACCGCATGCTGCGGATGGAGGCGGTGCAGAAGGAGATCCTCGACAAGGTCGAGCAGACGCTGCGGGTCGAGTTCATGTCGAACCTCTCGCACACCTCGCGCCGCGACGCCCACGAGCTGATGGCCGACATCTTCAACTCCTTCGACCGCCAGACCGAGGCGCGCTTCATCACCGCCCTCGAGGAGGAGAACCGCGAGAGCGCCGAGAAGATCAAGTCGCTGATGTTCACCTTCGAGGACCTCGGCAAGCTCGACGCCGGCGGCATCCAGACGCTGCTCCGGAACGTCGAGAAGGACAAGCTCGCCATCGCCCTCAAGGGCGCCACCGAGGCGCTGCGCGACGTCTTCTTCCAGAACATGTCGTCGCGCGCGTCGGCCATGCTCAAGGAAGACATGGAGGCGCTCGGCCCGGTGCGTCTGCGCGACGTCGACGAGGCCCAGGGCATCATGGTCAACGTGACCAAGGACCTCGCCGCCAAGGGCGAGATCATGGTCTCCAAGTCGAAGGGAGAGGACGAGCTCGTCTACTGACGGCTCGGCGACCATCATGGCAGCACCCGCACGCTTCCTCTTCGACACCGATTTCGGCAAGCCCGAGCCCGCCGTCGCCGCCGCGCCGGTCGAGCCGCCGCGTCCGACCATCGACCTCGACCAGCATCTGGCCGAACTGGTCCAGGTCGAGGAACGCGCCCGCGCCGAAGGCTATGCCGAGGGTCGCGAGGAGGGGTTCGCCAGCGGCCGCCTCGACGCCGAGGCCCGCGCCGCCGAGCGTCTCGCCGATGCCGCCTCCGCCCTGGTCGGCACCGCCCGCACCCTGCTCTCCACTCTCGATGCCGAGCGTCTGGCGGCGGAGACCCGCGCCGTCGAACTCGCCGTGGTCGCCGCCCGCCGCCTCGCCACGCATCTGATCGACCGCGAGCCGCTCGCCGAGATCCGCGCCCTGCTCAGGGAATGCCTCGGCCCCTTGCGCAAGTCGCCGCATCTGGTCGTGCGCCTCGACACCCGTGACGCCGCCGCCCTGGAGCCCGAGGTCAAGCGCATCGCCCGCGAGACCGGCTTCGACGGCCGCATCGTCATCCTCGGCGAGGACGACGTCGGCCGCGGCGATTGCCGCATCGAATGGGCGGATGGTGGTATCCTTCGCGACGGCGACGCCCTCGCCGCCGAGATCGACGCGACCGTCGCCCGCTGGATCGAGGCGCGCCGCGCCGCCCTCGACATCACCGACGACGCCGGAACCCCGGCCGACGACCATCGGAGGACCGCCCCATGAGCGCGACGCCCGACGACGAGCCCCGCGACGGCCTGACCCTCGACATGATGGACCCCTCCTCCAAGGAGCGCTCCGGCGACGACGGGATCACCCAACCGCGCACCGCCGGCGACCTCGAGGCCGTCTTCGACGTGCCGGTGAAGGTCTCCGCCGTGCTCGGGCAGGCGCGCATGCAGGTGGCCGATCTCCTCAAGCTCAATCAGGGCACCGTGCTCGAGCTCGACCGCAAGGTCGGCGAGGCGATCGACATCTACGTCAACGATCGGCTGGTGGCGCGCGGCGAGGTGGTCCTGGTCGAGGACCGGCTCGGCGTGACCATGACCGAAATCATCAAATCGGACAAATGAGGAGACGGACATGAGGCTCCTCATCGTCGGCACGCTCGGTGGACAACTCGCGGTCGCCTCGCGCATCGCCATGGATCGCGGCGCCTCCGTCGCCCATGCCGATACCGTCGAGATCGCCCTGAAGACGCTGCGCTCCGGGCGCGGCGCCGATCTCCTGATGATCGACGTCGGCCTCGACGTCGGTGATCTCGTCAAGAAGCTCGAGCTCGAGCTGATCCACGTTCCGGTCGTCGCCTGCGGCGTCGCCAACGACGCCCGCGCCGCCGTCGGCGCCATCCGCGCCGGCGCCAAGGAATACATCCCCCTGCCCCCCGACCCGGATCTGATCGCCGCCGTCCTGGCGGCGGTGGCCGAGGACGGCGGCGATCTCGTCGTCCGCGACGAGGCGATGGCCCGCGTCGTCCGCCTCGCCGATCAGGTCGCCCCCTCCGACGCCTCGATCCTGATCACCGGCGAGAGCGGCACCGGCAAGGAGGTGCTCGCCCGCCACGTCCACAGGAAGTCGAACCGCGCGTCGAAGCCCTTCATCGCCGTCAACTGCGCCGCGATCCCCGAGGCCTTGCTCGAGAGCGAACTCTTCGGCCACGAGAAGGGCGCCTTCACCGGCGCCGTGGCGCGGCGCATCGGCAAGTTCGAGGAGGCAGACGGCGGCACGCTGCTGCTCGACGAGATCTCCGAGATGGATCTGCGCCTCCAGGCCAAGCTCCTGCGCGCGATCCAGGAACGCATCATCGACCGCGTCGGCGGCACCCGGCCGGTCCCGGTCGACATCCGCATCCTCGCCACCTCCAACCGCAACATGGCCGAGGAGGCCCGCGCCGGCCGCTTCCGCGAGGATCTGCTCTACCGCCTCAACGTCGTCAATCTGAAGATCCCCCCGCTGCGCGATCGCCCCGCCGACGTCCAGGCGCTCGCCGACCACTTCCTCGACCGCTACGCCAAGGCGAACGGCATGAAGCCGCGCCCGCTCTCGCCCGAGGCGCGCCGCGAGCTGACCCGCTTCCGCTGGCCCGGCAACGTCCGCGAGCTCGAGAACTGCATGCACCGCGCCGTGCTGCTCGCCTCCGGCGAGACGATCGATCTCGACGCGGTCCGCACCCCCGACGGCCTGCGTCTCGACGAGGCCCACGGCGACGGCGCCCCGGCGCCCGCCCGCGACACCGCCGCCCGCGCCGCCGAGACCGCCGAGGCCGTCACCCGCGCCCTGGTCGGCCGCACCGTCGCCGACGTCGAGCGCGAACTGATCCTCGAGACCCTCGGCTCGACCCTCGGCAACCGGACCCACGCCGCCAACATCCTCGGCATCTCGATCCGCACGCTCAGGAACAAGCTCAAGGAATACGGCGACGACGGGTTCGACATCACCCCGCCCGGCGGCGGCATCGAGGCCGCGTGACGATCGCCCCCGCGACCTCCTCCTCCGGACGAGACCGACGACACCGCGACCGGCGCCGATGCGCCGGTCGTCGCGTATCCGGCCCCCGGCGGCGGGCCCGGCCTCACCGCTCCGTGACCCCGGCGAGGTACGGATTTAACCTCACGTTAACCATACACCCGGCAAAGATTGCCCAGTCGCATTAACCTCGCGATGCGGGACGCGTCCGGCGCCCCGCGCCCGCCGATCGAGCCCGAGAGGACATCCGGTGCCCGTGACCGTCTCCGAGAGTTTCCAGATCATCGCCACCCTCGCCGCCGCGCAGATCGTCATCGCCATGGTGCCGGGGCCGAACACGATCCTCGTCGCCCATGCCGCGACGCGGGGCCGCCGCTTCGGTTGGGCCGCCGCCGCCGGCGTCTTCCCCGTCGGACTCGCCTGGGCGACGCTCGGATTGACCGGCCTCGGCGCGACCTTCGAGGCCCTGCCCCGCCTCGCCGTGGCGATGAAACTCGTCTGCGGCCTCTATCTGCTCTGGCTCGGCGTGAAGACGGTCCGCCTCTCCTTCGCCGCGCCCGAGGCCGTCGCCGCCCCGGTGCCCGCCTTCACCCTCTTCGGCGCCTGGCGCGCCGGGGTGCTCACCAACGTCACCAATCCCAAGACCATCGCCTATTACATGTCGATCTTCGCCGCGACCGGCGCCCATCGCCTCGGCGCCGGCGAACAGGCGATCGCCCTCGTCATGATGCCGGCGATCTCCTGCCTCTGGTACGGGCTCGTCGCCGCCACGGTGGCGAGCCCGCCGGTCGCCCGTGTGCTCGATCGCGGCCGCTCCTGGCTCGACCGGCTGGCCGGCGGCATCATGCTGATCTTCGGCCTGCGCCTCGTCCTCGGCCGCGATTGAGCCGCGCGCCAATCGTCGCGCCACGACCGATTACGGACGCGCCGGGCCACACGCGGCGCTAGACTCGCGACCGTCGAGGGTTCCACCCTCTCCTCACCGAGGAGGTCGCCATGGATCCCGCCGTCCTCGCCGGTCTGATCGAGACCATCGGCTTTCTCGTCGTCGTGGCGGTCCTCGCCATGATGATGAAACGGATCTTCGCCCGCGCCGTCGGAGGCGGCCGCCCGGAAGGCCCGTCCATCGCGCCCTCCGGCGGCTGGTCGGATCTCGCCGCCCGCTTCCCCGCCGTGCGCGGCCCCGAGGCCCCGCTCGCCCGCTCCGCCACGCTCATGGTCGGCCCCGTCGTCTGGAAGAATTGCATCAGCGTCGGCGCCGACGCCGACGGGCTCCGCCTCGCGGTGAAGATGCCGCTCTTCGGCGGGGTCGGAAAGGCGCCGCTGCGCATCCCCTGGGACGAGATCGTCGAGATCGCCCCGGCCCGCCTCCACTGGGGCGCCGCCCGCCTCGTCGTCGTCGGCCGTCCCACCGTCGCCACGCTGACCCTGCCGGAGACGCTCTTCCAGGCGATCGCGGCGCGCGGACATCTCGGCGCCGACCTCGCCGCGACGGCACGGGCGACGCCGTCTTAACCACCCGTTAACCATGACCCCGGCAAATATTGCCGAGTGGCGACGCGCGGCCCCCGCGCGTCGCCTCCGACGACGATCGAGCCGAGGCCGTGATGACCGACACCACCGTCGAACCGAAGGGCCCCGCCCTGGCGATGCCTTTCGGCCTGCCCGGACCGAAGGGCCTCCTCGCCCACGCCCGCCGTGGCGACGTCGGTCTGGCGATGGGCGTCATGACCATTCTGGTCGTGCTGATCGTCCCGCTGCCGGCGTGGATGCTCGACGTCTTCCTCGCCGTCTCGATCACGCTCTCGGTGCTGATCCTGATGACCGCGCTGTTCATCCAGGCGCCGCTCGAGTTCTCGTCCTTCCCGACCCTGCTGCTCATCGCCACGATGCTCAGGCTGTCGCTGAACCTCGCCTCCACCCGCCTCATCCTCGGCCACGGCCACGAGGGAACCGCCGCCGCCGGTCACGTCATCGAAGCCTTCGGCAACTTCGTGATGGGCGGCAACTTCGTCATCGGCATCATCGTCTTCGCGATCCTGCTGATCGTGAACTTCATCGTCATCACCAAGGGTTCGGGCCGCATCGCCGAAGTCGCCGCCCGCTTCACCCTCGACGCCATGCCCGGCAAGCAGATGGCGATCGACGCCGACCTCTCCGCCGGCCTGATCGACGAGAAGGAGGCGAAGAAGCGCCGCAAGGAACTCGAAGGCGAGAGCAGCTTCTTCGGCGCCATGGACGGCGCCTCGAAATTCGTGCGCGGCGACGCCATCGCCGGCCTGCTGATCACCTTCATCAACGTCATCGGCGGCATCGTCATCGGCGTGATGCAGCAGGGCATCACCTTCGCCGAGGCCGGCCATTCCTACACGACCCTCACCGTCGGCGACGGCCTCGTCACCCAGATCCCCGCGCTGATCGTCTCGACCGCCGCCGGCCTGCTGGTCTCCAAGGCCGGTGTCGCCGGCGCCGCCGACAAGGCCTTGAGCGCCCAGCTCTCCGGTTATCCGCGCGCGCTCGGCATGTCGTCCTTCGTGATGATCGTGATGGGCCTGCTGCCGGGCATGCCGACCCTGCCCTTCCTGATCCTCGCCGGCGGCGCCGGCGCGCTCGCGCTCGCCGCCGAGAAGAAGCGCAAGGGCGAGGCCGCCGTCGTCACCGCCGAGAAGCAGGCCGAGGAAGCCAAGGCCGCCGCGCCCAAGGAGGAGCCGATCACCGAGAGCCTCCGGATGGACGACCTCAAGATCGAGCTCGGCTACGCCCTGCTCGGCCTGATCAACGGCCCGGAAGGCTCCGACCGCCTCACCGAGCAGATCAAGGCGCTGCGCCGCCAGATCGCCGGCGACATGGGCTTCGTCATGCCGCCGTGCCGGCTCCTCGACAACGTCCAGCTCCAGCCCAACGAATACGTGGTTCGGATCAAGGAGGTCGAGGCCGGCCGTGGTCAGGTCTTCCCCAACCTCTTCATGGTCATGGACCCGGAAGGCCGCCAGATCGACCTGCCCGGCACCCACACCACCGAGCCGACCTTCGGCTTGCCCGCCACCTGGGTCGATCCGGCGCTGAAGGAGGAGGCGGCGATTCGCGGCCTGACCGTGGTCGATCCCGCCACCGTCATGTCGACCCATCTGACCGAGCTCCTGAAGGCCAACATCGCCGACCTCCTCTCCTATGCCGACGTCACCCGCCTCCTCGCCGAACTGCCCAAGGAACAGCACAAGCTGATCGAGGACATCGTCCCCGGCTCGATCACCGTCTCCGGCATTCAACGCGTCCTCCAGAGCCTCCTCGCCGAACGCATCTCGATCCGCGACCTCTCCACCATCCTGGAGGGCGTCGCCGAGGCGGTGTCCTTCACCCGCACCGTGCCCTCGATCACCGAACACGTGCGCTCGCGCCTCGCCCGCCAGATCTCCGCCGCCAACCTGTCGCCGCTCGGCTATCTGCCGATCCTGTCGCTGTCGCCGGCCTGGGAAGTGGCCTTCGCCGAGGCCCTCGTCGGCGAGGGCGACCAGAAGTCGCTCGCCATGGCGCCCTCCAAGCTCGGCGAATTCGTCAACGCGGTCCGCGACGGCTTCGAGGCCGCCGCCCGGATCGGCGAGATCCCGGTCCTGCTGACGAGCCCCGGCATCCGCACCCACGTCCGCGCCATCGTCGATCGTTTCCGCCCGCACACGGTCGTCATGTCCCAGGCCGAGGTCCATCCGCGCGTCCGCCTGAAGACGGTCGGGACGATGTGAGGCGCGATCTTTTCGCATTGTGGCCGTGGCGCACTGGACCTTCGGTGACGAACGGTCAACCATCCCGTGCCAAGACTGCGACATCGATCCCCGCCGGGATCCTCGACACCTCAGGGACGACCATGCGCCGCCTTCTCCGCCCCGCCCTCGCCACGAGCCTCGCCGGCGCCGGCCTCCTCGCCGCCGCGCCGGCCCTCGCCCAGAGCTTCCCCGGTCCGGCCGACGACGTCGTCCTGACCGTCGGCGGCGGCCTCAACGTCTCGCCCGATTGGGAAGGCTCCAAGACCTACGTCCTGTCGCCCTGGCCGATCGTCGGGCTGAAGTTCCTGCGCTCGCCCCTGACCGGGCAGCCCTCGTCCGATACCGGCTTCGGCATCGCCCCGAGCTTCCGCTACCTGTCGAAGCGCACCTTCGGCGGCGCATCGGTCCTCGCCGGCCTTCCCGACGTCCCCCAGGCCTTCGAGGCCGGTCTGACGGTCGACTACACCGACACCAACTTCCGCGCCTTCGCGAGCCTTCGGCAGGGCATGGGCGGCCATCACGGCCAGATCGCCGAACTCGGCGTCGACGCCATTCTCCACCCGATGGACAAGCTCACCATCGCCGCCGGTCCGCGCGTCTCCTTCGCCTCGGCCGACTACATGCGGACCTATTACGGGGTCTCCCCCGCCGCCGCGCTGGCGACCGGCATCCCCGCCTATGATCCCGGCGCCGGCTATCGCGGCGCCGGCCTCGGCGCCACCGTCACCTGGGACATCGACAAGCGCTGGTTCGTGAAGAGCGAGGCGTCGTGGACGCATCTCTCCGACGCCATCGCCCGCTCGCCGATCGTCAAGGCCGACGGCGCCCGCGATCAGTTCTCGATCTCCGCCGGCGTCGGCTGGCGCTTCGGGGTCGACGCGTGGTGAGCGAGGGGGGCGAGGCCGCGACCCTGACCTTCCCGGCGGAAGGCTACGGCCCCCTGCCGCCCGGCTGGCTCGCCGCCGCCGTGACCTACCTCGAAATGCGCGTGCCCCCGCCCCGCGCCGTGCCCCCTCTGCCCGAGGGCGTCGCCCTGGAGCCGATCGGCGCCGCCGACGTCGCCCGCTACCGCCGCCTCTTCGCCGCCGTCGGCGAGGACTGGCTGTGGTTCGGCCGCCGCCTCCTCGACGACGCGGCGCTGGCGGCGATCCTCGCCGACGCTGGCGTATGGTGCCGTGCCGTCGTCCGCGACGGCCGTGACGTCGGTCTCGTCGAACTCGACCGGCGCGTCGAGGGCGAGGTCGAACTCGCCTATTTCGGCCTGACCCGCGAGGCGATCGGCGGCGGCCTCGGCCGCGCCCTGATGGGGATCGTCCTCGACGAGGCATGGAAGGACGCGCCCGAACGGGTCTGGGTCCACACTTGCCATTTCGATCATCCCGGCGCGCTCGGCTTCTACCGCCGCTCCGGGTTCACCCCCTATGCCCTCGCGCTCGAGCTCGGCCCCGACCCGCGCCTGACCGGCGTGCTGCCGCGCGACTGCGCCCCCCACGTCCCCCTGATCGACCCGGCGGCGTGATCCGTCCCCGAAACGAAGAAGGCCGCCCGAGGGCGGCCAGTTCGTTCGCGTTCACGTCTCGACCCCACTGGGGTTCCTGCGGCGGCGCCCCCCGACGCCGCCTCGTCTCTCAACGCCCGAAGGCGTGACGGCGCGCCGCCACCTCGTCGAGCGCCTCCTGCTCGTGGGCGTCCTTCTCGGCGCGGTCGCGCGCCTGATCACGCTCCTCGATCAGTTCGATCTTCTTCAGATCCTCGACGGCGACCGACAGTTCCTCGCGCGCCGCTTCCATCTTGTCCTCGAGATCCTTGACCGACACCCGAAGGTTTTCGCGCCGCTGAATCGCCGCCTTGGCGAAGGTCGGATAGGCGAAATGGGTGATGTCGTGGATGCCGACGCGGTTCTGCTCGCCGACGATCTGGTCGTCGAGATCCGAGATCATCCGCTCGAAATCGGCGATCATCATCTCGATCTGGGTCACCTGGCGACGTTTCTCGTCGACCTGGAACCGCTTCAGACGAATGAGACTGTCTCGGGACTTCATACTCGATACTCCCCCGTGGTGCAGACGACCTTAACGGAGATCGGTTGCCAAAAGGTGAGTCGGCGCACTCAAGACGTCAGAATTGCCGCCAGCCGGTCGTAGCCCTCGGCCATCGAGGTGGATTCGCTCTTCCCCTGTTGCAGAAATGCCTCGAAGGCCGGATTGAGCGCGATCGCCCGGTCGACCTCCGGGCTCGATCCCTTGCGATAGGCCCCGAGCCGGATCAGCTCCTCCATGTCGCCATAGGTCGCCATCAGCCGCTTCGCCTCGGTGATGAGCGGCCGCCGCGCCTCGGGAATGGCGCGCGGCATCGTCCGCGACACGCTCTTCAAGACGTTGATCGCCGGATAGCGCCCGCGCTCGGCGATCTGCCGTTCCATCACGATGTGCCCGTCGAGAATGCCTCTGACCGCGTCGGCGACCGGCTCGTTGTGATTGTCGCCCTCCACCAGCACCGTGAAGAGCCCGGTGATCGACCCTTCGCCGACCCGCCCCGGCCCCGCCCGCTCGAGCAGACGCGGCAACTCGGTGAAGACCGTCGGCGTATAGCCCTTGGAGGCCGGCGGCTCGCCGGCCGCGAGCCCGATCTCGCGCTGGGCCATGGCGAAGCGCGTGACCGAATCCATCATGCACAGCACGTCGCGCCCCTCGTCGCGGAAGTGCTCGGCGACCGCGAAGGTCATGTAGGCCGCCTGCCGCCGCATCAGCGCCGGCTCGTCGGAGGTCGCCACGATCACCACCGAACGGGCGAGCCCCGCCTCGCCGAGATCGTCCTCGATGAACTCCTGCACCTCGCGTCCCCGCTCGCCGACGAGGCCGATCACCGCCACGTCGGTCGAGGTGTAGCGCGCCAGCATCGACAGCAACACCGACTTGCCGACGCCGGAGCCGGCGAAGATGCCCATGCGCTGGCCGCGGCAGCAGGTGACGAAGGTGTTGAGCGCGCGCACGCCGAGGTCGATCGGCCCACCGACCCGGGCCCGCTCGCCCGCCGGCGGCGGCCCTGCGCGCAAGTGCCGCGAGACCGCCCCCTGCGGCAGCGGCCCCTTGCCGTCGAGCGGCTCGCCGAGCGCGTTGACGACGCGCCCGAGCCAGGCATCGGACGGCCGGATCGACCCGTCCGCTGCCGCCACCACGGCGCGGCAGCCCATCCGCACCCCCTCGAGCGCCCCGAACGGCAGGCAGAGCGCGCGATCTCCTTGAAATCCCACCACCTCCGCCGGCACCACCCGCCCCGAGGCGGCGTCGATCGCCAACCGCGAGCCGACGCTCATCTCGTGGATCGGCCCGGCGACCTCGATCATCAGACCGCGCACCGCCACCACCCGCCCGAAGGTGGTGACGGGGGACAACTCCGCGATCTCACGGCTCAGGGAATCCATTGGTTTCGAATCTCTTGATGAAGCAGGCCGTCTCGGGCCGCTCCAGTAACGGCTTGTTAACGTCCTTCGTCAAACAATATGAACGAGCGGGCGATGTGGGGTCGCACGCGACGCTTTCCGAGGGACCTCGGAGAGGTGATTCCGCAGAATCGGTTAGGCGCCCTTCCTAAAGTGACGCATTAACTTTTTCGCCGCGAGATTCCCTTTTCGTTTCAGGTACCTGGAGAGAATTTAGGCCGAGGCGTCACTCGACTCTTGCCGAGGCGAATCAGAGTCTGTTAACCATTGTCCGGTACGCTACCGAGTCGGGGGTTGACGGGGGTGCTTCGCTGAGGCCGGTCGGGGGCCGATGCGCCAAACCCGGTAGAGGCGACAAAGGGGATTGGCATGCGCGTACTACTCATCGAAGACGACAGCGCCACGGCGCAGAGCATCGAGTTGATGCTCAAGTCGGAAAACTTCAACGTCTACACGACGGATCTGGGCGAAGAGGGCATCGACCTCGGCAAGCTCTATGATTACGACATCATTCTTCTGGATCTGAACCTGCCGGACATGTCGGGTTACGAGGTCCTGCGGACGCTTCGCGTCTCGAAGGTGAAGACCCCGATCCTGATCCTCTCCGGTCTCGCCGGCATCGAGGACAAGGTGCGCGGCCTGGGCTTCGGCGCGGACGACTACATGACCAAGCCGTTCCACAAGGACGAGCTGGTCGCCCGCATCCATGCCATCGTCCGCCGGTCCAAGGGTCACGCCCAGTCGGTCATCACGACCGGCGATCTGGTGGTGAACCTCGACACCAAGACGGTCGAGGTGAACACCCAGCGCGTGCATCTGACCGGCAAGGAATATCAGATGCTGGAGCTCCTGAGCCTGCGCAAGGGCACCACGCTGACCAAGGAGATGTTCCTCAATCATCTCTACGGCGGCATGGACGAGCCGGAGCTGAAGATCATCGACGTCTTCATCTGCAAGCTGCGCAAGAAGCTCGCCTCCGCCACCGGCGGCAAGAACTACATCGAGACCGTCTGGGGTCGCGGCTACGTGCTGCGCGAGCCCGACGAGAGCGACGTCTACGCCGACATCGCCTGACCCCCGACGTGCCTCCCCACTTCATCCGGACCCCGCCGCGAGCCTCGTCGGCGGGGTTTCGCGTTTCTCGCCAGGCCGGCCGTCGAGGCCGCCGTCTCGGCGTCGACATCCCCACCCGCATGAATTAAGAGAAACCCGTTACACCCCGGAAAAGCGGCTCGGACGAGCCCTCCTCCGTCTTCCGATCGTTCGTTGCCGAAAGCTCCTCCCATGACCTCCCGTCTTCGCAGGAAATACACCCGCAGCCTCAAGAAGCGGACCTTCGCCGTGCTGGCCCCGGTCATCCGCTGGCTCAAGGAAGACGAAGATCTCTTCGGCCGTTCCGACGTCTTCTATCGCAACGTCGCCAAGACCCTCGACGGCACCGTGACCGTCATCGATCCCTTCGAGATGGCCCGGCGCGCGCTGGCGATCCTGCGCCCCTTGCGCCCCTATTCGGTCCAGGGCGTCGCCAAGATCCGCCTCGGCAGCGACGGCGACGGCGGCTACGTCTGCCTCGACGACTTCGCGAACGTCCGCGTCGCCCATTCGCTCGGGATCGGCAACAACGACACGCTCGACGTCGAGCTGGCGAACAAGGGCATCGACGTGCGTCAGTACGACGGCACCATCAAGGCCGCGCCCAGCACCCACCCCAATCTGCATTTCTTCCGCGAGATGATCGCGACGGAGGATTCCCCCGGCAATCGCTCCATGTCCTCGCTGATCCGCGAGACCGGCGGCGAGGCCACCGACCTCTTCCTGAAGATCGACATCGAAGGCTTCGAATGGCCCGCCTTCGACGCCACCCCGATCGAAGAGATCTCAAAATATCGCCAGATCGTCACCGAGCTGCACGGCTTCGAGCGCCTCGCCGAGACCGATCAGTACGAGATCATGCAGCGGGTGCTGGACAAGCTGAACCAGGCCTTCTTCGTCTGCCACGTCCACGCCAACAACATCAGCGGCCTGTCGAACTACGGCAGCGTCGTCGTTCCCCAGACGCTCGAGGTGACCTTCGCCAACCGCGCGCTGTTCACGCCGGTCGACGATCGCCGCACCTTCCCGACCGAGCTCGATCACCCCTGCACGGTCGAGCGCCCGGACATCACCCTCGGTACCTTCTGGTACTGACGCCGACGGGTCCGGGCGGATCCACCGCCCGACCCGCGCCGCCCCACGACCTCTGCTCGAGCTTCGAAACGTTGCGGCCCGCGCTCTCCACCGAGAGCGCGGGCCGATCACGTTGCGACGCGCGTCGCCCGACCATCGTCGACCGGCCGGCCGCGGCCGATCGTGGGACGATCACTTGCAGGGAACGAGCTTGTAGTGGTCGGGCTCGACCGTCTTCGACGTCTCGAAGTAGACCGCCGGGCTGCGCACCTTCTCCCAGCGATCACCCGTCACCACCCAGCCGACGCTCTCGCGCTTGGCGAGAATTCCGCGCGTATTGTACTGCACGGTGGCGGGAACATACACCTGCTGATAGCAGGCCATCACGGTCCCGCGGGTCTCCTTGACCACATACTTCTCGGCGAAGGCAGCCGAAGACACGCACAGACCGGCGAGCATCGCCGTCATACCCAGAATATACCGCATGATACCCTCCTGCGTTCTGTTCAGTAGCCTCGGTATTCGCCGCGTGCGAACGTTACGCTGCCGAGAAATGAAGGTCAACGATACTTTCCGATGCGGAAACAACGCAGATCGTATACGTGTCGCGGCGAAGGATCGGACTCGGACCTCGCGACGATCGAAAATTATTCAAACGTTTCATATCTTTGGCGGAATCGAAAGGCGCCGGCGCGACACGCGTCAACCTGCGGCCCCGAGCCCCCTCCCGCCGCCGGCGTGTTCCCGAACGGCATGCGAAAGGGGCGCGCCGTCGCCGGCACGCCCCTCGATGTCGTCTCCGTCCACGGTGTCGTCCGTGGTCAGCGCCCGAAGCTCGCGAACCGCGAGGCCCCGATCGGGGTGGCCGTTCCGACCGCCCCCAGCGAACTCGACCTGAGCCCCGGCGCGGTGCCGTCGCCGACCTGATAGAGGCCGCGCTTCTCGGTCATCGGCTTGAAGACGTCGGTGAGCCCGACCACGGTCTCCGCCGCGCCCAGCACCAGATAGCCGTCGGCCGGCATCATCTTCGCCATCCGCTCGAGGATCTCGACCTTGGTCTTGTTGTCGAAATAGATCAACACGTTGCGGCAGAAGATGATGTCGAACTGACCCAACGAGGAGAAATTCTCCAAGAGGTTGAGCTTGCGATACTGCACCATCGAACGCATGTTCGAATTGATCTGCCACGTGTCGCCGATCTGCGTGAAGTACTTCAGCAGATGGTTGATCGGCAGACCGCGCTGAACCTCGAATTGCGTGTAGACGCCGGCCTTGGCCTTCTCCAGCACGTCGGTGGAGAGGTCGGTGCCGAGGATCTCGACGCGCCAGCCGGCGAGCTTCGCCTCGGCGTCCTTGAGACACATCGCCAGCGAATAGGGCTCCTGGCCGGTCGAGGCGGCCGCGCACCAGATCCGCAGACGGCGTTCGCGGGCACGCGCCTCCAGCATCTTCGGCAGCATCGTGTCGGTGAAATGCTCGAACGGCGTCTTGTCGCGGAAGAAGAAGGACTCGTTGGTGGTCATCGCCTCGACCACCGTCGCCGCCAGCATCGACTGCCCCGGCTCCTTGATCTTGGAGATCAGCGCCGAAAGCGAGGCGAGCCCGGCCTTGCGCGCCACCGGCAACAGGCGGCTTTCGATCAGATACTGCTTCTCGCTGGTCAGGACGAGGCCGGACTGCTGCTTGAGAAACGCTCTGAGCCAGTCGAACTCTTGCGGCGTCATCGACGTCCCCCCAGGATACGCGTGATCTTCGAACCGATCTGGTCGAGCGGCAGGATCTCCGCCGCCGCGCCCGCCTGCGCCACTGCGCCGGGCATGCCCCAGACCACGCTCGATTCTTCGTCTTGTGCGATCACCGAACCGCCGCCGTTGGCGATCCGGACCGCGCCGGCGGCGCCGTCGTGACCCATGCCCGTGAGCACGCAGGCCAGGATCGAGGCCCCGAAGATCGAGGCCGCGCTTTCGAACAGCGGATCGACCGCCGGCTTGCAGAAGTTGACCGGCGGCAGGTCGTTGAGCAGCACACAGGTCTCCATGCCCTGCTTGCCGACCACCATGTGCCGTCCGCCCGGCGCCACGTAGATGCGCCCCGGCATCAACGGCTCGCCGTGCACACCCTCGGCGGCGCGGCGGCCGGCCGCCTTGGTGATGTGCTCGGCGAGGATCGAGGTGAAAGTCGCCGGCATGTGCTGGGTGACCAGCACCGGCACGTTGACGATCGCCGGACCGATCTCGGCAAAGAGCTTGGTGAGCGCCTGCGGCCCGCCGGTCGAGGAGCCGATCAGCAGCACCTTCGGCGCCATCGAGGAATAGGGTCGCAGCGACGGCCCCGCCCCGGACGTCGTCGCGCGCGGCGCCGGCGAGACCATCGGACGCGCCGTCGGCGCCGACGCGGTCGTGGGCGCCGTGAGCGGCGCCTGACGCGGGCTCGGCTCGGGATGCGACACGTGTCCGCGCCCGCCGCGCATCTGCGCGCGCTGCCCCAGCGTCTTGACCTTCTGAACCACCTCGGTGCGGAACCCGGCGGAGGTGGTCACGCCACTGTTGGATTCCGGCTTCGGCACGTAGTCGGCCGCGCCGAGCGACAGACACTTGAGCGAGATCTCGGCATTGCGACGCGTCAGCGTCGAGGCCATCACCACCACGAGGCCGGGCTTGGCCTTCAGCATCAGCGGCAGCGCGGTGATGCCGTCCATCTCCGGCATTTCCACGTCGAGCACGACCACGTCGGGGTTGGAACGCACGATGTCGTCGACCGCCAGCTTGCCGTTGCGATGGCTGGCCACCACCGCGAGCGCCGGATCCTCGTCGATCCACCGTCCGATCAGGCCGCGCACGACGACGGAATCGTCGACGACCATCACCCGGACGGGATCCGTCACCGTCGTCTGCGGCCGCGCCGTCGCGGCCCCCCCCATGAATGCCATGCCGGCCTCCCGTTCAGATCAGGCCGACTTCTGCGAACTTCGCTTCCACGATCTCGCGGTCGAACGGCTTCATAATGTATTCGTCCGCCCCCGCGCGCATCGCCTTGGCGATGTGACCGACGTCGTTCTCGGTCGTGCAGAAGACCACCTTCGGCTTCTCACCGCCCGGCTCGCGACGCAGATGAGCGAGGAATTCGAGCCCGTCCATCACCGGCATGTTCCAGTCGAGCAGGATCGCGTTCGGCATCTCCTTGCGGCAGGCGTCGAGCGCCTGGGCGCCGTCTTCCGCCTCGACGATCTCGAAGGAGAGATCCTCGAGGATGCGGCGGGCCACCTTGCGAATGACGCTCGAGTCGTCGACGACCAGACAGTTCTTCATCGAAGTCCACTCCATGCGGCCGGTCAGGCGGCGATCGCTTCGGCCATCCCGCCGAGGACGCGATCCACGTCGAGGATGACCATCAGTTGTCCGTTGAGGCGATGGACGCCGCCGGAGATGGCCGCCCAACGCTGATCGAGGTTCACCGGATTGGGCTCGCGCCCGTTCGAGGGGAGATCGAGGACCTCGCCGACGTTGTCGATGAGGAGGCCGTAGCTTTCGCCCTTGTGCTCGATGCCGACCGCCATCACCTGACCGCCGTCGCCGCGCGGCGGCAGATCGAGCCGGCGGCGCATGTCGATGGTGGTGACGATACGGCCGCGCAGATTGAGCACGCCGGCGATTTCGGGACGCGACAGCGGGACGCGTGTGATCGATTCCGGCACGAACACGTCGTGGACACGGGAGATCGGCAGGCCGAACAATTGTCCGCCGATCACCACGGTGACGTATTGGATGCTGTCGTTGAGGACGTTGACGTCGTCGGTCATGCCGCGATCCCCATCTCGTGGTTCGACACTTCCTTGAGGGCCGCGATCAGGCCGGGACGATCGAATTTGGCGATGTAGTCGTCGAAGCCGGACTGACGGCCGCGCTCGATCGAGGCGGGCGTGCACACCGACGACAGCGCCAGGATCGGCAGGCTGCGCAGCCGCGGATGGCGGCGCACCGCCTCGGCGAATTCGAAGCCGTTCATTTCCGGCATCTCGATGTCGGAGACGACGACGTCGAACTTGCGTCCGTCCTCGAGCATCGCCAGCGCGTCGACCGCCGAGGCGCACACCGTCACCCGATAACCCGCCGCCTTCAGCACCGGGCCGAGCATGTTGCGGAAGAACGGCGCGTCGTCGATGAAGAGCAGCGAGCGCGTCAGCGCCTCCGCCGAGATCTCCTTGCGACGGAACCAGTCCTCGAAGGCCTGCGGCAGGAAGTGACCGATGTCGACCACTTCCGTCGCCTTGCCCTTGATCACCGCCGAGCCGAGCACGCCGGGACGTTCCGAGCCGACCTCGATCTCGAGCCGGTCCTCGACGATGTCGATGATCTCGTCGACGACGAGGCCCATCGACCGGCCGGCGTCCGAGAACACCAGCATCGGCAGACCGCCCTCGGTCTTGCGCTGGGCATATTCGTCGAAATAGACGAGCGGCATCAGCGAGCCGCGATACTGGACGAGATCACGCCCGTTGGAGCGCTCGACCTTGTCGACCGAGAATTCCTCGAGGCGGGTCACCAGCGACAGCGGCACCGCCTTGGGCTGATCGGAGCCGGCGCGGAACAGGAGCAGCGACACGAGCTGAGCCTCGTCGCGCGCCTTCTCCTCCTCGTGCTCGGTCTCCTCGATCCCGGCCGCCGCCTGCGACGGGCCGATCGCCTGAGCGATGCCGTTGGGATCGATGATCATGATCACCGAGCCGTCGCCGAGGATGGTGTTGCCGGAGAACATGCCGATGTGACGCAGCATCGTCGACATCGGCTTCACGACGATCTCCTCGGTGTGGAACACCGCGTCGACGACCACGCCGAAGGTCTGGTTGCCGATCTGCATGACGACGATGAAGCCGTCCTCCTCCGACACCGGCTCACGGGCGTCGCCGCCGATCGCGGTGATGCCGAGAAGCTTGGAGAGATGCACCAGCGGCAGGAGCTTGTTCCTGAGGCGCAGCACCGGCGTATCGCGGATCCGCTCGATACGGTGCTCCGAGTTCTGCTGAGCGCGGACCAGTTCGACCACCGACAACTGCGGGATGGCGAAGCGATCGCCCGCCGATTCGACGATCAGGGTGGAGACGATCGCCAGCGTCAGCGGGATCTTGATGGTGAAGGTCGTGCCCTTGCCCTGCACCGACTTCAGATCGACCGTGCCGCCGATCGCGTCGATGTTGGTCTTGACCACGTCCATGCCGACGCCGCGACCGGAGACGTTGGTGACCTTGGTGGCGGTCGAGAAGCCCGGCGCGAAGACGTATTTGAAGATCTGCGCCTCGGTCATCTTCTCGAGTTCGAACTCGGTCGCGAGCCCGTTGTCGACGATCTTCTGGCGGATCTTCTCCACGTCGAGGCCGCGTCCGTCGTCGGCGATCTCGATGATGATGTGGCCGCCCTCGTGATAGGCGGCGAGGCGGATCGTGCCCTTCTCCGGCTTGCCGGCGGCCTTGCGCGCCTCCGGACCCTCGAGACCGTGATCGGCGGAATTGCGCACCATGTGGGTGAGCGGATCCTTGATCAGCTCGAGCACCTGGCGGTCGAGTTCGGTCTCCTGACCGACCATCTCCAGCTCGATCGCCTTGCCGAGTTCGTTGGAAAGGTCGCGCACGATGCGCGGCAGCTTCTGCCAGGCGCTGCCGATCGGCTGCATGCGCGTCTTCATGACGCCTTCCTGCAGCTCGGCCGTCACGTTGGAGAGCCGCTGCAGCGGCACCTTGAATTCGCTGTCCTCGTGACGACGGACGATCTCGAGCAACTGGTTGCGGGTCAGCACCAGTTCCGAGACCATGGTCATCAGATGTTCGAGCGTATCGACCGCGACGCGGATCGACTGCGAGGAGACGCTGCCGGCGGCCGACTTGCCCTCGCCGTCCTCCTTCGCCTCGACGACCGCCTTGGCCGGCTTCCGGGCGGCGACCGCCGCCGGTTCGGCATGGACGGCGGGCTCGGCCGCAGCGACCGGCTCGGGCTCGGCCTGGACCGCGAACACCGACTCGTCGACCGTCGCCTCGCGGAAGGCGCGCTCCAGATCGTCGAGCGAGACCTCGCCGGGACGCAGCTGGCGCTCGAGGACCTGATAGACCATCGCTCCTTCGGTGTGCTTGGGCACCTCGGCGACGATCGCCGGCTTGCCGGCTTCCGACATCCGCTCCAACTCGGCGATGAGATCGCGGTCGTCGCCGACCGGCTCCGTCTCGCTCGCCTCGAGATCGGCCACCAATTGCTTGATCCGATCGATCGACTGGAGCACCAGCGTCACCGCCGCCTCGGTCACCGGGACACCGTCCCGGAACTTGCCCATCAACGTCTCGGCCGCGTGCGCGATCGCCTCGAGCCGTGGCAGGCCGAGGAACCCGCAGGTTCCCTTGATCGTGTGCACCAGCCGGAAGATGTTGCCGAGGATCTTCTCGTTGTTCGGGTCTTGCTCGAACTTGACCAGCTCCACGTCGACGACGTCGAGGCTCTCATTCGTCTCGGTGAGGAATTCGCGAAGCAGATCGTCCATGGCCCCTACCTTGAAGCAGTCGTCGACGGGGACGTCGCGAGGGGGCTACCCCCGGTTCGAAACCGAGTATCGAGACAAAGCGTTAAGAGAGACTTTCCGGGACGATTCACCCTCCGCGACACCGACGATCGAAAGAAAAGAATGTCAGCGCGGAGGCGAAAGAGCCGATTTCGACACGCTCTGATCCACGCCGCGAGCCGTCGCACGCGGCTTTGGAGAAGGAAAAATCACCCCTCCTGCGTATCGTTCCGGATGTGACCTTGCGGAATATCCAGTTTCCGTGAAGTCGTGTTCGCCCGGGCGCGCAAAGAAAAAGGCCCGCCTCCCGCGGGAGAACGAGCCTCTTCGTCGCCGACCGCGCCCGAGGGCGCCGTCGCCACGTTCCGGATCCGTGATCACTCCGCCGCGGCGGCCTCGACCGGCTTCGGCCGCGCCTCGAACACCACGACGTCGCCGTCCTTGGTGACGCTCACCGCCATGTTCGCCGCCGCCGCCAGCAGACCGGCGTAGATCGGCTGAACGGTGTGGGCGTCGGGCGCGTGATCCCCGATACGGCCGGCGAGCGCGTCCTCGGCATGGGCGGGGATGCGGGCATTGGTGCCCTTGCAGGAGAGGGTGAAGGTCGGCCGTTCGGCCTCGCCGGTCACCACCACCTCGATCACCCCGCCGCGCGGGATCGCATGACCCGCCATCAGGATGAGATTGAGCAGCAGCTTGACCAGGTTCTTCGGCATCAGCACCCGGGTCGCGGTCCAGGTGAGGTCGGCCTTCTCGCCGGCCATGAAGCCCTTGGCGACGGTCTCGGCGTCGCCGAGATCGATCGAGGCGCCGGCGGAACCGGCCGCGCCGAAGGCCAGACGCGCGAACTGCAGCTTGGCGGAGGCCTGACGGGCGCTCTTGCTGATCAGCTCCATCGCGAAGGTGCGCATGTCCTCCGACTGGCCCTCCTCGGCGAGGACCTCGAGGCCGTTGTTGATCGCCCCGACCGGCGAGATGATGTCGTGGCAGACCCGGCTGGCGATCAGCGCGGCGAGGTCGAGAGCGGTGATGTCCGACGTGGCATCCATGGCGGCGAAGCTCCTCGGCAACGAGCGGAGCACGGCCGTCGACGAGGTCGAATCGGCCGTGGCGGCGTTCCCCGAGGGTTACAGGGGCCGCGCCGCGATTTCAAACGGCCAGCCCCCGTTCTCCCGCGAGAAGGCGCGCTCCGGCGCCCTCCCCTCACGGCATCGACAGCTTGTAGTGATGCGACTTCGGCCGCGTCAGCGTCTCGTAGCCGACCGCCGACAGCGCCGCCCCCCGGCCGGTGTCCTTGACCCCGGTCCACACCAGACCCGGATCGACGTAGTCGCAGCGGTTCATGAAGACGGTGCCGGTCTCGAGATCGGCGTCGATGGCGCGCGCCGCTTCCACGTCCGACGTCCAGATCGAGGCGGTGAGCCCGTAGCGGCTGTCGTTCATCAGCCGCACCGCCTCCGCGTCGCTCGCCACCTTCATGACGCCGACCACCGGCCCGAAACTCTCCTCGCGCATCACCGTCATCGAATGATCGACCCCGGTCAGCACCTGCGGCATGAGATAGGGCGTCCCCGCCTTCGAGGCCGGGAACAGCGCCGGATCGATCGCGCAGCGCGCGCCCTTGGCGACCGCCTCCGCCGTCTGCGCCCGCACCGTCTCGGCGAAGGCGGTGCGCGCCATCGGCCCGAGCGTGGTCGCGGGGTCGAGCGGATCGGCGAGCACGTAGCGCTCCGTCGCCGCGACGAAGGCGTCCAGGAACCGATCGTGGATCGCCTCGTGGACATAGATCCGCTCGATGCCGCAACAGCACTGGCCGGCATTGAAATAGGCCCCGTCGACCAGCGCCTCCACCGTCGCCTCGAGCGCGGCGTCGGGCCGGACATAGGCCGGATCCTTGCCGCCGAGCTCCAGGCCCGACGTGGTGAAGGTGCCGGCGCAGGCCCGTTCGATCGCCCGCCCCGCCTCGACCGACCCGGTGAAGGCGACGTGATTGACGTGACCGCCGGAGATGATGCCGAGCGTCTGCTCGTGATCGAGCACCAGATGCTGGAACAGGCCCTTCGGCAGATCGGTGGCGTCGAAGGCCGCCTGGAAGCGATCGCCGACGCCCAGCGTCTGCGCCGCGTGTTTGAGGATCACCGCATTGCCGGCGATCAGCGCCGGCACCACCGAATTGACCGTGGTGAGATAGGGATAGTTCCACGGCGCCACGGTGAAGACGATGCCGACCGGCTCGCGGCTGACCCAGCGCTCGAACCCGGGACGCGGCGGCGGCACCACCGGCGCCAGCGCCTCCGGCGCGATCTTCGCCATGTGCTCGGCCCGCTCGCGGCTGCCGCGCAACTCGCCGAGGCCGTAGCGGATCGGCCGCCCCATCTGCCGGGTCAGATCCTCGCCGAGGCTCGGCCCCATCGCCTCGAGGGCGTCGATCAGACGCACCACGATCGCCGCCCGGTCCGCGACCGGAACCCGCCGCCACTCCCGCTGCGCCGCCCGCGCCCGCGACAGCGCCGCCGCGATCTCCTCGGAGGTCGCCGTCCGGCGGCGCAGATATTCGCTCCCGTCGACCGGGGAAATGCAGACGATTTCGCGTGCCATCATCGCGCCTCGTGCTCGTCGACGACCGCTCCGGCCGCCCGTTGCGGCGAATGTGATCACATTTTTCGTCGAACGAAAAGACGCTTTCGCGCGCCGCTCTCGTGAGCCCGGCGCCCGCGTGATCACGGATGGCGTGGCGATCTCAGGTCGGCCCCGCCGCCGCGGTCTCCGCCGCCTGCCGCCGCAACCGCCGGATCCGCGCGGCGAGACTGGGCGCCTCGCCCTCCCCCGCCTCCGGCGCCGCGACGATGCGGTCGATCGGCGAGGTCGGCCCCTCGGCGAGCCGGGTGAGGTGGACGATCTCGGCGGCGAGATCGGCGAGCGAGTCGCGCAGCGCCGCCCGGGTCGAGGCGTCGCCCGGCCCCGTCGCGACGCCGGCCGGCACGGGCGCGGCCGGGCCGCCGGCCAGGGCGGCGAGCTTTTCTTCCAATTCTCGATTGCGGCTTTCGACCTGGGCGAGCGAGCGCAGCAGATTGTCCCCCGCCGTCGGCGGCGCACCGTCGGTGCCGCTGGTCAGGGCCGCGACCCGCGCATTGGCGAAGACCAGCGCCTCGCGCGCCCGGTCCAACTCGCGCCCGCGCCGATCGGCCATGTCCTCGCGCGCGGCGACGTCGGCGACCAGCCGCTCGATGCGCCGGTCGAGCCGGTCGGCGCGATCGCGCTCCTGCGCCGCCGCCGCTTCCGCGAGGCCGCGCGCCGTCTCGCTCGCGTCGAACTTCGCCGCGACCTCGGCCGCCTGCAGACGCAGCGACCGGATCTGCGCCTCGTTCGCCGCGAGCGTCGTCTTGCGCGCCGCCGCTTCGACCCCGGCCCGCGCCAATTCCTCCTCGAACGCGGAGACGGTCGCCTCGTGCTCGCCGATCAGCGTCGCCGTCGCCTCCTCGTGCGCCGTCGCCGCGTCGGTGACCGCGCGCCGATGTTCCTCGATCAGCCGTTGGATGCCGTCGTCGCGCTCGACGATGATCTCTCTGAGCGACGCCGCGTCCTCGAGCGAGGCCCGAAGATCCGTCTCCAAGGCGTCGATCCGCCGGTCCCGCGTCTCGAGCGTCGCGGCGAGCCCCGCCTCACGCGCCTCGGCCGCCGCGCGCGCGCCCGTCTCCGCCGCGAGCGCGTCGCGCACCGCTTCGATCTCGACCCGTCCGCGACCGACCGCCAGACGCTCGTCGGCGTGGCGCCGGCGCAGATCGGCGAGGGCGAGTTCCATCCGCCGCTGGTCGCGGGCATGGCGGGCGCGCAGGAGATCCTTCTCCGCGAGGACGTCGTCGACCCCGGCCGGGACGCGCGCCGCCATCCGCCGCGCGGTCAGCCGCACGGCGCGGCGCCACACCGCCCCCATCACCAGCAGAGCCAGAATTCCGGCCGCCAAGAAGCCGAGAGCGAACCACATCGCCCACTCGATCGACATGCGCCCCCTCTCGGATCCGTCGACAGTCTCCGCTCGGGTCTAGCATCTTCCCCGCCGGCATGCATCCCGTTCGCGCCCACGCGTCGCCGCCGGCGCCCCGAGGCGCGACGGACGGCCGCGAGACGCGGCCGTCACGCCGATCGATCCCGGGCTCAGAAGGGGTTCCAGGTCGCCTGCGGCGTGAACTTCAGATAGCCGACGTTGACGCCGAGCCGGAGCCCGACGCCCGAGCGCACCGGCACCACGTAGATGCGGTCCGCCACCAGCGCCGTCATGCCGAAGCCGCCGACGAAATAGGCCGACCCGTCGACCCCGGCGAAGCGCTGCCACAGCGCGTCGGTGCCGGGGAGGTTGTAGACCAGCATCATGGTGCGCGAGCCTTCGCCGCCGAAGTCCCAGCCGAGCGACGGGCCCTGCCAATAGACCTTGCGCTTGCCGCGATCGCGGGTGTTGAGCTGGCCCTCGCCGTAGCGCAGGCCGCCGACGAAGGCGCCGCCGCCCTCCTCGCCGAGAATGTAGCCGTTGGGGTGTCCGTAGCGCGACACCGCCTCCTCGATCACCGTCGCCAGTCCGCCCGACACCGTGCCGAAGAACTTGTGTCCGGTGCGGACCAGTTCATCGGTGGAATAGGTGCCGCCGCGATCCTGCGCCCGCGAGGGCGAGGCGAGGCCGATCCAGGCCACGAGCGTCGCGGCCAGAACGAGGCCGAAGACCCGGGCCGGTCCGAAATTCGTCACATCGAGCTTGCGCATGCGTCCTCATCCCAGCTTTCGTGAGAAGCCGATCGGCGAATCGACGATTCGCCCGACCGAGGTCCTCGCGCCGCGATCGTCGTCGTCCGCCGCCCGAGCCCCCACGGAGGTCGAATCGTACATGTCGGACTTTAGCGGAATTCGGGCGACGGCGCGGCGGAACCGGGACGGAGACGCCCGCGCCCGATCGGCGCGCCTCCCCGTCGGTCTCGCCCTCCTCCTCGCCTGCCTCGCCGCCGTCGTCGCCCCGGGCCCCGCTCGGGCCGAAGACCCCCACGCCGCGCCCCCGGCCCACGGCGCCGCTCCGGCGCCCGCCCCGGCCGCGACCCCGGCTCCGGCCGCCCCGGCCGTGCCCGAGGCGCTGCGCTCGCCGCCGCCCCGGCTCTCCGGTCCGATCGCCGCGGCCCGCCCGCGCCCGCGCTTCACCTGGCTCGCCGATCCGGAGACCGGCCGCGCCCTCGGCGGCTACGATCCGGTCGCCTATTTCCTCCTCGGCCGCCCGGCGCTGGGCGATTCCGAGCGTCAGCTCGACTGGGGCGGCACCACCTGGCTCTTCGTCGACGAGGGCACCCGCGCCGCCTTCCGCGAGGCCCCCGAGACCTACGCGCCGCTCTTCGGCGGCCATTGCGCCTTCGCCGTCGCCCAGGGCCGGCCGGCGGAAGGATCTCCGCAATTCTTCCTGATTCACCGGCAGCGGCTGCTCCTCTTCGCCGACGCGGTGTCGCGCGCCGCCTTCCTGCTCGATCCCGACCACCTCCTCGCCGAGGCCGAGCGGCGTTGGCCGGACCTGCTCGCCGATCTGCCCTGAACGCCGGTCTCGCGGCGTCCCGGTTATCCCCGGCCCCGGACCGTGCGTCACCTTTCGGCCACGATTCCCCATTGCGCAACGAACCGCATTGCGATTTGATCGCCCGCACAGGAAGCGACGTTCGGTTCGGCATCGGTGAAATTCGCGAGCAATTGCTCCTTCCTTTTCGCTCCTCCCCGTATGGCCTCACGGCTTTCGGTGCGTTTGTGGAAAGGATTTTCCCTGCCCCGACCACCGAGCTCGCCGACCGGCAACCGTTCGATCCCCTCGCGGAACGTGAAGGAGCATTCTCGATGAAACGGACCCTCACCACCGGCGCCGCAACGCTTCTGGCGATGCTCGCCCTCGGCGCCACGGCGCTCCAGGCCAAGACGCTGGTCTATTGTTCGGAAGGCAGTCCCGAGAACTTCACGCCGGCGCTGAACACCACCGGCACCTCCTTCGACGCCGCGCGGCCCGTCTTCAACCAGCTCGTCGAATTCGAGCGCGGCTCCACCAACGTGGTCCCCGGCCTCGCCGAGAAGTGGGACATCTCCGCCGACGGCCTCACCGTCACCTTCCATCTGCGCAAGGGCGTGAAGTTCCACACCGGCGTCAACGGCTTCAAGCCGACCCGCGACTTCAACGCCGACGACGTGCTGTTCTCGTTCAACCGCCAGTGGAAGGACGACAACCCGTACCACAAGATCTCCGGCGGCGCCTACGACTACTTCTCCGACATGGACATGCCGAAGCTGCTGAAGTCCGTCGAGAAGGTCGACGACTACACCGTCAAGATGGTGCTGACCGAGCCCAACGTGACGATCATGGCCAACCTCGCCATGGACTTCATGACCATCCAGTCGGCCGAATACGCGGACTATCTGCTGAAGAAGGGCACCCCCGAGCAGTTCGACCAGATCCCGGTCGGCACCGGCCCGTTCTCCTTCGTCGCCTATCAGAAGGACGCGGTGATCCGCTACAAGGCCTTCGCGCCCTATTGGGGCGGCAAGTCCAAGTTCGACGATCTCGTCTACGCCATCACGGGTGACGCCACCTCGCGCTACGCCAAGCTCAAGAAGGGCGAGTGCAACGTGATGTTCGGCCCGAACCCGGCCGACCTCGAGGCGATCGGCAAGGACACCTCGCTGAAGCTGATGAGCCAGCCCGGCCTCAACATCGCCTATTGGGCCTTCAACCTGGAGAAGCCGCCCTTCGACAAGAAGGAAGTGCGTCAGGCCTTCGCCATGGCGATCGACAAGGCGGCGATCATCAAGGACGTCTATCAGGGTGCCGGTCAGGCCGCCAAGAACCTGATCCCGCCGACCATCTGGTCCTACAACGACAAGGTCGTCGACTACCCCTATGATCCGGCCAAGGCCAAGAAGATGCTCGAGGACGCCGGCGTCAAGCTGCCGCTCGACGTCGACCTCTGGTACATGCCCAAGCAGCGCCCCTACAACCCGAACGGCAAGCGCATCGGCGAGATGATGCAGGCCGACCTCGCCAAGGTCGGCGTCAACGCCAAGCTCGTGACCTACGAGTGGGGCGAGTATCGCAAGCGCATGCAGCAGGGCGAGCACATGACCGGCCAGCTCGGCTGGACCGGCGACAACGGCGACCCGGACAACTTCTTCTTCCTGCTCGGCTGCTCGGCCGCCCGTCCCGGCGGTCAGAACCTGTCCAAGTGGTGCGACAAGGGCTTCGACGACCGTCTGAACGAGGCCAAGAAGCTCACCGACAAGGCCGCCCGCACCAAGCTCTACGAAGAGATGCAGCAGATCGCCCACGACGAGATGCCGACCTACTACATCGCCCATTCGGTGGTGTTCGAGGCGACGACCAAGAACGTGGTCGGCTACAAGATCTCGCCGTTCGGCCGTCACGAGTTCTACGGCGTCGAGATCCAGTGATCGCGGCGAAGCTCTGAACCCAACCCCCGGCGAAACGCCCTTTCGCCGGGGGTCTCGCATTCGAAGCAGGAGTGGGAGTCTCCATCCATGCTGGCCTTCGTCCTGCGCCGCATCGCATTGACGGTCCCGACGCTGTTCGCGTTGAGCTTTCTCACCTTCGTGGCGATCCGCCTCGTCCCCGGCGACCCGATCGAGGTGAGGCGCGGCGAACGCGGCATCTCGCCCGAGCGCCTCGAGTTCTTCCGCCATGAGCTCGGCCTCGACCAGCCGGTGTGGAAACAGTTCCTCGACTACATCTGGGGACTGCTGCACGGCGACTTCGGCGTCTCGATCATCTCCCAGGACTCGGTCCTGAGGGAGTTCCTCACCCTCTTCCCCGCGACCCTCGAACTGTCGCTCTTCGCCATGCTGTTCGCGGTCGTCTTCGGCGTGCCCTTCGGCGTGCTGGCGGCGGTCAAGCGCGGCTCGGTCTTCGACCACGGCCTGATGGGCGTGGCGCTGTTCGGCTATTCGATGCCGGTGTTCTGGTGGGGTCTGCTGCTCGTCCTGTTCTTCTCGGTGACGCTGGATCTGACCCCGGTCTCCGGGCGCATCGACCTGCTCTACTATTTCGAGCCGGTCACCGGCTTCATGACCGTCGACAGCCTGTTGTCGGGCCAGGAGGGCGCCTTCTCCTCGGCGCTGTCGCATCTGGTGCTGCCGGCGATCGTGCTCGGCACCATCCCGCTCGCCGCCATCGCCCGCATGACCCGCTCCTCGATGCTCGAGGTACTGGAGGAGGACTACGTCCGCACCGCCCGCGCCAAGGGCCTCTCGCCCTTCCGGGTGATCGGCCTCCATGCGCTGCGGAACGCGCTGATCCCGGTGGTCACCACCATCGGCCTCCAGGGCGGCACCATGCTCGCCGGCGCGGTCCTGACCGAAACCATCTTCGCCTGGCCCGGCGTCGGCAAATGGCTGATCGAGTCGATCTTCCGTCGCGACTATCCGGCGCTTCAGGGCGGCGTCCTGCTCATCTCGACCCTCCTGGTGCTCGTCAACATGACCGTCGACATTCTCAACGCCGTCATCAACCCGCGGATCCGCCATGGCCGATGACGTCGCCCTCGCCCCCCCTTCGCCGGCCCGTGCCCTCTGGGCGGACTTCGCGGTCAATCGCGGCGCCGTCCTCGGCCTCGCCGTGCTGTGCACCATCCTGATCATCGCCGCCTTCGCCGACGTGATCGCCCTGCACGATCCGATGATCCAGTTCCGCGAGCACGTGCTCCAGCCGCCGGTCTGGGCGGCGGGCGGCTCGTGGGAGTTCCCGCTCGGCACCGACGACGTCGGCCGCGACCTGATGGCGCGCATCGTCCACGGCGCCCGCTTCTCGCTCTTCATCGGCTTCTCGGTGGTGGTGGTGTCGCTCGCCGTCGGCGTCTGCCTCGGCCTCGCCAGCGCCTTCATGGGCGGCATCGTCGACACGATGATCTCGCGGGTGATGGATCTGATCATGTCGGTGCCGAGCCTGGTGCTCGCCATCGTCGTCATCGCCATCATCGGCCCATCGCTCACCAACACGATCGTCGCGGTGACCGTGGTCTACATGCCGCGTTACGTGCGCATCGTCCGCGCCACCGCCCAGGCCGAACTCGCCAAGGACTACGTCACGGCGAGCCGCGCCTGCGGCGTCGGCCCGTTCCGCCTCGCCTTCGTGACGGTGCTGCCGAACTGTCTGGCGCCGCTGATCGTCCAGGCCGCGCTCGGCATCTCCGACGCCATCCTCGAGGCCGCCGCCCTCGGCTTCCTCGGCCTCGGCGCCCAGCCGCCGACGCCGGAATGGGGCGCCATGCTCTCCTCGGCGCGCGAGTTCATCCAGCGCGCGCCCCATGTGGTGACCCTGCCCGGCCTCGCCATCCTGATCACCGTGGTGTCGATCAATCTCATGGGCGACGGCCTGCGCGACGCCCTCGACCCCAAACTCAAGCGGAGCTGAGCCCATGCCTCTGCTCGAGATCGAAAACCTCTCCGTCGACTTCGAGACCCGCGCCGGCGGCCTGTTCCGGGCCGTCGATCGCGTCTCGCTGAAGGTGGAACCGCGCGAGATCGTCTCGGTCGTCGGCGAGTCGGGCTCCGGCAAGTCGGTCGCCATGCTCGCGGTCATGGGCCTCCTGCCCAAGACCGCCCGCGTCACCGCCGATCGCCTCGCCTTCGAGGGCGAGAACCTGCTCGGCCTGACGCCCGCCGCCCGGCGCAAGCTGGTCGGCAAGGACATCGCGATGATCTTCCAGGAGCCGATGTCGTCGCTGAACCCGTGTTTCACGGTCGGCTTCCAGATCGGCGAGGCGCTCGCCACCCACCTCGGCATGGGCCGCGCCGCCCGCCGCGCCCGGGCGATCGAACTGCTCGAGCAGGTCGGCATTCCCTCGCCCGAGAGCCGCCTGTCGGCCTTCCCCCATCAGCTCTCCGGCGGCATGAGCCAACGCGTTATGATCGCCATGGCGATCGCCTGTAGCCCCAAGCTCCTCATCGCCGACGAGCCCTCGACCGCCCTCGACGTCACCATCCAGGCTCAGATCCTCGATCTCCTGGTGCGGCTGCGCGACGAGAAGGACATGGCGCTGGTGCTGATCACCCACGACATGGGCGTCGTCGCCGAGACCGCCGAGCGCGTCGTCGTGCAATATGCCGGCCGTCAGGTCGAGGAGGCCGGAACCGTTGACCTCTTCCGCGACCCGCATCACCCCTATACGGCCGCCCTCCTCGCCGCGCTGCCCGAGCGCGCCACCGAGAAGCGCCTGCCGGCCATTCCCGGCGTCGTCCCCGGCCAATGGGATCGCCTCGAGGGCTGCATGTTCGCGCCGCGCTGTGGCTACGCCACGCCGCTGTGCTCGACCACGCGGCCGACCCGGGCCGCGCCCGAGCTCGGCTACGCCCTCTGCCACACGCCGTTGGTCGCCGGCCGCCCGACCGAGCGAACCGACCGCCGCGAGGAGCTTCCGGCATGAGCGACGCCGCCACCCTCCCCCGCGCCGAGGCCGCCGTCGCGCCGGTCATCGAGGCCCAGGATCTGGTCAAGACCTACGAGGTCGGCCGCGGCCTGTTCTCGCCCCCCGGCGTGGTCCGCGCCGTCTCCGGCATCTCGCTGTCGTTGGCGCCGCGCCGCACGCTCGCCGTCGTCGGCGAGAGCGGCTCCGGCAAGTCGACCCTCGGCCGCATGCTGGCCCTGATCGAGCCGCCCACCGGCGGCCATCTCGCCATCGACGGGGTCGACGTCACCGGCGTCGACGGCGCCCGCCTGAAGGGCCTGCGCCGTTCGGTGCAGATGGTGTTCCAGAACCCCTACGGCTCGCTCAATCCGCGCCGCACCATCCGCGCCTCGCTCGAGGAGCCGCTGCTGGTCAACACCGACCTGACGCCCGACCAGCGCCACGCCCGCGCCGTCGACATGCTGACCCGCGTCGGTCTGCGCCCCGAGCACGCCGAGCGCTATCCGCACATGTTCTCCGGCGGCCAGCGCCAGCGCATCGCCATCGCCCGCGCGCTGATGCTCAGGCCGAAGATCATCGTCCTCGACGAGCCGGTCTCCGCCCTCGACGTGTCGGTGCGCGCCCAGGTCCTGAACCTGCTCGCCGATCTCCAGCAGGAGTTCGACCTCGCCTATGTCTTCGTCAGCCACGACCTCTCGGTGGTGCGTCACATCGCCGACGAGGTGATGGTGATGTATCTCGGCGGCGTGGTCGAACAGGCGCCCAAGGAGGCGATTTTCGCCGAGCCGCGCCACCCCTATACCAAGGCGCTCCTGTCGGCGACGCCGGTCGCCGATCCCGGCCGGCCGCGCGATCGCATCGTGCTGACCGGCGAACTGCCCTCGCCCTTCGCCCCGCCGCCGGGCTGCGTCTTCCATCCCCGCTGCCCCGTCGCGATCGACAGGTGCCGGGTCGAAAAACCGGCGCTGCGCGGCGACGGCAGCCGCCTCACGGCTTGCCATCTGGCGCCGTGACCGCCTCCGAGCTCGACGGCGCGGCGCCCGGGGCATCCGGGGCGCCGGGCCGCTTCAGGCGCGGCCCGACGTCGGAGACGAGCTGCGCCGCGTCGAGGGCCTCGGCCTTCTCCTCCGGCGTCGCCGAAGGCATGGAGCCCGGTCTGCCGGCCCATCCGCGCCGGGCCGACGTCCTCCATGCCGACGATGACGAAATGGGTCCCGCCGGCCGCGAGCGTCGTCTCCGCCGCCTCGAACAGCACGAAGTCCCGAACCGTCGCCGCCTCGGTCGGCGCATTGCCACGCCCGGGGATGCGCCGAACGTCGTCGGTCATCTCGGAGGCGCGCACGCTGCCCGGAACCAGAGCGGCCGCCACCACCACACCCCACCGCAGGCCACACCCCGACTGCCGAGGATCACGGCCTGGGGCCGCAGAATGCGGCGCCCGAGGCAAGTCCGGCGAACACCCATGCCTGCCCCACGCCCGGCCGACACGGCGAGCACGACACGAGACGACCGGAGGCGACGGCGGAAGGACGACAGGGATCGGCGGCCCCGAAACGCCGAAGGCCACCCCGAGGGGTGGCCTTCGCAACCGGCGTTTCCGCCGCGAATGGTACAGCTGGGTGGATTCGAACCACCGACCTTCGGAGCCACAATCCGACGCTCTAACCAACTGAGCTACAGCTGCATGTCTCGCGACCGCGCTCCTCATAGGGGCTGACGACGCACTTGGCAAGCCCCGTTCGTTCCTGTCCACACCCGAGGTGATCGCCCCGCCCCGCGACGCCGCGAAACGAAGACGCCGCCCCCCGGGGGGAGCGGCGTCTCGCGCGCGTTCGAACGTCGGCCCAGTCGATCGATCAGTCCTTCTTGAGGACCTCGAGCGTCTTGCCGAGCACGTCCTTGGCCGGCTTGGCGGCGTCGCCGGCGAGCTTGGTGGCCATCTCCTGGAGTTCCTTGGCCTGGGCGCTGAGCGCCTCGTACTGCTGACGCAGGAAGGTCGACTGCAGCTCGATCGCCTCGGCGAAGGTCTTCACCCCGAGCAGATCCTTGGCATGACCGAGCGTGGCGTCGGAATTGGCCTTGGCCGCGTCGATCGACTTGGAGCTGAACTCGATGGCGCCGGCGCGAGTGGTCTCGTAGGCGTCTTCCATCGCGTCGGTGGTCTCTTCGGCCACCACCTTCAGCTTCTCGTAATTGGTCTTGGCCTGGGCGACGGCCTTCTCGGCGAACTCGCGCAGAGCAGCCGGGATCTCGGCCTCGGTCAGCGCGGTGACGTCGAACTTGGGAACGTCGAACTTGGGCAGGTCGAAGGTCGGGAACTCGAACTTCGGCAGGTCGAACTTGGGCAGCTCGAACTTCGGGAACTCGAACCCGGCGAAGGGCGCGGCCGCCGCCTTGGGCGCGGCCGCGGCGGGAGCCGCGACGACCGGAGCGGGCGCGGGGACGGGCGCCGGCGCCTCGACGGCCTCGGGGGCCGACGCCTCGACGGCCGGGGCGGCGGCGGAGACTTCCGCCGGCTTGGCGGCCGGAGCAGCCTTGGTGGTGCGCTTGATCGGGGTCTTCGCCTGGGTCGTCATGCCTCGTCTCTCCTGAATCTCGTTCTGGTTCGGGCTCGATGAGCGGATCGTCCGCCGCCGGACGTCGTCGGAGGGGGCGCCCGCCGGGGCGCACCGGGCGTCGCGAGCCCGTTCATCCGCGCGAGGAGAGCCGAGCTCCTCGAGGACGGTCGGATTTTACGGCAACCAATATTGCGTTGCAACAATATATTGCATCGCAATATCTACATCCGGGTTACTCCGTATTCGGAACGACCCGCCGAAAACGCGAAGGGCGGAGGCATCCGCGATGCCCCCGCCCCTCCGAAATCCCCCGAAGGGACCGGCAGAACCGAGAGCCTCAGCCCTTGGTGACCTTCTCGGTGATCGAGGAGACGGTCTTGGCGGCGGCGTCGCCGATCTGGCGGACCTGCTCGCCGAAGGAGGCGGCCTGGGCCTTCAGGAACTCGCCCTGGAGGGTCAGCAGTTCCTGGGCGTCCTTGGCCTTGATCAGCTTCTGCGCATGGTCGAACGCGGCCGAAAGGTTGGCCTCGGCGAGCGACAGGACCTTCTTGTTGAGATCGAGCGCGCCCGACTGGACTTCCGCGGACGAGGTCTCGACCTTGTCGACCGCCTTGTGGGACGCGGCGAGGAACTCGTCGACCGCCTTCTTGGCCTGCTCGACGCTCTTCTCGGCGAAGGTGCGGATCTGCTCGGGGATCTCGAAGGTCTTCTCAGCAGCCATGTGTCTCTCCTCGGCCGGTCTTCGCCGGCGCGCGTCCCGGGTTCGAAACATCGTTCGAACCGATCGTTTTCGTTCGGCGGTCTCGATCCGCCCGTCGCTCGCGAAGCCTACGCTACGACCGACGCCCAGATCACTAGCAGATCTCATGTTGCAGTGCAACATAATCTTCCGTCGGGGCGTATTTTTCTCGAGGCCCGCGCGCCGATTAACCCTTCGACGCGAAGCCGGGGGGCGGACCGCCCGACCAGGTGGACCCGACGGCCGTTTAGACTATATTAACGGGAGGTTAATGACATCATCATGATGGGCGGGACGTCTCGACGAGATCGCTCCCGCCGACGTCTCGGCAGGCACCGAGTCGTCTCGAGACGAAGGCGGCGACGTCTGCTCCGAACACTTCGGACCAGCCGCCGGTGTAGAGGCGTTGGCGACGATGGTCGATGGATTCGCTGAAGTGTGGCCGGTCGTCGCCCTCGAGGGTGTGGGCGCGTTGATCGGCGATGCGCGCCCCGGCTTCGTCGCCGTCGACGGCGGCCGCCGCCTCGCCTTCGCCAATGCCGCCGCCGGGGCGATCCTGCCCGGCGCGGTCTGGGGCACCGCCCTCGCGCTCGACCCGCGCCTCGCCGAGCGCCTCGCCCGCTTCGCCGACCGCGCCGCTCCGGCCGAGGAGGCGCGCGAGCTCCTCCGCCTCGCCGAAGGCGGCCGGCCCGTGCTTCGCACCGTCGTCTTCCGCCGCCCGATCGACGGCGACGACGCGGTGATCGTCACGATCGACGGCGTCCGCGCCGATCCGAGCACCGCCGGCATCGAAGCGAGCCTCGCGCCCTTCGTCGCGACCGGCGGCCTCGCCGCCCTGTTCGACGCCGACGGCGGCGTTCTCGGTGCCGTCGGCGATCACACTCTGGTCGACGGCCGCGAGGCCGAGATCGAGACGATCCTCGCCGAAGCCGACGAGATCGCCGTGATCGAGCGCCGTCTCGACGGCGCCGCCCGCCCGCTCGATCTCGCCCTGGTGCGCTTCGGCGATCGCCCCGACGCCCGCCGCCTGTTGTGGATTTCGCCCGTCGCCGCCGCCGAAACGGCGCCCGTCGAACCGGCCCCCGTCGCACCATCCCCGACCGAACTCGCTCCGCTCGCCGAACCGGCGCCCGAACCGGCCACCGGCGAGATCGCCACGCCGGCCGCCGCGATCGCCGACGACGACGAGACCGCGAGCGACGCCCTGCCGCTGCTCGCCGCCGCCCTCGCGCCCGAGGCTCCCGCCGCCGAGGCGGCCGAGATCACCCCGGCCACGCCGGTGACGCCCTCCACCGCGATCGAAGCCGCGGCCGAGCTCGCCGACGACGACCTCTTCGTCGCCGCGCCGCCCCTGCCGCTCGATCTCTTCTCCGATTTCGACGACGGTGAGACCGAGCTCGCCGACGCCTGGTCGGCGACCGTCGCGCCCCCCGCCGTGGCGCCGATCGAGGCCGAGACCGAAACCGTCGCGGCGGACGCCGAGACCACGCCGAGCACGCCGGACGAGCCCCCCGGCACAAACCTCGAGGCCGAGGCCGAAGTGCCCGCGCCGCTCCCGGCCGAGACGCCGATCGCCGTGATACCCACCGCGTCGGCGGTGTCGCCGCGCATCGACGAGCACGAGACCGACGAGGCGGAGGACCACGCGCCGTCCTTCGACGCCGCCCCCCTGCCGCTCGCCGCCGCCGCGATGCCGCTGCCGCTCGCCGCCCAGCCGATCGAAGCCGAGCACGACGACGTCCCCGTCGCGCCGGCGAATGTCGTCGCCCCCGTAGCCGAGACGGCCCGCGACGCTGTGACCGAAGTCGCCGAGATCGCGCCCGAGGTCGAAACGGCCGAGGCCGAGGTCCCGGAGATCGAAGCCGAAAACCCCGCTCCCGTCGCGGAGGCCGCCCTTCCGAGCGAGGCCGCCCCGGCCGAGACCGCCGCGCTCGCGCCCGAACCGGCCCCCGCGCCCGGCCGTCGTTTCCAGTTCACTCCGCCCGAACGGGCGGTGAAGTTCGTCTGGCAGATGGACGCCGACCACCGCTTCACGCTGGTGTCGGAGGAATTCGCCGCCGTGGTCGGCCCCGCCGCCGCCGATCTCGTCGGACGTCGCTGGTCGGAGGTCGCCGAGGATTTCGATCTCGATCGCGACGGCACCATCGCCGGGGCGCTCGCCCGCCGCGACACCTGGAGCGGCCGCACCCTGCTGTGGCCGATCGAGGGCGAGGCGCTGCGCATCCCCGTCGATCTCGCCGCCCTGCCCGCCTTCGCGCGCGGCCGCACCTTCTCCGGCTTCCGTGGCTTCGGCACCTGCCGCACCGACGCTCCGCTGCCCGACCCGACCGGCATCGGCCTGCGGCTCGCCGCGCGCGCGCCGGCCGAACCCGCCGCCGCCGCCGACGACGAGCCGCTCGGCCTCGCCGCGCTGCTTGCGCCGATGCCCGAGGCCGCGCCGACGCCCGACGCGGAACCGACCGTCGCCTGCATCGTCGAGACGCTGGCCGAACCGCCGCTCTATCCGGGCGACGGCGAGAGCGCCACGTTCGAAGCCGATCACCCGATCGAACCGGCCTTCGCCGGCGACATCGGCGACGATCAGATCTTCCACCCCGAGGCCGAGATCGTCCCCGCCGAACCCGAGACGGAGGCCGAAGCGGCCCCCGTCGCGCTCGCCACCGCGACCGAAGACGCGTCGCCCGACCTCGCCGCGACGATCGCTCCGGCCGAGGAACTCGCGCCCCTGCCCGTCGACGACGTCCCGGCCGAACCCGTCGCCGCCGAGCCGGCAGCCCTGGTCGCGAGCGAACCGGCGCCGGCCGCTCCGAACGAGCCCGCCCCCGCCGTCGTTACCACGCCGGCCGAGCCGACCCAGCCGCGTGCCGAGGCACGGTCCTCCGCCCGGGTCGTCGCCCTGTCCGGCGTCGCCCGCGTCGCCACCGACGCCGACCACCTCTCCGGACCCGAGCGGCTGGCCTTCCGCCAGATCGCCGAGGCGCTCGGCGCCCGTATCGAGGGCGAGACCGAGACGCCCGCCCCGCTCGCCGCTCCGGCCCGCCCGCTGCCCGCCGCCGGACCGCTCGCCACGCCGCCGCGCGGCCCCGCGCCGGTCCTCGACGCGCGCCTCCTCGACCGCCTCCCGGTCGCCGTGGCGCTGCTGCGCGACGACACGCTGATCCATGCCAACGAGCGCTTCCTGTCGCTGCTGCGCTACCCCGATCTCGACACGCTGCGCGCCGCCGGTGGCGTCGACGCCCTCTTCGCCGGCTCCCATGTCGCGCGCCGTTTCGAGACCGCCGCCGGCCGGATCACCCCGCTGATCGCCCAGGACGGCACCGTGGTGCCCTGCGAGGCGCGGCTGGCGACGGTGCCGGTCGAGGGCGGCTCGGCGGCGATGCTGACGCTGATCGAGCGCCCGGTCGCCACCGCGACCGACGCCGCCGCCGAACAGGATCGCGAGCGCATCGCCGAGCTTCAGGCGATCGTCGACACCGCCACCGACGGCGTCCTGATCCTCGACGCGAGCGGCCTCGTGCTCTCCGCCAACACCGCCGCCGAGGTTCTCTTCGGTGTCGAGCGCCGCGCCATGGTCGGCCGCCCGCTGACCGAGCGGCTCGCCCCGGAGAGCCGCCGCTCGGCGATCGACTATCTCGACGGCCTCGCCGCCAACGGCGTCGCCTCGGTGCTGAACGACGGCCGCGAGGTCATCGGCGCGGTCGCCCCCGAGGGGCTGATCCCGCTGTTCATGACCATCGGCCGGGTCTCGTCCGGGCCGGTCGCCAAATATTGCGCGGTGCTGCGCGACATCACCCAGTGGAAGAAGTCGGAGGAGGAGCTGACCTCCGCCCGCCGCCGCGCCGAGGAGGCGTCGATCCACAAGTCCGACTTCCTCGCCAAGATCAGCCACGAGATCCGCACACCGCTGAACGCCATCATCGGCTTCTCCGAGCTGATGCTCGACGAGCGGTTCGGGCCGGTCGGCAACGAGCGCTACAAGGACTATCTGCGCGACATCCACGTCTCCGGCAGCCACATCATGAGCCTGGTCAACGACCTGCTCGACCTCTCCAAGGTCGAGGCCGGCAAGATGGACCTGCGCTTCGAGGCGGTGCCGCTCGCCGACGTGGTCTCCGAATGCGTCGCCATGATGCAGCCTCAGGCCAATCGCGAGCGCATCATCATCCGCTCGTCGCTGCCCGCCGGCGTGCCGCCGGTCGTCGCCGACAGCCGCTCGATGCGTCAGGTGGTGCTGAACCTCCTTTCCAACGCCATCAAGTTCACCCCCGCCGGTGGGCAGGTGATCGTCTCGATCACCGCGGAGGACAACGGCGAGGTGATCCTGAGGGTCCGCGACACCGGCTACGGCATGTCCGACAAGGAACTCCAGACCGCGCTCGAACCCTTCCGCCAGCTCCACACCACCCGCTCGCGCGCCGGCGGCACCGGCCTCGGCCTGCCGCTGACCAAGGCGCTGACGGAGGCGAACCGCGCCGTCTTCCGGATCGATTCCACCGTCGGCCAGGGCACCCTGGTGTCGATCGCCTTCCCGGTCACGCGGGTCCTCGCCGGCTGAAAATCGATTTCGCCATCGGCCGCCTTCATGGAATTCATGACCAGGATTGATCGATCTGGGGCCTTTCGGCGTTTGATTTCTCGCGCGGCGAGGCATTAGATTCCTCGCCGAGACCCGCCTCGCCGAGGAACCGAGAGACCGACCCCATGCCCACGCTCGCCGACTTCGAGACCGCCGCCCGCCTCGTCGCGCGCCACGTCCCCCCGACCCCGCAATATGCCTGGCCGCTCCTCGCCGAGGCGCTCGGGGTCGAGACCTGGATCAAGCACGAGAACCACACCCCGACCGGCGCCTTCAAGGTGCGCGGCGGGCTGGTCTACGTCGAGCGCCTGCTCGCGAGCCGCCCCGGCGCGCGCGGCATCGTCTCGGCGACGCGCGGCAACCACGGCCAGTCGCTCGCCTTCGCCGCCCGCGCCCATGGGATCGCCAGCACCATCGTGGTGCCGCACGGCAATTCGGTCGAGAAGAACGCCGCGATGCGCGCCTTCGGCGCCGAACTCTTGGAGATCGGCACCGATTTCGAGGAGGCCAAGGCCCAGGTCCCGGCGATCGCCGCCGAACGCGGCTTCGAGGTCGTCCCCTCCTTCCATCCCGATCTGGTGCTCGGCGTCGGCACCTATGCGGTCGAACTCTTCCGCGCCGTGCCCGATCTCACCGTGGTGTTCTGCCCGATCGGCCTCGGCTCCGGCATCTGCGGCCTGATCGAGGCCAAGGCCGCGCTCGGCCACGGCGTCGAGATCGTCGGCGTCGTCTCGACCCGCGCCGATGCCTACAGACAGTCGCTCGAGGGCACGACCCTGGTCGAGACGAGCCACCCCGCCGACACCTTCGCCGACGGCATGGCGGTGCGCTGCCCCTCGCCCGACGCGCTGGCGATCATGCGGCGCGGCCTCTCGCGCATCGTCGCCGTCGACGACGCCGCCGTCGCCGAGGCCGTGCGCCTCCTCTTCACCGCCACCCACAATGCCGCCGAGGGCGCCGGCGCCGCCGCCCTCGCCGCGCTGGCCGGCGAAAAGGAACGCTGGAAGGGCCGCCGCGCCGCCGCGATCCTCACCGGCGGCAACATCGATCGCGATTGGTATCGCGCGGTTCTGGCGGGCGAAATCCCCCGCCCCGCGCTCGGCTGATCGGCACGCCGGGGCCGGTGGAACCTCCGGGCGTGACCACGAATCCTCGCGCGGAGCGGATAATCCGGTTCGCAACTCCGCCCGCCCGTTGCATCGCCCCCGCCGCCCGGTTAACCCGGTAGCATGAACGATCTTCGCCCCCACGGTGGAGCCTCGCCATGAGGCGCGCGCTCCTCGCCCTGATCGTCCTCGCCGGTGCGATCGCCGCCGCGCTCTTCGTGCGCGGCGCCGTCGCTCCCGAGGTGGTGCGTGATCGCATCGAGGCGACCCTGTCGGCCTGGGCCGGCACCCCGCTGCGTCTCGGCGGAACCGTCGAGACCCATCTCCTGCCGACGCCGGGTCTGCGCTGGAACCGGGTCACCCTGACCGATCCCTCCGGCACCATCGTCGCCGACGCCGACGCGATCGACGTCGGCCTCGCCGTCCTGCCTCTGTTGAAGGGCCGGTCGGAGATGACCGGCCTCGCCGCCCACGGCGCCTCGGGGCGGCTGCGCCTCGCCGATCTCCCGCCGACGACGGCCCTCCTCGCCCGCCTCGCCGCCCTGCCGCCGATCGACCTGCGCTTCGACGGCGCCGGTCTCACCGTCGAGGCACGCGACGGCGCGGTCGAGCGCCTCGACCGGCTCGAGGGCCGCCTGACGCGCGGCGACGGCGGCCGTCTCGATCTGACCCTCGCCGGTCGCCTGCGCGGCGAGACCATCGGCCTGAACCTCACCCTGCCGACCGATCCCGCCACCTCGCCGCGCTGGCGCCTCGCCGCCACCGGCCCCGGCGCCGAGATCGAGGCCGGCGGCACGCGCGGCGTCGATGCCGACCACCGCTTCGGCGGCACCGTCTCGATCGACGCCACCGACCCCTCCCGCTTCGCCGCCTGGACCGGGATCGCCTCGATCGCCGACCTGAACCGCGCGCCGCTGCGCCTCGACGCGACCCTCGCCGCCGGCGCCGCCACCACCACCCTGACCGACCTGCGCCTGTCGCTCGCCGACGCCGCCGCCACCGGCTCCCTCGCCATCTCCCACGGCGACGGCGAACCTGCGCTGAGCGGCACCCTCGCCTTCGACACCCTCGACTTCGCCGGCCCCACCCCGCTCTTCGGCGAGGGCTGGAAACGGATCTCCCTCGATCGGCGGCGTCTGCCGGTCGCGCTCGACCTGCGCCTCTCCGCAAAGCGGCTGAAGACCGCCCGTCTCGACGTCGCCAAACTCGCCGCCTCCCTCAACCTCGCCGAGGGGCGGCTCAACGCCGAGATCGGCGAAGCGGGCCTGTGGGGCCGCACCGTCTCCGCCGTGGTCGTCGGCGATCTCGACGACGCCGGCCTCTCCGGCCGCCTGCGCGCCGGCGCCAAGGACCTGCCCGCCACCGAACTCGGCACGCTCTTCGCCATCGAGGGGATCGAGGCCGGCACCGTCGGCATCGGCTTCGAGGGCGAGACCGTCTGCGCCCGGCTCGGAGACTGCGTCGACGCGATCGCCGGCCGCCTGCGCCTCTCCGCCCGCGCCCTCACCGTCACCGGCGCCTCGCCCTTCGGCGACGTCACCCGCTTCCACCCGATCGTCGTCGCCCCGAAGGCGGCGGCGCGCAAGGCGGTGTGGTCGCAGGCCGAAGCCGACATTCGCCTCCAGGGCCGCGACGCCCGCATCGAGAGCCTCGAGATGACCTCGACGGACGCCCGCTTCGCCCTGCGCGGCGTCGGCGATCTCTCCACCGGCGGCGTCGATCTCTCCGGTCACGCCTTCTTCCGCAATCTCCGGGCGACCCCGCCCGGCGGACCGGCGGAGGAGATCCGCATCCCCTTGAGCGTGCGCGGCACCCTGCGCAAGCTCGAGGTGACGCCGGCCATGCCCGAGGCGATCCCGGCCGACCCGATCGCCGTGCCGCTGGCGCCGATCCAGATCGTCCCGCCGATCGGCGCGCCGACGCAGCGATGAGGCCCCGGGGCCCCGATCGAGGGCTCGGTCGAAGCCGCCACCGAGACGACCCGGCGGATACGGTCAGGTCGCGATCGCGTAGATCTTGCGGCAGGGCTCCAACGTCTCCCAGACGCCGGAAAAGCCCTTGGGGATGACGAAGGCCTCGCCCGGCCCATAGGTCTCGCTCGACCCGTCGTCCGAGACCAGCCGCGCCCGGCCGGCCAGCATCACGCAGAGCTCGGTCTCCTCGTAGGCGACCCGCCAGGCGCCGACCTCCGATTCCCAGACGCCCGACCAGAACCCCGCCGCCTCGTCGTCGTGGGCGGCGCGGAAGCCCGTCATGGGCGTGCCCGAAACGAGCTTCTCCGCCGCGATCGGCTGATCGAGCGGCGAGACCGGGCTCGTGTCCACACGCAGGGTCGCGACCATCCTGTTCTCCTCAGCCGCCGGCGAAGGCGGCGCGCTCGGCCTTCTCGCGCTCGACCTCCTGACGCTTGGTCAGGATTGAGGCGACGATGACGGCGATCGAGATGATCGCGATCACCAGGGTACAGACCGCGTTGATCTCCGGCTTCACCCCGAGCCGCACGTCCGAATAGATCTTCATCGGCAGCGTCGTCGCCCCCGGCCCGGTGGCGAAGGAGGCGATGACGAGATCATCGAGCGACAGCGTGAAGGCGAGCATCCACCCCGACACCACCGCCGGCCAGATGATCGGCAGGGTGATGCGGAAGAAGGTCGCCGTCGGCCGGCAGCCGAGATCCATCGCCGCCTCCTCGAGGCTCCGGTCGAAGCCGACCAGCCGCGACTGCACCACCACCGCGACGAAACACATGGTGAAGGTGATGTGGGCGAGCGTGATCGTCCAGAAGCCGCGATCGAAGTCGACGGCGACGAAGAGGAGCAGCAGCGACAGGCCGGTGATCACCTCCGGCATGACCAGCGGCGCGTAGATCATGCCCGAGAACAGCAACCGCCCGGGAAACCGCCCGAGCCGCGCCATCGCCAGCGCCGCCATGGTGCCGAGCACCGTCGCCACGCTCGCCGAGACGAGCCCGACCTTCAGCGTCACCCAGGCCGCGTCGAGCAGCTGCTGATCATTGAAGACTTCCGCGTACCAGCGCACCGACCACCCCGACCACACCGCGACGTTGCGCCCGGCATTGAAGGAATAGATCACCAGGATCAGGATCGGGATGTAGAGAAAGGCGAAGCCCAGCGTCAGCGACACCACGTTGAACCAGGAGAACCGTCTCATCGACCCGCCTCCTGCGCCTTGGCCTGAGCGTTCTGGAAGATCACGATCGGCACCACGAGGAGCAGCAGCAGCGTGATCGCCACGGCGGAAGCCGCCGGCCAGTCGCGATTGTTGAAGAACTCCTCCCACAGCGTCTTGCCGATCATCACCGTGTCGGACCCGCCGAGCAGATCCGGGATGACGAACTCGCCGACGGCGGGGATGAACACCAGGAACGAGCCGGCGATCACGCCCGGGATCGACAGCGGGAAAGTCACCCGCCAGAACGCCTGGAACGACGTGCAGCCGAGGTCCTGCGCCGCCTCGAGCAGGGTCTCGTCCATCTTCTCGAGGCTCGAATAGAGCGGCAGCACCATGAACGGCAGGTAGGAATAGATGATGCCGATATAGACCGCGCGCTGGGTCGCCAGGAACGTGATCGGCTCGTCGACGACGTGCAGCGAGACGAGCAGCCAGTTGAGCAGCCCCTCGTCGGCGAGAATGCCGATCCAGGCGTAGACCCGGATCAGGAAGCTCGTCCAGAACGGCAGGATCACCAGCATCAACAGCGTCGGCCGCCACGCCTTCGGCGCCCGCGCCATGCCGTAGGCGAGCGGATAGGCGATGAACAGCATGATCACCGTCGAGGAGAAGGCGATCCACAGGCTGGAGAGATAGCTCTCCACATAGATGCTCTCCTGCACCAGCCTGAGATAGTTGAAGAAGGAGAATTCGCCGATCTTCTGCCAGAGGTCGGTCAGACTCTCCACCACCGGGGCATAGGGCGGCAGCGCCATGACGCTGGTCGACAGCGAGATCTTGGCGACGATCAGGAACGGCACCAGGAAGAAGACCAGCATCCACACATAGGGGATGCCGACCAGGAGGAAGCGACCGCTTCGGGATTTCTCCGTGCTCATGCGCCGATCTCCCCTCACGCGGTCAGAACCACACCCGCCGTCTTCGACCAGGTGAGCCACACCCGGTCGTCCCAGCCGATCGGCCGTTCCACCGTGCGGCTGACGTTGGCGACGGCGGCGCGGAAGGTGCCGCCATCGTCGAGTTTGACGTGATAGACCGAGGTGTCGCCGATGTAGCCGATGTCCCAGACCTCGCCATGGACCGCGTTGACGCCGGTCTCGATCGGCGCGTCGTGCGAGATCCGCACCTTTTCCGGCCGCACCGCCATCCACGCCGTCGCCCCGACCGAGGTCGCCGCGTCGTCCTCCATGACGATCGAGACGCGGGGCGCCGCCGCCTCCATCCGGATCAGGCCGCCGTCGATCGCCGTCACCCGGCCCTCGACGATGTTGATGTCGCCGATGAAGTCGGCGACGTAGCGCGAATTGGGCTGCTCGTAGATCTCGGACGGACCGGCCACCTGGATCAGCTTGCCGTGGTCCATGACGGCGATCCGGTCGGCCACCGTCATCGCCTCCTCCTGATCGTGGGTGACGATCAGGAAGGTCATGCCGAGTTCCTGCTGCAGGTCCATCAGCTCGAACTGGGTCTCCTCGCGCAGCTTCTTGTCGAGCGCGCCGAGCGGTTCGTCGAGCAACAGCACCTTGGGCCGCTTGGCGAGGGAGCGCGCCAGCGCCACGCGCTGACGCTGGCCGCCGGAGAGCTGATGCGGCTTGCGCTTGGCGAATTTCTCCAGCTTGACGAGCTTCAGCATCTCCTGGACGCGGGTCTCGATCTCGCCCTTCGGCATCTTGTCCATGACCAGACCGAAGGCGATGTTCTTCTCCACGCTCATGTGCGGGAAGAGCGCGTAGGACTGGAACATCATGTTGACCGGCCGCTCGTAGGGCTGCTTGCCGGCGAGGCTCGCCCCGGCCAACCGGATCTCGCCCTCGCTCGGATGCTCGAACCCGGCGAGCATCCGCATCAGGGTCGTCTTGCCGCAGCCCGAGGGGCCGAGCAGCGCGAAGAACTCGCGCTCGTAGATGCCGAGAGAGACGTCGTCGACAGCGGTGAAGTCGCCGAAGCGCTTGACCACGTTGCGGAACTCGATCAGCGGCTTGGCCGTCGGATCGTTCCAGGGCGAAAACTTGCGGCGGACCGGACCGAGTGTCTTGGCCATGGGAACCTCACTCCAGGAGCGAACGGGCGACGAGAACGATCGCGGGTCGGTGGAAACCGAGGCCCAGAACGGGCGAGGGGCGGTCTCACCGCCCCTCGCTTCACCCCCTCGGGGGTCTCACTTGCGCTTCATCTCGCGCCACACCTGGGTGAGGACGCGCTGCGATTTCTGATCGAACGGCGAGATCACGTAGAGCTTCTTCATCGTCTCCATCGACGGATAGACGCTCTTGTCCTCGAGCACCGCCTTGTCGACGTACTTCTGGGACTCCAGATTGCCGTTCGGATACTTGACGTAGTTCGACGCCTTGGCGATCACCTCGGGCTTCATCATGTAGTTGATGAAGGCGTAGGCCTCCTCGACGTTCTTCGCATCCTTCGGGATGACGAAGTTGTCGAAGAACATATAGGCGCCTTCCTTCGGAATGATGTAGCCGATCTCGACCTTCTTCTTCGGATCGGTGACGGTCTTGTTCTTCTCCTCGGCGCGGCTGGCGGCCTGCTTGATGTCGCCGGACCAGCCGATCACCAGACAGACGTCGCCGTTGGCGAGCGCGTTGATGTATTCGGAGGAGTGGAACTTGCGGATCGCCGGGCGGATCTTCTTGAAGTATTCCGCCGCCTTCTTCAGGTCCTCGGGCTTCTTGCTGTCGGGATCGATGCCGAGATAGTTCATCACCGCCGGGACGATCTCGTCCGGGGCGTCGAGCATCATCACGCCGCAGTCCTTGAGCTTCAGGACGTACTCGGGATCGAGCGCCAGCTTCCAGCTGTCGAGCGGCGCATCCGGAATGCGCTCCTTGACCTTGGCGACGTTGTAGCCGATGCCGGTCGTGCCCCACATGTAGTTGACGGAATACTTGTTGCCGGGATCGTACTTGGCGAGGATGTCGGTCACCACCGGCCACATGTACTTGAGGTTCGGCAGCTTGGACTTGTCGAGGGGGGTGAACACGCCGGTCTGGATCTGACGGCCGAGGAAGTTGCCCGACGGCACCACCACGTCGTAGCCGGTCTTGCCGGCGAGAAGCTTGGTCTCGAGCAGTTCGTTGGAGTCGAAGACGTCGTACTTGACCTTGATCCCGGTCTCCTTGGTGAAGTCCTCGAGGATCGACTCGTCGATGTAGTCCGACCAGTTGTAGACGTTGACGACCTTCTCCTGCGCCGCCGCGCCGGTCGCCATGGCGACGCCCGAGACGAACACCGATGCGATGAGATGCTTCTTCATGGTTGTGCGTCCTCTCGTCCAATTCGGCCCGGGTGGCTCCCCGATGAGCCGAGCCTAGACCTGTTTCGATCGACCTGTCAGCCCCTTGCCCGATCGCCTCTGCCCAAATCACAGGCTGCCCGGAAGGGGATCACAGATAGGTGCTGCGCTCCAGAGGGGTGATCTCCGCCTCGAAGGCGGCGACCTCCGCCTTCTTGAGATGAGCGAACAACGCGCGGTATTCGACGCCCATCGAGCGGCGAATGAATTCGGAACGTTCGAACAGGCGGATGGCGTCGTCCATGGCGTCGGGAAGACGCTGGGCGGGCTCGTCGTAGGCGTTGCGGACGATCGGGGCCGGCGGCGCGATCTCCCGCTCGAGCCCCTCGATCATGCCGGCGAAGATCGCGGCGAGCACCAGATAGGGATTGGCGTCGGCGCCGGCGATCCGGTGCTCGAGCCGCCGCGCCTCGGCCGGGCTCGCCGGGATCCGGACCCCGACGGAGCGATTGTTGTAGCCCCACGACGCCGTGGTCGGCGCGTAGGAGCCCGGCTGCATGCGCCGATAGCCGTTCCAGGTCGGCACGAAGAGCAGCGTCGCCGCGTTCATCGTGTCGATCAGGCCGCCGATGCAGTGCTTGAGCTTGCCCTCGCCCGTCACCGGATCGGCGAAGACGTTGTGGCCGAGCGCGTCGAGAAGGGAGACGTGGACGTGGAAGCCGTTGCCGGCGACGTCCATGAAGGGCTTGGCCATGAACGAGGCCTTGAGCCCGTGCTTGCGCGCCACCTCGACCACCAGACGGCGCAGCATCACCCCGTCGTCGGCCGCCGCCATCGGCTCGGCGCGATGCTTCAGATTGACCTCGAACTGACCCGGCGCGGCCTCGCTGACCATCGTGTCGATCGGCAGCCCCTGCTGCTTGCCGTAGTCCCAGATGTCGGAGAAGACGGCGCGATATTCGGCGAGATCCTCGAGCGCGTACATGTTCTGCGGCGTCGGCCCGGAAGTCGCCCGATAGACCGGGGACATCATGCCGTTGGGCATCGGCGGCAGTTTCGGATCGAGCAGATAGAATTCGAGCTCGATCGCGCAACACGGCGTCAGCCCCATCGCGGTCATCCGATCGACGATCCGTTGCAGGCAGACGCGCGGATCGCCGTCGAAGGGTTCGCCGCGCTCGGCGTGCATGGTCAGCAGCACCTGCGCCGTCGGCCGCTCCGCCCAGGGCACGATCCGGAGCGACCCCGGCACCGCCTTGCAGAAACCGTCGCGGTCGCCGGTCTCCACATGGAGCCCGGTCTCCATCACCTCGCGGCCCCACACGTCGAGACCGAACATCGAGACGGGGAAGTTGATGCCGTCGGTGAAGGCCTTCTTGAGGCTCTCCACCGGGGCCCATTTGCCACGCAGGACACCGTTGGAATCGGTGATGAGATATTCCACCGCCTCGATGTCGGGATGAGCGGCGAGAAACCGCTCCAGTTCCGAGGCCCCGTCGAGATGCGCCGCGGTCGGCTCGCTCAAGATGTCCACTCCGTCGATCGAAGCCCGCCCACCCTCCTCGCGAGGTCCGGTTCGAGCGATCGAGTTGCAAGTCGGCAAAATTGTGATCACATTGACATCGGACTGTCAATCACGGTCGCCGGACCCGTCCGGCGCAATCCCCGAGCGAGGGCCGACATGGTGAAACGAACAAGCGACCTCGGCGCGCCGGCGGACCCCTCCCCCGACGACGACCCCGGGTCCGACGACGGACCGCTGCACGATCGGGTCTATCGGGCCTTGCGTGACGCGCTCGTGACGGGGCGGATCGTGCCCGGCCGCGCGGTCACGCTGCGCGGCCTCGCCCAGTCGCTCGGCGTCTCGCCGATGCCGGTGCGCGAGGCGATTCGCCGCGTGTCCGCCGAGGGCGGTCTCGTCGTCGGCGCCAACCGCCGCGTCTGGGTGCCCGACATGGACGCCGCCCGCTTCGACGAACTGGTCCGCGCGCGCCTCCTGCTGGAGCCGGAGGCCGCCGTCCGGGCGCTGCCCCACATCGACGCCGCCCGCCTCGACCGCCTGCGCGCCATCGACGAGACCATCGACCGAGCGCTCGCCGAGGGCGACGTCGAGGCCTACATGGCCGGCAATCATCGCTTCCATTTCGAGATCTACGCCGCCGGCCCGTCGCGCGTCCTGCTGCCACTGATCGAGAGCCTGTGGCTCCAGTTCGGCCCCTTCATGCGCTCGGTCTACGGCCGCGTCGGCACCGCCATCCTGGTCGATCACCACGTCCACGCCGTCGAGGCCATTGCCGCCCGCGACGCCGACCGCCTCGCCGAGGCGATCCGCGCCGACATTCTCGACGGGATGGAGGTCATCGACGACACCGTCCTGCGCCGCCCCACGGGCTCGGAGACGGCGTCGTCCCCCGAAAGCGATCCCTCTCTCCACGTCCCCGGTTGACGGACGCGGCCGCACCGACCAGAATGTGATCACATTTTTCGGAAAGGTGGCCCATGGCCAAGAAGAAGAAATCGTCTGCTTCGACCTCCGACTTGCGCGGCGTCGCCGACGCGGCCGCCGCCGCCGACTGGCTCGAGGATCGCGGCCTCGAGGACATCGAATGCATCGTGCCCGACATGTCGGGCGTGGCGCGCGGCAAGATGATGCCGGTCTCGAAGTTCATCGATGCCCCGACCATGTCGATCCCGGGCTCGATCTTCACCCAGACCATCACCGGCGACTATCCCGACGACGACGACGCCTTCCAGATCGACGCCGCCGACAGCGACATCAAGCTGGTGCCGGACTATTCGACCCTCGCCGTGGTGCCCTGGGCCTCCGACCCGACCGGCCAGATCATCCACGACGCCTATCACCAGGACGGTCGCCCGGTGGAGATCGCGCCCCGTCAGCTCCTGCGCCGGATCATCGGCCTCTACGAGCACAAGGGCTGGAAGCCGGTGGTGGCGCCCGAGCTCGAGTTCTATCTGGTCGAGCGCAATCAGGACCCGGACTATCCCCTGAAGCCCCCGGTCGGCCGCTCCGGCCGCCCCGAGAGCGGGCGCCAGTCCTATTCGATCGCCGCGGTCAACGAGTTCGACGATCTCTTCGACGACATCTACGACTTCTCCGAGGCCCAGGGCCTCGAGATCGACACCCTCATCCACGAGGAGGGCGTCGCCCAGATGGAGATCAACCTGCGCCACGGCGACCCGCTGGCGCTGGCCGATCAGGTGTTCCTGTTCAAGCGCACCATCCGCGAGGCGGCGGTGCGCCACGACATGTACGCGACCTTCATGGCCAAGCCGATCGCCGACGAGCCCGGCTCGGCCATGCACATCCACCAGTCGGTGGTCGACCTCGAGACCGGCGAGAACATCTTCTCCAACGCCGACGGCGGTCCGACCCGCGAGTTCTTCCACTTCATCGGCGGTCAGCAGAAGTTCCTGCCCAACGTGATGTGCATGCTCGCGCCCTACGTGAACTCCTACCGCCGTCTGATGCGCAAGTCGGCCGCGCCGGTGAACGTCCACTGGGGCTACGACAACCGCACCGTCGGCCTGCGCATCCCCAATTCCGGCCCCGGCGCCCGCCGCGTCGAGAACCGGGTGCCGTCGTCGGACGCCAACCCCTATCTGGCGCTCGCCGCCTCGCTCGCCTGTGGCTACATCGGCATGACCGGCGGCATCAATCCGGGCGACCCGGTCGAGGGCTCGGCCTACGACCTCGACTTCGGCCTGCCGCGCGGCCTGCTCGAGGCCGTCGCCCTGTTCGAGGAGAGCGAGGAACTGGTCGAGATCTTCGGCAACAGCTTCTCCTCGACCTATCGGGCGATCAAACAGGCCGAATTCGAGACCTTCATGCGGGTGATCAGCCCGTGGGAACGCGAATACCTGCTGCTGAACGTCTGAGGTCGACCGGCGGATCGCCGACGCCCCGCCGCGCCCTGCCCTCCCCCGCCGAGCACCGTTCGGCGGAACCGTCTCTCGTCGTCCTCTCTTCGGAGACCCACCCCGAAATGACCGCTTCCAACGTCTATCCGACCGCCGAACTCCAGGCCCTCGACAGCGCCCATTATCTGCACCCCTTCACCGACTTCGGCGCCCTGGCGAAAGAGGGCAGCCGCGTCATGGTCAAGGGCGACGGCGTCTGGCTGACGGATTCCGACGGCAACCGCTATCTCGACGGCATGGCCGGACTCTGGTGCACCAACGTCGGCCACGGCCGCGCCGAGATCGCGGAAGCCACGCACGAGCAGATGCTCGAACTCGCCTATTACAATTCCTTCTTCAAGACCTCGAACGCGCCGGCTATCCGCCTCGCCGACAAGCTCGCCTCGATCGCGCCCGCCCACATCGAACGCGTCTTCTTCTGCGGTTCGGGCTCGGAGGCGAACGACACGGTCTTTCGCATGGTCCGCCACTATTGGGCGATCCGGGGCAAGCCCGAAAAGCGGCACTTCATCTCGCGCCGGAACGGCTACCACGGCTCCACCGTCGCCGCCGCCTCGCTCGGCGGCATGAAGCCGATGCACGGCCAGGGCGGCCTGATCCCCGGCATCTCGCACATCCCCCAGCCCTATTGGTTCGGCGAGGGCGGCGACATGTCGCCGGCGGAATTCGGCCTGTGGGCCGCCCGCGAGCTCGAGCGCGAGATCGAGCGGATCGGCGAGGAGAACGTCGCCGCCTTCATCGCAGAACCCATCCAGGGCGCCGGCGGCGTCATCATCCCGCCCGAGACCTATTGGCCGGAGATCAAGCGCATCTGCGCGCGCCACGAGATCCTCCTGGTGGTCGACGAGGTCATCTGCGGCTTCGGCCGCACCGGCTCGTGGTTCGGCGCCGACACCTACGACGTCCAGGCCGATCTGCAGCCGATCGCCAAGGGCCTCACCTCAGGCTATCTGCCGATGGGCGGCGTCATGGTCTCCGGCAAGGTCGCGAGCGTGCTCGATCAGGGTGGCGAGTTCTATCACGGCTACACCTATTCCGGTCACCCGACCTGCGCCGCCGCGGCGCTGGCCAACCTCGCCATCATCGAGCGCGAGAACCTGGTCGCCCGCGTCCGCGACGACATCGGCCCCTATCTCCAGAGCCGCTGGGCGAAGCTCGGCGATCACCCGCTGGTCGGCGAGGCCCGCATGAAGGGCCTGATGGGCGCCCTCGAACTGGTTCCCGCCAAGCCCTCGCGCAGCGAGAAGTTCGCCGACGAGGGCAAGGTCGGCACCATCGCCCGCGACCTCTCCTTCAAGAACGGCCTGATCATGCGCGCGGTCCGCGACAGCCTGATCCTGTCGCCGCCCTTGACGCTGACCCACGAGGAGGCCGATCAGTTGGTCGCCCTCGCCGAGAAGACGCTGAACGACACCTGGATGGTCTTGAAGAAGGACGGCCTCGTGAAATGACGCCTTCGGCCGGGCGGCTCCCGCCCGGCCGCGCCCCGAGGATCCGGCCCACGGAACCCGATCGATGACCGCGACCGCCTATCCGCCCTCCTACTACGCCGCCACCGCCCACGACGCCCCGGCACGCCCGCCCCTCGACGGCGACGTCTCCTGCGACGTCTGCGTGATCGGCGCCGGCTACACCGGCCTCTCCACGGCGCTGCATCTGGCGAAGAAGGGCCGCAGGGTGGTGGTGATCGAGGCCGAACGGGTCGGCTGGGGCGCCTCCGGGCGCAACGGAGGCCAGCTCCATTCCGGCCAGCGCCGCGACCAGGAGACGCTCGAGGCGTGGTTCGGCGAGGCTCGCGCCCATGCCCTCTTCGAACTGGCGGAAGAGGCCAAGCGCACCGTCAAGGAGTTGATCGCCACCCACGCCATCGACTGCGACTGGCGCGACGGGTTGATCCACGCGGTCCACAAGAAGTCGTGGCTGCACGCCGCCAATGCCGAGGTCGAGCATCTGATGGCGCGCTACGGCTGGGAGGGCGCGACCTTCCTCGACGCCGAGGCGCTGGCGCGCGCGATCGGCACCGACGTCTACCACGGCGGCTGGCGCGACGGCACCGCCGGCCATCTCCACCCACTCAACTACGCCCTCGGCCTCGCCCGCGCCTGCGAGGAGGCCGGCGTGCGCATCTGCGAGGGCACCCGCGCCACCGCGATCGAATCCGACGGCGGCGGCCATCGCCGGGTCGTCACCCCGACCGGCGCGATCGCCTCGCCCGACGTGGTGATCGCCGCCAACGGCTATCTCGACGGGCTCGAGCGCGACGTCGACGCCCACGTCATGCCGATCCGCAACTACGTCCTGGCGACGGAACCGCTCGGCCACCGCGCCTCGCGCCTGATCCCCTTCCGCGAGGCCGTCGCCGACAGCCGCTTCGTGGTGCACTATTGGCGCATCTCCGCCGACGGCCGCATGATCTTCGGCGGCGGCGAGACCTATGGCCGTTCCGACCCGGCGGATCTCAAGGGCTTCGTCCGCGCCCACATGCTGAAGGTCTATCCCGACCTCGCCGACGTCGCGATCGACTACGCCTGGGGCGGCACGCTCGCGGTCACCATGAACCGCATGCCCTATTTCCGGCGGCTGCGCCCGGGCGTCTACACCGCCTCGGGCTATTCCGGCCACGGTGTGGCGATCGCCACTTTCGCCGGCAAGCTTCTCGCCGAGGCGATCGAGGGCGACACCTCGCGCTTCGACCTGATGGCCTCGATCCCCGCCAAGACGTTCCCGGGCGGGCGCTGGCTGCGCCACCCCACGCTGGTGCTCGCGATGAGCTGGTTCGCCCTTCGCGATCGGCTCGGCTGAGCCGATCGCGAAGCGGCAAGACGAGAGGGATCGGCTCGGCCGAGCCGATCGCGGAACGGCGAGAAGAAGCGATCGCGACGAGCCCGCCTCAGCGCACGTAGCGGATCGAGGCATCGCCGGGATCGCGATGCCAATGGCACCGGACCGTGCGATGGAACGCCATCTCCTCGGTCGGCCAGGCGTGATAGTGGCAATTCTCCGCCTGCGGCGCGCGGCGCATCGCCTCGCGCGGCGGCGGCTCCTCGAACGACCGCAGCACCGGACCACGCGGCCCCCCGTCGAAGAACGGCGGGATGAAGCCCCAGCGGCGCGGCCGCGGCGGCTCGACCACGATCACCTCCTCGTCGTCGTAGGCCGGCGGCGGCGGGGCCGCCTCCACCGCGCGACGGCTCTCGGCCCGGCGGATCGCCGCCAGCCGATCGGCGAAGTCGTTGTTGCCGGTCGAGGGCGCGGCACGCGTCGCGGTCTCGCGCTTGGGCGGCAGCGGCACCTTGACGGTCTCCGGCGCGCTCGGCCGCGCGACCGTGACCTTGGGCTCGGCCGGCTTCGCCGGAGCGGTCTCCACGGCGGCCGGCGGCGTCGACCGCGCCGCCTCGACGGGCTTCGCGTCGGCGGGCTTCACGTCGGCGGGCTTCGGCGCGATCACCACCGCCTCGGGGGCGGCCGGCTTCGGCGCGACCGGCGCGGCCTCGGCCGCCTTCGGCGCCGAGGGAACCGTGGGCACGGGCGCCGGATCGGCCTTCACCACCGTCGGCGCGGCCGGCGGGGCCGCGACGACGGGAGCAGCCGCCGGAGTGGGAGCGGCAGCGGGGGCGGTCTCGGCCTTGCGGTCGGCCGGCTCGGTGATGGTGCCGCGCGGCGTCGCCGCCTCGATCGGCTTCGCCGGCGCCGGCGCCGGCGCGGGGGTCTCGGCGGCGGTCGTGGCGGCCGGTTTCTTCTCCGCCGGCAGCACCACCGCCGGCTCGTGATCGTCGGCGCGGCGATCGAGGCCGATCACCCGCACCGGACGCCCGTCGGCACCGACGGCACGCTGCGTCTCGGTCGAGGCGGCCTCCGCCTTCGGCGCGGGCTCGGCCTTCGCCTGGGGAATCGGCGCGGCCATATAGGGTTGATTGCCGCCGGAGGTGTCGGGCGCGGGTCCGACCGACGTCGGCGCGGCGGCCGGCGCGTCCTGCGCCGCCACCTTCACCGGCGCCTTCGGCGCGGCCGGGGCGAGCGTCGCCGCGGCCGGTTCGATCGTCGCGGGACGGACCGGCGCATCGCCCGACTTGGCGCTTTCGCCGAAGACCGCCACGGCGAGCAGCGGCGTCGCCACGATCGCCACCGCCGCCAGCAGCACACCCTTGTTGCCGCGCCGCTTGGGCGGGCGCTCGTCGGGATCGGGCGGCGGAACCGGCGGGACCCAGAGCACGGGGAGATTGGACATGAGGAGATCTCCGATGCGGCACGATCGAGCGGGCGACGAAAACCTCGCCCCGGTCTCGAGGACGAGACTACGCAGCAGAAATCGGCGAGACGAGGGCACGGTTTCGGCAGCATCGCGGCGGCCCCCCGCCACCCGCCCGCCCGGCGCGACTGGACAGACCCCCGTGCCCGGGGCCAAGGTGGCCGCTCCCTCGACCGGAGCACCTCCCTTGTCCGACCCCACGACGTCCGCCTCCCCGCCGCCCGACCTCGCCGAGGCGCTCGCCCGCCTCGATCGCCTGGAGGCGACCGTCGCCGATCAGGACCGCGTCCTCGAGGATCTGAACGGCGTCGTTCTCGATCAATGGAAGCTCATCGAGGAACTGAAGCGCCGCACCGCCATGCTCACCGACCAACTCCTGGAAATGGAGAGCCGGTCCGGTCTGCGCGGGGCGCCCGAACCGCCCCCGCCGCATTGGTGAGAAGATCGCGCGGCGCGTCCTCGTCGGGTCGGTTGGCGATCGTGGTGAAGCGCTTGCGCAGCCGGAGGAACGGCAGCTCGAGCCCGTGGTAGGAGACCATCGCCATCACCACCACGATCGGCAGCGCCGCGAGATCGATCACCTCGAGCGGCGTCCAGAACGGCAGGTAGGAAAAGAGCTTCTTCGAGATCCACATCGCCAGGACGTGAAACACGTAGAGGCCGAAGGAGATCTTGCCGAGATGGACGAGGACCGGCGGAAACCGCCAGGGCGCGTCGACCACGGCGATCACCGACACCACGCAGCCGAACGCCACCACCGCATAGCCCGCGGCGAGCGGAAGACCCGAGGGCGCCGGACCGACCGTCTTGATGCCGAACACCGCCGTGGCGAGAGCGAAGGCCGCGACCACCACCGGCACCGCGGCGAGACGCATCGCGCCGCTCACCGGGGCGATGCCGCGACGATGAACCACCGCCAGAAGCATCCCGGCGCCGAAGAAGATCGCCTGTGACGCCGTGTTGGTCCAGATCGCCGTGTCGACCTCCATGTGCCGTTCGCCCTGGAGATGAAGCGCGACCAGCGAGGCGATCGTCACCATGACCGCCGCCGGCCCGAGACGGCGGACGCCGACGGCGACCGTCAGCAACGGCAGCACCAGATAGAACTGCTCCTCGATCGAGATGCTCCACAACGGGAAGAACGGACTGCCGGCCCAGGGGTGATCGAAGAAGTACCAATTGCCGACGAAGCCGCTGAAATAGGCGAACATGGTCAGGCTGGCGCCGTCGCGCAGCGCCAACGCCAGCGCCACCCCGAGCGCGATCGCGAAGAAATAGAGCGGCCAGATCCGCAGCAGCCGGCGCATGTAGAAATCGCCGATGCGGATCCTTCCCGTCTTCTCCATCTCCATCGTCAACAGGGTCGTGATCAGATAGGCGCTGAGGAAGAAGAAGAGACAGAGGCCGAAGCTCATGGCGGTGACCGCCTCGGCCAGGATCGTCGCCGCGGTCGGCCCGAACCAGCCGAGATAGGCCTCCGGGACGCGCGGCAGGGCATGATGCAGAAACACCATCAGGAAGGCGACGAACCGCAGGACATCCAATTCCGGCCGGTAGTAGCGCCCCACGACCTGCGACATGCTCGCCTCCACACTCCACTCGGGCGACCGGACCTACGAGCGATCGACACCACTCAAGGTAGAGCAGCGGACACGCGGTGGAAACAACGAGGTTACCGAATGCTTAACGCCCGCAACTCCGGCCGTCGCCCGGCGTCTCGCTTGCCCTTCGGCACGAAACCGATGAAGCTCGCCGGACGACGTCGTGGGGGGACGAAATGGAGCGGACGATCCGGAGTGGGCTTCTGGCCGTGGCCTTGCTCGCCGGCGGTCTCGGGACGGCCTCGGCGCAGAGCTTCGCCTGCATGGGCCGGCTCACGATCGACGAGACCGCCGTCTGCGACGACGCCGCGCTGCGCGAGGCCGACGAGCGCGTCGCCGCGGCCTATACCCGGCTCCTCGACATTCTGAACCGCGCCGATCGGGACTTCATCCCCGAGGTCCGCCGGCACCAGCGCGACTTCCTCGCCCGCCGCAAGGCCTGCCGCGCCGACGTCGCCTGTATCCAGGACGCCTACGACGACCAGTACACGTTCCTGAGGCGGATGGGGAACAACGTCCTCGATCAATGAGCCGGCACGCGGCGTCGGCTCATGCCGCCGCGCTCTCCCGCACGGTCCAACGCTCGATGTCGGCCTCGGCGCCGATCAGAGCCAGACCATAGGCGATCGACAGCAGCTGATCGCCGGTCTCGATCCGCTCCACGCCGAAACGATCCTCGAACATGCGCCGGACCGCCGGCACGAAGGACGTGCCGCCGGTGAGGAACACCCGGTCGATCTCGCCGTCGGTGACCCCGGCCCGCGTGATCGCCTCCTCGAAGGAGGCGCGGATCCGCTCGAGATCGTCGGCGATCCAGGTTTCGAAGTCGGCGCGCCGCACCACCTCCTCGATGGCGATGTCGCGATGGCGGAAGACGAGCTTCGCGTCCTCCGACTTCGACAGCGCCGTCTTCACCTCCGACACCGCTCGATAGAGCGGATAGCCGAGATCCTCCTCGATCACCTCGATCAACTGCTCGAGCCCGGTCGGATCCTCGCAGGCCGCCGCCAGCCGCGCGAGCTCCCGCAGAGTCTCGCCGGTCTTCATCACCGCCAGCCGATTCCAGCGGGCGAAATCCGCGAAATAATGGTTGGGCACGTCGAGCCACTTGCCGAAGCTCTCGTAGCGCGAGCCCTTGCCGAGATGCGGGCTCACCACCTTGTCGAGAATACGGAAGTCGAACCCGTCGCCGGCCACCCCGACGCCGGTCTGGGCGAGCGGATGGGCATGGACCCCGTCGGCGCCGACCGTGACGCGCACCACCGAGAAGTCCGAGGTGCCGCCGCCGAAGTCGGCGACGAGAACCGTCGCGTCGCGCTTCAGCCCGCGCGCGAACCAGAACGCCGCCGCGACCGGCTCGTGGACGTAGTGGACCTCCTCGAACCCCGCCGTGCGAAAGGCGGTGTCGTAGCGCGTCTGCGCCAGCAATGGATCGGGCGCGGCGCCGGCGAAGGTCACGGGACGGCCGACGATCAGCCGCTTCGGCAGCGGCGCGACCTCGGCCGCCGCATGCGCGCCGAAGCGCTCGAGGAAGGTCGCCAGCAGATCCTCGAAACGGAACGACTTGCCGTGAATGTTGGTGGAACGGAACGAGGCGCTCGCCGCGAAGGTCTTGAACGACTGGAGGAAGCGCGATCCTTCCGGGCTCTCGATGAAATGCGCGATCGCCCAGGGGCCGGCTTCCACCAGGGTCCGGCGCACGTCGCGCGCGCCCTCGGTCCAGAAGTCGAGCGCGGTGCGGAACACCGAATGGGTGACGTCGCCGTCGGGAAAGGTCACCGGCACGACCGAGCCCGGCCGGCCCGGGTCGGAGAGGGCCGCGACCGAATTGGTGGTCCCGAAATCGAGGCCGAGAGTGACGGGAGCTTTCGAGGAGAGGGACACGCGCGCGACTCGCAAGGCAAAAACCCGAGCCCTCGCCCGCGCGGCGAGGCGCGGCGAGCCCGGATCGAGAGGGGGCGGACGAAGAACCGCCGGTCCCGGGGACCGGCGTGCGGGCGGCTCGCTTAGCACGCGCGGCCGCCCCGGTCACCCCCTCGCGCGGCCGGCGCGGCTCGGGCCTGCGCGAAACGCCACCCTCGCCGCGCGGCCGCCGTCGCCGGTCACGCCGCGTCGGAGCGCTTCGGCAGCTTCCAGCCCGGACGGACGAAATGGCAGGTGTAGCCGAAGGGGAAGCGCTCCAGATAATCCTGGTGCTCCGGCTCCGCCTCCCAGAAGTCGCCTGCCGGCGCGAGCTCCGTCACGACCTTGCCCGGCCAAAGGCCGGAGGCCTCGACGTCGGCGATCGTATCGAGCGCCACCTGCTTCTGCGCCTCGCTCTCGTAGTAGATCGCCGAGCGATAGCTCGGGCCGAGATCGTTGCCCTGGCGGTTCGGCGTGGTCGGATCGTGGATCTGGAAGAAGAACTCCAGGAGATCGCGATAGGAGACGGCCTCCGGATCGAACACGATCTCCACCGCCTCGGCGTGGTTGCCGTGGTTGCGATAGGTCGCATGCGCCACCTCACCGCCGGAATAGCCGACCCGCGTCGAGACCACCCCCGGCAGACGCCGGATCAGCTGCTGCATGCCCCAGAAACAGCCCCCCGCCAGAATGGCGCGTTCCGTCGTCATGGCGTCAGTCCTCCACCTGGTCGAGATAGTCGCCGTAGCCTTCCGCCGCCATCGCCGCCTTCGGCACGAAGCGCAGCGACGCGGAATTGATGCAATAGCGCAGGCCCCCCCGATCGCGCGGCCCGTCGGGGAAGACATGGCCGAGATGGCTGTCGCCGTGGGCCGAGCGCACCTCGGTGCGGATCATGCCGTGGGTCGTGTCGCGCAGTTCGGTGACGTTGGCGGGAACCACCGGCTTCGAGAAACTCGGCCAGCCGCAGCCGGACTCGAACTTGTCGGTCGAGACGAACAGCGGCTCGCCGGAGACGACGTCGACATAGATCCCCGGCTCGAACGTGTGGACATAGGCGCCGGTTCCCGGCCGTTCGGTGCCGTTCTGCTGGGTGACGCGAAACTGCTCCGGGCTGAGCCGGGCGATCGCGTCGGGATCCTTGCGGTACATGAGTGCCCTCCTCGATGGTCGAGACCATGACATGTGGACCGTTTTCGCCCGGCGAAAAGGGGGCGTGACCGCGATCCGATCGAAAGGACGGCGGCACGGGCTCTCGTCACAGCGGAAACGAACCGCCGGCGGGGGAGCCCGCCGGCAGTCTCGCCGTCCACTACGTCGGAGGGAAGAGGTTCGTTACGAAGGACGCGGCGCGACGTCCCGGCTCGCCGAGCCGGGACCCCGGCTCAGCTCTCGACCTTGAGAACCTGGATGAAGGCTTCCTGCGGGATCTCGACCTTGCCGAACTGCCGCATGCGCTTCTTGCCCTCTTTCTGCTTGTCGAGGAGCTTGCGCTTGCGGGTGGCGTCGCCGCCGTAGCACTTGGCGGTCACGTCCTTGCGCAGCGCCCGGATCGTCTCGCGGGCGACGATCTTGCCGCCGATCGCCGCCTGGACGGGGATCTGGAACATGTGCGGCGGGATCACGTCCTTGAGCTTCTCGCAGATGGCGCGGCCGCGGCTTTCGGCGCGGGTCTTGTGGACCAGCATCGACAGCGCGTCGACCGCCTCGCCGTTGACCAGGATCTGCAGGCGGACGAGGTCGGATTCGCGATAGTCGGCGATGTGATAGTCGAACGAGGCATAGCCCTTCGACACCGACTTCAGCCGGTCGTAGAAGTCGAACACCACCTCGTTGAGCGGCAGCTCGTAGACCACCAGCGCCCGCGAGCCGGCATAGGAGAGGTCGAGCTGGATGCCGCGCTTGTCCTGGCAGAGCTTGAGGACGGAACCCAGATACTCGTCCGGCGTCATGATCGTCGCCTTGATCCAAGGCTCCTCGATCTCGCGGATGCGGGTGACGTCCGGCATGTCGACCGGGTTGTGCAGCTCGATCTCCGAACCGTCGACCAGCTTCATCTTGTAGACGACCGAAGGCGCGGTCGCGATCAGGTCGAGGTTGAACTCGCGCTCGAGCCGCTCCTGGATGATCTCGAGATGCAGCAGGCCGAGGAAGCCGCAGCGGAAGCCGAAGCCGAGCGCGGCCGAGGTCTCCATCTCGAAGGTGAAGGAGGCGTCATTGAGACGGAGCTTGCCGACCGCCGAGCGCAGATCCTCGAAATCGGCCGCGTCGACGGGGAAGAGCCCGCAGAACACCACCGGCTGGGTCGGGCGGAAGCCCGGCAGCTTCTCGGCGCAGGGCTTGCGCTCGTCGGTGATGGTGTCGCCGACCTGGGTGTCCGCGACCTCCTTGATCGAGGCGTTGATGAAGCCGATCTCGCCGGGGCCGAGTTCCTTGAGCTCGACCATCTTCGGCGTGAAGACGCCCATGCGCTCGACCTCGTAGGTGGCGCCGGCCTCCATCATGCGGATCTTCTGGCCCTTGCGCATGACGCCGTCGACGATGCGCACCAGCACGACGACGCCGAGATAGGTGTCGTACCATGAGTCGACCAGCATCGCCTTCAAGGGCGCTTGCGCGTCGCCCTTGGGCGGCGGCAGACGGGTGACGATCGCCTCGAGGACGTCGGGAATGCCGACGCCGGTCTTGGCCGAGATCGGCACCGCGTCGGAGGCGTCGATGCCGATCACCTCCTCGATCTGCTCCTTGACGCGGTCGGTGTCCGCCGCCGGCAGGTCGACCTTGTTGAGGATCGGTACGATCTCGTGGTGATTGTCGATCGCCTGATAGACGTTGGCGAGCGTCTGCGCCTCGACGCCCTGCGAGGCGTCGACGACCAACAGCGAGCCCTCGCAGGCGGCGAGCGAGCGCGACACCTCGTAGGCGAAGTCGACGTGGCCGGGCGTGTCCATCAGGTTCAGGACATAGGTCTCCCCGTCCTTGGCCTTGTAGGAGAGGCGCACGGTCTGCGCCTTGATGGTGATCCCGCGCTCGCGTTCGATGTCCATGCTGTCGAGCACCTGCTCGACCATCTCGCGGGTCTCGAGCCCGCCGGTCATCTGAATGAGTCGGTCCGCCAACGTCGACTTGCCATGGTCGATGTGGGCGATGATCGAGAAGTTGCGGATGTGGTCGAGCGCTGTCGTCATGGCGCCGTGATTAGCAGTGCGGACGGCCGAAAGAAAGGCCCGTTTCACGTCCGGCGAGGGGTTCCGATCACGGTTCGGTACGCGATGTCGCACCCGGCGTCCACGATGTCACATGTGACCCCGCGGACACTTCAGAATTGGTATTTCAGAACGTATTCATATTCTCATCTGGTTCCGGCGCGCGGAGGGACTATCGTGCTGGACAGGTCGCCGATCGAAGAGCGGCCACGGACGGGCACTCGATCGCTCGGCCCCATACGGAGGACGTCCCATGCATTTGAAACATCTCGGTCTCGCCGCCGTCCTGGCCTTCGTCGCCGCGCCGGCTCTCGCGGCCGGACCCGATGGCGTCTATGCCCGCCCGAACGGCACCACCGCGAAAGTGTGGACCTGCGGCGGCAAGCTCTGCGCCAAGGTGCAGGAGAGCAATTTCGACATGTTCCTGTCGGGCATCGCCGCCGCCGGCGACGGCAAGTGGCAGGGCGACATGAAACATCCCGACATGCCCGGCTTCATGACCTTCAACGGCACCGTCACCACCACCGCCAAGGGCCTCAAGGTCCAGGGCTGCGCGGTCGGTCAGTCGATGTGCGATTCGGAAGCCTGGACCCGCAAGTGACCGGATCGGGGACGCCGTAGGCGTGGCCCCATGCTTCCGGCGAGCCTCGGCGATCCGGGCGTCCCCGCGCCCGGATCGTACTTCCGCGTCGTGCGAGGGATGCGCGCTCAGGGCTTGCGCCGGAGACGCACCACCACGTCCCAGCCGACGATCTCCATGCCCTCGGGCGGCTCCGGCAGACGCGAAATTTCGACCGTCTCCCGGCTCACGTCGATCATCGAGCCCTCCCCCTCCACATAGAAGTGGTGATGGGGATCGACGCGCGTGTCGAAGAAGGACTTCGCCCCCGACACCGCCAGCTCGTTGAGGAGCCCGGCCTCGGTGAACTGTTTCAGCGTGTTGTAGACGGTGGCCAGCGACACCGAGACGCCGTGTCCGAGCGCCTCCTCGTAGACCGCCTCGGCCGAGACGTGCCGATCGCCCTTGGAATAGAGCACATGGGCGAGATCGATGCGCTGGCGCGTCGGCCGCAGCCCGTGCGACCGCAGACGGTCGGCGATGATCGCCGCGTCGGCCGGTGCGGTGGCGAGCCGCCCTCGGCCGGGCCGCGCGCTCGACGCAGTCGCTACGCCGGGCTCCAGGCGAAGCGAATCGACGGGATCGAGATCGAACATGGCGCAGGTCTCCGACGCGGTAGGGGGATCGAACCACTCCTCATCAATAATGCGAAGCATTCGCAAAATCAAGTCCGGCGCGGCCTCCTCGTCGGCCCCTCGATGCCGCCCCGCCACGTGGACGAGCGCCCTTTCGCGCGGGAGTCGCGAGCGCCCCGCCCCAACGTCACCCGATCGGCGGCATCGGGCCCTCGGGGCGACGAAAGGCCGTCATACCCGTGTCTCATCCGATCTTTCGGCCGCATCGCGCCTATGTTAGGAAGTCCGCGACTTCGAGGGTCCACGCCCGCGACCGTTCCGTCGCGTGGTGTCGAGAGGACCCCGCCAAACCCGATCGGGGGAAGAAGAAGAAACGATGTCGGACCGGCGCTCCAGCTTCACCTATGAAGACCTGCTCACCTGCGGCCGCGGGGAACTGTTCGGCCCGGGCAACGCCCAGCTGCCGCTGCCCCCGATGTTGATGTTCGACCGCATCGTCGAGATCTCCGAGACCGGCGGCGCCGCCGGCGTCGGTCTGGTGCGCGCCGAGTTCGACATCCGTCCCGACCTCTGGTTCTTCCCCTGCCACTTCCAGGGCGACCCCGTCATGCCCGGCTGCCTCGGCCTCGACGCGCTGTGGCAGCTGACCGGCTTCTACCTCGGCTGGCTCGGCCTGCCCGGCCGTGGCCGCGCGCTCGGCGTCGGCGAGGTCAAGTTCTCCGATCAGGTCCTGCCGACCACCAAGCTGGTCGAGTACCGCGTCGAACTGAAGCGCGTCTTCAAGACCAAGCTCAAGATGGGCATCGCCGACGGCACGCTTCTGGCCGACGGCAAGCCGATCTACGAGGTCAAGGACATGCGCGTCGGCCTGTTCCAGGCCTGACGTCCGCGGAGCCCGCGACCCGGCGTCCTCGTGTCGCCACGGTCTCGGCGCCATCCGTGCTAGACTTCGCAAGCGCCGTCGCCACGACGGTGATCGGGGCCGCCGCTGGGTGGCACGAGAGGATCAGAGCGGGCGCCGGTGGGCGACCCCGCCAGGACGAGAGGACATCCCCATGAGGCGGGTCGTCGTGACGGGTATGGGCATCGTTTCCTCGATCGGAAACGACACGGCTGCGGTTCTGACCAGCCTGCGCGAGGCGAAGTCCGGCATCATCCGGGCCGACGACTATGCGGCGATGAACTTCCGCTGCCAGGTCCACGGCGCCCCGCAGATCGACGTCACCGCCCTGGTCGACCGTCGCGCCATGCGCTTCCACGGCGGCGGCACCGCCTGGAACCACGTCGCCATGGATCAGGCGATCGCCGATTCCGGTCTGACCAAGGAGGACGTCTCCAACGAGCGCACCGGCATCGTCATGGGCTCGGGCGGCCCCTCGACCCGCGTCATCGTCGACGCCGCCGCCATCACCCGCGACAAGGGCCCGAAGCGCATCGGCCCGTTCGCGGTGCCGAAGGCGATGTCCTCGACCGCCTCGGCGACGCTCGCCACCTGGTTCGAGATCAAGGGCGTCAACTATTCGATCTCGTCGGCCTGCGCGACCTCCAACCACTGCATCGGCAACGCCTACGAGCTGATCCAGTGGGGCAAGCAGGACGTCATGTTCGCCGGCGGTTGCGAGGATCTCGACTGGTCGCTGTCCGACCTCTTCGACGCCATGGGCGCGATGTCCTCGAAGTTCAACGACACGCCCGCCACCGCGTCCCGCGCCTACGACAAGAACCGTGACGGCTTCGTCATCGCCGGCGGCGCCGGTGTGCTGGTGCTCGAGGAACTCGAGCACGCCAAGGCGCGCGGCGCCAAGATCTACGCCGAGATCGTCGGCTACGGCGCCACCTCCGACGGCTACGACATGGTCGCCCCCTCGGGCGAGGGCGCGATCCGCTGCATGAAGCAGGCGATGGCCTCGGTGAAGACCAAGATCGACTACATCAACCCGCACGCCACCTCCACGCCGGTCGGCGACCAGAAGGAGATCGAGGCGATTCGCGCGGTGTTCGGCGCCGACTGCCCGCCGATCTCGGCGACCAAGTCGCTGACCGGCCACTCGCTCGGCGCGACCGGCGTCCAGGAGGCGATTTATTCGCTCCTGATGATGCAGAACGACTTCATCTGCGAGAGCGCGAACATCGAGGAGATCGACCCCGAGTTCGCCGACATGCCGATCGTGCGCAAGCGCATCGACGGGGTGAAGCTCGGCACCGTCCTGTCGAATTCCTTCGGCTTCGGCGGCACCAACGCGACCCTGGTGTTCTCGCGCCACGACATCTGACCGGACGACGACGCCCGGTCCGCGTGAAAATTTCCACGGCTTTCTCCGAGGGCACTCGTCTTGCCCGGAGAAAGCCGTCATCTTTCTGCAACGAGATCGGATGAGCAGTGTCCGTCGCGCGACCGCCCCTCGTGAGGGAAGCGCCGCGACGGACCGACGAGAGTATGTGAGGGGACTATATGAGCGGGATCATGGCGGGTAAGCGCGGCCTCGTGATGGGCGTCGCCAACGATCATTCCATCGCCTGGGGCATCGCCAAGAAGCTCGCCGAACACGGCGCCGAACTCGCCTTCACCTATCAGGGCGAAGCCTTCGGACGCCGCCTGAAGCCGCTCGCCGAGAGCGTCGGCTCGAACCTGCTCCTGCCCTGCGACGTCGAGGACATCGCCTCGGTCGACGCCGTCTTCGAACGTCTCGCCGCCGAATGGGGCAAGATCGACTTCCTGGTCCACTCGATCGGCTTCTCCGACAAGAACGAGCTCAAGGGCCGCTTCGCCGACAACACGCGCGAGAACTTCGTGCGCACCATGGTGATCTCGTGCTTCTCCTTCGCCGAGAGCGCCAAGCGCGCGGCGGAGCTGATGCCGAATGGCGGCGCCATGGTGACGCTGACCTATAATGGCGGCGATCGCGCCATGCCCAATTACAACGTCATGGGGCTGGCCAAGGCGGCGCTGGAATCCTCGGTGCGCTATCTCGCCGTCGATTTCGGCCACCAGAAGATCCGCGTCAACGCCATCTCGGCGGGGCCGATCCGCACGCTCGCCGGCGCCGGCATCGGCGATGCGCGCTACATGTTCGCCTTCCAGCAGAAATACTCGACCACCTCGATGTCGGCGTCGGCCGCCACGATCACCGGGCTCTTGCCCCCGAGCTCGAGGATCACCGGGGTCAGGTGCGCGGAGGCGGACTCCATGACCCGCTGGCCGAGCTCCGGCCCGCCGGTGAAGAACGCCAGGTCCACCCCCTGGGCGAGCACGGCCTGCGTGACCGCGGCGTCGCCCTCGAGCACGGCCACCGCCTCGGGATCGCGCAGCCGTTCCTCCACGAGGTCGCGCTCGAGGTCGTGAACCTGATGGGCGATCAGTATCCGGAGCTCCGCGAGCGCAAGGCGATGATCAGCGATCTCGCCCTCCAGGAAGAGGTGCGCTTCCGCGAGACGATCGACCGCGACTACCAGGTCGAGGGCGACCTGCGCCGCGAAGTGTCGATGAACATCAAGCGGCTGATGGACCTCGGCTGCTACCGCGGCCTGCGTCACCGCCGCTCGCTGCCGGTGCGCGGCCAGCGCACGCACACCAATGCGCGCACCCGCAAGGGTCCGGCCAAGGCGATTGCCGGCAAGAAGAAGTGATTTTAGGGGAATGAGGGAGTAGGGGAGTAAGGTAGTATGTGACAATGTTGCGGCAGTCCGCGACCTCTCACCTACTTCCTTACTGCCCTATTCCCCCACTCCCGCCCCAAGGTGTAGCCGCTGGAATTACGGCGGCGTAGAGATCAATCGAAAGGAAAATCATGGCCAAGGAAGCCACCCGCGTTCGCCGCCGCGAACGCAAGAACATTTCGTCGGGCGTTGCCCACGTCAACTCGACCTTCAACAACACGATGATCACCATCACCGACGCGCAGGGCAATTCGATTGCCTGGTCGTCGGCTGGCGCCCAGGGCTTCAAGGGTTCGCGCAAGTCGACCCCGTTCGCTGCCCAGGTTGCTGCCGAGTCGGCTGGTCGCGTGGCACTGGAATACGGTGTGAAGAACCTCGAAGTTCGCATCAAGGGCCCGGGCCCGGGTCGCGAATCGGCGGTTCGTGCATTGAATGCGCTGGGTATCAAGATCACGGCCATCTCGGACGTGACGCCGGTCCCGCACAACGGCTGCCGCCCGCCGAAGCGTCGTCGTATCTAAGACGCTTCAGAAAATCCTGCTATAATCGCGGGTTCGCGCACGGTCAAGGCCGTGCGCGTAGCAATTTCTA